>JADMIO010845905.1_pt1 | contig 86923 bp, 81 predicted proteins | sample 8958161 | NCBI WGS metagenome assembly JADMIO01 (sample SAMN16585339, study PRJNA669376) | soil metagenome | isolation source: Crop rotation soil | place: USA: Cullars Rotation, Alabama | collected 2011 | reverse complement strand
CGACAACTTGTCCACGTGGAATTCTAAGCTTAGGATCCCAATGTGCTGGAAAGAAACATTAAGAACAATCTCATGATGAACATAGAAGATATTTCCGTAGAACAAGAGATTTCCAGATATGTACACGAAATGGGAATGCAAATAGGATTGAACAATGAATTCATTGGCAGGTTATTGAATTTACTATTTTTAGAGTCAATAAAAATTCAAATGGAAAAGACTTCTACGAAAGAAACAAAGCTGGATCATATGGCCATGTTTCTGAAAGCAAAACAACTGGAATCTGAAGGTAAAAAGATAATTCATTTAGAGGTCGGTGAACCTGATTACATGCCTCCCGTTACTGTCAAACGTGAACTATTGAAAACTTTTGATAAGAGGCACGTTCATTATACGCAAACGGCAGGTGTTCCCCTACTAAGAAAAGCAATTGCAAATCAGAGATCTGTAAAGGAGGAAAATGTGATAGTTACTCCAGGTGCAAGATTTGCTGTATTTAGTGCTATGGTTTCTACACTATCAGTCGGTGATGAAATAATCATTTTTGAACCTGCGTGGCCTGCTTACAGAGATTGTGCAGGTTTTATTGGCGTAAAAGTTAAGGCCATCAAGACAACAGTAGAACAAAAATGGGATTTGGACCTTAAAGAGATAGAGAGAATGATAACATCAAATACTAAGATGATAGTTCTAAACTCGCCTAATAACCCAACAGGGAAAATAATTCAGAAAAAACAGATTGATGCAATCTTAAAGATTGCCAGCGAAAATAACATTGTTGTTCTGAGTGATGAGGTCTATTCCATGTATTCCTACGTTCCATACGAGAGCATCCTGGAATTTGAATATAATAAGAGTATTATGATTTCATCATTCTCAAAAAGCCATGCTATGACAGGATTTAGAGTAGGATATGCAATATCCTCAAAAGAAATCATAAACAAAATTTCAAAAATTCAAGCATTGGCGATAACTAGCGTTGCCGAACCAATGCAATATGCTGCTACCGCGGCTCTGAAGAGTAATGTTACTAACAATGCAAAATTAATGAAGAAACGTCTTGATTTTATTAAAAGTAAACTGGACGGTGTTCCTTGCGAATTTGTCAGCCCTGACGGGGGCATGTATTATTTCATTAGATTCAAAAATAATATCAGCGCAACCAAGATCCTATTCGATCTCTTAAATCAGGGAGTTGCCGTAGCACCGGGAAACGGATTTGGAGAATCATATGCCGATTATATTAGAATTTCAGCATGTCAACCAATCAAATTGTTAAACGATGGATTAAAAATACTTAGAAAAGTAACGAATGTGTGATATAATGGTCAAAATAGTTGCAATAATAGGTGTTGGAAAAATGGGATTATGGTTCTGTCGCTATTTTTCAAAAAAACACAATTATGAAGTTTTGTTGTATGATAGACGGAAGATAAAGCTGGATTCAAACAAGTACCATAACAGGATAACTATTTGTAAATCAATTCAGACCTGTATAGAAAAAGCGGACATTGTAGTGGTGTGCGTACCAATCAAATTGACTATACCTGTAATTAACAAGTGTGTCTCTGGAATGAAAAATGATGCATGTATAGTAGAGATAGCTTCACTGAAATCTGACATTTTTAGTTATTTGCTAACAATTCCAGATCATATAATTCCTATCTCAATTCATCCCATGTTTGGTCCAGGAGTAAAGAACTTGAGGGATACCAAAATGTTGGTGATACCAATCCGGAACCAAAAGAGAGAGGAAAATTTAGTAAAGTCATTATTTAGTGAAACTAGAACAATTGTGATCAAGGACCCGCAAACTCATGATGCAATTATGGCCATATTATTAGGATTGATTTATTACACCAACTTATTATTGGCCAGCACTTTGAGTAATGAGAATATTACGTTACTAAAGAGGGTTTCTGGAACTACTTTTTATTTACAAAAACTTCTCTTTGAAAGCATACTAACGGATCATTCATCACTTATAACTTCACTTCTCGCAGACAACAAACAATTACTGAGACATCTTAAAAAATACAACTTAGAATCAGCAAAATTATTTGGCATGATAGCCAATAATAAAAAGTTGCTTGAAAAAAAAATAAATCAGATAAAGAAGGACTATTCAAACAAGAGAGACATTCGAGCCTCATATGAAAATATGTATTCAATCATATCAAAAATGAACAACGAATGAAAGATTCTCTTTATTCTATGATTTTCATTTAGAGTAATCAGACATGATGAAAAAAATTGTTTCTGATTTACGTTGTGTAAATAATTCATGTAAGAGTAAAGTCTTGAAATTAGAATCGCTTCGAGAAGTAGGAGATGAATGTATAGAAGGATTTCTTTCATGCAGTATTTGTAATTCGCGATTTCCAATAATTCAAGGTGTTCCAATCATATTGCAAAATTTTCATCACTACGCTCGTCAAAGGATTGCTACATATGGCAAGTGGATACTGATTTCCAAATCGGCTAAACTTAAGGACTTTCTCAGATCAATTGGAGAGAAAATTCCTTCTCCAACATATAATGATCTTTATGAGGAGAACAACAGCTTGTATAAAGCATATTTGCATAATTCTCACCACAATCATTTTGATAATCGGTTATCATCGCTCTTTAAGAGGAAAATAGAACCTAATCACATCTACAGAATGTTAGGAAAAAAGAATCTTGACTTGAAGGGAATTGGTTTGGACATTGGCTGCTCTATTGGCTCAAGCACATTTGAATTGGCAAAAAAATTGCCGTTTGTTTTTGGAGTAGACTTATCATTCTCATTCATACTTGAGGCAAGAAAAATAATGCGAAGAAAAAAGTGTAAAAATATTGAGTTCCTTGTATCAGATGCGACAAATCTGCCCTTTGAATCAAGGTACTTTCAAAGCATAATTGCTTTAAACGTTGTTGACAGAGTCGATCCGAACAAACTAATAGTTTCAATAAATAAATGCATCGAGGATAATGGAAAATTAATATTGGTTGATCCCTACCATTTTGTTGACGATGACACTGATCGATTTGATTCTATTAAGGTCAGAAAGATTATAGAAAAATCCGGATATAAAATAGGAAGTAATGAATCATACATTCCTTGGATATTGAAAATGAATGAAAGGGCATATCTTTTCTACTTTGTCGACTTCATTGTAGCAAATAGAGGGAATTAATATCACATGATTTTCTATTTCAAACCATTTTTTTCTGAACATATCAAATCGGTTTGACACAATATTTCAAAGACTATATTTTTTTATTTTGCTTTCTTAATGGATTTGCAATTGCATCTAACGAATTTCCAATCAAAAAGAACGCTAATCCAGTTAAGGCGATCATTAATCCCGGAGGAATAATCCACCACCATATCCCCCGTGAAGCCGCATCGGCAGTATTTGCATCATGGAGCATCTGACCCCAAGTAGGTAATGTCGGGTCTCCCAGACCTATAAAACTCAACGCAGCTTCAGCTAAAATGGCACCTGGCACAGAGATAGCTACGCTTGCAAATGTTAGGGGTAGCAATTGTGGGATTATGTGCTTGAAAATAACCTTCATATCTGACTGGCCCATCAATTTGGCCGCTTCAACATACTGAAAATTGCGCATTTGTAAAGCGATACTTCTAATCACTTTTGCAGTTCCCATCCAACCAAAAGTCATCAATATTAGAATAATCAAAAAAATGCTTCTTCCAAAAGTAATTGATAAAAGAATGAGGAGGATCAAAGTTGGGAAAGCGTAAAAAATGTCATTAATGCGCATCATTCCTTCGTCAGTTTTCTTTCCTCTGTAGCCCGATATCACCCCATATATTAGTCCGATGGATATTGAAAATATGGATACGGTCAAACCTATGAAAAGCGCAATAGGTATTCCCCATATGATCCCAATAAACAAATCTCTTCGTAGATCGTCAGTTCCCATGATACCAAATACTTTACCTCCAAGAATAACTCCAACATTTTCTATGCTACTAGAATTATCGAACAGGAAAAATTTCTGTGAAATGTGGTATGTCCCGTGCAGAACTTGAGGTTTATTCGTATCTGAGAACAATAGGACTGGTGGTTCGAATCCTGATATTGGAAAACTAAAGACACTTTGATATTGACTTAGGGACTCCTTAATGTTATTGTTTGTAGAGAAGATTCTGTCTGTAAAAGTATTGTTTAGATTATTTGTAGTCGGCAAGGATGAATAATACACGGTAAAGGTGTTGTTATCAGGTCTGGTAATATCAATTTGCAAAACTGGGGGTACTTGGTCATATTTAACCGAATAGAGGAACATAAAGTCATCAGGAAAGTCGTCTGCCTGAATATTGACATCGAAGATAAAGTTAGATACTCTTATCCCTTCTGATATTTCAGAAGTTGTTTTTGCATCGTATTGATCTAGTGAGGTATGTTCAAATTCCTTGGAACCAAAATAACTGGTCCAAAACGGAGCCGCGGTTTTTGGATTATTAATCCAGTAATCAGGATCATTCCATAACCTATAGGAATCAAATGGTATGACCAGTACGGCTATTGCTGTCAATGCTAACAAGAAACCAAGAATTGATATGCCAATTAGTCCACGGCGAGATTTTATTAGACCTAATAATAACTTCTTTTGCAACAGACTAGCTTCCTTTCACTCTAGGGTCCAATAAACTGTACGCAATATCGGTAATGAATATGGTTACCAAAAAGATTAATGTGCCAATATATGTAAGCCCAATAATGATAGGAATATCGAGTAACCCTATCGCATCATAGAAGAGTTTCCCCATGCCTGGCCAATCAAATACAGCTTCTGTAATAATAGATCCTCCAAATGAACTTGCTAAGCCCAACCCAACTGCGGTTGCAACTGGAGGTCCGGCGTTTCTTAGCGCATGAGAATATAGAATTTTTCGTTTGGAAATTCCCATTGTTCTTTTTGCATAAATAAAATCTTCGTTCAAGATATTTATCAAAAAATATCTTACTATATAAGCCCATGAACCAAAGGAAACGATGACCAATGTAATTAGGGGAAGTGTCATATGATAAAGCAGATCAAAAATATAATTAGGATCGGAGGGAGATGAAAGAGGTGTAGCTCTTGCAGGAAAAATGTGTAAGGTGAATGCAAATACAAGAATCATGATCATTGCTACCCACCATGAGGGAAAGCTGTTACTAAATATGGCGATAATTGAATTGAATTTATCCCACCAGGATCCTTCTTTGCCTGCAACATATGCACCAAGAAAAATACCAATAATAGTAACTAGTATAGTTGCCGTAGTAAATAGTAATAAGGTCTTTGGAACTTTTTCGATAATAATATCTCGAACATTGGATGAACCATAATCGGAGGTAAAGAAGTGAGATTTTCCCAAATCCAAGGTCATTACGCTAACAACTCTATGAAGTAGTTTTGCGGGATTAAAGGAATCCTGATCTAATCCAAGTGTTTTGGATCTAAACTGAATTTGGTTGTTTATATAAGATGATCTTTCTTCGGGATTTTCAAATTTGAGTGTTCCTTGATTTACTTCATCGATCACTTGGTTTCGTACTGCATCTACAAGTAATTTATCAAGTGTCGGACCAAGCAAAATGACAGTGATTAAGATGGTCGAAAACAGGACCAAAAACATGTTAATTGAACGAAATAGTAAGGATCTTCCTAGGCCCAATTGCTCCTAGTTAATCATGTTATCAATATAACTTGATCTGCATCTACATATCTCAATATCTATTTGCGATTAAAAAATCAAAGGGCTACTTATTGATCGTTGTATTTGGGACTGTGATAAGGACTCCACTGTAGATATCGGGCCTAAGTGCATAATAGCTTTTGACAAATAATTCAAACTCATTTGGACCAATAGACATTCCTTTGGTAGTAGTACCATTAATTTTAATCATGAAATTTCCTTTGTTATCTACCCATTCTCCCTCTCCCTGGGTCACAAGTCGATTATTCTTGTCAGTAATAAAGTAGGTTAGTGAGGCATTACTATCATAGTTATCTCCAACGGTAATATTCCCAGTGATAGTTAATGGCAAACCACTCATAACCACTTTTGGTTGTTGAACTTTTACAAATTTTGCAAGTTTAGCGGTTTCAAAATTAGCCCAATAACCTTTAGCATATGGATAAGTACTGTCTCTAAATGCAGTTAACGTTATGACTTTACCTGTTGGATTATAGTTCTTAATTTCATATGGTCCGTTACCAATTACTGCGTGACTATGTTCGGATATCCACTTTATACTTGCGTCATATCGCTTTATTGCATCCCCAATAGTAACATAATCCTTTAGTGCCGCAGGTACAAAACGTTCCGATTTCATTTTTTCTAACTCTAGTTTTATTGCTTGTGCATGACTTGGTATTATCAATGATAACCACTCAATATTCTTGACTGTTGCTTCCGATCTAGTATATGCAAAGTTTCCGTTTTTCACTAATCTTTCAATTGCTGCATTAACTTCCCATGGAGAAGTTGCCCAAACCGATGCGAAATCTGCTATTTCTTTGCTATCAAAATGCCAGTAATCAACAAATGAAACTGCGTTATTGTCATCTAGAAATTTAGTTCCTCGAAGATACTGTAGCGAAATTACGGCTTGAGCAGCATACTCTGGATCAAATGTAAGATCAGTTGAATTAATTTTGGAAGACCATTCATAAAGAAAATAGAGAGGATAAACTAAGTCTGCCTTGCTCATTGGTTGACCATTTTGCCAGTTCGAATAAGTCATATGATAGGTAACCTTACTCTTGGAAGTATTTTCTCCAACTTTCTCCCAAATTTGATTCCTAGGGTTCCATTTTAGAGCGTCACTATCTACTGTGAGTCTTTTTTCTGGCCCCATTGTGGTAATATTAGTCCATTGGATCCTCAAAGGAACTATTTCGCCAGTATATGGATTCCTAGATGTAGCTGAATCTGATACTAAGGAAAGGATATTTGTACAATAGATGTCATTACAACCTCCTACGCCGTTCCATGCACCTTGATATATCTGTTTAACACCGACATTAATTGTGCTGGCGTTCTTGTCTGATCTTGCGTTTATGAGAGATTTGTCTGTAGAGATACCAGCGCCAAAGTCATTAATCAACCCTTTAATTGAAGAGGAAGCCACGTAGGGATCTATATTTTGAGCTACAAAAATCCTGACAGATTCTTGAATTCCTGAACCCACTGCCTGTCTCAATAGTTCATTACGTTCCTCTTGAGTAGTAAAATTGGAAAACTCTATACTCTGCGAAATTTTATCAAGTGTAATGTTTTGATAGTTCCAAAATGATGGGTTAGCCCATCCAGGCATTTTACCAAAGTAAGGAGAGTACATTTGAGCTGCTGTAACAGGATTGTATCTAACAAAGGCTGATGTTCCGCCGAAAGCTTCAGTATAAATTTGCCATCCCAATTCTTGTGGGTCTGTGCCATAAACTATTATGTTAGCCTTATTCAAATCTCCATAGTTTCTTTGGACAGTAAAACCAATATTGTCGAGTTGGTTTGCAAGTATTTCACCCATTGATTTTCGAGGCAAATCATCACTTCTAATCATGAATTTGATCAAAATTGGAGATCCTTTGAATGTCCATTTATCCCCTACCTTGATTGCGCCATTTGCAACCAATACCTTATCAATTGCTTCTTTAGCAAGATTGGGATTATATTTAAAATTGTAAGATTCCAGGATTGGAATAATAGTTTCATATTCTGGCGAGGATATGCCAAATGGATCTATTTGGACGCTACCATATCCATTTAGAATTTCATCCACTACGAATTCACGATTAATCAGATAATTTATTGCAAAACGAATTTCCTTGAATTGGAATGGATTTAAGACATTCGGGTCCTTGGACGGCGCTGGATTTAACAAATAGGCAAATGAACCTGCATTTTTTTCATAGATTTTCAGGGCACTATCATTTGAAATTGAGGATACTTTCTCAAGAGGGATTCTAAAAAAGTATGTGTCAAGATTTCCTGTCTTAATTTCCTGTAAGGCTGTATTCCCGTCGAGATATTGAATGAATCTTAAATTGTCGGTATATGCTCCCTTATCATTCGATTCAATTGCATTAGCAGTAGTAAAAGAGGGAACAATCACTATCATGATTAAGAGTAAAGCCGCGAGTACTTTGGATATGTGTGTCAATTGTTAAGTGGTAAAGTTAAGTGATTTATGAAGTTTCTTGATCGGCGTGTCTTATTGAAATACAAGATAATATACACGATTCATAACTAGTTCTGTGGTTTCCGCGATCCTTAGATACAAAACTCAGCTATCCTTGTTGTTTGATAAGGGAGTGATATCTGAAAATGTCTATAAGCATTTTAGGAATAGGGGTTTGAGAGTTGTATCGCCCTCAGATGATCATGGACTTTATCATTTAGGAGAAATCTTGCCGGAGATAGTTATCGGTGCTTCAGAAGAATATATCCGCACTTTGAAGGTTCCGTACCAGGCAACTAGTTATATTGCTGCAAGAAGAGAGAATACTGGTACAGCGGTTTATATTTACAAGATTAATGACAGACCTGGAGGAGGTGTTCTTTCACTTACAGGAGGTATTAGAAAATTAGGGGATAGTATTTTCGCATCAACTCATAGAATCTTGCTGGGTAGGAAGGCCATGATGATTAGCGCTGACAATCTAGTGGTCAATAAAGAACATATTTGGAATTGGCAGTTTTTTGGAAACACAATAAGAGAATCTAATCCAAATATCTATGAGGACTTGGTCAAGTTGAGTGAGAAGGTAGGGAAACGATCAGAGTTTCATCAAATTGTAGTGGCCAGATCTGACAAGACTTTTCGTAGACTCAACATCGCAGCATTATGTAGGAAAAATCAAATAAAAATTCTTGATCCCAAACACGAAATCAAAGTTACATTCTTGACAAACGATTCAGGATACGAATATGCTTCAAAATTTCTTCCCGAATCAGATCTTATTGAATATGTTGTTAGTGGAATAGACTTTGATATGTATTTATCCATGACCAAATTTAGAAAATTACATGACACTGACATGATTCTAAATGATGGTGGTCGTATTATGTCAAATTCTGTTCGGGATCAAGGGTTACTAGGAGAAGAGAGGATTACGCTCGAACCATATCCAGGAGATCAGTTCATACCGCATCATTCTAAATTAGATCGACAGAATGTACTTGGTATAGAAGGAACAGGAATTGATGGAGGAGAAATCGAAAATGGAATAAAGGTCCATTCGACAAGAATCAACGATGAATTTGCCAATGTATACCTATATCCACTGAAAGTAAAAAGTGAAAATGATTCCAAGATAAAAAGATAATTTCAATTGAGATTTATTATTCATCACTTATTCATGCAATGATATCAGAGATTCTTCTTATTTTTGTTGGCAACCCTTTTCTTTAGGGCGTGATTCATCTCATCAAATAGTTTTGCCAAGTCCCATCCTACGTTCGTGTAGGAAATGTTCCCATGGGTGGATCTTATGTGTACATCAATTTCGTATCTCTTCCTAGACCCAGATACTTTTCTTAATTTAATATGACATCGTGCTTGTTCAATATCTGGGTGAATTTTTCGCATAAACTTTGTGATGTTCGCAAATTTCGATTTTGCAAGCTCTGCGTCAAATGGTTCATCAGGTAGACCTACAATAAACATTGGAATATCTTCCGCTAACTGTTCTCCCAACATGGCAACAATGTCTCTATAGGTTATAATTCCCTGAATCTCATCCCATACGTTAATAATACAGTAACTAGATCCTGCCCGCGTCATTTTATCACACACACTCATCAGAATATCATCGACACTTGCAGTAATTACATCATCATTAGATAGGCCGGCTACATCAATGGCTAGTTTATCCTCCGCGTCGTTTATTCCTATTGATCTCTTGCCAATTCTTTCAGAAGGCGACATTAGTTTCAGGATGTCAGATGATGTTATGATACCTACTAAGCGACTGTTATCAACCACAGGCAGATGATCAATTCTTCTACGTTTCATTAATGATTTCGCAGCAGATACAGTTTTGTGTGAATCAATAACAACTGGATCTGCCGTCATAACATTAGATGCATTGACCCGTACTTTATTTTCTACTAGTTGTTTATTTATCAAATCAACGATCCGCTTCGCAGAAACTTGACCCAGGATAGTTCCATTTTGAACTATAGGAAGAGTTCTCAATCTATAGTGACTCATAATCCTCGCTGCCTCTCCAACTGCACTCTCTCTTTGCAACCCTGGTATGATTTTTCCAACCAAGGATGGTTTTGTTGTCTTGATGTCTTTTGCACCAATAATGTCTCTAATACTTAAGGCGGCTATCCTGTCAGATAACTCAACGAAGACATCATATGAATTAGTTTCAATCAAAGTACTGATAATTTTTGATAATGATTCATCCGGAGAAACGACTACAGGGGATTCAATAAGCTCTCCGACAGGGATACTGCGAACCGAGCTGAGATTATCATGAATTCTGTTGATAGTCAACCTCAAGGATAATATTTTCTTGTACATTAAAGGTTTTATGCAATTGTAGCGTGTCGGAATGTAACACCCGAAAGCTCAGCAAATCATAATATTATCATACAGAATATAGAATGTGACCTATTTCTTGTGAATATTGCTAAAAGCTTGAAAATGATACTACGGTTTAAAAAACTAGTGAAAAATATTTTTTGAATTACGATTTGTTCTTAACTATTGTTAGTCCTATTGATCTTTTTTATCAAATTTATTTGCAGTTGATCTAATGATATTAGTCTGCAAAGTTTTTTAGAAAGGAATAGTGGTACAAGATAGGAAGATTAGTTATGCCAAGGTCTAAAGCACAAGTTTCAAGCAAGAGCACGAAGGACGGCAATACAGGGAATGATGAATCTTTACCAAAATGGGCAGAAGATGAAATAAAGTCTGTGCAATTTGGAGATCCAGAAATTCTAACAAGATCAGGATACATACTAGCTGTCTATGAAGATGCATGGAAAGTTGATTTGCAAATATACGAAGCTCTCTCTGACGGACGTACTATAATTGAAGGTTTGGATGTACCTAAAAATTTAAAAATTTCTGACTTTCTAAAAGGGTTTATTTACGAATTTAAGATAAGGATGTTCAAAGGTGAGCTAAGTTCCAAGTTAGTTGAGCTATTAAAATCAAAATATAATCTCGAGATGAATGCGATATACAAATTTGAATTAGAAGATCTTCAACTCCTGGATGTTGAATCCGATATACAAGCATCAGCCAGCACAGCTGATGACGAGGATGAATAAACTATCAGCATTAAGTACCCAACATTCTTCTAAATGAAGCTCCAACAATTGGATTTACTATAAAGGGTATTGTATTCTTTAACCATATACCACCCCTCATGTAAAATGGCACAACAATTTCCAATCTATTTGATGTTGCTGCTCTGACGATAGCTTTGGAAACAGAATGAGGATCTAGATAAAATCGTTCCTTATTTTTGAACTTATTACCAAATGAAGGATGTTGAAAAAAATTTGTCTTTACTCCAATAGGGCTTACCACGGTAACTCTGATTCCGGTACCGTGTAATTCGTGTTTAAGTGATTCGGAAAATCCAAGTATTGCGAATTTTGATCCACAATATGCGGCCAAACCAGGGATTCCAAAGCTGGCTGCAAGAGATGCAACATTTATGATATGTCCACTTTTTTTTCTTAGCATTGAATCAAGAAATACTTTTGTACAATAAATCATCCCAAGGTAATTCGTTTTGGTTACTTGTTCAATCTCCTGTATCGATTGATCTGCTACTTTTCCCAATATCCCAATTCCAGCATTGTTTACCAATATGTCAATATGATCATAAACTGAAAGCACATCCTTGGCCATCTTTGATACTTCAGTATTATTCGACACATCACAGGAGAAAATCATGGATTCACATTTATCACCGATTTCGGTTGAAACCTGGGATATTAGTTCCTTGTTTCTAGAAACAAGTATAATCGCTTTGACATGTTTTTCCGCAAAATCTAAAACTGTTGATCGTCCTATACCCGAAGATGCTCCAGTCACTACAACTGTTTTTCCTTTTAGTTTATCCATTGTAAATCCTCTTTGATAATGTTGTGAGCATTTCTTTTCTATTAGTTTAGCTGTTATCCAAATTCTTGGACTTTATCTGATTTGCAATGGAATCCTTACCAATTGTAATTCTCATCAGAGCAATCCACATAATAACTAGAGGGACATGATAAGTAGCAATTCTCCAAGCGATGATTACAGATAATTGAGAGGAATTAAGAACATCCGTCAAATTTGGAATAGTACTAATATTTGTGATATACGCCCAGACACCCAATTCTGCCAAGCCGGACCCACCTATAGTAATAGGTAATGTGGACAAAGCAGTAGAGGCTGAAGTGGCCATGAATGATTGGAAAAATCCGACATGCTGTCCGACATAATCAGCAAGAACCAAAAATGAAATACCCTGAAAAGCAAAAGCTACAAATGTTATTGCCATTCCTACCGATAGTACCTTTACTGAGTGAAACGAAGTAAAATTTTCTCTGCTCATCTTGCATAGATCTGCTAGTGCAATATTTGTAGAATTTATTATACGATCTGATCTTTCCTTTGAAAGGAATCTATTTATCAGTCTAAGAGCAAATTTTGGCAATTGCATGTTTCTGTTTGCTGACAGCACCACGACAAGAAACCAAAAAGCAAAAGTTGGGATGGCAACTATAATTACCAAAATACCAATAAAGGAACCACCACCAAAAATGGCTACGCCGCCCGCTATGAATGCCAAAATACTACCTGCAAATACGTCGGCTATTATTTCTGCAGTAGCAACCCAAGCAGCTTTGCCCGCCGGAACACCGTTCTTAATAAGCCATGCAATTCTAACTATTTCACCTCCAATAAAAGATGGAGTAGTTTGTGTGACAAATTCCCCGGCAATTCTCGCATTCATAGTTTTTAGAGTGGTGCTATAATTTGGGCCGATGAAGTGTTTAATAAAATACCTAAACCTATAGGCCTGTAACAAGATTCTAACCATAACAGCCGAGACAGAAAGGAGAAATGGTAATGGACCTACTGAAAATACGTCAGCTGGTGAAACCGGTGTAAATGTAAACAGTAATAAAAATGGAATAAGGCTCACAGCAACTGCAATTAATCTCCATTTCAAGCCTACTCAATTCAAAATAATAGAAGGTCATATAATAATCAATAGAATTAATATATTCACTCTTTCTTTGAACTTTGTTTGCAAACTATTTTTGTTACTGGGACAGCAGGTTCTGGAAAATCACTTCTTACATCCAAATTTGTTCAGTGGTATAAAGATAATAGCTTTTATCCAGTCTCTTTGAACCTTGATCCAGGAGTTATCTCATTACCTTATGAACCAGATGTTGACGTAAGAAATTATATCGACATTGACAAAATAATGTCTCAGCATGACCTGGGACCAAATGGCGCACTCATTATGGCCGCTGATATGATTGCTACAAAACTAGATGAGATACAGGAAGAAGTTTATGAGCTGAATCCAGATTTTGTGATAGTAGATACCCCTGGTCAAATAGAGCTTTTTATATTTAGGGCTAGTGGACCGTATTTTGTTTCAAATTTTCAATCAGATAGTAAGATAAACATATTTACCTTCGATGGAATTCTCGCGTCATCCTCACCAATTAATTTCATTTCTATTGCGCTATTGGCGACATCTGTAAGACTTCGACTAAATATATCACAGATTGATGTGATGACGAAGAGAGATCTAGTAATTGACAAGCTTCAAGATTTACTCAGATGGTCATCTAGATCCTCTCTAGAAGATTCGCTCCATAATGAAAAGAATATTGAACATTCAATCTTAAGCAGAGATCTTTTACAGGCTTTGTATAAAAATAAACTAATGCAAAACCCAATTCTTGTTTCAAGTTTAACAATGAGTGGAATGGTAAACCTAACTGCGGCGCTTTCAAGAGTATTGAACTTTGGGGAGGAAAAAGGGGACTAGAATAAGGCATGAGCGAAACATTAGATATTTGTAAAGCAAAGGCACCATCATCAACAGCCAATTTAGGTCCAGGGTTTGACGTGTTTGGACTAGGTCTCGATCTTTTCTATGATACTGTATCTATTAGTAAGTTAGCAACAAAGAATGGAAAAATAAGAATCACATTACAAAATAATGATCCCATGATACCTTCTGTGGCTGAGGAAAATACGGCAAGTCTATCAGTATTGAAAATATCTAGAAAATACAAAATCAAAAATGACCTTGACATTAATATTGTCAAAGGAGTACCAGTAGGTTTGGGATTGGGAAGTAGTGCCGCTTCTAGTGCTGCTGCCGTTACTGCATTCAATGAACTATTTCGATGCGAATTAACCGAAAATGAATTATTGGATTATGCTGCTGAGGGTGAAGTGAGTAGCGCTGGTGTAAAACATTATGATAATGTCGTGGCCTCATTGTTTGGAGGATTCGCAATAGTAAGAACATATCCTACTCTTCAGTTTAGTCGGGTAAATACCCCAAAAGATTTGATACTTGTTGTTTGTATTCCCAAAATAGTAACTCCTGCTAAGAAAACTAAAATTGCGAGAAGTGTGATACCAAGAACAATTACACTTGAAGATCACACAAGAAATTTAGCCAATGCATGTATGATGGTAAGTGGTTTTCAGTATCAGGATACAAAGCTTCTAGCAAGTGGTATCAATGATATCATTGTCGAACCTGCCAGAAAAAACCTGATTCCAGGTTATGACAAAATAAAATCAAATGCCTTACATTCTGGTGCCTTAGCAGTAACAATAAGTGGTGCAGGACCATCAATGATTGCCTTCACGAATTCAAGTAGTGATGCCAAAAGGATTGGTAGATCTATGGAGGAAGGATTCGCTGATTCTAAAATTGAAAGTCAGGCATACGTTTGTGGAGTTAGCAGAGGGGCTAAAGTAATCTCTAAACATTGATTCTAAATAAGTTTGGAAAAAGAGGAGATGTTATTTTTTGCTCTTGTTGAGAAAATCAGACATCATTTTTTTCCTATCCTCATGTGCAAAGCATAATGACCATCCGTAAATTTCCAATCTGAGACCTGTATCGAGATCTGCATCCATACCTCTGTTTATTAGCATTTTACTCACCTTTACAGCGTTGAAACTATTTTTTGAAATCTGTTTGGCCATTGCGATACACTCGTTCATCAGCTTATTGTTGAGTAGTTTTGCTATCTGATTGTTCCTTTCTTTTTGCTTCTCCTTGTCGTCAGCTGCAACCTCAGGCGGGAGATTATCATCTGATGTCAAGCTAATCACGTTATTTACCAGACCCAATTGAAATGCTTCTTCTGCAGGTATCATTCTTCCAGTAAATACTAGTTCCTTAGCCTTAGCTGGTCCCACTAACCTCATCAACCTTTGTGTTCCACCCCATCCAGGAGGAATTCCTATTGTTACCTCTGGTTGACCGAGTCTTGCATTACTGGATGCTATTCTGATATCGCAAACCATAGCTAATTCGCAACCTCCTCCAAGTGCGTATCCGTTAATCGCCCCTATTACTGGCTTTTCTATACGCTCAATCTTATTCAAGACAGACTGTGCTGAAGAAGCATATTTTTCCGCAGTAATTGGATCTATGTCAACCATGTATGAAATATCTGCACCGGCGCAAAATGCTTTTTCACCAGCTCCTGTTATAATTATGACCTTGATATTTTCGTCCGCACCTATTTTGTCCACTGTTTGAGAAAGCTCTGATACGACATCAATATTCATCGCGTTTAAAGCTTCAGGTCTGTTGATTCGAAGTATAGCAACTTCTCCTTGAGATTCGAGTTGAATATATTTCATATTAGACATTGAGAAATGTGGAAACAGCGTTCAATTAAATCTTATTCTTAAAAGTTGAAAATCAAAGATTCCAACATATCGAATTACAATGAAACTAAAAAACAAAAATAAATTGACTGAAGGAGGAGTTAGGCGCCAGCCATTCCGTTTCTTAATTCAACGGCCTTGTGATCGTCATTTTCGTTGGCCATGGATTCGGCAGCTGCCTTGTGCATTTCAGACATTGCGCATCCCATTTGTGCTTCAGGTTTGCCTCTTCTCATGATACCACGATACAAACCAGCTTCAAGGGTCTGTCCATGAGCTTTTTCCCATTCTTCAACTGGGATGCTGTATTTCTTTTGGATTCTGTCTCTATACCATTCTGGAATTACATTAAACGCACAGAATGGAACAATCCTCAAGTCAGGAGTCAAATAGTGAATGTCACATCTCTGAAGTCTCTCTAAATCTTCGTTATATTTGTCTTGGAAGTGCATCATTCCCAAGAATAAGGAACGAACATGCCATGAACCTACTGAGTCAAAGTTACGTTTCAACAAGATGCTGGAAAACATCTTTGCAAGGTTCAATCCATGTGGTTGCTTTTCTCTATCAACGAATTGATTTAGTTTTCTAATTACCTGCAACATGGCATAATACCTGTTTGCACCGGATCTTATTTCTTCAGCTTTTTCTTCGAAATATTCCAAAACACCTTTAAGGTCAACGAATGATGTTAATGGAATTAATTTCTTGGTTTGAGTATCTTCAAATACATAAGTTCCAGCGCCGCAAGCAAAGTGAATTGATAGCTCATACTTTGGTTTTTTGCTAAATGCTTCAATTACATTTGTTAGTGGCATGCATGACGGAACTGGGAACCAATCATCCATTGAGATTTCTCCATTAGTTTGTTCTTCTATTCTTTCTATGCAGTCTGGAATGGTAATTCTATATTTTTCTCGTTCTTTTTTGCCCATTCTACCAGTCAAGGAAACCGGCTGGAAGTTGACCGCGTGAACAACATCAAGATGTTTTTGAGCATATCTGATGATAGGACCTAATTCATGATCATTGATTGATTTTATTACAGTGGGAACGAAAACTACAGTTGTTCCACATTTTCTAGCAGATTCTAAAGCATAAGGAACTTCCCAATGATTCTTTGGATTAGTTCTAGGAGTAACACCATCAAATGACAAGTACAAATTACTTACACCAGCGTTTCTAACCTGACGCATTGTCTCTGGAGAAAGTGCCAGTTTAATACCATTGGTATTCATTTGCACATGATCAACTCCCTCTTCTTTCATTATTCTAATGATATCAGCAATATCATCTCTCAACATGGGTTCACCACCTGTAATTTGGATTGAATTTCCAGCAATTGGTTTTTCTGCCTTCAGAGTTTTCATCATTGCTCTGACTTGTTCATGAGTCGGCTCGTATAGATAAGCGCCTTCCAATCCCTTTTTAACATAAAAGAAACAGTACCAGCAGGTCAAATCACATCTGTTGGTTACTATCATATTAGCTAGTCCAGAATGTGAAAGATGATTGGTACATAAACCACAATTAGTAGGGCATGCACACTTGTCTACCATGACGTTTGGCGCATGAGCACCCTTACCATCCATCCAATATGTGCTGAATTTATTGTACATTTTATATGAACCAAAGTACAATTCTTCACATTCACCATGTGTAGGACAGGTTTTGGTCATGAAGACTTTACCTTCCCTTTCAAAAACTTCAGCGTCAAGAATCATATTGCAATCTGGACAGATACTCTGAGTAAAGCGTATAGTTCTCTTCTCTGTGTTAACTTTATTCACGGTACGGTTGGATATTTGTATTAATTCCACTCAATCTCACCTAAGTAATCATGTCGACTTTGTATATTTCCTATATAAATATAATGTAACTAATAATATGGTGATTAGTTTGGTTTTACTGCGAGATTAGGCAGTACATCTAGAATATATACTATGTTTCTCTTATCCTGTCTTACCTTTATTATGAGTTTATCCGATAAGACTAAAAAAGCAATGGAAGAGATAGGTTTAGGAAGTTATGAAATCAAAGTTTACATTTCATTGCTTGAAAACGGGGCGATGGCAGCTTCTGAGATTAGCAAGAAATCGAGCGTGCCATATTCCAAGATATATGAAGTTTTAAACTCTCTAGAAGAAAGAGGTTGGATAGAGTCTAATAGTTCTAGACCACAGAAATTTTTTCCAAATTCACCTTTAACTGCAACAGAAACAACTAGAACTTTGATTGAAAAAAAGATGGATTCAAACAATGAGTCTATAATACGAGAATTAATGCCAATTTACGAAAAAACAGGAATTAAGGAAAGACCAGAGATATGGGTGGTGATGGGGTTGTATAATATCGCTAGTAAGGTTCAAGAAATTATTCAGAATTGCAAGAAGGAATTACTCGTTGCTCTTCCCCAGGGTGCGGAAAGCATCGTAGGAATAATTCAAGCGACTTTGAGAACATTGTCGGAAAAAGGTGTAAAAATTGCAGTCCTAGTTTCTGACAATACGAGTAAAGAAACAATCCTAACAATTTCAAGGGTCGCTGAGGTTAGAGTTAAAAACAACATGTTCGGAGGCGGAGTCATTGGGGATATCAACCAGGTAATGATATTGCTTGGAAGTGAAAGAAATGAAAAAGGAACTGTAGAACCAATCGCAATCTGGGCAAACCATATAGGCCTTGCAGGATTTGCAAAAGAATATTTCAGGTATTTATGGTCTGATGCAAGTTCAAAATGACATACTACAATATAACTTGATTATCCAATTGCACAATCTAATTTTTAAGTCTCTACGAGGCTAGTAAAAAAGGACAAACAATGACGGAATAGCCCTACTGAAGACAATATGAAGTAGATCTTGAGTTAGGAGTTTGTCCTCCGTAAATTATCAAGTTTAAGCTCAGTATTAGCATACAACCCAATGAGCCACATTTCTGAGGTGGAGGGATGTGTTTAATCCATGTCAGAAACTTGATAAATAACAACGAATCCTATGAAAACATTGGTCCTAATAGAAGCTGCTTGCTCTCTGGAAAGTTTCAGGAGGTTCATAATCATAAGTACATGTAGATCGTTTATAACCGAAAGTTACATGCATGACTTTGAAATATTTCCTGAACGTGAAGAAGGTCCGGGCGCAATTTACATAGAGGCAGCTGATAAGGTAACTCTTAAGAAAATCCGCGAAATGACTTTTGTAAATGCCAAAGAAGTTCTTGGAATTATCTATTCCTCAAAAACTGGAAATACCCAACTTAAATGGAGACAAACTAGAAGAAAAAATGGAAAAGTGACTGGGGAAGCCTCACCAAATGCACTAGTGAACCTTGTTGAATCAGGAGTAATAACTCAAGAATGGGTCAATAGTTATCTTGACTCCTCTAAGCGTAGTAACGAAATCAATACTGATTCGAACTTGAATTCAGGGTCTACATGACAGCTGGGATAATTGAAAATAATGTGTGAATAATAGTTCAGATGATTGTACGGGATTCAAAGCATTCTGAAAAATCTAAGGCAATAATTGCAGAAGATCTGGATGATCTATTTACACTTAGAAGAATTATTGAAATAAATGATACCATTATAACTGATACTACAAGATCCATTAAGCAAAAATCAGAATTCTCTAGACCAGATAAAGGTGAACGAGTAAAAATAAGAATATTACTAAGAATAGAGACCGTTAAATTTGACGGTACAGTTGATAGAATAAGGATTGGAGGAACTATTTTGAATAGTGATAACCAATTAGTTCCAAAGGGCGTTCATCATTCCATATCAATTAAAGTAGATGACATGATAATTCTGGAAAAAAAACAATGGAAGAAAATTCAAGCGGATATTCTAAAGAGTTCCGGCAATGATACAATTTATTTGTTAGTTTCAATTGATACTCAGGAAGCCGCAATAGCATTGGTGACTGGTACTCACGTGAAAATTATACCAAATATCTACTCAGGTCAGAGTGGAAAAAGATTTCAAGGCTCCAAAATGATAAATGCAAATATAGATAACTTCTTTGAAGAAATACAGAGAGGAATTAGAAGTGTTACTAATCTACACTCGCAAAAACAAATGTTAATCCTATTTGGCCCCGGAGAGACTAAACGAAGATTTTTCAATTTCCTCACTAAGGATTCTAGTGAAAATATTACGATTTTGGAAGGCATTGACGTAGCAGGGGAGGATGGCATTTTTGTATCTTTACGTTCTACATCCCTAAAAGAACTACTAAAGGCAAGCAAGATTGGGATTGTCTCGTCTTTACTCGACAAATTAATTTATCTTATTCATAAAAGCGATCCCAAGTACGCTATTGGAGTTAATGAAGTAAGAAACGCGGTTGAAAATAAATCGATTGAAAACTTGATCTACTCTAATTCTATTTTAGATAAGTTGGATGAAGTTGAATTCATCGACTTGTTGAATTCTACGGAGGCAGTTGGAGCAAAAATATATGGAGTAGATGCATCTACGGACATAGGACTCAGAGTTTCTTCCTTGGGAGGAATAGTAGGACTTCTCAGATTTGCAATAAGGTAGGATCTTGATATGATTTAATAGATCAACTATACCTAACCGATTAACCATTTAAGGTAATTTTTATCGACACTATCCATTTTGATTTCAACAATTTCAGGAAGTTCATACGGATGAATTTTCTTTAATTCATTCTTCAATTTTGTAGATGACACTGTCTTGAAAAAACAGAGGTATTCATTATCATATTGTAGCTTGTTCTTCCAGTAATACAACGAATTTACTTTGATAATGTTTACACATGCACACATTTTTTTAGAAACCATTTTTTTCGCTATGGTGTTTGCAGATTTTCTAGATTGAAATGTAGAAATAACTAAGGATCCCCTGTTTAGAGATCTCCCTAATTTCGTTTGTATTCTTCGTTGAATTTTTATCAACTACAAATAAGAAAGTTAAATTTTCTACTCCGTATTTTCACCAATTGAAGGCCTAGCATTCCTGTTAAAACTTCCCATAGGAACTTCTGGAAAGTTGTCCGTCACCCTTTGTTCAGCCACTATGCTTGCTTCTGCAAGAATATTGTTCATGTCACCGCCAGAAGGATTTAGAGCAAAGCCAATATCAGATGTACTGTTGGCATTCATCATGATATCGCTAAATACATCGTTAATTTCCCCTAATTCCGAGTCAACATTTGGCATCAATCCATTGAGACCTGTTTTAACTTTGGATAAAGTACCAACTGCTGGTTTTAGTGCGGTGAGTGCATCGCCTATATCAATAGTAGATTCCAGTCTCATGTGAACTTGTTCTAAGGACATTTTCAATTGGGAGATAGTTTTTATGGTTTTCCTGACTTGTGAAAGCTCATTAGATAGCATCTTACTCTGCTGGTTATCATGATTTTGTAAATGAGTAACAATTTGATTAAAAAGAGATCTATCTTTTGATTTTAATTTCTCCAAGAGCGAGTCTAATTTTTGCGTTTGAATTCCTAGTCTGTTTCTGGCTGTTTGCATAGTCGGTTTTAGAGGCTTCTGAGATCTCAAAGACTCTCTAATCCTTTCTGAGGTGTCTTTTTTGGCCTCCTTTTCCCACTGGTTTGAAAAGCTAGTCATAACATCTAAACTAATCAGTAGACGTTAAATCAAAGTGTCATATTTCAATAACCTGCTTGTAATATTTTCTAAACATGTTGACACATACTTCTAGTATTCTTTTCTATTATGTCTCAACTTTGTTCAAACGAGTATTCTTGCGCAACTCATTAACCAACTTAAATATCTTTTAGCCTAGAATTATCTCAGTTGAATCTAAAGGAATGGTGTAAGATTGATGAGGCGTTGTATACCGCCGAAACTAATGAACAATACCTACAGTTTGCAGGTCATGATTATGATAAAAAGAATATTGAAAATTTATCCAAAATGAAATATTTAGTCTCCGAGATATTCGTGAGATCCTTTTCTGAACCAAGGATACTGATGCTTTCTTCAATCGAAAACATTTCTGATGCCATGACAAAACCTCTAGAATTGAAATTACATGAATTAAGAGGTAGTAAAATTAGAAGTAGAGATTTCAAATACGGTGGAAAGCAAGTCAGTTGGAATACGTGGAGGCAATACAATAGTGCCGAGTCTGATCATAAGAAGAGGAGATTAGTTTTTGATGATTTTGTAAAAAAGACAAAGTATATCGCCCCTGTTATTAATTTACGATTCAAAAAAATAAGAAAAATTTATTCTGACTTTTCTGAGAAAGTGGATGATTATCAAAAAGGGTCACTCAACCCATTAGACGGGTATTTAATTGGTGAAAAAATTTCTCTAAATAAACTCAAGAAGTTGGTTTCGGACATGGGAGCTCGTGCCAGAATTTCATTTAGCAGCGAATTAAATTCTGGTACTGAGCTCATCGGTAAAGAACCAGAATATTATGATGATTTCTATTTTTTTCGCAATAGAATCTTCCAGAATATGGAAAAGCATTTCACAAAAATTAATCCTGTAGTTACTGTTAAGAGGACTTTAGAGTCCATTGGATTTGATTTTTCAAAAATACACTTTGACACAGATGACAGACCAAACAAATATCCCTCACCGATATGCTTTTTTGTAAAAATTCCTGACGATATAAGAGTACTTTACAAAAGCGAAAGTCCTTATTTTAATTTGTCAAGCTGTTATCACGAAACTGGACATGCGGTACATGCCACTTCAATAGAACCTGAATTGAGTTATTGGGACAAGTACAAATTTTCAATGGGAATAGCCGAAATATTTTCAATACTAATCGAGAGTCTAACTAGAAATCCATCATATTTGAAAGATATAGGGATAACAAACGAGAAAGTACTCTCCGAACTCGTCTGGAGAAATAAATTCATGGAACTTTTTTTTGTCGTCTTTTATGCCGCAAATTCATTAATGAAAATGGAATATTGGAAGAGAAATCTTTCAACTTATGAGGCAAGTAGAGTGTATGAGAAGCTAATCAAAAAGTATATGGGTCTTGATGTGCCAGGAGAATATTGGATGTTGCATCATATCCTCCCCGAAGCAATAATGTATGTGCCAAGTTACATGATAGCTGCGATTCGAGCTGCAGAGTTAGAAAGATACTTGTCCGATAGATTTAGTGATAAGTGGTGGAACGAGCCTTCGGCTGGAAAAAAGATTAGAGAAATAATGGCAAAAGGAGAGAGAATAAATCTACAGGAATTCTCCAAGCTCGATCAGAACATTTTCATGAAGGAGATATGTTCTAGATAATATCCAAATAAAGAGGAAAAGGAGAACAGGAGAATAATTATTGGTCGGCACTTCCAAGAAAGCTGTTTATGCTGCGCTATTTGGTAACTTAGGAATATCAATTGCAAAACTTATTGCAGCATTACTAACAAATAGTAGCGCAATGTGGTCGGAAACATATCACTCATTTTCTGACACTTTTAACCAGCTATTACTGTTAATTGGAATCAAGACAAGTTCCAGAGTACCTACTGAGAGACATCCATTTGGATATGGTAAGGAACAATTTTTCTGGTCATTTGTTGTTGCGACATTACTATTTGGAATTTCTGGTATCCTATCTTTTGAGAAAGGATTTACTTCAATCTATGATCCTGTGCACCAGATTGTAAATACCAATGTTAGTTATGCAATACTTTTGATATCTGCGATTTTTGAGGGAAATGCACTCCGTATTGCTTTCAATTTGTTTAAGGACGCAATAGAAGCAAGAGGAGAAAAGGTAAATCTACACAAGTTATTTAAGGAATTTCAAGAAAGTAAAGATCCCACTATTCTTACTGTCATGGTTGAAGATTCAGCAGCATTGCTTGGAATTGCAATAGCGGCAATAGGAATCTATCTGTCAGACGTTACCAGCAATATGATTTATGATGCTCTAGCTTCCATATCGATAGGCGGTGTTCTGATGCTTTTTGCATTCTTTTTAGCAAAAGAAAACAGAGCTCTTCTCATTGGAGAGGCAATGTCAAAAAAAGATCATTCAAAGATAATAGAATCGGTAGTAAAGATTCCAGAAGTAAATAGAGTAATTACATTGCGAACCATGCATTTTGGTCCCAATGATGTTCTTGTTGCAATGGAAGTAAGTCTGGTCGATAACATTACCACGGATCAAATAGAACAGGTAATAGATACAATTGAAGATAGAATCAAATCAGTAATCGATGTAAAGACTTCATCCAAGATTTACGTGGAAGTGGAAAGGGATAGCTGTCCCGTAGATTCTAAAAAGTTGCATGACCGCAAGAAGCATGAGGGAAACGCATAATCTATTCTAAATGCTTGAGCTAAAGTACCTGGACTGAATTATTTTCCATTCCTTATTAGGTGCAATATCCCATTTTCAATTGGATTTTTCGAATTAGGATAGGTGTTTTTTGAATTTTGTATTCCATCATGCTTATGTGATACGTCTTCTACCTGCTGACACATATTGCAAATCCATGAAATATGTTCTTTGCAATCGTTGCACCTTAAAATTGGTACCAAAATCTTTCCACACGATCGACATGATTCCTTATTAAACACGGTTTCTACGCCTCTTTGTAATTATTATATTATATTTGGATGTAGCATATAAATTCTACACTTTGAATGTCGTATTTCTTATATTCGAGCCTTGATTATTGAAATTATCACATCTAAAAAATTTGATTTTTGCCTCTAGTCTCGGCTATTCCTTGTCTACGAATTCATCGGATGTTGGAGGCTCAGGATTCAATCCTTTTCTCTTTCTCGTGTCATTTACAAGGGTCTTAAATATGGATTGGGGCACAACTTGCCAAGTTTTAAAATACGTATTCCATAAGGCTTTACCAGCAGTGCCACCTCGCATAACTTCAGACAAGTCAAAAGTTTCTGATGCAGGAACTTCTCCCTGAATAATGGTAATGACCCCCTTTTGCTCAACGTTTAGTAGTTTACCTCGTTTGCCCGATAAGATCCCAGCAACTGTACCTATTTGTTCTTGAGGACATTTTATTTCCATACCAAGAATTGGTTCCAATAATGCAGGATCGGCTAAAAGCATAGATCCCAACATGGCTCTTCTAGTAGCTGGCATCAATTGCGCAAGACCACGGTGGGCAGGATCTTCATGGGGTACGAAATGATGCAACACAAATTTTATTCCACGGAGAGTCTCATGAGCTAGAGGACCTGAATGTATTACATCATCAAAACCAGATCTTATAGAATCCATTGATTCTTGAATAAATTGTACACCCTTTGTTTGATCAAGGAGAATGTTACCACTAACATCAATGGCAGCTACGCTCTTTGCTTCGTCTGCACTCCAACCCTTTTCACGCAATAGTTTAGACATTTGTTTTTTATCTAGATCCTCATGAATTTGACCATTCTTGATTAGATCAATAATTTCTTCTGAAAGTGGTTCGATTCTCATGAAAATCTTGTTATGCTTATTTGGCGATTTACTCATGATTGGCCCAGCACTGTTACGTATAGTCTCACGGTAATTGATAAGAGGTTGAGTTGTAGTTATTTCTAGGCCTGTTTCCAGAATGAGAGAGGTAGCAATCTCAAGATGCAATACCCCCATGCCGGAAAGTAATGTTTCTCCAGATTCCTCATTAATTTTTACTATAAGGTTTGGATCCTCGACAGTGATTCTTCTTAGTGCTTCAACTAATTTAGGGAGATCTTTCGGATGTTTTGGTTCTATTGCAATAGTAACAACGGGTTCAGAGACATACTTAATTGATTCAAATGCAGGCACATTCTTAACAGATGAAAATGTTTCTCCCGCAATTGCATGATCGATCCCTAACAATGCTGGAATATTTCCTGCTGGAAGCATATTCACTACTTCACGAGTGTTACCCATGTAGATATTTACCGACTGAACTTTACCCATCCTTTTTCCATCAATTAGATAAACTTCATCTCCGTCCTTTATCGTTCCTGAAAAAAGTCTACCAGTTGCTATTCTACCAGCCTGTGGATCAACATTAATAGTCGTAACCATCATTAGAATTGGTCCTTTGTCATCACATGACACAAGGGATTTTCCAATGTCAGAATCAAGATCGCCTGGCCAAATCTTTGGTATTCTATATCGCTGTGCGACGTGTGGAGGAGGATGATGTTGTACCACCATTCCAAGAACTGCTTCATGTAAAGGTGCTTTTTCTGAAAGTGCCTTTATCAGGGCCTGATCGTCTGAGGCGTATGCATCATAAACGTCTTTAAAACCTACACCATTCCTTTGGGCAATATTGTAATTAAATCCCCATCTGTCTTTTGCAGAACCAAATGCTACACTGTTTCCCTGAATACTTACTTTCCATTTCTCTTTTAGCTCCGGTTCAGCATAGATATCGACCAACTTGTTAAATTCTGCGATAATATTTGAAAGCCATTTTTGCATCGCAGGTGCATCTAATCTTAATTCTTTGACTAGTCTATCTATCTTGTTTATATACAGAACTGGTCGCACTCGCTCTTCGAGCGCCTGTCTTGTAACAGTTTCTGTTTGAGTCATAATTCCTTCAACAGAGTCTGAGACTACAACTACTCCGTCAATTGCCCTCAAAGCCCTTGTAACTCTTCCTGTAAAATCAATATGGCCAGGAGTATCGATCATGTTAATTACATATTCCTTGCCCTCGATTTCATAATACAAAGTAACATTAGCCCCTCTAATGGTCATCTGCCTGTTTTGTTCTAGCTTCATTGAATCAAGTGCGAGGGCCTGACCTGCAACTGAGGGAGAAATAATTCCTGATGCAGCCAGTAAACTGTCACTCATCGTAGTTTTTCCATGGTCTACGTGAGCAATTACGCCGAAATTACGAATTTGATCCTTATTTCCTATAATTCTCAAGATATCCTGTGTGGACTTGAATTTTGGCATCTTATAAACGACAAAAAATCTATCCAGGATTATTAAATCTTCCTTATCTTACGAATGAACCATGTCAAATTCAAGTTCAGAGGTGGTCAAGCGTACGACATATGAAGATGCTTTCTGCCAGATCACAATTTTCAGCTTTTCTCCTAATTTTCTAACTTCCTTGGCTCTAATACTGTAAAATAAAAATATCCTCTGTATATTCACTTTTTTATGAAACGAGTAACATTAGGACACACCCCTGACGCAGATGATGCTTTCATGTTTTATGGGATTGCTTCTGGTAAAATTAGTTCCCCTTACTTTGAAATAAAACATGTAATAGAAGATATTGAGAAACTGAACAAAAGGGCGATTGACCATGAATTAGACATAACTGCAATCTCGGCGCACGCTTATGCTTTCATCAAAGATTACGTTATTTTGAATAGTGGTGGAAGTTTTGGAATTAATTATGGTCCTATTGTCATTTCCAAGAAAAACCTAGAGATTAATGATTTGAACAAATGCAAGATAGGAATTCCGGGTAAAATGACATCGGCAAACCTTCTGCTAAATCTGGCTATAGGAAAGTTTGCGGGAGTTGAATTTATTTTTAGTGAAGTGCCAAAACATGTATCATCTGGCTTAGTTGATGCAGGTCTAGTTATTCATGAGGCGCAGATTACATATGGGAACGAATTCCGAAAAATACTGGATCTTGGGAAATGGTGGCATGACACTACCAATGGAATGCCAGTTCCTCTTGGAATAAATGTCATAAGTAATCGAACCTTAACAGTTGAAGAAATTATTGAATTTGACGACCTTTTCAGGAATTCTATAAAGTTTGGACTCGAACATTTGGAAGATGCCATAGAATATTCAATGCAATTTGGTAGGGGTAATCCCAAGTCGCTGATTGAAAAATTTGTCAAAATGTATGTGAATGATCTTACTATCGATATGGGAGAAGAAGGAAAGAATTCTATAATAACTCTACTTCAGAATGCCAGGCGCAACAATATTCTTTCATATGATGAATTACTATTCATAGATAGTAACGATAAAAAAATCCAAAGTTATAGATAATCAACAATAATTAGATTGTAGGCTTTAAGATGTTGAAAAATGTATCTCTTTGTAGGGGATTATATTTTGCATCCTTAATTAATGATACTAATTCCTGAATCGATGTTCCTGTAGTCTTACCTGCTGCTTTGAAAATTTCTTCAGAGAAGGCAGTGCCAACAAGATCGCTTCCTCCATATGACAACGCAACTTGTGCCAATTTCTTGCCCAATGCAACCCAATAAACAGAAACATTTTTCAAAGTGTTTGCAAGCATGAGCCTAGAAAGAGCAATTACTTTCAGATCATATATAGAAGAACTTTCTTTTTCAATTAGTCCCTTTTGTTCAAGTTCGGTATTGTCGAGGCTAAATTTCAGAGGAATAAAAGTAATAAAACCTCCCGTCTTTTTCTGTAATTCTCGAACTTTTATCAAATGATCTACAATATGTTGAGACTCTTCAATATGACCAAAGAGCATTGTACAATTTGTTCGTATTCCCATATCATGTGCAATGCCAGCTGTTTCGAGCCACTCATCTCCTGAACATTTGCCTCTCACAATGATATCCCTGATATCTTTACTGAATATCTCTGCTCCTCCCCCCGGTAGAGCATCAAGGCCTGCGTCTTTTAATCTCGAAAGTACTTCTTTAACCGAATTCTTTGTAATACGAGAAACAAAATGAATTTCTGCGGGTGTAAGAGCCTTTACCGTTACCGATGGAAATTCCTTCTTAATTTCACTTATCATTTTTTCGTAATAATCAAGTCCCAGTTTGGGATGAAATCCACCAACTATGTGAAGCTCTGTTGCTTTCATCTGCTCTATTGCAATTTTTGCTCTTGCCAAAATTTGTTCAATTGTAAGGGTATATGAATCAGGCTCAGTTCCTTTTCTATAAAACGCACATAGAGGACAACTAGCAGCACAAACATTAGTATAGTTCAGGTAGTATGAAGCTACAAAAGTTATGGTATTGCCAGTTAGGTTTTTTTTAATCAAATTAGCGGCAGCACCCAAGTTGAAGACATTTTCGTTTTTCATCAATTCCATGCCATCATTGAAGGATAATTCTTCTCCATGGACTACTTTTTCCAATGCATTAGTACTTCCTGCAATACTTAGCAATTTATTTAGATGATGTCGCAATCGGCTATAAAATCTTCACTTTTTTGCATGTTTTGTAAAGAATAAATATCGTTGACAAATGTCATGAATATTATAGATAATGAATTTCTTTGCACAGGAATTGATCCAGAAATCTGATGTTAGTGATATTCTAGATCAGGTATTGCAAGGAAAAAGAGTGGGCCTTAATGACTGCGTACGTTTATTGAAATCTGAAAATACCTATGCGCTGGGTATGATTGGTAATATCTTGAGAGAAAAACTGTTTGGTAAAATTGCTACATATGTTAACAATATCATCCTAAATTACACGAATGTATGCATAACTTATTGCAAATTTTGTGCTTTTTACAGAGCGCCCGGTGATTCCGAGGGATATACGTTGTCTGTAGATGATGTTGTTAAGAGAGTAATAACTGGAAGGGACCAATTTGGTATTAGTCAAGTTTTGATGCAAGGGGGTCACAATCCAGAACTAAAGTTAGAATACTATGAACAAGCATTCAGGACAATAAAGGAGAAATGTCCAGACGTTGCAATTCATGGACTTTCCGCTTCCGAGATTGATACCATCTCTAAGGTGGAAAGGAGCACGACTAGGGAAGTACTCTCAAGATTGAAGGAATCTGGATTGGACTCGTTACCAGGTGCGGGAGCTGAAATTCTTGATGATGAAGTAAAGTCCAGAATCAGTCCCCTGAAAATAAAAAGTGAAGAGTGGCTAAATATCATGAGACAAGCGCATGAACTTGGAATAAAATCTTCGGCCACTATGATGTATGGGACCGGAGAAGATTATGAGCAACGAGCAAGACATTTGATAAAAATTGCAGAATTACAGGAACAGACACACGGATTCATGTCGTTCATTCCGTGGAGCTTTGAACCTAATAATACCAAGATGCAGGAAGATGGAGTGATAAAATATCCTTCTGGTGGTTTGGAGTTACTAAAAATGATTGCAATCTCCAGAATTGTTTTTTCAGGTCTTATTGATCATCTTCAATCCTCTTGGCTTACGAACGGAATTGGAATGGCACAACTTGCTTTAACTTACGGTGCTGATGATTTTGGTGGCACACTAATTGGCGAGGAAGTCGTAAGTGCTACAGGAGCTAGGTCTACAGAATTATCAGCGGATAAAATCGTTTCAGCGATAAAGCAAATTGGCTTTGATGCCCATGAACGTAATAACTTTTACGAAACTATTCGTGTTCATTAGTTAATCCCGAAAAGCATCGACGTTAAATCTGCGGTCGATACTAACTTGCAAATTTCATTATGGTAAGGAAAAAAAATCTCATGATTACTTGTTAATCATTTTTATTATGCCAAATAAATAATACAATTTTCTAAAAAATACAGCAACTTATTGTCGAATTTCTTTTAATTTGAGTCGAATAGCAACAAGTACCTTTAAATGTCTATTATGAGAAAAATTGTTAATATGCCAGCTGGCATTGACGACCTTGCTATATACGTTCCAAAACTGTACATTGATTATAAGGACTTTGCTCAAGCAAGAGGTATCGATCCCCAAAAGCTAGAACATGGTATTGGGATTAAAAAAATGGCTCTGGTCGATACAAATCAGGATTCAGCTTGTATGGCATCAAATGCATGTCTAGAGCTAATGAAGAAAAATGATTTACACCCAGATGATATCGGCAGATTGTATGTAGCGACTGAATCAAGTATTGACGAATCAAAAGCACTGAACTCTTTTGTTGTGGGAATGCTTGAACAAGTGTATGGCGATGGTAGTTTTGAACATGCAGGTGGAATTGAATGTAAATTTGCCTGTGTTAGCGGATCTTATGCAATTTACGATAATACGAATTGGATTAGGGCTGAAGAGCATAATGAAAAAGCGGCAATTGTTGTGGTAAGTGATATAGCCAAATACGATGTCGGATCGGCAGGAGAATACACTCAAGGTGCTGGTGCTGTTGCACTTTTGATAAAAGAAGATCCAAGATTGCTAGCGTTGGATCCTAAAGTAACGTCAACAACTATCAAGAATGAATATGATTTTTACAGGCCGTTTGGGAAGGAAACTCCGCTTGTGAATGGATTGTACTCTAATTTATTATATTTAATCCAAGTAAGGAAGGCTTTTGACAGTTATAAGGAAAAAGCCATGAGAACAGGATTGATTCAACTTAAGGATGGAGAATCAATAACAGACTACATTGATCTTTTTACGGTGCATTTACCATATAGAAGAATGGGCGAGAAGGCGCTCGCTTATTTGCTAAGACATGAATGGAGAACTCTTCCTCGATGGCAACATGTCATCAAGGAGATGGGCTTTGAAGAACCCGTGCCTAAGGACAGTAGAGGTACAATAGAATCAATTCTAGCTGATAAGGAATTCATGAGTGCAGATGAACAATTCAGAAAATCATTCATGCAAACCTCATTCTACAACGAGGTCTATGAGAAAAAAATGGCAAGTTCTCTTGAGGCTTCTAACATGATAGGAAACTTGTACACCGCCTCAATGTACATGGGACTGAGAAGTTTGCTTGAGTACGAATTTAAGAAGAATAATGATATTGAAGGCTTTAGGGTAGGTTTTGGATCTTATGGAAGTGGTAGCAGTGCGATGGTATTCAGTGGAGTTATTCAACCAGGTTACAAAGAGATAGTAAAAACTATGAATCTTGAGGCGGAGATTGGATCACGCAAGAAATTATCGATGGATGAGTATCAAATTCTACGTGAAAATCAACGTAACCTGAATGATTCTTACGCTAGAGCCAAAAATGAGTTTGTGTTGGTAAAAATTGGTGGCTCTACTGCAGATAAAGCTGGATTTAGAGAATATTGCTACTGCAGTTAAGGCACAACCTTAAACACCATTTTTTCCTTTTTCAGAAATTCCAAAAGTCTCCTTGAATGTTTTTCATCTTCAAGTTCCAAGCTTAAATATACACCGGCTGATCCTGCAGCTACGTTTGAGCTTAGGCGATCATGCTCAACTTGTACTATATTGACACTCAGTTCTGCTATCTTATCTACAACAGCCTTTAATGCTCCGGGCTTATCTGGCAACTGGATGAATATCTTGACTAATCTGCCCATTTGCATTAATCCTTTCGACACGATTTGACCCAATAGATACATGTCGATATTACCACCAGATAGTACTGAAATAATATTTTGATTGCTTTTTACTTTACCATTGGAAAGAACATATGCCAGACTTGCAGCTCCAGCAGGTTCAACCACAACTTTTTCTCTTTCCATTAGAGTAAACATAGTCTCTACTATAGCAACGTCATCTACAGTAACTACATCATCAAGATATTTTGAGCATATTTCATATGTTAATTCTCCTGGAGACTTGACTGAAATACCATCAGCAATGGTAAATCCTCCAGTAATATGACAAAGTCTACCATTATCAAGTGATTTTTTCATGGCTGGAAACTGGTTAGATTCGACCCCGATAATCTTGACATTAGGCCTCTTGGCCTTAATTGCTATACATACCCCCGAAGCAAGACCACCGCCCCCGAGTGGCAAATAAACAGTATCAATATCCTTCAAATCGTCCAATAATTCCAAACCTATAGTACCTTGACCTGCAATGACTATAGGGTCGTCAAAAGCGTGTATTATGGAATAACCATTCTCCCGCGCCAACAAATCAGCTTTTTTCCATGATTCATCGTAAGTGTCACCGGAGAGAATCACATTTGCCCCATAGGAACGTGTGGCAGCAACCTTCGCAGGAGATGCATTTTTTGGCATAACAATATTGCATTTTATGTTTCTCTTTAGGGCGGCATAAGCGACACCTTGTGCATGATTCCCTGCGGAAGCTGCGATTACACCTGCTTTGCACTGCTCATCAGTAAGTGAGTTGATTTTTGAATATGCTCCTCTTACTTTGAAAGATCCGGTTTTCTGAAATGATTCATATTTCAAAAAGATATTTGATTTCGCAGATTTTGAGAAAGTGTTTGACTTTAATAATGGTGTCCTTTTAACGTGCGTATTGTCCATTAATTTCTGAGCCCTCACTACATCGTCAACCGAAGGAATTTTACCCTTCAAATACATCTTGCTAGGATTGTTCAAGCAAATACCCTTATTCAACCAACATTATGAATTTTGTTTTATTTTGCCACAAATTCCGTAAACTATTTCTCATTCTTCAACGCTGGGCTTATTTCATTAAAAAGTTCACCAATTTTTTTCTTTACTTGAGGATTCATGCGTGAGAAATCTACAGTTTTAGTAGAACTTTTTTTTGCTTTTGGATCAGCCCTTGGCTCGATATCAAAATATACAATTAGACCTTCTTCACCCTGCATAAGTTTATTATAATCTATCAAAATTGGAGTAACCTGATAGACTTTAATCACCAAATTATCGAGTTCGTAAATCAAAGAACTCCTCTTTTTTTCTGCATCTTCCAATTCTGGATATATCTTCTCAACGTTTCTTATTTTGTCTTCCAATTTGCTGATCAAATCTTTGTTTTCAAGTAATCTTTCAAACAAGTCTGCAAACTCTAAATCATCCAGAGCCATATTTTTTAGTTCCTGTTTTATTGTATTGTTACCAATATTTGCCACTGATTCTAATTTGGACGAATTATTAATAGATAGATCAAGTAATTCTTTTTGTATCTGTATAACTTGTTTATCTAGTTTATAGTATGGCAAAATATTGTACTGTATCCCAAAAAAACCCTTGATAATGTATCCGTCAAGATTAGCAGATATCTGACAATAGATTCTATTTAGTTCCCCTGTTGTTTCCTGAATATCCCCGATTTCCCAGTTTTTCAGGTATTTTAGAAAGGAACGATAGTACCCCAGAACTAATTGGGGATCAAAGGTCTCTGATTTTGTAACGGAGCCATCTTGGAGCATTACATTTACTTCCGTTGTAGTGAGTGAGGGCTTCATGCTTTGTAAGTAAGTGTCTTCAATTTCAGCAAATTGTTGATTCAATATCTTGGCAAAATCATCATCAGCATTATTTGGAATTCTCATGAAAATAGATGTCCTTATTCGAGATAGACTTTAGTCCTAATTAGTCTTTGCTCACATAAATCAGCTATTGCAAGTCCAAAATTCTGTAGAGTTCTAGCTAAATAACCGAATAGTTGTTTTCACACTGGCCTTTCAGCATTATCCTACCAGTCAATGGTTCAATATCTTATTATTAGTTGAGAACTATCAAGAAGATCGGTTAGCCTGTACATATGACTAGAAATAATAAGGAAGTTGATGAAGTTAAGACTCAAAATGTAACCAAGAGATCCCCTTTTATTTCTATGATTACAGATGAGAAGAAGAGTCAGCTCGAATCTGAGGTGATTTATGACACAGACACCCAAATTAAACAGACGCAAGACAGGTTTTGGAAGGCACTGAAAAGAAGATATCAATACGACTCGAATATAGAACCTGGACAGAATTTCTTGAAAAATCATGTAAATTCCAAAATTCCATTGGTTATATTATACGTAGATCTGGTAGGATCTACAAATCTATCAATGACTATTCCAGTAGACAAGTTGGTAACAATAATCCGTGCCTTTACCTATGAAATGTCATCCACAGTCTACAGATATGGAGGATTTGTTCTAAAATATGTGGGCGATGCAGTTATTGCATTTTTTCCTTCATTATCGAACAAATTTGTGGTATGTGATAGAGCTGTCAGATGTGGAATATCTATGCTTGCAATAATAAAGAATGGATTAAATCCAATTCTAAATCAATATGATTATCCTGACTTGAGTGCAAAGATAGGAATTGATGAAGGCGAAAACATTATTGTACAGTACGGACATGATCAAAATTCACCACTGGATATCTTGAGTTATTGCATGAGTGTTTCAGCAAAAATGACATCGCTAACCAAATCAAACAATATCACGATAGGAGATGATGTGTATGTTAGATTGCACCCAGAATTGCGACAAAAATTTGTTAGGGTAAATTATAGCGCAAGAGAGTGGAATTACGTCAGCAAACGTACCGGAGAGCTTTACAAACTTTATACTTTAAAACAATAGTAAATGAATTTGTTAAAAAAACTCCAATTTATAGAAAAGACTAAAATACACTAAATTTCTAGAATCATTATTGTCTACTGCATATATACTCGTAAATTGTACCTTGGGCTCTGAAGAGAGAATTATAGACGAAATTTCAAAGCTTACTGATGTAAAAGAAGTGCGCGGAACCTATGGAGTACATGATGTTTTTGTCAAAGTAAAATCAGACAATACTGAAACAATGAATCATACAATTACTAGTAGAATAAGAAAGATACCCGGTATAACATCAACTGTTACTCTTGTAGTAATAGAAGAACAAGGCGGAAAGGAAATTAGCTAAGATTCGACGACGTATTTCTCTGATCTTCTTCATTATTTCTTTTTATTGCGTATATTATTAGGCCAGATGCTATTACAACGGTTATCCATCCGATAGCACCCGCTATTACATAGTATGTGTATTGTGGTATCAAGAGCGACAAACCAGCCACAATGGCTCCGATCCACCACAAAATAATTAGAAATGGAAGATTGATACTAAAAACTATCACCCTCTAATGCTTTCGTCAAAACCTCGTATATATCTCAAAATTTTTTCACAGTTTACACATTTATCATACTCATAAAAATCAAAGTCGTTATATCTCCTGAATGAAAAAGTATTTTCATGATTACAAAAAATTCGCTTAAATGCTATTAATAGTGGATTGGTCATCCTCATGTTTCTTGAACATTTAGACATTATAACGATTTTGTTTCAATATCAATATTTGACAAACTTTTGGAAATAAATAATGAAAATATAACCTAGTAATTACTAATTCGCCCATCAAACTACAAGCTCGCCATTGAGAAATAATATGGCTAGCGTGAAAATGATATAGCGATAACAATTTTTTAAATGAAGGCTTAATAATTGGTCATAAATCTATCCCCATTGAACCACAGCGATGATTCTTACGGAGAACTTTGTGCTTCTAAGGAATTTAGCGACAAGGAATTTGAACAAATAGGAAAAATAAAACACAGGTTAGATGATGATGAACAAGTCCAATTTATTGCCAGACAATCAAAGTACAGACCTGGTGGTTCATTCACAACCCCCGATACAATATTTGTTACCAATAAGAGAATTGTAATAAGAGATCCATCATTACTTGGTGTGAGGGAAAATATTGTATCTGTTTCCTATGACAAGATAACCTCAATAGAATTGGAAAGAGGAGTTTTTTCATCCAAGATCATAATAAGGGCCCCAGGATTCGCCTACGAAATGGAAGCCATATCTAAAATCATTGCAGAGCAAATTATTCACTATGTAAAGAATTCAATGGACAAATTAAAAATTGAATCACAAAAACAATCGATTGAAGTCAAAGTATCTATTGTCGATGAATTACTGAAGTTGGCCAACCTTAAGGAAAAGGGTGTTGTGAGTGAAGAAGAATTTTTGAGAATGAAGCAAGTTTTGTTGGATAAGAGAAACGAGTAGTTTCAGTTGCTTATTAATAAATGACCCACTAATCAAATTTCACCGAAATTGAACCCTTTTTTCTTGTTTGGATGTGACATTGAAAAAAGTAATGCCGTCGGTGAGATTTGAGCTCACGACAGCTCGGTCTTCAGCTTCACCCCAATACTGGTCGAGTGCTCTCCCAGGCTGAGCTACGACGGCACAGCTAAACTTCTGTACGAATTATATATAATCTAATCTTGTCATTGAAATCAACATTACATAAAAAGTATCTCGCGGAAGCATAATAGACGCAAAAACTAGAATATTAGAATTATTTATTTACCTAGTTTTATCTATGGTACAATCTTCCTTAAAGTAAATAAACTATATTCAGTTTTAAAAATTAATTACGATGGATAATACAGATTTAAAGATGGTCGAGGAAACTTCCGAGGAAAGGAGAAAAAGATTCCTTATTGAATTCGAAAAACCCTTCAAATGTGAGAAGTGTAATGAGAGATTCAAGAAAAAGAAATACCTTAAAGAGCACAAAATAGAGGTTCATTCTTACTAATTTCTTAATATCTTACTCGCCCTATTTTCAAAACACATCAATTCGCCAAGCAATCCGCCGAGGGATTGTAATTGTATTGTTCCTGAGGTGAACCCATGTAAAATAATTTATTGAATCAGCTCATACTATCTATCGGACTTGAAAATTTACACTAAGACCGGCGATAAAGGCGACACTGGATTGATTGATGGTTCCAGAGTATTGAAGTCTGATCTAAGAATAATGGCATATGGAGAGGTTGATGAGGTAAATTCTCATATCGGATCCGTAATATCAAACATCAAAGGGAATTCAATTTTTGATGATCTTGAAAAAATCCTTTTTGACATTCAACATGACTTGTTTGTATTAGGAGCAGAGTTAGCTAACCCCAATAATACGAAGGATGGTAATATGCTAGTGAAGAAGGAAATGATAACTAATATAGAGAGATATATAGACGAACTTGAATCTGAACTGGCACCAATTTCCTACTTCATCCTTCCCGGCGGTACGGTCGAATCCTCGCTAATACATATTTGTAGAACCGTTGTAAGACGTGCCGAAAGAACTACAGTTGCACTATCTAGGGAACAGAAAATAAACCAGGATATTCTCATGTATCTAAACAGATTATCAGATTTACTATTTGTTCTTGCAAGAGTGACTAATAATCGACAAAATTGTAATGACATACCCTGGAAACTAAAATAACTTGATGCGTAACCCACCAATATTGTAACTCCTGAAAAAGAGTTGCTTGAGTGTAACTTCTTTGAGGCAAGTAGGTCGTTCACAACAAAATTACTTGTAGTGAGTAAACTTAGGTAAGCCAGGTTCTTATAAGTAGATGCAGAAATAAAAGTACTCTTTTAACACCGCAAATTGGTGCCATCATACATAACCGGCGGGACTCTACGCATAGAATTCTTCCCGCCGGTCAATCGAACGATCATATTATGATCAATATGTAGTGATAATTTCGTTCGCATGGAATGTTTAAATATGCTCTATTAACTTTCATTGGTTTTGTAATGACTCTGGAAGACAAAGACATTATTCAAGTCGATGCGACCGTAATTATTGGTGTCATGATTCTTCTTACACTTTCGATAGGATTTGATTCATCGATTAATACTCAAAAAGAGGAAAATATTACTAGATTGATGATCACGTTAGCAATAATAGCTCCATTCACGGCATCGGCGGTGCTTGCCATAATGACAAATTTGTCAACCAACTACACTGAGCAACTCAAGAAAACATCTATTATAATAATGGCAATTGGATTTGGTTACTTGATATTCGTTATAGCTGCCTTTATGGCATCAATTTACTATCTCATATGACTATTTTTTTGCAAGTTAAGCTCTCTTAACAGAGTGAAGATCCATGAAATCAATCATTTCAATAATTTTGTCTACCAGTAATTGGCAACGCAACATATTTTCGATTAGCTAGAATGAGATTTTTGATTTTGTTAGCCTTAATCAAATAGGGGCCAAAGAGTAAATGCAGGTCGACCATAAGATGAAAGATCCTTTTCTTAATTACAGAATAACTATAACTATTACCATGGACCAATTAGATTTAAATACAAATCAAGATACCAAAGTTATTACTGCTTAGAATTGCAACAGACGAGAAATGTTTTACTGTTGATATTCATTACAATAATGTTGGCTATAGCAAGCAGCTTTGTATTGTATGTTCTTGATCATTTTCTCACTATTTTTTTGATATTGTTTGATTATACTTCAAGGATTCCAGATACTTTAAATCCATCTTTCTATTGATACAGAGAATTACATTATGTTAATATGAATCGTAATTCACTACAGATTATGAATCTCGAAGATAGGCAAAAATCTGATCTTGTGAGTTTTTTTCATGTTGTTTGTAATCTTAAAAAGGTAAGACGATCGGGTTGGATACGTAAAGCTAACATTTCATCACCCGAATCTGTGGCCGATCATTCATATTCAATGTGCATGATGTGTATGGTCCTTTCTGAGATATTGAATCTTGATACAGAACATGTAATGAAGATGGCCAATTTACACGACCTGGCTGAATCAATGGTCGGCGATTACACGCCCGATATAATCTCACATGATGAAAAAATAAATCAAGAAGACAAGGCTATGCGCGAAATTATTTTCAAACTCCCAGACAATCTTCATAAAAAATATCTCGGTATTTGGATTGAATATATTGAAAATAAAACAGTAAGTTCCAAATTTGTTCATAATATAGATAAGTTGGAAATGGCCATGCAGGCAAAATCTTATGAACTAGATGGATATTCGAAACAATCTTTGCAAGTATTCTTAAGTTCCGCCCTGGATTATATTTCACAAGATAAAATAGAACTTGTGTCTGAAATTTTGCAGACTGTGAAGGATGATTCAAAGAATAAATGAATATTACAAAATAGGATCAAGAGATGATTTACAAGACAAGAGAATCAAGTAGGACGTAAAGTAGTAAGTCTTTAGCCCTTTTTAAGTCGCATCACTTGGCTGTGTATTAACTGGAGGTCCCCTTACATCAAAAAGTCCCATCCAACCCAAATCCGTAAAAAGGGTCTGATGGGCATGGAACATATACGTTCCAGGATAATCATATGTAAATTCCAATATTCCCCTGTCTCCATTTGATAATGTTACTATATCTGTCAAATAGTCAGCAGTTTTATTCGTACCAGCCGAATAATAATTAAACATGGCACCATGAACATGAATTGAATTTACGGAGTCAAATTCAAGCATATTTACAATATATACACGATATGGTTCCCCTGTGTGCAAAACAATAGGATTCATCATGTAATCAAAAGCTTTTCCATTTACTGTATAGATTTCATTGACTCTCGGTTCCCTGGAAGCGCTTTTACCGTTACCATTTTCCGGAATTGATGGCACGGAAATATGATTCAAATTACTCATGTTAGTTTCTGCACCTGTATTGTTGTTACTACTAGAATTCAACGGCATGTTACTTTCTACTCCCTCAATTGAATCAACTGGCGGCAATGTTATTGCCCCTTCTTGATCTAAATCCAGGTCATAACCATTGAGAAGCATAGCCATTTCGGTCATTTTAGGTCGGGGCTCTTTTGGATCTATGATCATCATCCCATACAATCCTCGGTTGATATGGTCTGCCATTGGCTCCACATGACAGTAATATGGATACACCCCATATGGTGCCGCAACAAACTCGTACGTGAAACTCCTACCAGGTGAAATTGTTCCTCCAGGTTGACCTGTCATTGTAAATGCATTATTCTTCACATAATGAGTTGGCTGTGAATAAAGTGAATGAGCATGTGTGTTCTCGTTACTATTGATAACTCTAATTCGAACCAAATCTCCTTCCGTGACTCTTATTGTGGGTCCTGGTATAGTACCATTAAATGTCCAACCATCAAAAATGTGACCCTCATAAGTAATTGGTATCTTTTGGTTTTCTTCAATAATTAATGTAAACTGTCTGACGGTCTTTCCGCTTTCATCTTTTGATACATGACCACAATTAAAATGAGTTAGATATTCCACTGGTGTGGGTTTTTTGCTTAGATTTGTTGTGCAATTTTTTAACTTATCGTATTCTTCTTGAGATATCTGAGGTACTGCAGACTGGCCATGTACACGAATATTCAGGAAAGGAAAATTTAAAGATGGCAAGACCAAAACAATTGACAGGGCTAATGCAATGAAACATGCATTTTGCCGTAACATATTTTATCAAGAATACTTTTCTTATAAAAATGTTAATCACATCCTTTGAACTGTGAAGTAAGAACTTAATTATCATATGCGTTCTCAAACATCGATGTCCTCACAATTGTTGAGCGAATAGATTGCAATGTTTTCTTTTTATCTCTCATCTCCCGCTTAGAATGAGGTTTATCTTTTAAATTTGGTACGATATCATGTTCCTTTAATAGCCTTGACTGCAATTAATTTGACTCAACTCTTGCGCTAAACGCAAATATAAAAGAGTAGCATATATCCAATAAATGCAGTATTTCACAGCTTTAAAGATAGGCGAAAAACGAGTTAGAGCAGCTCAAGAGATCTTGAATAAATATACAGGAAACATTGCTATGCCCGCCTTAGCATTAAAGGACAATAAAAACAACAATTGGGAACCTGTTGGGGAAGAAAATTATTTCACCGCAGTAAAGGATCAGAATGGTTACTTGATTGCAATATGTGACAAAAATGGAATAGCAAAAACGGTTGCACAATGGTTTATTGAAGTCAAAAAAGATGAAATTGTCAGCAACATAATTCAAAATGAAAACCTTCCCGAGTATAACGGCAAAGTGATACTGCCAATTTAACACTTAAGTACATTTATTATTTAGTGATCACATTTGAAAAGAAAATACGAACAAACTATAGAGATCAAAGGTCATTTAATCGACTCGATGATCCTGACAAGAATATTTGATAAGGTTATGGATCTAAAAGGAGATTTCAATGTTCTTGAATTTCATGTTGGAAAAAAGAAGGACGAATTAAGTTATGCGAGGTTATTGATTTCAGGAAGAAATAAGAAACATCTTGACCAATTGTTAGCATCAGTCTTTATTGAAGGTGCACAACCTACAAAAATCGATGGAGTAATGCTGAAACCCGCGCCAAGTGAAATGGTTATGCCAAGAGATTTTTACAGCACTACTAACAACACTACACAAATTTTCTTTAATAATGAATGGATTGATGTAGAAAACATGATGATGGACAAGTGTATTGTAGTAGATGTAAGTAGCAAGACTGCAGAATGCCGAAAAATTAGAGATATCCAAAAAGGCGATATGATAGTAACGGGTGAAAAAGGGGTCAGAATATTACCTGAAGAGCGTCCAAGAGAAGGAGTGGATATTTTTCAATTCATGAGTAGTACTAGTTCAAGCGAAAGACCTACTCAACAAATTGCAAGAAAAATAGCAATGGATATTTACAATACAAAAAATAGCGGCGGAAAAATAATAGTCACAGCAGGACCAGTAGTCGTCCATTCGGGCGCTGCAGATTCGTTAGCAAAGATGATTAGATTGGGCTACATAAATGGACTACTTACGGGTAATGCCTTAGCGGTTCATGATATAGAGAATTCATTATTTGGTACTTCTCTAGGTATGAATGTAAAAAACGGAACGTTAGCAATTCGTGGGCATAGAAACCATATGCAGGCTATAAATGAAGTTTTTAGAGCGGGTTCTATAGAAGAAATGGTGAAAAAAAATATCCTAAAATCTGGAATAATGTATGAATGCATAAAGAATAACGTAGAGTATGCCCTTTGTGGATCTATAAGAGACGATGGACCTATTCCAGGCGTGATTACCGATATCATACAAGCCCAAAACAGGTACAGATCAATACTGAAAAATACAAAAATGGTTCTAATGCTTTCTACCATGTTGCATTCAATTGCAGTAGGAAATATGATTCCTGCAAGAGTAAAGGTAGTTGCTGTAGATATCAGTCAAGCCGTTGTAACAAAACTTCTCGATAGAGGAACAACACAGGCGATAGGAATTGTTAGCGACATTGGTGCATTTCTCCCAATGGTATTGTATCATTTAGAACAAATTTCCAAAAAATAGATCCATTATTTGGAAGAATCTAGACAGGATTACTGGTTCATCCCAATTGCAATGAAATCACTACTTTTAATGTTCATCTAATTTGCTACTAATTAGGCGCATAGCGATTTTTGCATCTGCTCGTCCATTGGTAACTTTCATAACTTTACCCAATAAGAAATTAATTGCTTCACGATTATTTTTTGCATCTTCTACTGCAGACTTTTCGCTATCAAAAACGGATTGAACCGCATCCATTAATGTTTTTTCATCATCTATTTTGTACGAATTACTATTGTTGACAACCTCAGTTGGTAACTTTCCACTTTCAAATATTTTTACCAGAATATCCTTTGCGGTTGTTCTACTAATCTTATTTCCTTCAATCAATTTCACCAATTCTGCTATGTGTTCTGGTTTCACTTTCAAGTTTTTCAGGTAGTCCCTACTTTCAGCGTCATCGTCAATTAAGCTCTTAAACTCAGTAACTAAAATATTAGATATTTCAACTGGCGAAAAGTGTAACTTCAAAGTGGATTCAAAGAAATCTGCCAATTTCTTATCATTTATTAGAATGTTGGACGTGTGATCTGAGAGTTCATATTTTGATTTAAAACGTTCAAATCTTTCATTTGGAAGTTCTGGCATTCGTTGCTTCAGATTAGCAACAAAATTATTACCTAAGACAATTACTGGAATATCGGGTTCTGGAAAATAACGATAATCATGTTCCTCTTCTTTACTCCGGGCCTTATATGTAATTTTTTTCTTATCATCCCAGTGTCGTGTTTCATGTTCTATCTTAAGATTGCGGCTATATACACTGGACTGCCTAGTAATTTCATAGTTTATAGCTTTTTCAACTTCCTTGAAGGAATTGATATTTTTGATTTCCACCTTGTTACCACCATTCATAGACACATTTACATCACACCTAACTGAACCTTCAAGTAGAGTATCACATACTCCAAGATGTTCGAGTGTCAGGGATAGTTTGTTTAGAAATTGTCTCACTTCCTTTGGACCTGTGAAATCAGGTTGTGTAACTATTTCAATCAAGGCAACTCCTGCCCTGTTATAATCTATCAGTGCAGTATTTCTTACATTCATTCCATCTTCAGAATATGCAATCCTGCCCGGGTCCTCTTCTAATTGAATTCTACTGATTCTAATTTGATTTATTCCGTCCAATTCATATTTGCCATCTATCCCCATACTTGAAATTCCATAAACATTGTACTGCGTAATCTGAAAATTTTTTGGCAAATCTGGATAAAAATAATTCTTACGGTAAAACATTATCTTGTCTGGTACTTTACACCCCAAGGCTATTGACGTCATAGTTGAAAATTCAATGGCCTTTTGATTAATAACTGGAAGGGAGCCGGGAAGCCCACAACATATTTCGCATACGTTACTATTGGGTCTAAGATCACGATAGTTTCCACGACATGAGCAAAACAACTTGCTATTAAGCGCAGTTATTTGAGCATGAATTTCCAATCCAATCATTACTTGGCTCATATCGAATTTGGCCTCCTTGGAATATTGATGACTTTTTCAAGTTCATAGGATGCGTCGATTATCTTTTGTTCTTCAAATGGAGCTGCCATTATTTGCATCCCAACAGGAAGACCGTTACTAAATCCAACAGGCAATGATATTGCAGGAATGCCTGCTAGATTCGCAATGACCGTGTTTATGTCAACCAGGTACATTTTAATTGGATCGTCTATCTTTTCACCGAACTTGAATGGAAGTATCGGCATCGTTGGTCCTATCAAAAGATCATATTTTTTGAATAATTCAAGTAACTCCAACCTTAATAGTGACCTAAGCCTCCTTGCCTTAAGATAGTATTTACCATAGTACCCTGAAGAAAGAACATACGATCCAATCAATATTCTCCTTTTAACTTCTTCGCCAAAGTTTTCCCTAACATTACTAAAATAGGTATCCCATTTATATTCCCCTATTGGATAGTCAAACCCATATCGGATATTATCATATCTTGCAAGATTACTACTTGCTTCAGCACTGGCGAGAGTATAATAAGAAGGTAATGCATAATGCAAATTTTTTATTGAAACTTCTTCGCAGGAACATCCGATCTCCTTAAATTTTTCGGATGCAAAATAAATTAATTTCGCAACCTCTTGATCGCAGTCGGTAATTAGCTCTCTTACTATTCCTACATTTAGTTTGTTTATTCTACTGGGAATGGAAATTGGAGTCGACGACATACTTGTATTATCCAAAGGGTCCTTTCCAGAAATGATGTTTAGCATCATTACCAAGTCCCTAACAGATCTGCATATCGGACCGATTTGCTCAAGACTGTTCGCGTATGATATTAGACCGTATCTACTTACCCTCCCGTAAGTTGGTTTGAGTCCAATTACAGAACAGAAGCTAGAAGGACATCTTATTGAACCTCCGGTGTCGGATCCAAGAGCAATAGTACATTCTCCAGCAGCAACGGCTGCTCCACTTCCACCTGATGAACCACCGGGAACGCAATCCAAATTCCAGGGATTACGAGTTGGTTGATATCTGCTATACTCAGTCGTTGAACCCATTCCAAACTCATCCAAATTCAATTTTCCCAGTAGGATGGCGCCATTTACCTTCAGATTTTTTATTACAGTAGCATCAAATGTAGGAACATAATTTTCGAGAATTTTTGAAGCGCATGTAGTTCTGATACCCTGGGTAGAAATGTTATCCTTAATTCCTATTGTTACTCCGGACAGTTGACCTACCTCCTCTTTTTCTTTTATTTTCTTGTCAATAATCCTAGCAGAAGATAAAGCTCCGTCAATATCTAACGTAATAAATGAATGTACCTTTGGTTCCACTCTTTCTATTCTCTTTATTATAGTGGTAACATAGTCCTCAGCTGTAAACTGACCTTCGGTTAAACCCTCAACTACTTCATATGCAAGCAAGTCATCTAGTTTTGTCATCCTATTTCATCTTAGGACCTCTTAAGAAGCCATCTTCCGTAATGTTTTTACCAAGTTGCTCTTCAGCAGATAGTCTTATCTCATCCTTCCTTAGATCTTCAAATTCCAATTCTTGCTGGTCTAAAGTAACTGAGTCATCAGAAGCAAGTTGTTCAAGTATATCGATGTATTCTATTGTCTTTTCCAGTTGTTTTGGAAATTTTTCAAGTTCGTTTTCAGATAGATTAATTCGCGATATTTGAGCGAGATGTTCTAAATCTTCTTTTGAGATCATGCTATTGTCATCTTTTCATAGATTTATTATTTGTTAAGGTGACAACCTATCAATGTCTCTAGGAAATAAGACGACATCCCTAATATTATCTACACCACACATGCTCATCAGCAATCGCTCTAAACCCATGCCGAACCCAGCGTGAGGAGGCATACCATAATCAAAAACTTTCAAATGGAAATCAAACGCGCCGGTGTTCAACCCTTGTTTTTTCATTCTTTCAGTTAGCTCACTCTTATCGTGTATTCTTGTACTCCCTGAAGATAATTCTAGATTTCCATACATCAAATCAAAAGATTCACACTCAGTTCCCATTGATTTTGGCTTTACGTAAAATGGTTTTATTGAAGTGGGCCAGTCAATGATAAAATAGAAATGCTTCATGTCATCATCATTGAGGTTTCGTAATTTTTGCTGCGACATGTCATCTCCCCACTCAATAGATTCGCCTGATTTTTGCAACTTTTCTATGAGGTCTGAATATCTGAGCCTCTTGAATGGAAGTGATAATTCAGGTAATTCTATTTTCAAATACTCAAGATTGGACTTGTTCTTGTTTCTCACTTCTGCCCAAATAAAATGAATCATCTTTTCTAAAATTTCCATAATATCGTTATAGTCAGCATACGCTTTTTCGACATCAATAGAAGTAGCTTCTGACAAATGTCTGTTTGTTCTAGAAGGTTCAGCTCTAAAGATTGGACCTATCTCAAATACGCTTTCAAATGCCATTGTGAGCTGTTCTTTATAAAGCTGAGGGCTTTGAGTTAGAAATGCTTCCCTGTCATAGTAAAATATAGGAAATAGAGTAGCGCCCCCTTCAGTTGCGGTGGCAATTATTTTAGGGGTATTAACTTCGATGAAACCTTCATCTCCAAGAAATTTCCTGCAAGAATTTAGCACAGTATATCTTAAACTAAAGATCGATTGAAGATAAGGTCTACGAAGATCGATTGCTCGAAGATCCAATCTTGTATCAATTCCAACACCTTTTCTACTCTGAATAACGATAGGAGAAATTTTACTTGCCAATGACAAGATCTTAAAATCAACTGGAATTATTTCAATTCCATTTGGAGCTTTCGGTTCGCTTCTAACTTTACCTTTCATGGCAATTGAAGCATGTTCTCTAATCTTTTGTACTTCTGATGAAAGTGAATCAGGATACTGGTTTTTCTTTAAGATAACCTGAAGATTCCCAAATCTATCGTTAATCGTAAGAAACTTAATGTTACTATGTTCACGTATCGAAGAAATCCAACCCACTATTATTACCTCCTTACCATCCATCGAATTATTGATATCCTTGGAATAGTGTGTCCTTTTCCAAGTTTGAAGGTCTGGGCTATTCAAATTGATGAACCTTGATAATTTGAACTTTAATGAGCAGGTTAATTTAACTTTTTAATACAAATATTATAAAAGTGGTGACAAACCTTACTCCATGCAGAAGATCGCTCGTCCTTACGGCAAAAACTTGTGAAATTTTAGTCCAGAGCCATGCAAACGAACATTTGCGGTATCTGATAACGCGAAGTAATTATGAGAAAACAAATGAATTCTCGTTGCAAACCAGGAGATGGTAATTCAATGGCAGAAGATATTAAAATTGAGTCTATAACTTCCTAATCTTGTGGTTATTCAATACTTACAAAAGCATTAATAACATTGTCAAATAATTTGTGTGAAATGGAAAAACAGTCATTATTATCACTTTTTTCTTCTAATCCCGATAAATATTATAAAGTCTCCCTATTTGATGAAAAAGGATTCAAGAGGCAAAGTTGCAAGTTATGTGGAAAATTCTTTTGGGCCATTAACGAGAAGCAATCGTGTCCTGAACATGATAACTATAGCTTTATAGGAGATCCTCCGACCTCAAAAAGATTAGATTTTGTAAATACCTGGAAGGAACTGAGTAGTTTCTTTAGAAAAAATGATCATAAAATAATTCAAAGATATCCTGTTGTATGTCGTTGGAGGGAAGATTTGTACTATACTATTGCATCCATTGTAGACTTTCAGAGAGTAATGAATGGAAAGATAGTGTTTGAAATTCCCAAAAATCCTCTTGTGGTTCCCCAAATGTGTCTAAGATTTAATGATATTGAAAATGTTGGGCTCACGGGTAGACATTATACGAGTTTTTGTATGGTAGGGCAAACCTGTAACGCAGATGCACCCGGTGGCTATTGGAAAGACAGATGTATTGAGCTGGACCATTCTCTACTCACAGATGTTCTTGGCATAAGATCTGAGGAAATTACATATGTCGAGGATGTTTGGATGGGAGCCGGAGCTTTTGGGTATTCATTGGAATATTATGTCCGAGGATTGGAATTAGGGAATGCAGTATTTACTGAATTTGAGGGTGACGAAAACAACTATCGCACTCTTGATAACAAGATAATAGATATGGGTGCAGGACTTGAACGTCTGTCATGGATCACCTTAGGGAGTCCGACTAGTTACGATGCGACTTTCGGGCCCACATTCAAGAAATTAGTAGATATAATTGGTGTCGATATTGATTCAAAAACAGAGTTTCTATCTCGATACTTTAAGAAACTTTCTGAAAAATACTCTAGTTACGGAAATGATCCGAGACTCCTAAAGATGAATATTGCTAATGAACTCGGCGTATCTTATGAAAATATGGAAAAAATCGTTCAGCCGTTTGAAACTCTATCAATTATAGCTGATCATACACGGACATTGTTATTTGCAATTTCTGATGGATCGTTGCCATCAAATGTAGGAGGAGGATATAATCTCAGGATAATATTAAGAAGAACGCTTGCACTCCTAGCCCGTCTTGGTTGGAAACTCGACTTGCAGGACGTAATGGACTTACATATTGAGCAGCTAAAGCCAATGTATCCTGAGCTCAGCGAACATAAAAATGATATCAAGACGATAGTACAGATTGAGTCTGATAGGTATTCATCATCAAAAGAAAGAATGTATTCTATCGCTAGTTCTATGGTAACGTCCAAGAAAAAACCAAGTGTTGAAGATCTAATAAGGATGTACGAATCAGATGGCATTACACCAGATCTTTTAATTGAATCAGGAGCTATAGATAACATACCTGCTGCTTTTTATGTAAAGTTAGCAGAGCTTCATACCACACATGAATCAACCAAAGTACCAGTAATCGAAACTGGCAGTGACATCAAACCTACAAAATTATTGTATTACGAGGATGAATCGATCAGAGAATTTGATGCTAGAATTCTCAAGATACTTCAAGGCAAGTACTTGATTTTGGATAAAACTGCATTTTACCCTAGGGGAGGAGGACAAGAACCTGACTTTGGTACTATTGAGGGAATCAAAGTAACAGATGTCATAAAACAAAATGACTTGGTTTTACACGAGATCCAAGATCCATCGAAGGATCTCCAAGACAATAAAACCGTACATGGAACTGTGGATAATGTAAGGAGACGATCAATAACCAAAAATCATAGTGCGACACACATATTGAATTCAGCGGCAAGGAATAATCTTGGATCATGGATATGGCAGAATTCTGCATTCAAGGACGAGAATTATGCAAGGTTGGATATTACTCATCATTCAGCTTTAACCAAACAAGAGATCAAACAAATTGAAAAGACTGCAAATGAAGTTGTACAAAGAAATTTACCCATTAACATTAATGTATTTGAAAGATCCAACGCTGAAGAAAAATATACATTTAGGATTTATCAAGGAGGAGCAGTCCCCTCAAACCATGTGAGGATAGTAAACATAGAAGGATGGGATGTCGAAGCTTGTGGTGGAACTCATGTAAATAAGACTGGCGAAATTGGTCTTATAAAAATTCTAAAAACTGAGAGGATTCAAGACGGTGTAGTAAGACTTGAATTTGTTTCTGGGAGTAATGCTTTGCAATATGTGCAAGCCCAGGACTCTCAATTGCTACATATAGCCCAAACTCTGGGATCAAGCAGAGAGAAGTTAATTGAATCCTTCGACAAGGTAACAACAGAAAATGATCAGATGAAAAGAAAATTTAGAATGCTTATTAACAGATTTTCAGAGAATATGGCCGCAACCGTTACCCATCAAGCTACCAAATCCAAATCAGGTATAAAGATCTATGGCACTTATGATGATGAAATGGGAGATGATTACTTTATTTCATTAGGTGAAAGAAGTATCAATATCGATCCTTTCTTAGTGTATGTTGCTCTCGTTCAGGATCAAGAACGCATAAAAGTCATAGTTTTCGTTGGAGAGGAATCAAGAAAAACCATAAGCGCTTCTAGAATTGCGAAGGAAATTTCATTGAAACTTGGCGGTAGTGGAGGTGGAGGTACAGATAAATTTGCCCAAGGTGGAGGTAAGGACAAGAATAAGATTGATGAATGCTTGAAGAATCTTGAGAATCTGATTATAAGTATAAACTCTAGTGAAAAAAATGGTTGATTCATTTGAAAAAGCGCCCAAAACCGAACTTGATTGGGCTGCAATAGAGGAAAAATGGAAAAAGAGATGGGCAGATGATAGAATTTTTGAAACCAATCCACAATCAGATAAGAAAAAGTATTTTCTTACTGTAGCATATCCTTACCCAAATTCTCCACAGCATGTTGGACATGGAAGAACATATACTCTCGCAGATGTTCACGCCAGGTACAAGCGTATGAACAATTATAATGTATTATTTCCAATGGGGTTCCATTATACTGGAACACCTATTGTGTCGATGTCGCAGAGAATCAAGTCCAACGATAAAGAACTGATAGAAACATTCCAAAAAATATACAAGATCCCAGGCGACGTCATTTCTAATTTCAAAGAACCTAAAAAAATAGCCAGTTATTTTCATCAGGAAATCAAGCAAGGAATGAACGAAATGGGATATTCCATAGATTGGAGGAGAGAGTTTACAACTATAGACAAAGGCTATTCGAAATTTATTTCGTGGCAATTCAGAAACCTAAAGAAAAAGGGGTTGATAGTACAAGGCTCTCATCCTGTAGGATGGTGCCCTCAAGATCAAAACCCCGTGAGTCAACATGATACTATTGGCGATATCGAACCCGAGCTTATCGAATATGTTCTAGTAAAATTTAAGTTTGAAGACCAGTACGTTGTTCCAACTGCAACACTAAGACCAGAAACAATTTTTGGTGTGACAAACTTATGGATAAATCCCGATATAAAATATGTAATTGCTCAGGTGAACAATGAGAAATGGATAATTACAAAAGAGGCTGCAAGAAAGATGGAATTTCTAAATGCTGCTGTTACGTTGATTTCAGAAATTAGTGGCTCTGATTTGATAGGCAAATATGTATTTGATGAAAAAAGAAAACAACAAGTACCAATGTTCCCTGCCTCATTTGTTGATCCCGATAACGGAACTGGAATTGTCATGTCAGTTCCAGCGCACGCGCCCTATGACTATCAGGCGCTGATTGATTTAAGGAAGGATTACGAAACGTTAAGAAAATACAATATCACTGCAAATGTTGATCCTATTAAAATAATACAAACTGATGCTTTTTCCTCAAATGAATCATCGGCTGCAGAAACTATTGTTACTAGTTATTCAATCAAAGATCAGAACGATCCTAAATTAGAGGACGCCACTAACAAGCTCTATTCGGAGGAGTTTCACAATGGAAAACTCTTACCCCACATAGATGAAATAGGAAATTTGAGTGTAGTAGAAGCTCGAGAAATTATCAAAACGAAAATAATCAGTCAGGGAATTGGCACTATCATGTATGAACTTAAAAATTCAGTAAAGTGTAGATGCGGGACTCCTTGTGTTGTCAAGCTATTAACAAATCAATGGTTCATCAACTATGGAGATGAAAATTGGAAAAAGATGTCAAATGAACTAATTGATAACATGGAAATTCTACCAGAGGAAATAAGACAGGAATTCACCAATGTCGTAGATTGGCTTAAGGAAAGAGCATGCGCAAGAAAAAGCGGGCTTGGAACAAAACTTCCATGGGATAATGAGTGGATAATTGAGAGTTTGGCAGATTCTGTTATCTATATGGCCTATTATCCATTATCAAGATACATTAGCAATAATCAGGAGTTGCAAAAAGATGAAGATAAGTTACTGGCAGATAATATGACTGACAATTTTTTTGATTATGTTCTCTTAGGAAAGAATGATCCAGATGTTGTAGCAGCAGAATCAAAAATATCGGTCCAATTACTTGAAAAAATCAAAAATGAATTTGAATATTTTTATCCGGTAGATTCCAGGCATTCTGGAAGAGATCTGGTTCCCAATCACCTTTCATTCTTCATTTTTAATCACGTTGCAATATTTCCTAAGGAAAAGTGGCCTAAACAAATCGTTGTCAATGGTTCGGTACTAATGGAAGGTAAAAAGATGTCCAAATCGCTCGGGAATATTATACCATTGCGTCATGCGATTGAAGAATATGGTGCAGATTCAATCCGCCTCACTATGCTAGCCTCGTCAGAGATATTACAGGATTCTGACTTTTCTTTTGATTTGGTGAAAGGAATTAGAGCCAAATTGTTTGATATCTATAGAAATATACATTCGCATTTGGATATTTTCAGGGTTCAGAGTAATGTGGATGAGGATCTAGAAGATGTTTGGATGTCGAGCAGATTGCAAAATGTTATAATGGAAACTACCTCTGCAATTGATAAATTTAGAATCCGAGAGGCTTTGCATAATATTTTGTATCGAATGGACAATGACCTAGAATGGTATGAAAAAAGAAAGTTGGCCAAAAATAAATCAATATTCAATAATTATTTGAAAGAATTCTTTGAAATAAGGATAAAATTGTTAGCACCTTTTGCTCCATATTTCTGTGAGGAAGTTTGGGAAATTATGGGTAATGCTTCGTATATTAGTTCAGCTCAATGGCCTGAGATTAATCAATCCAAGATTGCATTGATGTCTGAGGATAACGAAAAACTTATTCAAAGTATAATTTTTGATATACAAAAAATAACAAAAGTTACCAAAATGGTTCCGAAGAAGATCTCGATTTACACCGCTTCAAATATTAAATGTACGTTATATAGAAAAATATTAGGTAGAATCCAAAGCCAAACAACTCCCAATTTTGGACAAATCATGAAGGAATTTGTTAATGACGATCAGGTCAAGGATCTTGTTAAGCGTAATCCTGATTTGGTAAAGAAAATTATTGATGATATATTATCTGAATCAGTGGAGGTTAGAGAAAGAAGAATGAAAATAGATTCGTTCAATGAGATAATACCATTAGATGATGGAAAATCATTATTAGTTAGAGAAGTAGGAAACAATAATCTTGAAGTAAACATTTACTCGGAGGATGACAACGACAAGTATGATCCAAAACAAAAGTCAAGATTCGCAAGACCTTACAAACCAGCCATATACATTGAATAAGAAACTCAAAGAGAATTAAATATGTCAAATAATTATACTCTTGTATGTTCCAAGCAAGATCTAGCCAGTAGTACCATATCAAACTGTTTGATTGAAAAATATGGATTTTCCAAAATGCCGGAGGCTAAGACTTCGTTTTCCTCAACCTATTATCCGGGGATTGTCTTGCATATTTCCGAAGATAGTTTGCTATATCTTGATAATTTAGATGAAAAATATCCTGATACATCATGTTATATCTTTCTATCTCAACATAGATCTCAAGCTAATATTCCTGCTCTGACTTGTCACTCGACGGGAAATTTTGGTAATAATGATTTTGGTGGGAAAGAAAAGGAACTAGGAATATGTTATCCTTGGATACAGAAACAGTACCTTATTGAGTTAAATAAGAAAAAAGATACCGTGCCCAAGTATGATATCATTATTGAATCCACACATCATGGCCCCACATCATTAAAAAAGCCAATATTATTTGTCGAAATAGGTTCGACAAGGGAACAATGGACGGACAATAAGGCTACCGATACAATATGCAGTTCTTTGTTCACAGTACTTGCAAGAAAGAGCGGATTATGTGAAAAGGTCGCAGTGGGACTAGGAGGAAATCATTACCCAACAAAATTTAACAAAATACTATTGGAATCTGAATATGGTCTTGGTCCGATAGCTGCAAAACATGACTTACCACATTTGGATAACTCCATGATAGTTCAAATGATAGAAAAGAATATTGAAAAAGTGACTTGTGTTATCATAGATGCAAAGGGACTAGGAAAGGAGAAATCCAGAATATTAACCGCGTTAGACGAAGTGGGAATTGAGATAGTAAAAGTCTAGATTTAATAAACATACAAGCATACAATAGTTATTTAAGATTGTTAAACCTAATAGATATGAGCTATGTCAGTTTATCGAAAAATTCCCAAGAAATCACGCAAAAGTCATATCAATAGACAAGCCGTTTATGATCTTGTTTCCGATATTCCTTCTGGTAAGGTGGTAACTTATGGCCAATTGGCAACACTGCTCGGTAATTCTCGTGCAGCTCGCGGAATAGGTAAAGTCCTAAATCAGAATCCAAGGCCAATAATAGTGCCTTGTCACAGAGTTGTCTGTTCAGACGGACATGTAGGGGGATATATGTATGGAAAGAACCAAAAAGTATCATTGTTACTAAAAGAAGGTATCCCTATAGACAACGACAAAATAAAAGATTTTGAAAAATATAGGGTCTAGAAACGATTTCTACTTGTGCGTTTTGGCTTGCTTTGCCAGGTCTCTCAAATGTGATAGAGATCTAACATTACCACCCCTAATTTTCTTGTACAAGGCCCAGAAAGTTTCTCTGTTAATTTCATTTCTGGCTTTTAGTATTTTCAAATGACGTCTCATGGCCTTGGTTCTCTTAACGTAAACTTCTTTCTTCCCTGCTCTGGCGGTTTTTTTACCTTTCTTTGAACCGGCAGAAGTTCCGTGCTTCCTACGCGTTTTTAGTTTCTTTTCAGCTCTAGATCTAGAAATTCCTCTTACTTTAACTGTCCAGATAGTACCGTTCTTGATTAAGGAACGCATATCCTCTCTTGTAATCGCATCGGCTATATCGTCAAGTTTATCAGGTTCAAATCTCACCCTATTTGATCCTACCCCCAATACTCTTGCTATTAATTCTCTCTTTTTACTTAAATTTACGACCATTATGACTTAGTCCCTTTTTTTCCGGTGTTTTTACCCTTGGCAGTTGTTGCTGTTGTTGATTCTTTCTTTGGTTTTTCGATCTTTGTTTCTGTTGTTGTTGCTGTTGTTGATTCTTTCTTTGGTTTTTCGATCTTTGTTTCTGTTGTTGTTGCTGTTGTTGATTCTTTCTTTGGTTTTTCGATCTTTGTTTCTGTTGTTGTTGCTGTTGTTGATTCTTTCTTTGGTTTTTCGATCTTTGTTTCTGTTGTTGTTGCTGTAGCAGGCAATTCCTTTTTAGTAGCTGATTCTTTCTTTGGTTTTTCGATCTTTTTAGCTTCTTTCTTTATTGCTTCAACTTTTCCTGGATTCAAAATCTTCATTTTCAGTCTTGTTGCTTCAGTGACGATTTCAATTCGTTTCTTGTTTCCGACAGTATGTGCTATTCTAACCGCGTCAACCTTTGGGTCAATTTTAGCTAAACCATTTACGTTAAAAATCAAAATATCGTTATAACCGGAAGGATGTAAGCCTCTTGATTTCCTTGGTCCCTTGTAACCTACTTTAGCCAAAGGCGGAACACCAGACACCTGCCTTCTCATCTTGTTATCCTTTCCTTTAGGTTTTCTCCAGTTGGGTGCAAGCCTATCATATCTCCAGCTCTCTTGCCTAACAAAATCTGGTCTTTTGTCTGCTATTTTTTTTCTGAGTTGCAGGAGTTCCTTATTAATAACCATAGAACTATTGTCAAGACCCTATTTTTTAAATAAAAATGTTTCTAGAACCATTTTCTCACGGGCGTATTCTAGGTTTCAAAATAGTCTTGGACTTTATTACCGCGTTCAATTCAATCTCGGGTCAATCTCATAAAAATCAGGGATCATACCTAGTGTGTTGAAGGAAGGAAAATATGATATTCTAGGCAATCTGATATAGTTATATCCTTTAGCGGACATTAGTATACCATATTTGATTGAATATCACACAGGGGAATTGGCGCCATATAGCGGGTCTTTCAAATTGCTGAGACATGATCTTAGGTTTCTCAAACGCCTGAGAAAATTTAGATGTTCACTCAAGTCAAATGAACGCAGGGTTCCTTTATCGAAAGGTGATCCTTTTCCACCTTGTAGGCTTTGTAACACAAATGTTATCTGGAATGCATGATTCGGGTTAGTTCAAAACAGGCAACCTTCAAATCTATTGGACAATGTTGATGAAACCGTACTTTTCCCTTATTGTTCTTTGAATGGACATGTTGTACGCGAATATTCGTTTTGAATATTCATCAAGTATTTCCATCATGGGTTCTGATGTATGGTCCGTATAAAAGCCCGGACAATCACCCGTCAATTGAAAGGATGCATGTACTACAGGCTTCCCATTGCTGGATTCCATCCATGAAGAAAATGGATAGAGCCAACAAACTCCAGGTTTGTCTGGGTGAATTTCGCAACTTCCACACTCATCTAAGAATCTGCACGATAAAGGTTTTCCATCTTGATCTTCGCTCTCATTTTCCTTTCTTTTTAGCGAAATCATACTTAAGGTTGTAATAACATTATTCATCGTTGAAGTCTCACTCCAACTTGAGACCCTTGTTTCCTTTTTTATAAATTCAGAATTAGACGCATATCCCATTTTTTTTGAAATCAAGGAAATATCATCTTTCGTGAGAGGTAATCTTCCTTGTTTTTCACAGCAGTTATGGCAGTCTGGCCAAAGACATCGCCACAGGACATATGTTTTGTCTCTGGTCAGGAAGGGAATATGAAAAACGACATCATTTACTATTATTTGTGAATCAGAGACATCATCACGTTTTCCTAGATGAAGATCATATATTGATTGTTCAACTTGCCACTTATTGGATAAATTATCCAAAGCCTCCTTTACGTGCAATTCTTCCAATACTAATAATGATAATTTAAGACCCAAGTTTAAATGTGCCTAACAAACAATTGTCAATTGACCCCATAACATGCTTAATATTCAAGATACTAGCGGCCCAAAAAGAGAGCCTAATGAAAAAGGCAAACATGCATCATCAACTCAAAACAGGAGGATGGTATGGGAGAATATCATATGGCCACTGGTCTTGGATGTAAATCGTTCCTATTTTACATTAAAGGAATATCATTTTAAAAGGGATAAATTTTGCAACAATAGAAAGATACAGTCCTCAAAAGTCGCTGGTGGTTTTGTATCACTGTTAGTTAAAGGGATCCTCGTAAGACAAAAAAGTATCTATTCAATTCATTATAGATTAATACCCTATATGAGAAAGAAAGCCAACCTGGAATACGGTCAAGCAATACGGGAAGCAAGTACAAAACGATAACTATTCTTAGTCTTATCCAGATTGGAAAAGAATAGAAGATATCATCTATATTTTATAGTCTGTAGATTTCCGTTATCAGCTGTAACAATTATCTTTTTAAAATCTAGATCATCCTTTTCAGGAGTAACGAAAATGGAGCTGAACGGAGCGATGGAATTGTAAATTTGTTTTTTACTCGTATTGTTATCAAATGTAACTGTTACATCATGAATTTCTTGGGGGTTATTGTTGTTTATTTTAATGCTTATAGTACTCAAGGTTTCTCCTGTTTCATTTATCTCTACAGTCAAACCCGCCCTTGGAATAAACACTATTAATACAACGATAGCGACAATTGCAAAGCCCCCGTAAATGGCATACCGAGCTATCCTTATCCAGTCTCTTTTTTTCCTGTCCGTAGGTTCATAATGCCATTCGTCATCCCATCTTCCCATTTTTATCCGATCTTAAGTAATGAACAAAAATTATAAACATTTTATATTTTATAGCGAAGTTAATCCAGCAATTATTTGTTGAATTTTCTGTAAAAAGCTATAAGATTGCTGCAGTTCTTGCATTGGTATTCCCCTCTTTCTACTAGTATCATTCCTTGACCTAAATCCTCATTAGGACTTTCAAACTTGATTTCGGGAGAGCCGTCAAATTCCTTTGCGCATTTGTTACAATAATACTTTAGAAATCGCTCTTCACCAAGTCTCCCTATGTTTGCCAAAAATAATTGCGGAATACCCAGATTCGCTTTGAGCTCTTCTTCTTCTGTAATTTTTGCCAAAGCATAACCACCCGAACCCAGTAACTTTTTTTCTTCTAGATCTTCATTTTCATTCATGTATTCTAATTAGATTAGTCCTTAATTTTAATAGTACAGACTGTCAATTTGTCTATCTTAGTCCAGCAAAGTTAAAAGAAAATTGAATTTACTAATTACCATTGACTTCCAAGAATGATTCTGACCTTCTGTTAGACAGAGTCGAGTTTAAGATTATTGCTGCAAATGAACACTTGAATAAGATGCAAGATTTTCAGTCAAATCATCCAGATGAACAAAGGATTGGGTCAGCACTTAAGAGCGAAATGGAGATTGATTGCTTTCTCGCCCAATTATTAGGAACCTTGGATTGCCTATTAATACTAATTAACTCAAGATTAGAGCTGGGAATTGCGACAGAAAGAGTTGATTTGGCCACAATACAAAGTGCTTTGAACGCCAGGACCAAAAATATCAGTCTTCTTACAGACATGCATCAGGCATCTGCACATGATGGCTGGCTTTGGGTGCTAAAGGAATTTAGAAATCTCACCATGCAGAGACCAGCCAAAGACGCTCAATATTTTTTATTCGGTGAATCCAATGTATCAACAAAAGATAATCAAAACCAGACGAATCTATCTTCAGATGAAATTATCAGCAAGATTCTAATCCGATATTTTCAACAAAGTCTCAAACAAGTCAGAGATTTGGTTAATTCCATCCGATTAAAAGAACCACTATTAATGTAGATTTCGATAAAAAACCAAAGTTTAATCCGCATATATCAAATTAGAATATCTAACGTATGGCCTAGTTTATCTTTCAGTGAGTTCTGTTCACGAGCAATGGATAATAAGATCACATGAATCTCTAATCTTGAATATTAGGAATGAGCCTAAAATGTAGTCATGTTGACTGCCACGATAATGCTAAATGGATAGCCATTATTGATGAAAGTACACGAAGTGAAAAGTATCTAACAACAACTGGGACGTATTACTATTGTGACAATCACAAACATCTGGCCAAACTGAGATCGGCTCATTTGGTGCAATTGGATCGAGAGTAATGACAAAATGAATAGTCAAAGAGTCCTATATTGAGTAAAGTTATAGCGGACGTATTAAAAAGAAAATAAAAAAGAAACAGTATGATACGTTAACGAAGTTAATGGCTGCTGTTGTATTTATGCAGAATTTAGCTAATCCTCTGCATCTGCAGGTTCATCTACTTCCTCAGAAGTATTTTGATTGTCGTCTTCAGTTGTTACACCCGCCTCTGCTCCTGTCGTACTACCTTTGGAGTAGATGTGTCCAGTTATTTCTCCGTCAGGATGTGCATTGGTCATAATGTTAACGAATGTCTGATTGGCAGCCATTGCGGATTGAAGGGCGGACATATCCTTTCCTTCCATGGAACCTTCAAAGTCAGAAGCAGTAAAGTTTCCTGTGATTGCAACTCCACCGGGATTTTCAGTCTTCTCACCGGTTTTCAATAAATCAACTATCGGATCTCCATTTTGTCCTATCTGCCCAAATAGAATTTGAGCCCCTGAAACATCTGTTATTCCCGTAATATTGATCTTAGATTTTATCGCATCATCCTTTACTTTAAAAGTGGCAACGCCGTCTGCACTTGAATCAACTGGTGGAACTTGATTGTCCGGTTCTAGTTTTGCTCTAAATTTGTTTTGTGCGTATGTGTCATTAGAGAATGTCGTCGAAATCAATAGCAACGATAACAGTGCGCCTGTCATTACGACTATATTCAATGTTTTGTTATATCGCATAAAGCAAATGGATAACTATCTCCTATAAATTTCAATTGATACCATACGAATCATAAATTAGAAAGCGTTACGATTTATATTCCTTCTAAATCATTGTCTTATATCTATTTTTATTTGATTTTTACTATAGAATAGTCACAAGTGTTTGAATATCGAAACACTTTGATATTTATTCTAGAATTTATATTCTCTATGATTCATAAGCACGTTTTAATATGCATAGTAACTTTTGAAAGGAAATGTCGGGATTTAAAGTTGGAACTATTTTTGTTGCAATCATTACATTAGTATTTTCACTACCAAATCTAGTAAATGGAGAGCCAGATGTCTGTTATGATCAAGTAGGAGATGGTCACCTTTGTTTTCAAACATTACAAAAATGTCAATATGAGCAAAAAAATGATAACAAATCAGAAAGTCCATGCTACAGAGATTAATTAATCCGGTTGCCAGTGAAGTACAAATTTTAGATTGCTTTTTTTATCACGGGTAATATTAGTAACAAAGTAATCACTTAGTCATTTGTATTACTAGAAACCTTAAGAAGTACGAATTCTAATTACCAGAAATGAGCAACGGCGCAGCGGCTGAAGTGTTTGAAGAGTTACTCTTAGAGGATAATAAAATTCTAAAACAATTGAGTATCGGGGAAAAAGACCATAAAATGATACCAGATAATTTCGCCTTGAGGGTTAATTTGTATAAAGAATTTGCTGATAGACAGCACGATGCAATTATCAAGGCGATAATTGAAGCAAAGAAATCAGTCATAATGAGTGACATGGGGCTGCTATCCGCGCAATATGAAATTCAATACTCCATAGTAAAAATTAGACTTCGTCTAGACGAGTTCGAGCAAGCATATGGTCATATTCGAGACCGAAAATCTTCATGATTAGAAAATCGTTCTCTTGTTGAATATTTTCAGTTTTTTCTCTTTATTTGATTGAAACCGTACCTTATTTATGACTATTTTATGTCTATTTATGGTTACCATGAAAATTCATAATGCAAACCTGTTTTGATTCAACTGTTTGGAGCACTTTTGTCCAGGTAAAAATCCACTAGCCTAAAAATAGTATAATAGTACAGTAACCAATCTTACATTATGGACACGTCTAAGCCAATCAAGGGTAAGAAATTGGATAAAAGAAACAACGATTCAACATGTAATTCCTGTAATGAGAAAAAGGAAATCGTGTTTGAGAAGGAAGGCTTTAGACTTTGTAATGATTGTCTGGATGAGTTTATGAAGGAACATAGATTTACAAAATAGGATGTAATTGCAATTCCTTAAGTTGCATGTCCGATTGCAGAATTTGAGATTCGAGTTGGGTGGGATTCGGACAGTACGTGTAGAAAGGGTTCTGTTGATTGATTATTTAGCTCTTTGGTTCTTCGAAATCATATTCCTAGGCTCCTCTGAGCTATCTTGAGCCGCTTAATCGAGTTAATACAAAAATATGTTGATAACGCAGAGACTATAACAGATAGGATTATCACCAGTGGAGTGAAGATGCTAGGCGGAGATGAATTATTTACGATTTGTGTGGGTTCAACTTCATGTTGGTCACGCATACTTGAAGAGCTATTCACTGTAAAACTCGTACGAAATATTAAGTCATACAGATTGGACCGCTGAATTGTTATCTTTACATCCCATTGTCCTGGTTGACTTAGGTAGCCACCTTCTATAGAATATGAGGTTTCGTTGCTGGCAGACAACTTTGCAAATATAGGCCCTAGGCTTAAATCTCTTTTTTTAAATTCAATTGAAACATTTGAAACCTTACCAACACTTTCATTACTGCCAACGAAGTTGACTGTAATATTATTGAAACCAGTAACGAAAGGAGATATGACAAGTACTATAGGAACTCTTTTTGTTTCTAAAGTTCTGACAAATTCGTTTTGCATTGCTGAGGGCACGTTAGAACTAAGATTTAATTGAGTTATTCCATTATTTTGCATCGAGGCAGGTGGACTTGTCATCGTCAAAACAGAGGCAGCACATAAAACAGAGGCAGCTAGTAAACATTCAATCTTTATTGTTTTTTTAACAGACGAAAATTTTTTGCTGAAATTTGTCTTACTAGATTCATCGTCGTCTACCCCTTCAAAATCCAGAACGGTTATTGTCCTACTAATCCAGAACTGATGATAAGCACCCAGGATAATGACAGGCAAAACTATACAAAGCTTTACTATAAGCGTCCTGCCATAATCAGATAGAAGCAAGTCATCCACATTAGATATATGGAGCCATGCTAAACACAGTCCCGTAATCCCAATTAATCCAACGCAAATTGTTGAGATAACAGAAAATCTAGAGAGTGTTAACAAAAGAATTGACTTAGGTTGTGCAATACTCTGCTGCACTTTACCTGCTATTTTTTTGCCAATGGTATTCACATTTGGGAATAATACATAGAACACATACATGAGACCTCCAATCCAAATAGAGACCAAAATGGAATGAACAAAGTCAGCTAGAATTCCCAATTGGGAATAAGTTTCTAGTGAAGCACTATGACTAGTAACACTATTTGTTCCAGCAAAAACCAACACAGCAATTAGCAAAACATAAAGCAATATCGTAGGCTGAATTTTATTTGTAGTAGAATTATGTCCATTGATTATGGTCCTACGATAATAGTAAGCAGCAAATGCCATAATAGCACAACAGAGTACTCTGATTATCCATACTATGCTGTTAGCGGTTCCGAAGTACAGCAGGGCAAGGATTTTGATGTATTCAGATTGAGTCTCACTTATTATGGCTGATTGAATTATCGGAATTATAGTTGCTGCAGCTGCAATGATTATAGATAGTATCATAATAGGATAAGTGAATCGTCCTATCAATAAGGAATCAATAACATTTCCCAAACCCTTCCTGCGAATATCTTTCCAAATTATAATTTGAGAGAAAACAAATCCCAAGACGTATACCTGACCAATTATAATTGGGGCCTTCGCTAAGGAGATAATTGGAGAATAAAGTGTATTGATAACAGTAACGTTTTTCATGTTATTATTTGACGGTAAGGAGCCATTAAATTCCACTCCGACCACATATGTCCCTTTTGACGCATGTCCATCATCTAATGATAGTGTGCTCCAAGAAACTGAATAAACACCCTCTTTAATCAAATTCTTGTCAATCGATATGGTTCCTCTTCTGTCATTCTCACCTGTTATCTTAAAATCATCATTGTCGATCTGATCGCCTTCGGAATTTGTAACGTGAATATAACTAACCTTTGGATCCGGTCTTTCAGAAAATAAGATAGATATGTTCGAAGGAAACGACTTTGATTCTTCAAGTAAAGAGTTAGGTTCCAATGTATATCCGTCGGGTATAGCATGACCGTTTACTAAATTGAGTTTCGCTAAAGAGAATAATGACATTATGATAACCATGAATAACACTGTGGTTATCTTAATAGGAGAATTTATTTCAAAAGTCATAATCAATATTTCAATTTGAGACTTTATGGGGAATTTAGATAAGAAAATAAAAATGGAGAAATTGACCTATCTCACGTTAATTCAATTGCCCGTTGAATTTGCCATTGTTTGATTTAGCATTCCAACAATTTCATTATTTGAGATATAAGGTTCGGGAAATGATACATCAGCCCTCGATGCTATACATCCAAAACCACCACGCTGAGCCTTTTGTGTTACTCCTTCAGAGACTTGTTTTGTTGAATTATCTTGATTTCCCTCACCTTCCGTAGTCTGACACTGAAAATCGAGGGACAGTGTAACATTATTAATTGTTCCAAAAAGTCTATAGTTGTATGTTGTCTCTACCGTGGGATAAAATACTGCCTCATAATGTCCGGGGTCATTCCATGCAGGTTCTACTTCGAATACCTTTTTCTTATCTCCAGCAGAAACTTCAATCTTGAGGTCTTTTTCCAGCCCTTCAACCATTTTGGTCCCGTTTGCATTACTGTCAAGAGGATTAGACGGATCGGCCGCTTTCACGAAGACCTCTGCTCCCGATTTGTCATCAACAAAAACTGGCTCATTTATAGAACCAACGGTTATCCAGTAATCTTTGTTACCTATATTGTATAACCTGTTTTCGTGCGCTGATGCATCTTCTAGAGTAGAGTTAAAACCACCTATCATAATGGATATCAAGCCTATCAAGATAAGAGAAAATTTAGTTTTCATGTGGTGGTAATTACTTTAAAATTTATTTAAGCAGATTGGTACAACAATCGAATAATTGATTTCATAACTTATGATTTTTAATTAATACACCCGAATCTATTGTTCTGAAAATGGCAAGAATGCCATCACATAGTGACCTCCTCCATTAATAAATCGAGTCAAGATAGCAGTTATTGCACTTATTTATGAATATAGATAAATATCCGTTTGAAAATTTCTACTTGTAGCTCGTGAATTAGCCCGGTCGAATCTACACGATTGTGTAGATGCCGAATCTAGCGGTCAATCTCCACAGGAGGGCTATGGATTTCAGGCTCTGGATCTACTTGAAAAGATACCTGGGGACAGCAGTTCGAATCTGCTCCGGGCTACTTTCTTAACCTAAACCTGAGGTCCAAATTTAGTCAGGTATTCTGTTTCTTTACCGAATCTTTTGAAATTTTCAATAAATAGATGCGCCAACCTTTTGGCTGCAATAACGTATTGGTCTCCATCAGACCAGGAATTAATGGGATCTAAAATTCTTGTCGGGATATCAGGACATGAGAGTGGAATTTCTAGATTGAAAATGTTGTCGTGTTTATATTGCACATTTTCAAGGTCACCATTTATGGATGCGGATACCATTGCTCTTGTATATTTTAGATCCATTCTCTTGCCTATTCCATACGGTCCGCCAGTCCATCCAGTATTAATTAAATAGACGCTTGTGTTGTATTTCGAAATCCTTTGTGCAAGCATCTTTGCGTATTGGATTGAGTGTAATGGCATAAAGGGAGCGCCAAAACATTGTGAAAATGTTTCTTTAGGTTCTGTAATGCCTCTTTCCGTACCAGCAAGCTTGCTTGTATAACCAGAAATAAAATGATACATAGCTCCTTCCTTTGTTAATTTCGCAATTGGCGGCATCACGCCAAATGCATCTGCAGTTAGAAATATTATGACTTTGGGATGAGTTGCTACTGACGGTATCACTGCACCTGGAATAAATTCCAAAGGATAGACCACTCTTGTATTTTCGGTCAAATAGCTGTCCTCAAAATTAGGTTCCCGTGTTTGTTCGTCAACGATTACGTTCTCCATCACAGAACCAAATTTAATTGCATTCCAAATTTGTGGTTCATGCTCCTTTTTTAAATTGATGCACTTTGCATAGCATCCTCCTTCAAAATTAAAAATGCCTCTATCAGACCATCCGTGCTCGTCGTCACCTATTAATCGCCTTTCTGAATCGGCGGACAGCGTTGTTTTACCGGTACCAGATAATCCGAAAAACAAAGCAGTTTCCCCACCACTTCCCATATTGGCAGAACAATGCATAGGAAATACATCCTGTTTTGGAAGAATAAAATTCATGACAGAAAACATGGCCTTCTTAATTTCTCCTGCATAAGAGGTATAACCTATCAAGACCATTTTCTTGGAGAAATTCATGATTATGAATGTGCTACTTTTGGTCCCATCAATTTCAGGGAGAGAGGCAAAATCATTTACAAAGAATAGAGTAAATTCAGGTTTATGATTATCAAGTTCTTCAGGCGTTGGTCGAATAAATATCTGCGATGCAAAAATACTATGCCATGCGTTATCAGTGAAAACCCTTATCGGCAGGCGACTTTCGGGATCTGCTCCGACAAATCCATCAAAAATAAAGAAATCCTTCCCAGAAACATGTTGCTTCATCCTTTCAAAAATTTGATCAAACTTTTCGGGATGGATTGGATGATTGACTTTACCCCAATCCACAAGTTCATGTGTTATTTCATCATCTACAATGAATTTATCATCAGGAGATCTACCAGTAAACTTACCAGTCTTGACAGACAGTGCACCAGAGTTTGATAACAAGCCCTCATTTCTTTGAATTGCAATTTCAATGAGAGTTGCTATTGGTAGGTTCCTCTCAATTTTTCCGAAATCAATATTCATCTTCTGAAGTTGCAGAAGATAGCTCTTTGGATGACCATTATCTTCCTCATTCATTGATACGATGTTAGGTCCACAAAGGGTATTTAATTTATTTCATGTTGTTTATAGACAACGGTACAGCCAAAATATGCGAAATAAATGATTGGTGCAAATCGGATGATAATGCACCAATCAATTGCGTTGTTACGTCTATCTCCTCAAATAGACGATATGTGTTATCAGACTTCAAGGGTGTTTATAGTTTATGAAAATTATTCTCTGGAACACATTTACAAATTCAGTACTAATTCAATATTTTGAATTATTGTGAGCAAAATGCACCTAGTAAATAGACTTCACGCTTTAGTGCAAATAAGCTTCGTAATTTAGACGATGGATCTCAATGATCATTGACAAGCGAGGTGTAATTGCGAATTTTTTTTGGAAAAAATTTTGTTCCAATCCACTTGGCTCGGATAGCAATAAGGAAGAAATAGGCATATTGCAACCTAGTAATACATTATCCCTATGCTCTCAAGATATGTAGGGATTAACAATGCTAATATTAAGAAGTCCTACATTGTATGAAATTCTAACCAGCAAATTGAATAGTATTTCGTTATATTCCTGTGTTAATTGGGAAGTATCGTTACTACCCATTGACAAAATATTAACAATAAATAGAATTCAGAATACTAGAAATGAATCCATAATAATTGATATTAAAATTCAGATTATTGGCTTCCCTTTTCAAATATTCGAATTAAGATTACTAATTTAATTGAAAGCAGTTATTGTGTAAAACCCAAGTTTTGTATTTTCTAGAATAATATGATGTTCCATTATCACATTCTCTGAGTGGATAATTATGGTTTTCCTGCCTCTCCAATATTCGAAGAAGTTTTAGTACAGCTCTATCTTCTACCAAATATTTCATAATCCGCTCTACTTCTCTATCCATCTATTTCTATACCTATTGCAAACCATAATTCAGCTATTACTTATATATGGTAACCAACATTCTTAATATAAAATCCCACGTACTTATCTAAAAGAAAATTAAGTCAAATAAAAGATGAATAAGAAAACTCTTCTCAATTCGTCCGGTGTTTAAATCTCGAGAATAATGAGAGACTGTTCTGTGTCTTACTTTAAATTTTCAAAAATCAACAAAACAATAGATATAAATTAACTTTTTAGAGTAGAATTCATGTGAACTCTTTTATAGAACCTACCAAGGTTGGCGGTTTATATCCTAGACATTTTCGATTATATCTTGCATTTCCACTCCTATTTTTGGTTCTTATTAGCTTTATTTCTGTAAATTCTCATGCACAAACTACTGGGATCGACGATACATTATTACCTAAACTGTTTGACAGAGTGAAGAATTCAGTTGTACAGATAACCGTCTCTAACCAAGACCCCCGTTCTTCGGCACTTGGTTCAGGTTTTGTATTCGACACAGCTGGTCATATCATTACAAATGACCATGTGGTTCGTAATAGATCGCTTAATGATACTAATACAAACAATGTTACCGTCACATTTCTTGATGAAAGGTCATTTAAGGCAAAAATTGTAGGAAGTGACCCATTTTCCGATCTAGCTGTATTACAGATCGAGGATCCTAAAAATCAATCAATGATTCCTCTGGTCCTCAGTAATTCTTCTGACGTTAAAATAGGCGAGCACGTGATTGCCATAGGAAATCCATTCGGACTTTCAGGTTCAATGACAGAGGGAATAGTTAGCGGATTAGGAAGGGTAATCCCATCTCAGAATCCAGAAGGCCCGCAAGGTCCTGAAATAGTGCCTGATGAAGGGGCTACACTTGTTCCTCCAACCTCATTTTCTATACCCGAAATAATCCAGACAGATGCGGCAATAAATCCCGGAAATTCTGGAGGACCATTGCTCAATTTGAGGGGTCAAGTAATTGGGATTAACAGTGCCATTTTTTCATTGACTGGTGAATATTCTGGTGTAGGATTTGCCATACCTGCAAGTACTCTACAAAGAGTAGTTCCGATTTTGATATCAGATCACACGTATAAACACCCCTGGATTGGAATCTCAGGTGTGGATGTCAACGAACAGATTGCCTCAGTCATGAAGCTTAATTCGACTAAGGGATTTCTTGTGATTGATACCAGTCCGGGAGGACCAGCAGCTAAAGCTGGAATTCAAGGCGGAGACAAAATGGTCGATATTAATGGAAGAAAGACCAATTTGTTTGGAGATGTCATTGTCAAGATTGATAATCAAAACGTTTCCAAAATTGATGACATATTAGTATATTTGGAGCAACAAAAGAAAGTAGGGCAGGCTGTCAATTTGGCTGTTATCAGAGACGGTAAACTGCAAACAATTAATGTGGTACTGGCTGAAAGACCATTAAGACTCAATGAAGAACCATTGTGGTTGGGTATTGACGGTATTGATATGGATCAGGATATTGCTTCTCAACTAGGTGTTAATCAGAGTACAGGAATCTTAGTAGTAGGAATTATTTCGGATGGACCTGCAGATAAAGCAGGAATGGAGGGCGGCTACAGGATTACAGATATCAATGGAACATCAGTAGAGCTCGGTGGAGATATTATTATTTCTGCAGACAAACAACCAATAGATAATTTGAGAGACATGTCAACATATATTGCAAACAACAAGATTGATGGAGACACAATAAGTCTTGGAGTCATCAGGGACGGAAAGCCGTTGGAAGTTCAAGTTACTTTAGAAAAAAGACCCTCGGATGTAAAGTAGGAAATAAGTAGCACACAAGTATTTTTTTAACTGGTCATTTAGATTACTGATAACTAACTAGAATTAGTGAATTCCTTAAAACCATTCTTAAAGTCTGTATTTGTTTTGTGCAGGAGTTCGATGAATTTCTTATCTCTTGCAAGAGTTTCCTTCATGTTGCTTTCTATCTCATAATATGCAACATCTGAGTCACCAGATTCCAATTTTGGAGTATGAGTGAGAATATTCGAATCAGAGTAAGTTATCAGAATCCTTAGCGCTAGCAATTTTGCATTCAATTCTAATTCAAAGAGTAAACGATTCATGAGTTTGTTTTTATGTTCCTCATTAGAGTTCTGTGTATCTTCCAACCAGTTCAATGTTATCCTACAACATTGTCTAAGATAATGAGTGATGAGTGAAAAAAATCTCGCTGTGCTGGTGGATATTGTGTCTACCTCAAAATGCTGATACAATAGAGCTTTTAGAATAGGGTCGTCACTGTACTTTTTCAAGAGACTTGGAGGATACGTTCTAGTTTCGTTAAGGACGTAGAATAACCCAATACTTGTTAATTGATATTTACGCATACCCCTTAATATCAGTCCCTTTTTTTCAGAAAGAAGTTTGAGTCCCAATAATCTTGACATAGCTGAGCTGTCACCGATCTGATTTTTGTCTCTCAACTTTAGATAAGATCCTATTTGCGCAGAAAGATCGACATTGTTTATCACCTTAAATAGTATTGACTTTTCCTCACTTCCAACATCTTTTTTTTCATAGTCGTATAATATGGAAAGGTAGTTATTGTAATCCATGTTGTATGCGCAGTATTATCATTACCAAATTAATTGAATTTAAATTCTTCATTTTTACTAATTATGGATCAGAACTTCACATACTTTAGAGGGTTTTCTTGATTTCAAATTGAAAGCAACATAATACTACATTTAAAAAGCTCTCCATTCGTCTAAGTCGTAAGGGGCCATCGTCTAGCTTGGCAGGATACCAACTCGACGGATTTGAATTTATTTCTTCGAGGTATTGGCCCGGGGCGCTGGCGGTCGTGGGTTCGAATCCCACTGGCCCCATTGTGATATTAGTTCTCAAATTAGATTTGCAAAAATAAATGTAAATAATACATGTTAAATAGGGATTGTTCAGTCATTCATCAAGTTAATAAATTGAGAGTAGTCATTTTTTTAATAGCCGAAATGACATGACAAAAACTGATAATATTATTGCGGCGCTAATTAGAAAGGTCACTCCTCCAATCAAATTATACAAGACTCCACCTGTTATTAATCCAATTATGCTGGCTACACCTCCAAAACTTCCAGCGATGCCCTGGACTGCTCCTTGATGGACTTTCCCTGCACGCTTTGAGAGTATGGACATGAAAGAGGGCCACATAAGCCCGTTACCAACAGCAAATAAAACTATTGCCATACAGATAGGGATGATATTATTTGAATAAAACAAAACAAAATTTGTGGCCAAAATTACACTGCCAACTATAACTAATTTCTCTTCAGAAAATTTTTTCAATGCTTTCTTCAAGACAGGCCCTTGAATGAGGACCATAATTCCACTTAATACTGCGTAAAATATCCCTAACTGTGTTACTGACCAATTTAATGCGTGAGCTGCATGAGTTGGAAATGAAGAATAATATACATTAAATCCAAGAAATATCAAAAAATATAAAATAAGTAAAAACGAAACATGCTCTAGTTTGAATACATCTCGAAACTTGGGCCCCCTATTGTTATCTGGAGGCACGCAATCTTTACATTCTTGCGAAAAAACCTTTCTAATAGTTCCTTCTTGAGATATCACAATTGGGTTAGACTTGCGTTTTGATTCCTTTAATAGAAATCCTATTACACACATAGTTACTATGGATAGTAATAATGCGGCCAGAACTGGAAGTAGTGCGCCATATACTGTCCCTCCCAAAATACCTGCTAACGCAGGACCTAAAATAAAACCCAAGTTTGAAGATATTGCCATTTTTCCAAAATTATTGCTTCTGTTTTTGTCGGAGGAAACATCAGAAAGGTAAGCATTTGCAACAGAAATGTTTCCACCAGTAATTCCATCAATTGCTCTTGCAAGGAATATGAACAATAACGGAATAGAAATCATTACTGTTCCAAAATAGGCAAAGTTGACATTCAAAGTCCCATCATGTGGCAAGACCAATGCAATAAGAAATAAAATCCAACCAACTGCTGTACCTGCGTTGCTTAACAAAAGTATTTTTTTTCTTCCATAGGTATCAGACCATTTACCTAGTATCGGAGATCCTAAAAGCTGAAAGGCGGGATAAGTAGCAGCCAGAAGGCTGTAAACTACTGCATCACCTCCATATTTCATGACTAAAAAAACCAGAAACGGCAGCACTATACTGAAGCCCAATGTACCTATAAAATTGACTAACAGGATAGGAACGAGTGGACTTTGTTTTTCTCGATTAATCATAACTAGACAGTGCAGAATAATATCAAGTATTGAAGGTTATACCGTGAAAACTCATCTAAATGTACAGTTTGGTGAACCTTTATAATGCACACGTGAAGGAAGTGAGCTGTTATTGTGAAAATGTACTTCGATGAAACCCTTGTCTGTCAAAAAATTTTCTAGCGTTCCCGTGTAATTGCTTACTTTATTCTTTACAATTCCGAGATCCGAAACGTTTAATGCAATTTTCTTTTCATAGTCGATTTCCCATAATTCGTTTTCGTCTTCATTGAGAACTACGAATTCAATCATATGATCATACATACGCACAGCGATTTATTATTTATGTATAGAATATTGCTCCTGCAGGAAAAATTCATTATTACCGTATCGTAAATTTTGGTAATATAACAAGTTCTTTGTACGTTCCAAATTAGCAGTTGGCAAAAGACAACTTTTTTACATCATATTGGATATACGATATATATAAATACTCAAACAGCTAAATATTATATCGGATGACCGATATTATTATGGATGTGATTGTGAATTGATACCAATAAATGAGGAATCAATTGTCGATGCGGTGGAAAAAGTTAGCAATAGCGTAGTTAACATTGCAAGTGTCAGAACGATGCAGGATCAACTGTTCAGAATATTTCCAGTGCAAGGTGTTGGATCCGGTATTGTAATTGATACTAGGGGACACATACTAACAAATAATCACGTAATAGACGGAACTGATAGACTAAGAGTAACATTTGGAGACTCCAAACAGGTAAATGCAAAAGTTGTGGGAAAAGACAAAGAAACCGATTTAGCTGTTGTTCGGGCTGAGCTTGGATCCGGAAATAGTAACGTCCATGATGAGGTAAAGTTAGAGCCTGCGAATTTTGGAAATTCTGATGAACTTAGGGTCGGACAAATTGTAATGGCATTGGGTAATCCATTTGGCTTAACTGGGGGTCCAACAGTAACAGCTGGAATTATCAGTTCTCTAAATAGAAATCTACAGTTTGATAGTGGAATATTAGAATTAGTTCAAACTGATGCTGCAATTAATCCTGGCAATTCAGGTGGACCGCTAATTAACACAAAAGGGGAAGTTATTGCAATAAATACAGCAAAAATTCCATACGGGCAAGGAATTGGATTTGCAGTTCCCGTTAACACGGTAAAAGCAGTACTAACCGATTTGATAGAGAATGGTCATGTATCGAGACTTTGGTTGGGTATAAGTACTGTAAAACTGAATTCAAAAATTGCCAGCCATTACAGGCTACCACTAGTACATGGAGCACTAATAGTCGATATAGAATCATTTGGTCCGGCAGATAATGCAGGATTACGAAGTGGAGACATCATTGAGCAAATAAATGGAAATAAGATTGAAAATCCTTCTCAAGTATCATCGTACATTCGAAAGAAAAAGACTGTTAATGACATAGTAACAATAACGATCAACAGATATGGAAGGGTATATGATGTGCAAATAAAATTGGAGCCACATCCCTAATAAATCCATAAATGAAGATGTGTTAGAAGAAAATAATTCAGATTCATTGTCAATAGATGAGATTGTACATCAATTAGATCTAGAAGAGATGAACATTGTTATTTCAAAGGAAATTAAAAAGTTCAATAAACTAACTACTGTCATTCGCGGCATGGATGACAGTGAAAATATAATGTCAATAAGTAAAGAGTTAAAGACCAAGTTAGGAACAGGTGGAACAATCAAAGATGGACGGATCATATTGCAAGGTGACCATAGAGAAGCAGTCCAGAAATTACTCGTAGCAAGGGGATTCCAACAGAAATTGATTGAAATTTTTTGAATAAAAGTTAGGGACTCCATGTAGCCTAACATTAGTTTATTTTCCTATAAGTGACTAGAGTATTTTTTGTATATCCTTACTTGTAGTCGTGAATTAATTGGTCCTACTATCTTTCGTTGTGCAAAGTTGACAACCGGCTTTTGGCTTTGTTTCGTGATATAGTATCTATGTTTTTGCAGTCTCAACTTGTATAATCCATTCACATTTCACATTGGCTTTTTGATGATGTTTTTTCACAGCTTCCTCGTCGGGAGCATCCAGAACGCAAAAGCAAACATTAGCATCCTTATTGAAAAGGAGATCTACGTGGGCCACACCAAATTCATCCCTAGGAGAGGCACACAATTCTTGGAGTTGATGTTTCGTAAACGGAACTGAGTGTGTGTCCATAAATATTGGCAATTACTTTTCTACCTCACTCTCAGATGACCATTTACGTTTATAAACTTCTTCTTTCAGCTTCGAGCCTTTGAAAAGATCAAAGTAAGTTTTCCTAATTTCCCGGAGGTTTTCTAATTCTTCTTCCATGTTCTTTGTCTGAACTACTAGGTTTTTGACTAGCACGCGCAGTTCATTTGGGTCCTCAGATTCAAGATTCTGGTTCAATTTTTCTTTTTCAAGTATAGTATTGAAGCATGATATGCTGCAAAATATTATCGGTCTAGAATCTGCAGTACTGAATTGCACTCTTAATTTGTTGCTACAATTGGGGTTCTTACACCTCAACAATCCTGCGTTCATGGTCTGATCTAATAGTAATTTCCAGATAATAAACTGTATTTGTATTGAATATTGTTCTGTATACTGGATGCCATTGCTACCCTAATGTCTTACCTGGGTAGTGAGTTGAGCAGTTGATGGTTGCAGTAAGCATTAGCCATAGGGTAAAGAGGCAGTAATTTTCTTGAATACAGCAATAGTATCATCCATTTGACTATTGCTTCCTAGAACAAGTAAAGTTTGATTTGCACCACCACTTCCAGTTTCTCTAAGGTCTATGAAGGACTCTTGGCCAAGGATATCCAACTTATTGTCATCAAGCAGATCTGTATATTTTTTAATATCCTTTGTAGGAACCATAAGTGCTGACATCATTTCATAATCTGAGCTCAATGCGTCTTTATTCTGCAATAGCATTTGTGGATCATTTATTGTGACAGTTCCATTCAAGACAAAATTTAGATCTTCTTTGTTTGCACCCTTTTCATAATAAGAGAACGTTCCAGTATCATTAAACTTGACAGCAGGACTAATAGAATTAAATTTTATTGAAGTGTTAAAGATCTTTTCTGAATTTTGATCTTCCAATGTTACTTTGCGAGTATGACCTACATCACCAGAAAACCAAGCAATATTAATATTGGCGGGCGCAAAAAGGTGTTGAGGGACGTAAGGCTGATTTATCAATCGCTGTTCCCTTGGCAATAGTGGAGATTCATGTGCTTCATTAGGAATTAAAATAACGAAATTCCTTACTGAGTTAGGAAGAATCAAAGTTTGATTATTCAAGATCTGTGAAGCCATATTCTCTGATCCTGAATTCAGAGCGAAGGAAATAGTTGAAGATGATATCAACAATAACGAAAATAGAAGAGATGTAATAGAAACAATCGAGGAATTGATAATATTCATGATATTATCGACCGTGTACTTCTACATATATGCTTTGGTGCAGTTGTATAAATATCAAACTGTATCACTGCCCATATTCTAAGATATCATGATTTTCTCGATATCGATATCAAAGTGAGAACTAATCATTGCAAATCAAGTAGTCGTAGATTTCTTCAGTTATGACTGACGCTGCGCATGAGGTATGACCAATATTACATCCATGCTGGGCATTCTAGATTTGATGGCCTTTTCAGTGTTAAGTAATATCATCTCAACCTCATTCAATGGTTTTTTTCCATCCATTTCTACATGGATTTCAGCTCTTGAAATCATACCAGTTTGGCGCAATTTGATGGACCGGACTGTTACATCACCTTCAAATTTTTGCTCCACTAGTTTCCTGATAAAATCTGAGCTAACTGGATTATGCCATGCGTCAACCAGAATAAGAGATGATTGTTTCAAAGAAACATATGCGACAGAAAATATGAATCCGGCAATTACCATTCCACCTATTGCGTCAGCCTGTAAAAATCCAAACTGTGTTGCTAAAAGTACACTCAAAAAACCAAGGACAGAAGCTGATCCGTCCTTTATTGAGTTTTTAGCGTCTGTTTTTAATGAAAGTAAATTGTATTTGTTTGCAATATGTCGCATCTGAAATGCTCTATGCAATGATATGGCACCTGCTATAGCTAAAACTATCATTGTTGGTATTGGTTGATTAATTTCATTTGGATGTATCAGTCCTTCATAAGAATGATACGCTATGAATATTCCTATGACAATCATACCAATTGCAGCGATCATTGCAGCCAAACTTTCTACTTTATGGTAACCAAATTGGAACTTTCTATCGGCAGGTCTACGTGCAAATCGTAATCCGATCAATACTATAAAAGATATCATTGCGTCAGACATTGAATCTACACCGTCAGCTGTTGCTACCACACTTCCACTGATATATCCCATTAGTAATTCCGCAATTCCTATACTGATTAGTGTTACAACAGAAATTTTGGCGATTCTTTGACCTGCGCGAAATCCCTCATGTACAAGCGTTGCAAAAGAGTCCGTACTTGTTGAAGTTCCTGAACCTGATGTAATTGAATTTGAAGGAGCGTTATCTGAAGTTCTTTTATCCAAAGTATGAGTTGTATAATAACAGACTTGATAACTATTAAGGATTTTGAAGTCGTTTCCAAAAGCTAGGTTTATCGTATAGAAAACTAATTTTGCGCTCCAACTTCGAATGTGCTTATAAAGCCAAATGGAGTCTCAAACAGACTAATTTATATTTGAAATACGCTCAATATCAATTCATTCATGTTAGATAGCAAAATGAGTGTTTTAGTCATGTCTATTGTAATTTCTCTAGTGATGATTCCATCGTTTGACATATTCTCATTCTCGCAATCAAATAATACTTTGTCAACCGACTTACCCTCAACTAATCCGCTGCTAAATGCTTCAGTATCAGAGGAATCAAATGATGACACCTCAACTGTAAATGACACGTCCTTTGCTTCTCTAAGCAGATCCCTAGCTGAAACTAATCAATCAGACGATGAACAGACAGCACCTCCACCACCTTCCACCGAATCTGAAACAGATGATGAACAGACAGCACCTCCACCACCTTCCACCGAATCTGAAACAGACGGCGAAACTAATCAAGAACAGGGAATACAATAAAGCTAGCCCCAGGTAAATGACAAGAATTTATAAATTATATATATTCAAATCAAGTTACTATTTTGTCATATAACAGAAATATTGACATGCTGTAAAATTCATTCAAAGATGCCAGATTTTTGACTTGATGGTCCCATATGATGGATAATTTCTATATCGCAAGAGTTAATAGTTACAAAGCAAAAATAAAGACATGGCAAAATATGAATTACCTTCGCTACCATATAGTTACGATGCATTGGAACCACATATCGATGCAAAAACAATGGAAATACATCATACAAAGCATCATCAAACTTATACAGACAAGCTGAATGCTGCTCTTGAAAAATGTCCAGCAGAAATTCAAGAAAAGGATATTGTAGAAATCTTATCTAATCTCGATAAAGTGCCTGCGGATCAGAAAGGCGCTATAAATTTTAACGGAGGAGGATTTGACAACCATCGAATATTTTGGCAAAACATGAAATCAAATGGTGGCGGTGAACCGAGTGGCTCTATTGCAGATGCAATTAATGAATCATTTGGAAACTTTGCTGCATTTAAAGAGAAATTCTCAGCTACTACAGTAGTGATTCAGGGTAGTGGATGGGGATGGCTCGTATACAACCCATCAACGACGAAAGTTGAGTATAAATCAATGCCAAATCAAACTAGTCCACGAACAGAGGGTTTGATACCACTTTTAGGATGCGACGTATGGGAGCATGCATATTATCTCAAATATCAGAACAAGAGGCCTGACTATGTCTCTGCTTGGTGGAATGTAATAAATTGGCAAGATGTATCAGAAAGATTAGATAAAGCCAAAAAATAAAAATCATTTTTTACTTTCTTTTGTTTTAAAATTTGTAGATTATCTCCTATATGCATTTACTATCACATTCAATAATCATTTACAAATTTAAATCCATTTGAATTATGAATAGGAACGTTTTCTTACAGGATACTATAATCCTGTTATGTTAGCCATTTTCTGTTTTATCTGACTGGTTGTTGTATAGATGCCATTGATGTCGACCATAGTTAGAACTTTTGAATTCAATTCCGGGTATAATTTGAAGGCTTCTTCTCCTGTAGATTTCATTGACTGATTAAGCATTGGTAACGTATTATTAAGTAAGGATTCTGATCTGGATATAAATCCGATGGCATCTTGATATTCCACGATTTGTATTATCTCTCCATTCCTCACACCAGAGTCGTATTCGGTATTTGCAGCATCAAGTAACCAAGAGGCAACTAAAAGTGTAAAAGTACTGTTATCTCCTGGAGCAACGAGGTCAATCGCTTTGTCTAATATCTGGTTGACACCATTAGTTTGTTCCTTATTGGGCCAGGTCTGAATTATCTGCATTCTTTGAGAGCTGATTCAATGAATTAAAGAGCAAAGTATTATGGTTACTATCTACGGCAGCCAGTTGTGCTTGAATGGCATCATAGATTTCTACTATTGGATGTTGAATGTGTGCTTGAGTCAATGCGTTGTTTCCATTTTCTTTATTCACTATTGCCTGTTCAAGATGACCCTTCATTTGTCCAATATCATACACAAATTCTAGTATGTTATATGTTTGGGCTTCGGTTACATTGAATGATAAAAATGCAGTACCACAATTAGAAATCCAAAGCAGGAGAGAATAATCAAATTAGATCAAATCTTCTCAATTATTACTACCTGTGTAAAATCATAGGCTAATTTAAGGTTTATCCAGATTCTCATTTAAGATGATAACAAGTTCATAAAAATATGATATAGCTGTTATTGACTTTCAAAATCACGTTACCATTTTAGAATTGTCAACAAGTCATAGGTAATATCATATGGATACTCTATTCAGTAAAGCGACTGTTTCACTCAATAAAATAAATTAGATAAGTTATGAAGACTTTAAACGATTTCAGCTCTTTGGTACTTGTGTGTTTCTATTTTCCTATCAGCCTGAGACTAATTCACTGTTTTTGCTATTTAGATCCTTATCTATTGTAAATTGATCGAGAATTTGTCCACCTTTATTGTCATAGAATGTTCCCGTCAATTTCGAGTGTGGATTGCCATTGCTAATGTCTATATTCAAATATCCAAATTTGTTGGCAAATTGTTTTTCCACAAAAGGAGCTTGTCCAGTAAAGGGATACAAATTTACTCCCCCTGTGCCGACTATCGCAAAGACAATGCCATCTTTTTGACCCTTATATTCGCCAGTAGCAGTATTTGTTATTTTCGGTTCACCGCTATCATTAGGATTGTATGTCAAAGGGTAGGTTCTCTGATAATTATGATTATGTCCACCCAGAACCAAATCTACCCCATATTTTTCAAAAATCGGATGATAAACTTCCCGGAGTTCTTTAAAAGCGGTATGTTCTGACGGTGAAGTATATGGAGGTCCATAAGAGCTTACTACTATCCAATTGACATTTTCGTTCTCCGACGCCTTTTTCAAATCATCAACTACAAAATTATACTGCTCAGAACCCTTGTAGTAGACTGATTTTGCAGACATGACTAGAAAGTGAACGTTATTGTAGTCATAGGAATAGAATGGTTTTTCCAAAGCGAAGCTGTTCATATACTGATTCATTTTTGCTTGACCATCTTCTACATCATGATATCCGAGAGTCAGCATTAGTTTATCCTTCACTGGCGACATCATGTCAAACCAACAATCGGCAGTACTATGATATGAAAGGTCTCCTAATGTCAAGACTATTTCGGGATCTTTACTTTGCATGTTTTCTATGGTGTTTTGTGTATTTGTAGAACAACCGAAATCACCGGCTGCAGCAAAGTTAAAGTTCTCTTCTCCATCCTCATGTCCGTTTCCATTTCCGTTTCCGTTATCATCGTCGCCCTTAAACCCATAGCCATCATAATCCTTACCATTACCATCATCACCATCATCTTCATTATCTTTAGTATCATCGTCATCATCATCAAATTCGTTACGTTGATCTATAAGTCGTTGGTTATCCTGCTCATTCTCAAACTTGTCCTTTAATTTCTCAATTTGTTTTTCCAAGTTTGCCTGAATATTTTGAACGTTTGGGGTTAATCCAGTGATTCTTAGAGTATCATCATTATTACCCTGGTCATTATTGTTTTTTTGCTTAAACTTATTTTCCTGTTGTCCAAGACCTAAATTATCCTTCAAATTATTAATTTTTTCATCTACTTTACCAAGTTTTTTGTCAATATTCAGACCGAGATCCAAACCAGCAATTCCAAGGCCATCGTCATCGTTATTGTTACCCTGATTATTCCCATTGTTAGCCTGATTATTCCCATTGTTAGCCTGATAATTCCCATTGTTAGCCTGATTATTCCCATTGTTAGCCTGATAATTCCCATTGTTAGCCTGATTATTCCCATTGTTAGCCTGATAATTCCCATTGTTAGCCTGATTATTCCCATTGTTAGCCTGATAATTCCCATTGTTAGCCTGATTATTCCCATTGTTAGCCTGATAATTCCCATTGTTAGCCTGATTATTCCCATTGTTAGCCTGATTATTCCCATTGTTAGCGTTATTACCATCATTGGTATTTCTCTGATTACCGTTTCCATTCGCATTATCATCATTAAATTCATTACTTGTGTTTCCCGCGCCTTGTTCATCTGATTGATGTTGTTCAGAGTTTTTTTCATTATTACCATCGTCATCATTTTTGTTGTTATTGCTATCTTTACCATTCCTATCCTCATTTTCAGAATCTGATTGAACATTATTGGACTGGGAATTGTCACTTTCATTATTACCAAATATTGAATCACCAATTTTCTCCTTTAAATTTCCGATCTTTTCGTGTAATTTATCAGAAATGCCTTGACCCTGCTGGTCAGTGTTTCCGTTTTGCTGGTCAGTGTTTCCGTTTTGCTGGTCAGTGTTTCCGTTTTGCTGGTCAGTGTTTCCGTTTTGCTGGTCAGTGTTTCCGTTTTGCTGGTCAGTGTTTCCGTTTTGCTGGTCAGTGTTTCCGTTTTGTCCAATGTTGTCAGCGGGATCACATATGAATGGAATCCCTATGTTGATACCCGCTTGATTAGTATTTTCACAAAGCCTGTTTTTCCATTCTTCGTTGTTTGGATTTGTTGTAATAAAGGAAGGTCCAAAACCACGGGGGTTATCCTTAATAGGCACTATTGATAATTTTCCCAAGTAATTAAAAGAAACCTTGTTGACAATAGGATATGCCGTTGAGAAATTTTGATGATTAATCATCAAATTTGATGTAAAAATAAGAAGTATCGCTGAAAATCCAATAATATATCCTAAATTTCTAAATCTAAGATTGAACAAATTACTTACGACATCGAATCGACATCCAGACAATAAATATTTTTTGCTTTCAGATTCTATTATAAAATACTGTAAGAAAGATATTTTTCAAATGTGATAAAACATCAGAGTTGACAACTTCACGGTAGAATAATTGATTTTTAATTGCCTTCCTCAAGATAAAGCAATGAATTTATGATAAGTAAATACCAAATCCAATCACATTCTACAGAACTAGATTACATTTCACGAATCATATCATTTTCTCGTCCAATAATAAGGCTCCTATTAGTCGTTATCTTCTAGAGTATCATCATATTCTGGAAGAAAGCTGCCTGACTCTGGTTTAAATTTTTCATCGTTCTTTACTTCACCTAAGAGGTCAAACGGACTCTTGTTACCCGAATGAAGATCTTTCAATGACCCTTCATGCTTTGCTACGTCTTTTTCAAGTTGTAATAATGCAAAAACATCTTCATTTTTGGTTGAAGTTCCATCATCAGTTGAATTTTTCTCGGTTGCTGCCTCTATCAAGTTAACTTGCGATAGCGTACAGGCAATTGATAGCATGAAAATCATAAGCAGAATCTGTATCGCTCTTAGCATATAGTGTGTATTCTACATCTAAGTTATATAATATTTTCCTTCATAAATATCCTTGCTGATTTGTAGAATTAATACATTAAACTATGATCATTTACCAATTTGATAATCTAAGGTCCCATTTCGGAATAATGGAGCAGATGATTATTCGGAAAAATAAGATATAAAGTTCAAATATAATTTGATGAGGATATCAAGTTCTTGTTCTAGTAAACTGGGATCCTAATAGGACAATAGCCCAGAAATTGTTTACTCAGCATAATGTCCTTTGGAAATTGGAGTCTCGTTGATCCTATATATTCAACTTTTTTAAATTCTGACTTTTAGACTTTATCTAAAACTTGGAAATGGTATAATATCAGAAAATAGGGGCATATTCAAATAAGTTAGTATTGAATATCCTCCCGTCATTGGATAAAAATGCGAAGTTCTGGATAAAGGTACTCAATCTACAAAAGCATCCAGAAGGCGGATACTTTACCAATACCTATGTATCCGACAAGAAAATCAATTTGCCAGAATATGATGGATCAAGATTCACATGTACTGCTATCTACTATTTGCTAACTGGAAACCAGTTTGCATCATTTCATACAATAACGTCCGATGAGATTTGGCACTTTTATTCAGGCAGTAGTTTAACATTATATACGATTAATTCGAATGGTGAGATGGAGCAAATCCTAGTGGGTCCAAATTATGATAAAGGAGAAAGATTTCAAGTGATCATAAAATCAGGTTGTTGGTTTGCAGCGACCTTAAATGACAAGAAATCATATTCACTGATAGGTTGTACTGTGTCTCCAGGATTTGATTACAGAGATTGGAAACTAGGAGATAGAAAGAAACTATTAAAACAGTATCCACAATACGAAAAGTTGATTAAAAAATATACGGCGCGCAATTAATACAATCTAGTTATTGATGACATATCAGTAAAAGAAGATTGTAGAATTAATAGAAAGTAACTTTGTGAATCTCCCACATCAATTTGTTATGGATCCCAGAAAATCATAACCAATGTTATCTTCTTGATTTTCTTCAGGACTAATATCTTCCATAAGGTTACTGTTAAGGAGAGGGTTATAGTCGATTTCTGAATTCTTAGTTGGTTTGTCGTCGGTTGTAGGACTGAGAGTTGGTTTGTCGTCGGTTGTAGGACTGAGAGTTGGTTTGTCGGTTACCATACCACTACAATCCAAATCGGAAAGCATATTCTCACATTCTTGAATTTTATTTGGAGATTCTTCTTGGTTATTGTTTAACTCGTTCCCCTTTACTTTAACTATTTTATCTTCATAATTACTAATTGGCGGTTCCAACAGATTTTGTGGTTTGTCCATCTTGAACGATGTAGTTTTCGTAACCTTTGGATAGCCATCCGCTGTAACATCCAAGACTATATTGTAATTATTCCCGCCACTCGTAGATGGAGTATCCCATTTGTAAGAAGCTAAGCCATTATCATCGGTGATTGCAGTAAACTTCTTTACTCCAATCTTTCCCACAACATTTGCACCCGTTACTATTTCATTTGTATTGGCATCCACAACCTTGACTTCAATTGTTTGTTCATCCCCAGGAACCACGAGATCATTTGATAATGCTGCATCAACTAACAACGATCTTTGAACTTCAAAACTACCTGTTAAAGAGGCAGGTTGGTAACCATCAGCGTGAGCCTTAACCAGTACTTTGTATTTACCAGCCGGGATATCAGAAGTTATATTCCAAGTATGAGAATATGCACCAGCTGCATCAGAAGTACCATTATTTCCCTTCTTTTGACCAATTTTGGCTACAACCTCTGCCCCAGGTACAATTTCCTTTGTATTAGCATCAATGACCTTTACGTCTACTGTTTGTTGATCACCTGGCACGACAAGTCGCTTCAATAGACTTGCTTCAAGTAGTAACTGTCTTTGAACTTCAAAACTACCACTTAAAGAAGTAGGTTGGTAACCTTCAGCGAAAGATGAAACCACCACATCGTAAATACCAGATGGAGTACTTGGTACGATATTCCAAGATTGAGAATACTCTCCTAGACTATCAGAAAATCCGTTGTATTCGTTTACCGTCATATTTCCCTGCATAATCTTAACAGCAACATTTGCTCCTACGATATTTTCTGATGTAACTGGATCAGAGATCTTTACCGTAAAGTTTTGAGATTCCCCTGGAAACATCAGTTTTTTTGACAACTCCACGTGGGTCAAAAGCTTGTTGGCACCAGAAATTGTTTCATTGGAAGATATGTTTTGAGTGCTAGCTGATGGACTTGTAGATAAAGTTCTCAACTGAGGAAGTATTCCAAGAGGATCGTGTAATACCGTGGTGGCGATCGGATTAGCATCATTAGTAACAACTCCCGTTACATTAATACTATGCCACTTTGTGGTCACTTTAGAATTTTCGAGACATTCTAATTTGGATGTAAGATCATTTAGTCCATTTTCAATAGCGTGATATGAAGAAGAATAAGTGAATGTCCAGGATGAGTAATCATCATCTCCGTATGGTCCAGCTGCTTTTGCCTTTTGGAATGGTTTTTCATTATTCCAATCTACAAGCACTGTGCAGTCAGATTTCTCATTATCCGTAGAGACTCCGAAAATTGTTAAATTACCAATAGGTATCTCTTTTCCACTGGTTGGTGACAATATTTTTACTCCCACAGATGGGGAAACGGTTCTTGTTGAAGTAGTTGAATTTTTAGCATTATCTGTTATCTCATCAGTTGTAGAATCTGCCTCTGCTTTCACCTTAATAGTTGATTGTGGTACTGTTCCATCGTACTGCGGTAGAATATTATTCTTAATTTGGACAAAACCATAGCCATTGTATTCATTAAAAGATCCTATCTGTGTGACTCCAAATCCATAGCTCAAATTAAGCATAGGGATAAGGAAGATATTCGATACAAAGAATATAATTATTAAATAATAATTCACAAAATCTTATCTAATTTAATTTTTATAAGTATTGTCAGCCTATCCTCTCTTAGAATTAACACTACGATTTTTATTTAATCGAGTACATTACTATTTACTCAGAGAATCATATAGTGCAAGTAGTAATTGATCTTATGAAAGAATGTTGCATAAATTAGATTCAATATAATCCATCAAGAAATCCTTTACTATTTTATTAAACAATTTAGGATTTTCTACGTGTGGTCTGTGTCCGCATTTCTCGAGAATAATGATTCTGGATTTACCATGCTCCAGGAACGGGCGGATGAATCTCAAAGGAATCATTCTATCTTCTCTACCCCAGATAAGTAACATGTCGGTATCAATTTTTGCTAGTTTATTATTGTATCTTGGCGCCATCGCACTTCCCTTCAATGCATAAATAAATCCTTGTTTTGCACCCGGTAACGATAATCTATTGTAAATGGCATCTGCATATGAATGACTTACTATAGAGTTATCAATAGAGCTCAGTATTCTGCTTACTTCACTTGAAGATTTTGCGTTAACTATCTGGTGATATCTACGTAATTCGTTGGTACCTTTGAATGTTTTTGGCAGAGAACCGGCAGGATTGATAAGAATAAGCTTATCAACATTTTTCTTATTTCGAATTGTAAATTCTACGGCAATATGACCACCTAGAGAAGAACCCATAATGAAAAAATTTTTTAATTTGATACTTCTAATGAATTTTTCAAGGAAGCCTACGTAAAAACTTATAGAATAACTTATCTTTGGTTTATCGCTTAGACCAAAGCCGGGGAGATCTAGAGCAATTATTCTAAATTTGGATGATAAAAATCCAATATTATTAGTCCAGCTTTCTATCGAACCTCCCAAACCATGAAGTAGTAAAAGTGGAGTGCCTCTATTATTACTCTCCAGATATCTTACGCGTAAGTCATTAACTTTAGTATACTTGAGTTCAGTCATTATCATTAGTAAAAACAATTATGCAATGATCTAATATCAAAAGCACTGATCCACGGTACAAATTCCTAGTTGAATATGTTTTGTGTCGTCTCCAACATGAATGCCTAACCAATTAAATCGAACATACTCATACGATCGGTTATTTTATCTTCTAATCTGTTGATTGTCTTTTCTATTTTATTCTGAGTGACGTCATCAAGCCCATTGAATTTGAGTCCGAATATTGAGTTATCATCAATTTTGTGATTGAAGGAACGCTGAGTATCCGAGCTTGTACCAAATGTATTTACATCATTTTGATTAGAGGTATCTTCTATTAGATCTGGTTCATATGTAAAGAAAGTATTGGGTCCACCATGAGAAGTCAAACCATTATCTGAAGATTCGGTTGAAGTCATGTCCATGTTATTTGTTTCACCAATCGTTCCTTGTTGATCTGAGCTGAATGTATTATAAGTTCCAGAATCCGTGTCGATGGTTTGAGTCGAGGTGATTCCATCTTGCGATCCAGCCGTTTTCATATTTCTTATGTATGTTTGGCCGGAATCTTCAGACGAAGCAGATGTTGTTGACTTTTCATCTGATTCTGAGTATAATGGCAAAATTTTATAAGTACCATTGTTCTCGTTGCCCTCTACTGGCGATATATTAGTATCTTCGTTACTTACATCTTCATTGGCTAGAGCTACATCCTCAGTGGATGGAATAGTATTGTTGGTGCTATCGGTATTGCTGGTGTTACTGTCCACTGATAAGATATGGTTATCTTCATCAGCTACATCCTCAACAGCTACGTCTTTGTTATCTACATCATTAACAGCTACGTCTTTGTTATCTACATCCTCAACAGCTACATCATTAACAGCTACATCATTAACAGCTACATCATTAACAGCTACATCATTAACAGCTACGTCTTTGTTATCTACATCATTAACAGATACATCTTCATTGGCTACATCCTCAACAGCTACTCCTTCAGTAGCTATATCCTCAGTGGATGGAATAGTATTGTTGGCGCTATCGGTATTGCTAGTGTTACTGTTCATAGGTAAGATATTGTCATATTCATTAGATATATCTTTGGTATCTACTGCTTCAGTAGATTCTTGAGCGGTATTGTTTTTAATTTCACTTTTTGCTTCTATACCAGTAACATTAATTGAATAGGACTTTGAAGATGCATTTTGACCTTGCTCATGGCAAGTTATTTTTGAAGTAAGTTCGTTAGTACCTTCCACTATGCCATGATAACTCCCAGTATAGGTGAAACTCCATTTTGAATAATCTGAAATTCCTTTAGGACCAGTAGCAGTAACTTCTTGCATTGGTTTCAAATCGTTCCAATCTGCATATACCTGACAGTTAGTAGAATTAGTATCTGAAGATGTACCGTAAATTGTCAAATCACCTACTGGTAAATTAGCAGAATCAGTAGGAGTATCAATTATGACTCCTATTCCTGTAGCTGAAGGCAGTTGTCCTTGTACAGGATTAGACAACACATATGATACTAAAAAGACCCCAAATATTAAGAAAATTCCATTGCTCAGATTAATTTTCATATAGATGTAGTTAAGAAGAATAATTAATATGAATTTTCAAAAATTTTTCAATAGACGAATTAAGGAAGAAAGTTACGTAAAACAGTCCTTGTTAATTTAATGATAAAATATCTAATCCATATTATGGAACTATGAGACAAGAGAATATTCAAAGGAATGATGTCAACTGTGATAAAATGTCTAAGATTTTACTCAGGATGAAAATTATACTCATTCAGATATTATTTATTGTCAATTTTCTTTCCAGCACAGTGGGATCCGAAGCTTGGAATTCACGTGACTTGAAGTCG
>JADMIO010835318.1_pt1 | contig 86925 bp, 74 predicted proteins | sample 8958161 | NCBI WGS metagenome assembly JADMIO01 (sample SAMN16585339, study PRJNA669376) | soil metagenome | isolation source: Crop rotation soil | place: USA: Cullars Rotation, Alabama | collected 2011 | reverse complement strand
CGCGACAACTTGTCCACGTGGAATTCTAAGCTTAGGATCCCAATGTGCTGGAAAGAGGATGATCCCGCGATCCGCCGCGGCATTGTTGATGCCCTGCGCTTTGCCGGATACGGCGTCTGCGAGGCGGCCCGCGGTGACACTGGCCGCCAAATGGCGCTGGAGCGTCCCTACGACTTATTGCTGCTGGATTTGGTACTGCCCGGCTGCGATGGTTTGGAGATACTGCGCGCGGTCCGCCAGGCCCGTCCGGTCCAGCCCGTCATTATCCTGACTGCCCGGGGGGAAGAGAACGACAGAGTCGACGGACTCCGTTTAGGCGCCGATGACTACGTCGTTAAGCCATTCAGCGTCAAGGAACTGCTGGCTCGGGTCGAAGCGGTTCTTCGCCGATCACCGGAGCGTCCACAGGATATTTCGCAAGTCCGTTTCCCCGGCGGCGTGGCCGATTTGGCCCGGTTTGAGGTTCGATATACAAATGGGCATCGCGCCGAACTGTCGGACAAGGAAGTCGAGCTCCTGCGCTATTTGGCGACAAATGCCGGCCGAGCGATCTCGCGCGACGAACTGCTGACGCGCGTCTGGCAACTGAATCCCCGTGGGCTTTCAACGCGGACCATCGATATGCATGTGACGCGGCTCCGCGAAAAGCTCCAAGACGACCCCAGCGAACCTAAGGTCGTTTTGACGGTCCGCGGCAAAGGTTACATGTTCGCTGGAGATGGAGAGCCAGCGGCAAGTGCGGAGTCTGTATGAGTCGTCCATGGCACGTCTGGCTCACTTTTGCCATTTGCCTGGCCGTCGTGCTGGCCTCCGTAGGTTGGCTGAGCATCAAAGCGCTCGAGGCCGACCAGGCGGAAGCTGATGCCCACCGCCAAGCCGCCCAAGACGAAAATGTGCGCCTGGCGCTGTGGCGCATGGATTCACAAATGACGCCACTAGTGGCGCAAGAAAGTGCGCGGCCCTACTTTCTCTACAACGCGTTCTATTCCGTGGCCACAGCAAAGAATTCGGCCATCAAGGGCGGAGGTAAAACAGTTACCCCGCCCTCTTCCAATCCTTCGCCGCTGATGACGGAAACTTCGCCGCTGGTGCTCCTGCACTTTCAGTTCGAATCCACGGGTCCCGTAACTTCCCCGCAATGCCCCACAGGGCGATTCGAACAGTTGGCCGTTCCGGACTTTCTCAGTCCCGAACAGTACGCAGACAATGAAAAATGTCTCGCCGGCTTGAAGAAAGACTTGAAGCCAGAAGTCTTATTAGCACAGCTGCCGCCGCCCGAACCGGCCATGTCCCTGCCGGCCATCTTTGAGCAAAACTCGCTCGGCAACAATACGAGCAACAACTTCACTCAGTACTTACCCAATAGCAACAATAGCTCGCTGACGCTGAACCAGAGTGCGCCCAATCAGCCGGCAGTCAATCAGCCGGCTTTCCAGCAGGCTTCTCCCAACGCTCCATCTCAAGCCGAGCCGCCCAATCCCGACCGTAACGATGCCGCCCAACAGCAGCGGCAGCAGGCGCAATCGGATAACACAATCCAGCCGATGTATGGCTATCAGCCTCAATCGCTTGCCCAGAGCTCCCAGCGCGGTCAGCTCGAATTCGAGAATCGGCGGCGCTCGTTTGCCCAAAGCAATACGGTGGCCCAAAGCGCGGGCATCAATAACGGCGGATTTGTGAGCTTTAGTGGAGCACCGGGCGAAGTGCAGATGTCAATGATGACGCCCGTTTGGATGGGGACGGACCTGATCCTTGCCCGGCGAGTGTGCATCGAAGATCGTAATCTCGTGCAGGGTTGTCTGTTGAATTGGCCGCAGATCAAGTCGCAGCTGCTGGCGGCCGTTAGCGATCTCTTGCCGGAAGCTGATTTGAAAGAGGACACTAGTGCCGATCTGTCCGGCTCGGTCTGGCGGCTCGCATCGCTCCCTGTGCGGCTAATCCCGGGGCCATTAGCCAACTTTGTTCCAACGACCCTCTCCTCGGTGAAGCTTTCACTCTTGATCGCATGGGGCACGATGCTGGCTGCCATCCTGGCGGGCGTCTTTCTGTTGCATGCCGTGATGGCGCTGAGCGAGCGCCGCGCAGCGTTTGTCTCCGCCGTGACGCACGAACTCCGCACGCCACTGACGACGTTCCGTATGTACGCGGAGATGTTGAGCCAGGGTATGGTGCGTGAGGAAAGCGACCGTCGCAGTTATCTCGAAACGCTGCGAGTCGAGGCGGATCGGCTCACACACCTCGTGACGAACGTCCTCGCGTACGCGCGACTCGAGAAGGGCCGGCCGGGCGGCCGCCTGGAAAGAATCACGATCGAAAAACTGTTAGACGTGGCAACGGCCAGGCTAGCCGATCGTGCTTCGCAAGCGGGCTTGAGCATCGCGATCGAATCATCCGATGGCGTGGCGCGGCGATCCGTGTCAGCGGACCCCGCCATTGTCGAGCAAATTCTTTTTAATCTCGTAGATAACGCCTGCAAATATGCTTCGACTGCGGCAGACAAAACGCTGCATCTCTCGGCTCGCGCCAATGGCGCTAATATCACTATTCGGCTGCGCGACCACGGCCCGGGCGTCTCGACTGCCGGACAACGCCGCCTCTTTCAGCCGTTTCATAAATCCGCGACCGAAGCCGCCAACTCGGCGCCAGGCGTCGGCTTGGGTCTGGCCCTCTCCAAAAGGTTGGCGCGCGAAATGGGTGGCGATCTGCGTTACGAAGCAAACGGCGACGGGGCATGCTTCGCGCTGTCGCTGCCGTTTGCCTGTTGAATTTCAGGCAGATTTGCCTGTCGCAATGGTCGCGCTACAATCCCTTGCGCAAGACATGCGCCTGGAGGACTCTATGAGCAGCCACGGAAATACATCTGAACTTTTGCGACTGATCAACTCGCCAGCCGACGGAAACGATCACGGAACCCTCAAGCCGCAGTCCGCGGCTGCCACTGCGTCCGATGCCGATCTTCTCGACGCTTATTCACAGGCCGTCGTCAACGTCGTCGAGACGGTTGGAAAGGCGGTAATCGGGGTGATGCCGCCTCGCAACGAACGCGAGGGTGGGCAAGGGTCCGGCTTCCTGATCACGCCCGACGGCTATGCACTCACCAACAGCCACGTCGTGGGTGGGCGCCAAAAGTTGACGGCCACCACTCAGGATGGCGACCGGCTCGATGCCGAGGTCATCGGCGACGATCCGGCCACAGATCTCGCACTCATTCGCCTGCAGGCCCGTGATTTGCCAGTCTGCACGCTGGGCGAATCGGGCGCATTGCGCGTGGGGCAATTGGCAATTGCCATTGGCAACCCGCTTGGTTTTGAATCCACCGTTTCCACCGGAGTCATCAGTGCGCTCGGCCGCTCGATGCGATCGCAGCAGGGGCGGCTCATTGAAAGCGTTATCCAGCACACGGCGCCTTTGAACCCCGGCAACAGCGGCGGCCCGCTGGTGGATAGCCGCGGTCGAGTAGTAGGCGTCAACACGGCGGTCATTTTTATGGCCCAGGGGATCGGCTTTGCCGTGCCGGCGGATACTTCGCGTTGGGTGATCGGCGAGCTGATCACAAATGGCAAAGTCAGGCGGCCCTACTTAGGCATCGGCGCGACAGTCGTCGCGCTCGAGCGGCGGCTCGTTCGCGAGCTCGACTTACTTTCCGATCGCGGCGTCGAAGTTACCGAGCTCTACCCGAAAACGCCGGCGGCTGCGGCTGGAGTGCGGTTGGGCGATGTGATCGTGAGCGTCAACGATCGGGTCGTCGGAAGCGTAGACGACCTGCACCAGGTACTCGCGCGATTGCCGCTCAATCAGCCTATCGCGTTGTCCGTGTTGCGCGCGGGGCGGCTAGTTGATATTCACGTCCAGCCGGCTGTGCGCGCGGAATGAAGCCGTTTACGGCTGCAAGCGCGTGATGATGACCTCGCCCCCGCGAATACTCAGCTGCGAGCCGACAATCGCTCGTTCGATTTGCTGATTCAGAGCTTCCAGCTGGCGCAACACATCGTCCTGAAGAGAATCCAGCTCTGCCAGCAGGCTCACCGGATGGGGTGCCAGGCCCTCGACTGCAGTTTCCATTGTGCGATTGCTGCGACGGTTTGAATGTGCCCTTGGCAGACAATCGGCAACAAAAGAGCGTCTCTTTGGACTTGAGCAAAAACTGAATCGAAGCGCGCCCGAAAAGACGGCATAGCCGTAACAAAGCGCCCGTTCCAGCATGCTCCAGCGGCGGCAACGCGCGCGAAACTTAAGCCAGCTGTTTGGCCAGCTGATCCCGTATGGCGCTTTCGATCTTTCCCTTGAACATCATCGCCGCGATCGGAATCTGTCCATCGAGCCGAACTTGAGATGGCTCGACGGTCACGTTGCCCTTCACGTTAAAGCCGTACGTCGTGAACCCAAACGCCAGCTTATTGTCGTTCCACGTTTCCTCCAGGTTTGAGACCTGGTCCTGATACTTGTCCTTGACCTTCGTCAGCAAGCTCTTCAGCCGCGAGACAGCTTCTTCTTGCCCCAACTGATGCGGATAGGTGATCTGCAAACTTGGCATGAACGAACGATCCTTCGCGGAAGAATGAAAACGGCGCCTGTCATCCTCTGACAACGCTATGCCGGAATGCGTGCGAGCTTAGCAGATTCGCGGCTGTGCGAATAGACAAGCCCAATCCGTGGCCCAGTGACCATGAAGTAGCGAGCATGACGAAGCCGAGCTACTCCCTATCGCCGCTCAAATCCGCATAGTTGCGCGAATCGTGCGGGTGCCACAAAGGCAAACCGCTGGCGAGCCGCTCGGCAAGTATCGCGACTTTTTCGTTCGAGCCGGGCAAAGCGCGCGTCGAGTCGAAACTTTTCTCTTCGACCTGCGGAGGCTCGAAATCCCACAACCCCATCTTTACGGCATCGAGAACTGAAATTGGCACGCCCTGCCTCCTGTATCCCTCAAGAGTTTTGGTGTCGCCGCTTTCGTTGTCACTTCATGTGACGGGCGACGGTTCAGGGCGCTTCGCGATGCACCCCAGCGGGAGATGCGCAGTATTTGGCAGTGAGCGGTGCCTGTCAAGCATATTGACGGCGGAATCCCCGCTAAAGATTTGCGAAAAACGAAAACAACATTGGCGCAGTTGTTGCTATCCGGTCGCGAACGGCGAAATCTAATTCAACTCGCGGCGATTTTGTCGCGCTCTTCTGGCTGAATTGACATCTTTTGCGCCGCTGCGAGTCGATCGTTCAAGATTCTGACCAGTTCTAAACTTAATGGCTCACACCAGGCGCCGTTGATTGTAATGTATCCCGCTTCCCACCTGCCGAAGCGCGGCAAAACGTCTCGATTGTGATACTCCGCCGCTTTCTCCGCCACCCGAATCACGAGATTGCGCACCGCCGCTTTCTCCGCCAACCACGCCGGCAGCTGCGCGGCGCTCTCCCCAAAGAAAAAGCATTCCACGTTGCTGATCGGCACCGCTAGCGCCCCCCTCGCCGCCAGATACAGCTTCAGCTTCCCTCGCTCATAGCCAATCCTCGGTATCCGCAGCTGCCTGACCAGGCTCAAGAAGACAACGATTCCCGCCACCGCGACCACTGCCGCACCCGCTGCAACCCAACCGTGCCCGCCAATTTGTGCCGCAATCGCGATAAACAGGCCTGTCACGATCAGCAGGCCGGGCAGTATCATGGCCGAGAATAGTATTCTTCGATTCGGTTTGACCCACACTTCTTGCATCGTTTGCCACACCTCGTTTCGACAGCCGGCTAATCTATCACGCCGGTTTATTGATCCGCCAGAATCAGTTCGACGTGTTTACGGACCGTCTCCGCCCTCAATGTCCTATCTCCACGTCGGATCGCCACAAGAACTGCACGAGCTTTGCGAAAAGCTCGCCACCGCCACCGAAATCGCGTTCGATACCGAATTCGTTTCCGAATTCACCTACCGCCCGCAGCTCTGCCTGGTTCAAGTCGCCGCGCCCGGTGTTTTGGCCGTCATCGATCCTTTCTCGGCCGGCAGTCTCAAAGAATTCTGGTCCGTGCTGGCCGAAGGTCAGCATGAAACAATCGTGCATGCCGGGCGCGAGGAGGTCAACTTTTCGCTTTCCTCGATCGGCGGGCAACCTGCCAGGCTGTTCGATGTCCAAATCGCCGCTGGTCTTGTCGGCGACGAATTCCCGGCCGGATACGCCGCGCTCTTGGACCGCTTTCTGGGTCAGACAATGCACAAGGGCGAAACGCGCACCGATTGGCGCAAACGCCCGCTCACCAGTCAGCAAATGGAGTATGCGCTCGACGACGTGCGCTATCTCGGCCCATTAAAACAAAAACTGATTGAGCGGCTCACGAAACTCGGTCGCGTGGCCTGGATGCAAGATGAAATGGCGGCCTTTCAGCAGGAGGTCGAAGCTGCTCGCACTCGCGATCGCTGGCGGCGCGTCTCCGGGCTATCCGGCTTGTCGCCGCGCTCGCTGGCTGTGGCGCGCGAAGTCTGGCGCTGGCGCGAAAGTGAAGCCGAGCGCCGCGACATGCCCGTGCGACAGGTGTTGCGCGACGATCTGCTGATCGAGCTCGCGAAGCGCAAAGCGGCCGATCCCAAACATGTCCGGGCGGTGCGCGGCATGGATCGCCGCGAGCTGCAGAATTACATTCCCGCCATCGCCGAGCACATTCGCCGCGCTCTCGATGTTCCACCCGCAGACCTGCCCCAACAGCTTCGCCGCGACATCCCCGGGCAAGTCACTGTTCTGGGCCAGTTTCTTTCCACCGCGCTGACCAGCCTCTGTCGTTCGATTCGAATCGCGCCCTCAATGGTCGGCACCGCCAGCGACGTTCGCGATTTGATCGCCTACCGGCTGAAAATGATTGACGGTCCCCCGCCCGTCTTGGCAACCGGCTGGCGCGCCGAAGTGGTCGGCTCGTTGATTGATGATCTCCTGTCCGGCAAGACCAGCATCCGTATCGCCGACCCACTTTCCGATCATCCACTCGTATTTGAAAAGCTGCCAACGCCTAATTTGTAGCGCAAAACCGTCGGGGACTGTCCCGATTTTTCGGCTGCCTGGGGAGAAAAATGGGACTGTCCCCCTCTCCGAGACGGTTTTAAGCTGCTTCTAGCAATTCCTTCCGGAGCGCAACCATGGCTAGTCCTGATGACACACAACCAACTCCCCTCCCTTCTACGGGTCGAAGATCGGCCGTGGCGGAAGGGGCCGGGGGAGGGTCTCCCTCAGATCCATCCGCACAACAACACCTCGCCGACGACATAGTGGCGATCCGCCGCCGTCTTAGTTGGCTCACTGTGGCCGTATTTCTCGTGGCATTAACGCTGCTCTTGTTTGTCGCCGCGGTCTTGTCGAAAGAGATCGATTTCCATTACGGCGAATCGAAACTGATTGCCGGTGCTTGCACAGGCGGCGTAGCAATGGGCTTTCTTTTTGGTTGGCTAGCCCGCCGGGCCTGCTAAGCCGCCTGCCGACTCCGAACCCCGGACGCCGGACTCCGGACTCCGCACCATTCGTCGCCGCCGTTTAGCATTTATCATTTAGCCTTTATCGTTGCCCGCCCCCGACTCCGGATCGGAGATTCGCCGTGGCGAACACCGCACGCATTTCCTGACACCCGCCCTGCGGTTCCCCGCATCGCAGATCCGCCGTGGCCTCTGACTCCGGACACCGGACTCCTGCTTTCTCCTTCCCCACCGCCGGGCTAATATGGACTGACCAATCCTTCGACCCGCGCCGCTAGGGCAGCAAATGTCCTCCGCTCAGCCATCGATCAAAACCCTCGTTCAGGGCTTTGCATCTCACATCCAGCAGCTCAAAGCGCCGGACTACAAAGAGTCGCAGGTTCGACTCCATTACATCGACCCGTTCTGGAAGCTTCTGGGGTGGGACGTCGCGAACGAACGGCAACTCGCGCCGCAAGATGTCGAGGTCCTTGTAGAGCCTTCAATGGACTCTGCTGAAGACGACGGCCTCCGTTCGCGCGAGCCGGATTACCTATTCAGGATCAATGGATTCCCTCGTTTCGTCGTCGAGGCCAAAAAGCCGGCCGTGGACATTGATATCGAAAGGAAGGCCATCTTCCAGGCGAAGCGCTACGCATGGAGCGCGACGATTCCATTCGCCATTTTGACCGACTTCGAGCAGTTCCGCCTCTACGATACCACGCTAAAGCCCATCCTGAACGAGCCCAAGCGCGGCTTAGTTACCGAATTCTCTATCGACTTTCAGGATTATCCATCCAAATGGGACGACTTCGTTGCAACATTCGGCCGCACCGCCGTCGCGGAAGGATCGCTCGAAAAGCTTCGCGCCCGAATTCGCAAAGTTTCCCCGAATCGGCGCCTCCGAACCGTTGATCGGATGCTCTTCGAGCTGAAGGGCGACGAGCCGGTTGACAGGGTCTTCCTCGGTTACCTCGAAACCTACCGCAAGCACATTGCCAGGACAATCTACCACGACAATAAGAAAGACTTTCCGGAAGGCAATACGCTTCACGGCGCTGCCAAACTCACGGAAGCAGTCCAGCGCCTGATCGACCGCCTCGTTTTCATGCGCGTGTGCGAGGATCGCGGCATTCGCGAGCATGCCGGCCTGCGCAAAATGCTCGACCGCATCAGTTCCGAAGGCGGAGACTTCTACCAAACCCTATGCGCTGAATTCCGCGAACTTGACCGCGAGTACAACGGCTACCTCTTCAAGTACCACTTCTCCGAATCGCTTTCTGTCTCTGATGACCTACTGGCCGACTTTACCCGCACGCTGTATCCGCCCGATGGTCCCTGGAACTTTGCTGCAATCGGCGACGACATTCTCGGCATCGTCTACGAGCGGTTCCTTGGCAACATCGTCAGAGTCCGGCACGGCGAGGCCGACGTCGAAGAAAAACCAGAAGTCCGCCACGCCGGCGGCGTCTACTACACGCCGCGCTTCGTCGTCGACACGATCATCCGGCGCACAATTGGCCCGAAAATCGCAAACCAGGCGCCGTCCAAGTTGCTCGACGTGAAAATTCTCGACCCAGCTTGCGGCTCAGGATCATTTCTCGTCGCCGCCTTCCAATTCCTAATTGACCATTGCCTCGCTGCGATTGCTGCCGATCCATCCTTGGCAACAATTCCGGCAACGCCGAAGGCTCGTAAGAAGCGCAAGGACATCGCCTTCTGCGACTCGAAGGGGCAATGGCAGCTTGCACCCGACTTCAAGGCCGCCCTCCTGTCAAATTGCATTCACGGAGTCGATATCGATCAACAGGCTGTCGAAGTCACCGTCATGTCCCTCTATCTGAAGATGCTTGAAGGCAAGCTGCCGCCCAATTGGCAAAAAGACTGGCTCGAAAACGAACTCCTTCCGCCGCTCGATAACAACATCCTTTGTGGCAACTCTCTGATCAACTCCGCTGACTTTGACCGCTGGGTCATCGATACCCATGGCGGTCTATTTCCAACCGACGACGACCTGCGCTTCCGTATGAACCGGTTCGACTGGGAAAGCCGCACCCGCGGCTTTGGACGCCTGATCGATTCTCAGGCCGCCAAAGCGCGCGGTCGTGCTGGCTTCGATTGCATTATCGGCAATCCACCGTACATCCGCGTCCAGGAGCTCAATAAATGGGCGCCCGACGAATGTGAGCTATACAAATGGCGATACAAAGCGGCTGCGAAAGGCAACTACGACATCTACGTCGTTTTCGTCGAACGCTGCCTGGAACTTCTCGCCAACGATGGCCTACTCGGGTTCATAACGCCCCACAAATTCCTCAACAAAGAATACGCGACCCCGCTACGAGGGTTGCTGGCGGACAAAAAAGCCCTCCGCGAACTCATTCATTTCAACGCGCTCCAGGTCTTTCAGGGCGCGACGACCTACACAGCCATCTCAATCCTTCAGGGAATGCCCAACACTGAAAGCGTCCGATTTTCAAGCGTCGAACGGCTGGACGACGGGATTGAAACTATGGCCAAGCTTAATTCGACCAACGAATCAATAGAAGGCTACGTCAAAGTGGGCACTTGGCCGCACCCGACGGGCAGTGGACCGTGGATATTTGCTGCTTCCGCGATAGCCGCCAGTCTGGGCGACTTACCAAAACTTGCTGCTGTGGCCGACATCTTCGTCGGCGTTCAAACCGACGCCGACGATGTCTATTATCTAGACCTAGATGAACCGCTCGACGAGAAGACCGCTGCTAGAGTGCGATGCCAGTTGAACGGAAAGCTGTATGAAATTGAGCGGGAAATACTGCGCCCGCTCGCCACCGGGACAACCGTCCGACGGTATGCTCTCCAGCCACCGGCGCAGGCTGTTGTCTTTCCATTCGAACCAAACCACGAGGGCAAGTGGTCTGTGATGTCCGCGAAGCGATTAAAACAAGCCTACCCTCTCGCGGCAGCGTACTTCTATGACAATGACATTAAGACGCGCCTCAAAGCGCGCGCCCAGGGCAAGCTCGCAGAAACGGAGGAGTTTTGGGACTTCATCTACAGAAAGAATCTCGCTCGGCAGCACCTGCCAAAAGTTTGCGTCCCGCGCCTTGCCGAACATGTCACTGCTGCGCTCGACGCAGCACCAAAAGAGGGTGCATATTGTTTGGACAACGTCGATGTTTGCGGGGTCCTGCCCAACGACGCGAAATTGTCATTGGCTCTGCTGACGGGCATGCTCAATTCAAAGCTCCTGGATAAAGTCATGCGCGACACAGTCCGCGATAGCTTTCGCGGAGGATACCTTTCCCTGAACAAGCAATATCTCGGACTCCTGCCAATCAAAATTCCAGAAACCGCTGACGAAATGATACTGTCCGACCACATCGTCAAGTCCGTCCACGGCATCATCGACGCAAAAGCAAAGCTTCGCGATAAGAAACTATCCGACCACGACCGCGGCTTACTGGAAACCGATGTCGAAAACCACCAACGCCGCATTGATGATCTCATCCTAAGCCTCTACGGCGTCAGCAGCCTGTCTGACTAACCGATCACGAGAAACAAAGTATGCCAATCCAACACGCAATCTGGAAAATAGGCAGCATTCCTCAGCCGCTTAGCGAATCGAGCCTCGCTCAAGAGCAGCTCTTGGAGAGCATGATCGTCGCCAACCCAAAAATTCTGTCCGATGAATGGATGCTGATCGGGCGCCAGGAAGACACTGGCTTTGGCGGTCGCATCGATCTATTAGCGATAGCCCCCGACGGCGCACTTGTACTGATCGAATTAAAACGCCACCGCACACCGCGAGAAGTGGTCGCTCAAGCGATTGATTACGCGAGTTGGGTGCATCGATTAAAGTCTGATGACATCGTCGCTATCTACGGCCGATTCGCACCGAACCGGAATCTGGCCGATGACTTTCGTCAACGCTTCGGGCACCAATTGGATGAGGAATCGCTCAATCAGAGCCATCAGATCGTGATAGTTGCGTCGTCCCTGGACGACAGCAGCGAGCGCATCGTAGCCTACCTCAACGAGCGCGATATTCCGATTAATGTTCTGTGCTTTCAGGTCTTCACCCATGGCAGCGAGCAACTGCTCAGCCGAGCGTGGCTTCTAGACGCGGCGCGCACACAGGTCATAAGCACCACAAAGTCCGATGGCCCGGACGAACCGTGGAATGGTGAATTCTACGTGTCTTTTGGTCACGGCAGGTCGCGCTCCTGGGACGACGCCGTAGAGTTTGGGTTTATTTCCGGCGGACTCGGAGCCTGGTATACAAATACGCTGCTATTGCTGAACCAAGGCGATCGCGTCTGGGCTAATATCCCTGCGACTGGATACGTAGGCGTGGGTCGAGTGACAGGTCTTCGGCAACGCGCGACCGAATTCCGCGTAAAAACCGCCGCTGGTGAGGTGCCGATACTTGATGCACCGACCCGCGGCACTTACCACCGAGAGGTCGCGGAGGATCCTGAACAATGCGAATACTTTGTTCCGGTCCGATGGCTCGACACGGTTCCGGTTGACCGCGCGATCAAGGAAATCGGTTTTTTTGGAAACCAAAACACCGTCTGCAGGCCCACTGCGCCAAAGTGGCGGTCAACAGTCGAGCGATTAAAGGCAAAGTTCCCGAATTACAGCCAGCAATGACCGCCGTCATCGAATCAGACTGCTTTTATTCGCGATAAGGGATGCCCATGACAGAATACACCGCTCACTTCGACGACGAGTCGTTTTGGAAAAAAGTGAAATCGGTCGCTTTAAAGGCGGGCTACGAAGTCATTAGGACGGCGCTAATCCTCTACTACTGTCTTTGCGATCCGGATACACCGGCGCCAGCCAAAGCCGTCATCGCCGGTGCACTCGGCTACTTCATCCTTCCAATCGATGCGATTCCTGACGTAACACCGGTCGTCGGATATTCAGATGACCTAATGGCGTTAATGCTAGCCATGGCAATAGTCGCTGCTCACATTAAACCGGAGCACCGAAGCAAAGCCGAAGAGAAGCTTCGCGAGTGGTTTAATAAGGATTAAGAACGACGTCGCGCGCCCCGATCCCCTAGTCGCCCGCGAGCAAACGACGAAGATCTCGGCAAGCGCGTCGCGGCCACGATGCCTAGCACTTTGACTTCACGATGTAACATCGCTCGCGGCAGACTTTTACATGCTGCCCGGGTTCGTCGGGAAGCCGATGCCGATCGGGCAAGTGAAGCGGCTTGCCGAGAATCTTTCTGCGATGCTTGCGCCAAATTGATCTTTTAAGCGCAGATAATTCGTCCCGTAATGTGAGTGAGAGCTTGACGCGGTGTCCCTGCTCTAGCGACTCAACTAGCCGCGTCAGCACCGGCGCTCGCGATTTCCAATCTGCTGTCCCCTGCGCTCCAAAGTAGCGAAAGTCGCTGCTCACAAGTGAATTCGCCCGCGCATAGTTTGGCGCTTTCCCGAGATCGTGCTCTAGCGCGGACGGCGCTAAGTGAACGGTGGCTGACGAACGTAACTTGAACCGGCCATCGCGCGCTCGCTCATAGATGCAGTCGCTGCGATGCCGATATTGCTCAAGCTCATAGTACTCGCCGTCTGTCAGCTTACGTGTAACTCTAGCAATGTAAATCAGACGGTTCGCCGGAGACTCAGAGTTCGACCCGAAAGCAAAAATCACATCGTCAACAACAGCCGCGCTCCTGATCATCGGCTTACATATGCATAGCGACAGCAAACCACGATCGACGCACGGTGCCTTGCCATCATCGACGACACACTTGTAGATGTAATAATTCATGTCGCCACCATCGTATAGCCGCTCTAGTGGACCCGCCAGCAGCCGCTCAATCCAGCGCAAAGCGGTAGCTCGACTTTCCACAAGTCTCAAGCTTCAAGCGTCACGCCTCAAGTCTGTCAGCGCTCGTCCTCCAACAAGCCGAAGTCCTCTGCAGCGACTGGACGCCAGCATAGTCGCCCTCTCCGGCGATGCCCGCCTCCCCCTACTCTCTCCCCTCTGAATCGCGCCTCTGCTGCCCCTGCCCATCAGCGCAGCCGTCTTCGGTTGTTCACAGTGGTAAATCACGTCGCCAAATGACATGCTTTAGGGATATACTTGATTGAACTGCTTGGCCAAGAAATTGCGAGCTGCAATGTGGGAGAACTGTTTGAAAGAATTCGAGAACTCGTCCAGGCGGACAAGTAGGTCGTGGGGCAGCATGCATCGGAACAAATTGAAGATCGAGGATTCCTCGAATGGCAAATTGTCGCGGGGCTACTGGACGACGCTCAGCTATTAGACGAATTTCCTGGTGCTGAACCGAATCCAAAGGTCGAAGTTAGAGAATTCCTGCCCGATGGCACGGAGTTTAAGGCCGTTTGGTCCTATCTCGCGCACGAGTGGCGTCGCAAAGCTCGTAACTGTTCACTTTTTTGATCAGTAATAAATTATGCGAATCGAAGGACGCAGAATTCATCGAACCAGACTCATCGCGACCGAGCGGTTCGTCGTCGCTGTCGATGTTGATATGGTGATTCCACTCGATGATCCCACCGAGCCCTGTTACGAGGCTGAGACAATCGCGCTCCTGAAAGAAATCAAAGAGCGGGCCCAACGCGGCGAGGTGGAGTGGCTAAAACAACACGGCCGCGTGTACGAGGCTCTCGAGGCTGCGTAGCCTTCATCGGCACGGCCACCCTTTTTACAGCGCGCGGTGAGCGGCAAACTGAGTTACCCAGCCAGCGCAACGCAGTACTCCCTGCTTTGCTGTATCGACCCCGAACCGTCCCCATCGGCGTCTATCAGCGGTTAACTGCCTCCTCCGCGCCCCCGCGCTGAAATCCCATCTGCGACGGCCATTTTCAGCCTCCCGAATCAACGCTGACTCGCGGTCGTTCACGGGGTACAATCAAATTGCCCGTGTTTTGCTTATCCCGAACAAAATCGCTCGCCCACATCACATGAATCTCACGGCCGTCTACGTCGAAGTTCCTGAAGGCTACATCGGCTTTGTCGAGGAACTGCCCGGCGCAAACACGCAAGGCGGTACACTCGAAGAGACACGCGAGAATCTTCAGGAGGCAGTACAGCTCGTGCTCGAAGCCAACCGTCAGCTTGCGGAAAAGAGCCTCTCCGGCAAGAAGGTGACCAAAGAGCCTTTCCTGCTGCCGCAATGAAACCGAGCAACTGAGCCGCGACTGCCCAACGGCAGTCGGGCGCAAGGCGGTAGTAAGTCTCGGCTAACAATTGCATCTCGAGTCAAACGGTTGCTATCTGCTGCGCGAAGGCAAGCTTCACAGCGTCTACTCGAATCCGGCGAACAACCAATCTTCCGCGGTCCCGCGTCACCGCGACATCAACGACTTCCTGGCTCGCAAAATCTGCCGCGATCTTGGTATCACTGCACCATAACATCAATGCCGCTGCTCATCGGTCGAGGAGCGAAATCTTGAAACGCAACGCAGACCCGTCGACTCGCCACAGCCAACCGATGGCGCTGCCCGCTCTCCAGCGCGCCGCCAAGAAAGCCGTTGCCTTGGCGCGAAGTACCGGCACCTCGGCCTACGTTCTCAAAAACGGCAAAATCATCGACGCCGCGCGCTCCTCGCCACGCCGTCGCAAAAAGCCCTGATCCTCTCGCGCGCGCCTGCTGCCGGGCTCAGTGTTCTCCGTGTCTCCGTGGTAAATTTCCGCCCTGGCCGAAAATCACGAGACTTCTATACATGTACTAATGTACAATACGACCGATTCCCTACGCCCCGTCTAGTTATCGCGCTTCCGATTTGCCGAAGGTCCGATTCACCAATGCCCGTGCTCTACCTGCTCTGTTGTCTCCGTTACCTCATGTTCGCTCCATTTTGTCGCGGCCGAAGGCCGCGCTATCCAATCCGTGGTTCAATGCCGTTCCAAACCAAACTCCCCGATTTTTGTCAGCCCCATTGCGCCAACCCGACTCGGCAAATCCCGATCGACCGCACACGTCGCGCGGACAAATCCAGCCAAAACGCGACAAAACTCGGCCCACTTTTGTCATACCAGTGCGCTCATCCGACTCGCAAAGCCACGGACAACGCACAAATGACAACGGACAAAACCAAACACTTTTGCACTTTTGCAGCGTTTTTCAGAATTCACGCCAAAACGCAAACCCATGGACCTGGCGTCCTTACCGAAATCCGTTCTCAATCTCTGCGGACAAAAATGGAAAAGACGATTGCTCCATTGCGGTATCAAAGCATTCTCTGCGGGCCCTGCCGCGCAGTTTACCCGCCGCGGCGGGTGCGAGACTTTCCGGCAGTTCAACCAGCGCGCGGAAAGTACGAGGAAACTTCCCCGACTCAAAACCGCGTTTCTTTCGAGAAAAACGCGATTTTCCCTCCGAGTATTTCCCTCTCCGATTTTTTAAATCATGTAAGCGCCGCGCGCGCGCCTGCCTTATCAATCTGCACTCTGCACTCTGCAATCTGCACTCTCTACTCTGTACTCGCCGCCAGACCGCCCACGCATTCAGTCATTCGCTCTCGCCCCTCACCCTTCGCCCCTCGCCACTGCTACTCTCCCAGAGCCAAAAAACTCCCCTCCAGAGTCTCACTTGAGTATCAATCCCGCGATCACTTTCATCGAATTCCTCGAGCAAAACGTTCATCCGCCACCCAACATTGCTACTCACCAAAAAAAGATTTCGCGCATGTTTTCCGGGTATCACTTCCGCCCTGACTCCCCGCGCGTGACTCCTGACTCCTGACTCCTGACTCCTGACTCCTGACTCCTGACTCCTGACTCCTGACTCCTGACTCCTGACTCCTGACTCCGATGCTAGCAACCTGCAATCCCGTCCCGCTAACCTGGGCACCTTCCGGCCTCTCTGCCGATTTTTCCGCGAATTCCGAAAGTTCCGGTTATCCGATGTCCGATTTATCGCAGGCCGGAACCATTGCGCCCGGATTGCCGGGGCAGTTCGTTCAGTTCACGCAATCGGCAGAGCCGCACGGCAGCCCGATTGCCACTGCCTTCGAGGAGTTCGCATGATCACGCGGTACCTGCTTCCATTGGGCGTCCTTATTGCTCTCGTTTGCACTCCCGCGCTGAGTGCAAGTGATGGTCAAAGCAAGCGCCTCGATGCGGCGCTCGACAAAGCCACTACCGACGATCTCGTTCTCCCGGAGCTCGATCGGCCAGCGAGCAAAAAGAAAGCCGCCGCAACTGAAGAAAAGCCAGTGACGTCGGCGCGTCGTTCGGCCGCGGCGAAGCCGGCGCCTGCCGCGGAAGAGGAAGACGAGGAAGAACCGGCTGCTGCCGCACCCCCGGCCCACAAATCGGTCGTTCGCACGCAAGGCAAGGGATCGTACGCGTCCTATGGACAACCGCTGCCGACCGCCGACGATTATCCAACGAGACTTTCAACGGACGGCAGCACAACGCAGTACCGCCCACGCACACAGCCACGCACGTCGGCAGCCAGCTCCGGCGGATTCCGGCCGGCAACCGCTCAGGTTCCAACAAGCTCCGGCATTCAGCGCCCGTCGCAGAATGCAATTCCGGCGACGGGCTCCTTGAGCTATCCGAACTATGGTCCGCAGCGAATCGCTTCGCGATACCAGGCGCCGCCGGTTCCAGAACCAACTCCGGCACCCGGTACGCAAACCATGCCCGAGACTGTAGCGCCGGGCACGACATTCGACCGCTTCGACCAGGCGCAGCCGCTGGATGGCAATTGCGCGTGTGCCGACGCGTGCTGTGCGGAAATGTCGTCCTGCCAGCACGGTGGCTTTTTTGCCGGTGCCGAATTCCTTCTGATCCGACCCACGTTCAGCGAAAACCAGGCCTACCTGCGCTTTCAAACGACCAGCGACATCAACGAAAATACGACCATCGTCAACAAGGTCGTTCCGCAGAACTTCGACTACAACGGCTCATTACGGACATTCATAGGTTACCGCTTGTGCGACTGCTGCGGTGAGATCCGCTTCACGTATTGGAATTTCGGCGACAGCTCGCGCCGCCAGACGATTCCTGTGCCGGAAGACCAGTCGATCACCTTCGGCGGTCATCTCGAGCTAAATGCGCTCAATCCTGGCGATCGTTTACTCGTGAACAGCTCACTTTTGATGAACACCTATGACCTCGATTACTCGAAATGCATCACCTATGGCGGCTGTGATTCCTGCGACCCCTGCAACGCTTGCCCCCCGTGGGGCTTGAAGTATTACTTCGGATTTCGCATCGCCGACGTGCGCCGCGGCGACAACACGCAGCTGAGCAATGTTGAATCGACTCAGCCGTTCAGCCAGCAGGCTTTCATCCACTCCAAGTTCGTGGGTGCTGGCCCGCGAGTCGGCTTGGAAGGACGCCGCTTCTTCGGTTGCGACGGAAGCTTCTCGCTCTATGCCCGCAGCAATTTCGCATTGCTGTTAGGCCAGTACGACATAAACGAAACGCGATTCACGCCTGGTACCGAGGAGACACCAACGACATTGACCGAGCGCTTAATTGACAGCCACGATCGAATTATCCCGGTCGCCGAAATTGAATTTGGCGCCAATTGGGACGTCACCTGCAACACCACGTTCTCGCTCGGCTACATGTTCCAAGCCTGGTGGGACCTGGGCGCATTCGAACAGGTGCAGGGTAACATCTTCCAGAATCCGATCGACGACGCGAACATCTTGTCGCTCGACGGATTATTCGCTCGGCTGGAATACCGCTTCTAAGAAATCGCGGAGTTCACGTCGTTAGACTGCCCGGCTATGTTGCGGCCAGCCAGCTTTTAGCACCGGCCAAATTTAGCACCCGCCAAATTTTAGTACCGGCCAAATCTAACACTGGCAGAAATTAACGCAGAGGGCCAACCGGCGTGGTGACGCGGCGAGTGCGTCTTTCGGCTCGCAAACGTGCGCGGCGGCGAACTTCGCTTGGCTTCTCGTAATACTCACGGCGGCGCATTTCTTTCTTGATGCCGCTGCGTTCGACCAACTTGCGGAAGCGCCGCACCGCCTCTTGGATCGATTCTCGATCTCGGACCGTAAGCTTGACCACATTCTCTCCTTGCGCAAGATACTCTGCTTCACCCGCGGGAAGGCCACTCCTCCCGCGACAGTGGGAATTTGAAAGTGTACACTTAATTGCTGTCGGTTGTCTATTACACTTTCATAAATACGCAACTGAGGCAGCTTCGGTAAGAACTCGACTATTGCGCGTAAACGGCCCGATTCATCGCCACTCGCGCTCACTCACGTTCAAATGTCCCAAAAAGAAAAAGCTCAGCAGGCAGCAATCGAATTCGAGGCGATGAAGCACATCACCAATGCCTTGAAAACCGTCATGGATTGGAAGCCCGCAGGCGAAGAGTTCTCGCGGAAGCTGTCGAGCATGCGGTTTATTGCGCAATCCTTCCAGCGACACCTCGAGCGCCTCATGGCACTCAAGGAGCAGGACGGGTATATGACAGACGCCGTCGAGCAAATGCCGGCGATCGCCGAAAAAGTTCAGGCACTCTTAGCTGAGCACGATCACTTCGAGGAATCGCTGCACCGGCTCGTCCTGAAGCTCGACAACCTATCACCGACTGATAAAGCCGGCCTCGAATCAACGTGCCGTCAGCTCGAGGAATTGCTGACTAAGCTTGATGACCACCATCGCCGCGAAGGCGATTTGACGCAAGAAGCCATGTTGCGCGATATCGGTGGACACGGCTGACAATCACAGGAATAGACCGATTTCGGCCGATTTTCGCGTGCACAAAGCAAATCGGCCGACTGAGCGTTTGCTCAATCGGCCGATTCGATTCTGTTACGGATGCTCTGCTGGCGGGTAGGAGCCGCGGCGGAATTGCATCTTTAGGCCATAGCCTTCAACTGCTTCAGCGCGCGAACCTTGATCTTCGTGCTGGCCGGCTTCGCGGCAACGTCCATCAGCTCGCCGGGCTTAAACGGATTGGGCACACCCTTGCGTGCCGGACGGGCGGGAACCTTCTTGCGCTCGATCTTAACAAGTCCTGGAATGGCAAACGTGCCAGGCCCTTTGCCACTCATGGCCTTCTTGATTTCATTTCCCAAAGCTTCGAGCACCGCGCTCACGTCTTTCTTGGCGACGTTTGTGGCTTCGGAAATAGAGGCCAGAATCTCACTCTTTGACGGCGATTTCTTAGCTGACATGGTAGCGACCTTCCCCATTGTGGATGACCCTCCTTGCGAAAAACAATTGTTCGTAAACGGTTCTAATCCGACGGCGGAACGTGCTGATTTAAACGCACGCGGCTAAAAATTCAATCCTCAGTTCACGCAAAATCCGCGAAATTCTCGGAAAAAACGTGCCTGAGCGGTTTTCGCGTACACGGCCGCGCTCGCATAAATCGGCCGGCTTGGCCGCGCCCATGCGGGCCATTCTCTCGTGGCCCGCGAGGTGCAATGCTTCGTCCGGCAGCTAACGCAATATAGGTCATTTGCGGCGCCGCACGAGAAAAGTGCTCGCCGGATGACATGAAACGCGAGTGTAACAGGTCGCCCAGCCGCTGATTGTCGTTTTCCGCCGCGCTGTGTAAGATAAAGTGCTATATGCTTTTACGCCGCTGCCGGGCGGCCATTTGGCTTGCTTCGAACGTCCGCACTATCGACCTAGGACCGGCGGAATCTTCGGCAAGACGATTACAACCGAAACTTTTCCGGGATAGGAAGCGACTCACCTTCGGGTTTTGCACAGTTTTGGCGGCCCAGCGGTAGAGGCAGGGAACATGCAACTTAGGCCATCCATGAATCGCCAAAAGATCGGCGTTTTGGGCCTTTTGCTAATTGCGGTGGTTTTCGGACCGCTCGGCCTGCTGATCAATCGTCTAGCCGCTCAGCCCGGCCCGATCATCCTTCGAGGAGGGAACGCACGGTTCGGCCTTGCTGCGCGAGCGGAGGGTGAAAACAGCGAGGCTGGTGAAGGCGTCTTTTTGCCGATGGAGCGCGATACGCTGCGGCAATGGGACAAGGCGCGGCAGCTTGTCGCACAGGGGTACTATAGCGACGCCGTCGTTCTGCTCGACGAGATCCTGTCGCGCGAAGAGGACTTTTTCTTCAAATCAGCAGCCGCCGGTCCCACCGAAGAGCAAGACCGCACCGCTGCTGAACGGACGGCGAAAGAAAATCCACGTGAATCCGGGAAGGCGCTGCAACGGGGCGAGGATTCAGGAGCGACTGGCAATCAAGCCACTCGTTCTACTTCCAATCGTGACGCACGCGACAAAACGACCATTCGCAGCCTCAAGCTTGAGGCTGAGCGACTCATCGGCAATCTGCCACCGGAAGGTTTGCAAGCCTACGAGCTGCAATTCGGCGCGCGAGCGCGGCGAATGCTCGCCGATGCAGTGAAGTCGTCTGATCCGGCGCAGTTGGAGCAAGTTGCCCGTCGCTTTTTCCACACTAAAGCCGGCTACGAGGCGACGCTCTTGTTAGGAAGGCAGCATTTGGATCACGGTCGGCCCATTGTGGCGGGAATGTGCCTGCAGCGATTGCTCAACGCGCCTGCCGCCGTGGCGCAATTTGATCCCGAGCTCTCGGTGCTCGCCGCTGTCTGTTGGTGGCAGGCAGGCGCGCCCGACCGCGCAAGCCAGGTACTGGTCGCGCTTAAGAAGAAGGACCCGAAGGGGACGGTCCGATTGGCCGACCATGTCGCCCGATTGTTCAGCGACGACCAAAAAGCATCTCAGTGGCTTGTTGCCCAATTTGGATCGCCGCCGCAGCGCGCGGACGAGCAAAAAGAGAGTTGGCCACTGTTTCGTGGAAGCCCCTCGCGCAACGCAAGTGCGCCGGGCGGCATCCCACTTTTAAATTCGCGCTGGCGCGTTTCCACGACAACGCATCCCAACGTTGAGAAGGCGCTCGTGAATTTGCGCCAGCAATACATCGATCAGGGGCTGGCGATGCTTCCGGCCATTCATCCGCTGGCCGTCGGCGATCTCGTCCTGATGCCCACGGGCAAGGACTTGCTGGCAATTGACCTGAACTCGGGAAAACGACTCTGGCCGGTGCGATCTGGCAATGAAACGCCGGTCGATCAATGGGTACAGTCCACCAGCGGCAGCGGGCAGCCGCGGAGCGAGCCACAGGCGACCCAGCTATTGGCGGAGCGATTTTGGCTCGATGCCACCCGCGGAACCTTGGCTAGCGACGGCCGCCAAGTTTACTTGATAACGGAAACCGATCGATCGGTACCACAGCCCGTGCCTGTTCAAGGCGGTTGGGGCGGCGGGCGGCGCCGCTTAATGATGATGCAGGCGGGCGACAACCAGCCGCGCATCAACAAGTTAACTGCTTGTGAGTTGCGTACGGAAGGAAAGCTTAAATGGGAAGTTGGGGGTGAAAGCGGCGGTGAAGAACCGAAGCTGGCGCGCGCCTTCTTTCTCGGTCCGCCGCTGCCTTTGCAAGATCGCCTGTACGTGCTCGCAGAAACGAAAGGCGAAATCAAACTTTGCGTGCTCGATGCCGCGACAGGCCACCTTGAGTGGTCGCAGCAGCTCGCCGTTGTCGAAGCGAACTTGCAGCAGGATATTTTCCGACGTCTGGCCGGGTGCACGCCCAGTTTTGCCGATGGCGTCCTGGTTTGCCCCACATGCGCAGGCGCGGTTGTCGCAGTCGATATTGCGAATCGAACGCTCCTCTGGGGATATCTCTACCAGCGGAATCATCCGATGCTCGGCGTTTATCGCCAGGGCATGCCGATGAATGGTTTCGGCGGTGAGATGCTGGGCAACCAGTCGGAGCATTGGGATGATTCCACCGTCACAATCGCCGAAGGCTGCGCGTTAATCACACCGCCGGAGTGCAATGAGCTGCATTGCGTGAGCCTGGCGGATGGTAAGGCGCTCTGGAGCAAGCCGCTGGAGCGCGGCGATAATTTGTATGTAGCGGGCGTCTCTAAAGGTAACGTCATCCTCGTAGGCAAGCATGCGCTGACCGCCGTTCGGCTTGCCGATGGGAAGCCGGCCTGGAAGTCTAAAACCACCGAGCTCAAAGATGCGATGCCCAGCGGCCGTGGTTTCCTATCGGGCAACGAGTATTTCCTCCCGCTGACCTCGGCCGAAGTCGCTCGCGTTGATTTGAATTCCGGGCAGATCACCGCGCGGGTCAAGTCGCATCATGGCAGAATTCCGGGCAACTTGATCTGCGTGCAAGATCAGGTGATTTCGGAGGGCGTCGATTATCTCGATTGCTTCTTCCAGCTCGAACCGCTGAAGGCGCGGATTGCCTTGGCACTCGCTAAAGACCCGAATGATGCCTGGGCCCTTGCGCACCGCGGCGACATCGCGTTGGACGAAGGAAGGATGGCCGACGCACTGGCGGATATCCGTCGCTCGTATCAATCGGACGCCGACGCGTTCACGCGCGATCTGCTGGTGGAAACGCTAACGTCGGCTCTAGCGAGCGATTTTGAAAAATACCGAAACACAGTACCCGAGCTAGAAAAGCTGGTTCAGCTCGATCGCGAGAAGGCAGCATATTTGCGAGTGCTGGGAGCGGGTTTGCAAAAAAGCGGCGAGCACCTGCCGGCACTTGATGCCTATCTGAAGCTCGCGAAACTGGAAAACAGCGACGACCTGGAAGACGTCGATCAATCGCTCGCGGTCGCTCGGCCGCGCTGGATTCGGACTCGCATCTCCAGTCTGCTGAGGGCTGCAAAGACGGGCCAGTTGGCTGCCGACGTTCTCACGTCTGCCGCGGATACTACCCACCTCGTGTCGATCGATCAGGACGCGGTGGAAAGTCTCCGCCGCCAATCCAATCTCGAATGTAAAAAGATCGATGCCGCGATCCAGCGTGAGTTTCAAGAGGCTGGGGACGAGAAATCGCCGAAGGCGCTTAAGCAATTCATCGCGTATTTCGGCGACCACCCACTTGCGGACGATGCGCGCGAGCTGCTCCTGGCAAACGCCGGCAGCTCCGAATCGCCGCTGGTACGTGAATCCTGGCTGAATCGCCTCGAATCAGCGGCCGATCCGAAACGACGCGCGCGAGCAATGGCAATGCATGCCGCTCTGCTCCGCGCGGCCGGGCAGGAAACCGAAGGTCAGCGTTACTACGAAGCTCTGCAGAAACAATTCGGCGACGAGCCGATTTTCAATGGCTTGAACGTGAAGCAATTGATCGCTGCCGAGGGCGGCGCGCTGGAAGGCCAGCCACAGTCCATCTGGCCCGAAGGCGAAGTGAAAGTGGACAAGGGCGGCATGCGCGTGAACCGAGCGCAGCAAAGCTTCCAGCGTGCCTCAGTGGAATTCCGCGGTCCGCGCGACGCGCTTTTCGATACGCCCTCCTTGGAAGTCGATCAGCAGCAGCTCGTCGCTCGCGATTCGCTCGGCCGCGAGCTCTTCCGGCAGCCGCTGGTTGGCGACGCGCGCACCCAGAACATGCTCGGCAACGTCAACGCCATGCCCTGTTATGCCGTTGCTGACGGGCACGTGCTGGTTGCTTGCCTGGGATTTCAGGCATTCGGAATCGATCTGATGAAGAACTCCACCAGCGCCAACCGAATTCTCTGGACACAGTTGTTGACCGACCCGGCCTCGAATCCTTTCGCCGGAATGTCGTTCGAAGGACGGGCGCCAAATTTCTGGGCGCTGCGGAAAAGCGTCGTTAAATTGCAAAACCAGCCGCTGGGCAACGTCGGCCCGTGTACCTTAGCAGGCGTTTGCATTCAGCGCGGCCGCGAAGTGCAGTGTCTCGATCCCTTCACTGGAAAAGCGCAATGGGTGCGTAAGAATGTCCCACCCGGCTGCGAGATTTTTGGGGATGCTGACATCCTGGTCTTAATTCCTCCTGAAGGAACTAGCCACGAGGCAATCCTATTGCGATCTAGCGATGGTGAGTTGTTAGCGAAGAAAACAATACTCGAGAACCAGGAAACCGTGGGGACCGGCGTCGGGCGTTACTTGCTCACGAGTAAGCCGACAATTCTCGGCAGCACAGTCGTTCGCTTGAAAGATCCGTACACGGAGCGAGAGATTTGGTACGCGCGATTTTCACCCGGCGCAAAAGGGGCGATCATCGACGCCAATACGGCGGCCGTCATGGAGCCCGACGGAAAGTTTACGATCATGAATCTCGCGGATGGCCGCAAGGTTGTTGAACAGCAGCTAGAACCTGAGAAGAATCTGCAAAACATCTACGTGCTTCGCTCTGCGCAACAAGATATTCTCATCACCAATCATCCGTTCATTTCCGATGGACCGCAGACCATCTCCGGTCAGGTGCCGCCAGGAACAAATGAAACGACGTGCATTTTGGTAACTGGCCGCATTTACGCCTTCGATCGCGCAACAGGCCAGATGCAATGGCCGGCGCCGGCCGCTGTCGAGCAGCAAGGATTGGTGTTGAACCAGCCGGACGATCTACCGGTACTTACATTCCTCCGCACGGTTATATCCAATGGCTCGCAGCACGGTTCCGCCCTGTGCCTCGATAAGCGCAACGGGCGCTTGCTCTATGGTGACGATCAAATGCCGCAGCTGATCACGAACTACGACATCAGCGGCGATCCTAAGGAGAAGTCGGTGACGGTGACTGCCATGCCTCAATCGATCACGCTCAAGTTTTCTGATTCGCCGATCGCACCCGAGCCACCTTATCAGGCTGGCTGGTTCGATAAACCGAAAAGCACGCTAGCCCGTGGGAAAGCCGGGGCGTTCTTCCGAGCGCTTCGCAGCATACCCCTGGGTGAACCAGCGGATAACTAAATGCGCCCTCGCTTGAAGCAATTGCTGTCCGCGCTCGCAATCGTCATCGCAATGATCACGGCGCTTTATTCGCTGCCGTGCGCCGCGGCGGACAAAAGCGAAGCTCGCCTGCAACATGTGATTTCGCGCGGGCTGGATTGGGTGGCTAACAATCAATCCCGCTTGGGACATTGGACGGCAAATGAAGGCCGCTATGCCACGGCCATGACGGCGTTGGCGGGCGTCGCACTCTTGCAGGAAGGCTCAACGACCACGCAAGGGAAATATGCCCTTAACATCCGCCGTGCCGTCGATTACTTGTGCAGCCGCTCGCGTTCCAATGGCCTGATCGGAGAAGCGAAAGACGACCGTTACACGTACGGACACGGCTATTCGATGCTCTTCCTTTCCCAGGTGCTGGGCGAGGAAGAAGATGAGTCGCGGCGAAAAGATCTGATCGATGTGCTCAAGCGAGCCGTAGAATTCTGCGGGCGCGCACAAACTGAGGACGGCGGCTGGGGCTACGTAAGCGCCAAGGACGGCGGTGGCTTCGACGAAGGCTCAACGACAATCACGCAAGTCCAAGGCTTACGCGGCTGCCGGAACGCTGGGATTCCCGTACCCAAGGAGATCATCGACAAGGCGATAAAGTATATTCATAAGTGCACCCTCCCCGAGGGCGCCGTGCAATACAGCTCGAAAGGCGGCGGTCCTCGGCCGGCCATTACGGCGGCAGCCATTGCTTGCCTGTATAACGCTGGCGACTACGATGACCAGTTCGTTCCTAAAATGCTGAAATATGCCGAGAACAATCTCAACAACATCAGTAATCAAGGGTTTGGACATTGGCATTATGCCCATTGCTACTATGCCCAGGTTATGTATCGCGAAGGGGGCGAGAAATGGGAGAAATACCGCGATCAGATTTACCCGCGCCTGTTGAGTGAATCCACGGAAGACCGCAACGGTGCTTATTGGACGCAAGGCTACGTCGGTACCATTTACACCACGGCTACCAACCTGACGATTCTGCAACTCGACAAAAACATCCTTCCCATTTACCAGCGTTAGCACCACCCGCCGCCCGTGGATGATATGTCGCGACATCGCCCAGATGCGCTACCGCGACGTTCGTCCCTTTTCTTTCTCTCGCAGGAACACAGCATGAGCGACACCGCAGTGATCCACGACTCCCCCGCCATTCGCAAACTGAATGAAGCCCGCGAAAAAATTTTTCAACAGCTTTCGCAGGTGATCGTCGGCCAGAACCATGTCATCGAGGAGCTTTTGATCTCGCTTTTCAGCCGCAGCCATTGCCTCTTGGAGGGCGTGCCGGGCCTCGCGAAGACCCTCATGATCAGCACGCTCGCCCGAGCGCTGAACCTCTCGTTCAGCCGCATCCAGTTTACCCCCGACTTGATGCCAGCCGACATCACAGGCACGGAGATCATCGAAGAAAACCGCACGACCGGCAGCCGCGAATTTCGATTTCTGGAAGGCGCACTTTTCGCCAACGTGATTCTTGCCGATGAAATCAACCGCACGCCGCCCAAGACGCAGGCGGCTCTGCTGGAGGCGATGCAGGAGCGGCAAGTCACGGTCGGTCGTGTTCGCCACCCGTTGTCCGATCCATTTTTTGTGCTGGCCACGCAAAACCCCATCGAGCAGGAAGGAACGTATCCGCTGCCGGAGGCGCAGCAAGACCGTTTCATGTTCAAGATTTTCGTGAAGTATCCAAGCTTCAATGAGGAATTTGAAATCGCTCGGCGCACCACGGCGGTCATGGCCGATCACATTGTGCCGGTTTTGAATGGCGACGAGATTATGGAGCTGCAAAGGCTCGTACGTGAGGTTCCCGTTACGGATCACGTTGTTCAATACACGCTCTCGCTCGTGCGGCAAACGCGCGTCGGCGAGGAGGGCGTTCCTGACTTTATCAACGATCAGCTCTCCTGGGGCGCCGGCCCCCGTGCGGTGCAGTTCTTGATTCTCGGTGGAAAGGCACGCGCGCTCCTGCACGGACGCACGCATGTCTCGACCGAGGATATTCAAGCGCTCGCCAAACCGGTACTGCGGCACCGGCTCGTCGTTAATTTCTCCGCCGAAAGCGAAGGCACGACGGCTGACGACGTCGTCGATCGGCTGATTGAAACGACGCCAACGAAGGAAGATGAACTCACGACCGACGGACGCTTTCAGAAAATGTTCGCTTCCTAAGTAAGTCAGCCTTTCCAGGCTATGTCGGGTGCACTTTGCAGGTGCGCTGAGCCGGTTCGAAAAAGAGGACGATAGTGGCTACTGCCGATCAAAAACGTTTTTTGCATCCTGAGGCGATCAAGCGCATTTCGCGGTTGGATCTCCGCGCCCGGCACATCGTCGAAGGCTTTCTTTCGGGCATGCACCACAGCCCGTACTTCGGGCAGTCGGTCGAGTTCTTGCAGCACCGCGAATATACGATCGGCGACGACTTGCGGCACGTGGACTGGAAAGTCTGGGCCAAGCAGGATCGGCTCTATGTCAAGCAGTACGAAGAAGAGACAAACCTTCGCTCGATGCTTTTGGTCGATATCAGCCAAAGCATGCAGTACGGCAGCGGCCCGCTGACAAAATACGAATACGCCTGCACGGCGGCGGTGAGCCTCGCATACCTGCAGCTCCGCCAGCAGGATGCCGTCGGCTGCATTGCTTTTGACGAGGCGGTGCGAGTCGCCGTCCCGCTGCGCACGCGCCGAAGCCATCTAAATTCGATTATCCAGTCACTGGCCGCAAACGCGCCGCGTGAAAAAACGGACCTGCGCGTCATCCTTCGTTATGCTGCCGAGAGCTTGCCGCATCGTGGCATGGTGGTCATCTTTTCCGATCTGCTTGCTGATCGCGCCGGTCTGATCAAGGGCCTCAAATTGCTCCGCCAGCGGGGCCACGATGTGCTCGTGCTGCACATCATGGACGACGACGAGCTGGATTTCCCCTTTGCCGGGCCAACTCGGTTTGAAGGTCTCGAACTGCCACAGTTTTTGACCTGCAACCCTCGGGCGCTGCGCGAGGGTTATCTGAAAGCGCTGAATGCCTATTTAGAAGAAGTGCGTCGAGCCTGCGCGACCAATGAGTGCGACTATAAATTAGTGCGAACCAGCGAGCCACTGGATGCGGTGTTGGCGCATTTTATCAGCAACCGCCTGCGAATGACTCGGAGCAGTTAGATCGCTGACAAGACCGGCATATCGGCAACCGCTTTTCCAATGCCCTCTTTCCTTTACCCATTGCCGATTGCCGTCGCCGCAGGGCTGGTGTCCCTGCCGATCATCATCCATCTGATCAATTTGATGCGCCATCGCAAGATCCGTTGGGCTGCGATGGAATTCTTGCTGGAAAGCCAGAAACGGAATCGAACCTGGGTGATGCTCAAGCAGCTGCTTCTGCTGCTTTTGCGCATCGCGGCCATCGCGGCAGCCGTTTTGATCGTTGCGCAACCGATCCTGCAGAACAAGCTGGGGGCTTTATTCGGCGGCAGTAAGTTGCATCACATCGTGCTTTTAGACGACAGCTATTCGATGTCCGACCATTGGGCCGACACGTCGGCCTTCGATGAGGCGAAGGCGTTGATTCTGCGGCTCGCCTCGCAGGCCGCGCAGCAGCCGGGCCGACAAGAATTCACCCTCTTGCGCTTTTCGCAAGCCGGCCAGGCCGGCGGCACTCATGCCGATATCTCGCGGCGAACGATTGACCCAGAATTTCAGAAATACGTCGAGCAAGCTCTCGCCGCGATTCATGTCTCGCAGCTTGCGGTAGGACCGGCAGAAGCCTTGAAAGCAGCCAGCCAAATGATTGGCGACAAAGGCGAAGCGAGCAACGTCGTCTATCTGGTCTCAGATTATCGCGCCAAGGATTGGACGAGCGCGACCGCGCTGCGCAAAGAACTGCAAAAGCTCAACGATCAAGGGGCACAAATCCAAACCATAGATTGTGTTGACACAGCTCACGCCAACCTTGGAATTGTCTCCTTGCGGCCGGTGGGCGGAACCCGCGCCGTCGGTGTCCCGCTCCAGATGGAGATTACGGTCCGAAATTACGGCCCGACGCCTGTTTCGAATCTCTCGATTCGGCTCGAGGAGCAAGGCGTTCCACGGCCGGCGATCGAAATCGACAAGATCGAGCCCGGACGCAGTGTCACGCGGCAATTCGAAATCCGCGCTCTCAATGCCGGCGAGCGCCAAGTCACCGCCTATCTTCCGGCAGATGCCATCCTGGCGGACAATGTCCGTCATGCCGTTGTCGATTTTCCCAATGGTGTCCCGGTCTTGATCATCGACGGCGCCACCCGCGCAAGCGCCGCTCGCACCGGCGACGGTTACTTTCTCGAATCGGCGATGTTGCAGCCCGGGCCCGTCCCAACCGGGTTGCGGCCCCGCGTGGAAGCCCCACGTTTTCTCGAGGAACATGCGCTGGATGATTTCCATGCGATCTATCTCTGCAATATCGAACGATTACCGCAATCGGTGGTCGAGAAATTAACGAAATACGTGGAAAACGGCGGCGGCCTGGCGTTTTTCACAGGCGATCAGTCGCGGGCCGACTTTCTGAATCAGCTCTATGCGGACGGGGAAGGACTCTTCCCCGCACCCTTGGAGTCGCCAATTCCGCTCTTGGTCGATCAGATGGCAAAATCGCCCGATCTCATCGTCGGCGACCATCCGATTTTTCACGTCTTTGCCGGCGAGAACAATCCATTCATCAGAATGGTGAATATCGAAAAGTATTTTGCCGTGCAAAAGAACTGGAAGCCCCAGGAAGGCTCTTCCACAAAGATCCTGGCGCGACTGCGAAACGGCGCTCCACTGGCGATTGAGAAGAAAATCGGCGCCGGACACGTCGTAGCCTTCTTGACCACCGCCGCGCCGCAGTGGAACAACTGGGCCCGCGACAACCCCAGCTATGTGATCACGATGCTTGAACTCGAAAGCTATCTCTCAAGCACGCGCCAGGCCGATCTTTCGCGTCTGGTCGGCACGCCACTCGAGATCCCCGTCGATACGCAGAAATACTCCGAGCAGGTTCAATTCGTTACGCCGGCCGAAGGCACGGCAGACCGTATCGTCATCAAAGCGGAGCCCATTCAAGGCAGCTCGCCGATCGCAAAGTTCGACAATACAGCCACGTCCGGGGTCTACGAAGTAGTCCTCACGCAAAGCGACAACACCGAAAGTCTTCTCGCTTTTGCTTACAACGTCGATCCGGCCGAAGGCGATCTCGCGATTGTGAGCGAGCAGCAATTGGCGGCAGAGCTGCCGGATGTCGCCTACGAATTCCACCGAGCCGCCGACTTGTATTTTGATTCAAAGGAATTGCAAGGCTTCAATTTGAGTGAGAACATTTTGTATCTACTGGTGTTTCTCCTGATCGGTGAACAGTTGCTTGCCTATTCGGCCAGTTATCATCCCGCGCGCGCGGCAGGAGCTACGTAAATGTTCGCAGGTCTGCCACTCGTTGCCGCAGTCGCCAATGCCGCCGGCGATGCTGCGCATGCTGTGGCCTCGACTGCCGCCGGCGCGCTCACGCGCACTCGGTACGAAACGCGGTTGCAATCGTTTTCCCAGTGGTGGCAGATGCCGTTGGTGGTTCTAGTTTGTTTCTTGGTCCTCGCTCACGTTGCCTACTGGTATCGCCGCGATAGCGTCGAATTGAAGCGTGGAGTCGGAGTGTTTCTAGCCATCCTGCGGCTGGCCGCCTTTGCCGGCTTGCTCTTGGTTTATCTCGACGTGCAAAAGCGCAGCGAGACAAAAGTCGTCTACAATTCTCGCGTCATTCTGCTGGCCGATACCAGCTTGAGCATGGCCCGGATCGACGGCGAGAACGGCCCCGCGTCGGCATCGCTGCGGCGCATCGATCAAGTCGCCACACCACTGGCCGAAGGCGCGCTGCTCAACCAATTGCGCCAAACGCATGATGTAACCGTCATTCGCTTCGATTCGGAACTCCGCCGAGTTGTCACATTGCCCAAGCTTTCGGACGAACAACACGGCGGCGCGGCGCAACCCACCGAGGCACAGCCAGCGTCCGGCGAATCGCCCGCCGCAAATACCACCGTCGATTGGCATGCGCAACTTCAGCCCCAAGGGCTCGAAACGCGGCTCGCTCAAGCGGTCCGCCAGGTCATCAATGATGAGCGTGGCGCCCCAGTATCAGCACTAGTCGTCCTTAGCGACGGCGCCCAGAATGCCGGCGTCGATGTCGCCGCAGCAATCAAAGCCGCGCAGGAAGCCAAAATCCAGGTCCACTGCATCGGCATCGGTTCGGCGACGCTGCCGACTGCCGTGCGCATCAGTGATCTCGTCGCGCCGCCGCGTGCCTATCCTGGCGACAGCTTTCGCGTCACCGGCTATCTGCAATCTCAAGGACTCGAAGGCCGCCGCGTTACCGTGGAGCTAACGGTTCGCGATGCCGATCAAAAGGATGCCAACGCGACGACAGCCGTGGAAAAAACCGAACAAGTTACACTTTCCAAAGACTCCGAAGCCGTGGCCGTGCGATTCGAAATCCCCGGCCTCAGCACGACTGGCCGCCGCCTCGTGCAACTTCGCATCAAACCGCTTTCAGAGATCAAGGATCAGCACGATCTCGTTCGCGAAGTGGAAGTCGATATCGTCGATCGCAAGAATCGTGTTCTCCTCTTTGCCGGCGGTCCCTCGCGCGAGTATCAGTTCCTGCGAAACATGCTCCGCCGCAGTGAGTTGGCAAAAAGCGGCCAGACCATCGTCGATGTGCTGCTCCAATCGGGCACCGAGGGTATATCCCAGGACGCCAATCGAATTCTAAGCGAATTCCCACGCTCCATGCAGGAGCTGGCACAATACGACACCATTGTGGCCTTCGATCCCGACTGGCGCGAGCTCGATGAAACGCAGATCGCGTTATTGGAAAAATGGGTCGGCGAAGAATCCGGCGGTCTGATCGTCATCGCTGGACCTGTTTACACTGACGCTTGGGTGCAGAATCCCGCCATGAACACGATTCGTGCCCTCTATCCGGTCGAATTCAATCGGCGACTCGCCCTTCTGGAAGATGCGCGCTATGGCTCCCAGCAGCCCTGGCCGCTGGAATTTACGCGGGAGGGTTTGGAAGCGGAATTTCTCTGGCTGGATGACGATGCCGGCGTAAGCCGTGCCGCCTGGGACGCCTTTAAAGGCGTCTTTGGTTACTACCGAGTGCGCGGCGCTAAACCGGGCGCCACGATCTATGCCCTCTACTCCGATCCTGACGCCGTCAGCGGCGATCAGAAGCCAGCTTATCTCGCCGGGCAATTCTACGGCTCCGGCCGCGTTTTCTATCTTGCTAGCGGCGAGATGTGGCGCCTTCGAGCCATCGACGAAAAATACTTCGACACGTTCTACACGAAGCTGATCCGCCACGTCTCGCAAGGCCGGCTGCTGAGAGGCTCCCGGATGGGCAGTTTGTTCGTCGAGCGCGAGCGATATGTCATCGGCAACACAGTCGTCGTTCGTGCCCAATTGAACAATTCGCAGCAGCAACCGCTCGACGTTCCCAAGGTGAATTTACAAGTCGTCCAGCCTAATGGCCCGGCGATGTCGGTTCCGCTGTCGCCCGATCCGGCGCGAAAGGGCATGTACAGCGGCCAGTTCACCGTGACGCAAGAAGGCGAATACCATCTCGAGCTAGAAAATCCCGTTGCCGCCAACGAGTCGCTCGCCAAGCGGCTACAAGTCTTCATGCCAAAGCTCGAACAAGAACATCCCGAGCGAAACGACAAGCTGTTGCGCGAGCTTAGCGAGGGCACCGGCGGCTTGATGTATGTCGGCATGCCGGCAGCATTTGGCCCGCAAAGTCAGCGGCCGCTGGTCGCGCAGCTGGAAGATAAAACCCGCGAGACCTACGTCTCCGGGCGTAAGGACCGCGCGTGGGAAGAAGCATGGCTGCATGCGCTTTTGGCCCTGATCTGCGGCTGCCTCTGCCTCGAATGGCTGATCCGCCGGCTTTACCGCCTCGCGTAAGTTGGGCAGCCGCTCAGTCCTTCTCGTCCACTGCCGACTTCAAGTCGGCCAGAGCGATTTTGCTGCCTTGGCTACCGTCGCGCTCCACATCGTGGCACATTTCGGCGCAGCCTCGATCGCTCAATTCCTCAATTACTGCGCCTGCTGCATATCTATTGACCAATCTGACTTCCCATTGGCCGTCCTTGCGCCCCGATAGATAAGCGGTCATCTTCGCCGCCGTCGAGAAGGTCAGCGGCATCCAGTCGGGGCCACATTCCTTGCTGGCTTCTTGAGTTACGGCCGTCATCGGCGTGACGAGCCAGAATGGAAAACGCAGCATGTAGCCCAGTTTGCGTGCGGTGTGACGGTGCTATCAGAGGCAAGCCCGGCCCACGCAGCAATCAGCATGCCCAGACTAGCGCACAACTCGCTGCACGCTTAACGCACTGGTGGCTCAGATCGAACCACCCATCGGCCGATCAGTTTCCATCAGCCGCACTTCCAATCGCGACAGTTGCGCCACAATAAAAATCATTTTCCGACGCAGCTCGTTCCGCTCCCATTGGGGCAGCGTCATCAGATCACTTTCGAATTCGTTGAGCGTGTGCTCGACAACATCCCGGCCACAATCCAGAGCTAGTGCAAGCGCGTCAATCGCTAGCCAAATGTTGTTGTGCATCTTCGCCTCCATTCTGCGAAGGGAGAAATGCAAAGTACGGGCCGGCGCGCAAGCTGAACCGCTTCAACCTTTTACAGATTTTGCGCAAATGCGCGAGCAATGGTACGCGAGTTGATACAGAAGGCCGGGCTCTCTACCGGGCGATCGGCCGAATCGCAACCTGGTCGATCGAAAGCTCGCCCGTCGCGCCGAGCAGGCCAATGTGCATGATGCACTTTGTGGCTTTTGGCGGTACCGTCAGAACAGCGCTCACCTTTTTCCAATCGAAAGCGCCGCGAAAAGCAGGGATCGCGCGGTGATCCACGGGCGCCGTATTGTCGTCGAAAAATGTCAGCGAGATCGTTGGGAGTTGATCGGGCGTCTGCCCCTGGTGAATGTCGCGGCCGCGAACCATGGCGCTGACTTCCACTTCGCGAATCGTTTTGCCGTCGATCGCAAAACCCTCCAGAGCGCGGCTCATTCGCCCCGGTACCTCATTCGTGAACTTCAGATAGTGCTTCCCGTCGGGCGCATCGTCTGCCTTTTCAACTTTCATCTGGCGACAATAAAACCAGCCCAGCGGCTCCCCTTCATTCCCCCCCTGCTCTTCAAAGCTGCCGTTGATGATTTTCGGATGCACCGGGTCCGGCTGCACTTCGCGTCCGGCCTCCGCCTGACCGGTCATCGGCACAAACAACGTCGGCCGCAGCGCCTCTGAAACCAGCTTGCCGTCTTTCTTTGTGAACAAATACAGCATCTGCTGATAGCGCTCGCCGACCGGCACCACCATCCGGCCTCCTTCCTTCAATTCGTCAACCAGCGGCTGCGGAACCCTCTCTGGCGAACACGTGACTATGATCTTGTCGAACGGCGCCTGCTCGGGCCATCCTTGATAGCCATCGCCGGTTTTAACATGCACGTTATTGTACTTGAGCCGCTTCAGGGCCTGCTGAGCAGTTTTTCCAAGAGATTCCAGAATCTCGATCGTGTACACGTCCTTCACTAGCCCGCTGAGCACCGCCGCCTGGTATCCACTGCCGGTCCCAATCTCGAGCACTTTATCGCCCGGCTGGGGATCGAGCTGCTCCGTCATGTATGCCACGACGAACGGCCCGCTAATCGTTTGCCCACCGCCGATGGGAATCGACATGTCGAAATAGGCATTCTGCCGCTGGCCGGCCGGCACGAACTCATGCCGAGGCGTCTTCCCCATCGCCTCAATCACGCGCGGATTCTTGACACCCGCGCCGACGATCTCCTCCTCCACCATTCGATGCCGCGCCGCATCATACGCAGTCTGCACCTGAGCGGTCGCCACTGGGGCCAGCGCGCAAAAGGCAATTGTGAGAAAGCAGGCGAGCTGGCGAAGACGCTTCAACATATCGAGAGACTTTACTTGCTGCCCGGCTGCAACGACTCGGGCTGCTGCCCGCCCTTTTGCACGTCCAAAAGTTCTATTTCGAAAACGAGCGTCGAATTCGGCCCGATCGTTTCTCCGCTGCCGCGCTCGCCGTACGCCAGCTCCGACGGAATCACCAACTGCCACTTATCCCCAACTTTCATCTTCTGCAGAGCCTCTACCCAACCTTTGATGACGTTGCTCACTGGGAACGTCGCCGGCCCGCCGTGTGCCGCAGAGCTGTCGAACACCGTGTTGTCCGTCAGCGTGCCTTTATAGTTGGCAACTACCGCATCGTTCGGTCCCGGCGTGGCACCGCTACCTTGCTTGAGCACCTTATATTGTAATCCGTCCGGCAGCGTCTTTACTCCTTCCTTGCCTTTGTTCGCGGCCAGATAGGCCTCGCCGGCTTTCTTGTTCTTATCGGCAAGCGCCTGCCATTCCGGGCTAGCTTTAACTTTCGCGAACTCACGCTCGCCGACTTGAGCGATCAAACCGCTCACTGAACTCTTTAGCTCCTCCTCGGTAATCGCCGGCTTGGCGCCATTCAGAGCGTCGGCCACGCCGCGAACCAGTGAACCAAAGTCGATGTCGCCGGCCGCCAGATGATAGCTCTGGGCAAGATCTGAACCAACCATCATGCCCAACCCATAGCTTCCCTTCTGCTTCGGCGAGCCCAGCGGAGCCGCTGCCGGTGCGGTGGCCGGCTGACCCGGTTGGCCTGCCAGTGCCCCCGGCGCTCCAGCGGCCGGCTGCCGCGGTGTAGCCCCAGGTTGCTGAGCAGAAAGCACGCTGCAGACGAGGAAGCAGATGACTAAAGAAACGGCCGTAAACGCTTTTTTCATAATTCTTTCCTTGTGAATATTCGGCTGGCTTTCGGCTCATCATTCTACGGCACAGCCACCGGTGCGGTGCAACGTCGGAATGGTTAGAATCTGTAAAACTTCGCTGGCAAAGCTGGAATCGGCCGCACAACCGGCCGTAACTCGATGAAGACAAATCCCATTAAGAAAAAGCTCCGCGCGGGCCAGCCGACGTACGGCACATGGCTCTCGCTGGGCGATTGGTACACAGCCCGAACTCTCGCGCGCCTCGGCTTCGACTGGCTTACGCTCGACATGGAACATCAGCCCATCGACTGGTCGCGCGCTGCAGTCATCTTCGGCGCCATTGCCGATGCCGGCTGCGTGCCGCTGGCGCGCGTGCCGGAAGGCAACCATCATCTCATCAAGCGTGCTCTCGACGCCGGCGCTTGGGGCATCGTCGCGCCCATGATCAATACAGTCGCGCAGGCCAAAGAGGTCATCGCCGCCGCCAAATATCCGCCCGTTGGAAACCGCAGTCTCGGCGGCGGTTTGCACGCCATGAATTTCGCCGCGCCCACGACCGATTACTACAAATGCGCCAACGACGAAATTCTCGTCGTGCTCCAGACCGAAAGTCCGCTCGGCGTGCAAAACGCAGAAGAGATTTATCAACTTCCCGGCATCGATGCCATCTTCGTCGGCCCCGTCGATCTCCGCGCCAACATGCGCGCCGCCGACGGCACTGAATGCAGCGATGTCGACTTCGAAGCCATGCTCGCGCGAATCATCGCCATCGGTAAAAAGGCCGGCCTGCCGACGGGCATGCATGTCATGACCGCGCAAATCGCGCTCGATCGCGCCAGGCAAGGCATGCAGTTCCTAGCCGTCGCCAGTGACCTGCGAATGATGACCGCCAAAGCCGAAGAGTTTCTAAAAACTCTCCACGGCGAAGGCCCGCGCAAAGACGGCAGCTACTGAGCCGGCCTTAAGGCGCGTCCGCCGTCCAAAACCCCCGCGGGGCGCCATCCCCCGACTCTCGCCTCCGACGGTCGGTAGGGCCTGGCGCGAAAATAGCTCTGCGACCAGAATCTACTCGGCGTCTTTGTGTCCTGACGGTAGAATGAACCTTGCTTCTCGGAACAGAAGTATGAAGACTCCGTCCTACCTCTGGCTGTCGCTCATCGCGCTCGCGCCAGCGCTTTGCCACGCTCAGCTTACGTACACGGGCGTCAATCTCTCCGGGGCCGAATTCGGCAACACTCCGACGCCTTCGAATCGTGGCACATACAACACCGACTACACCTATCCCACGTCAGCCGAAGTCGATTATTTCATCGCTAAAGGCATGAACACTTTTCGGCTGCCCTTTCGCTGGGAGCGATTGCAGCCGACCGCAAGGGGCGCGTTCGATAGCGCGGAATTTACACGCTTTAACAACTTCATTAGCTACGCGACTTCCCACGGCGCGAACGTGATCATCGACCCGCACAATTTCCAACGCTATTATCCCGACCCGAGCAATTTCGAAAGTTCCACGCAAGGACTCGTCGGCAGCGCGGTGCCGAACTCCACCTTCAACGATTTCTGGTCGCGGATCGCCACGCAATATAAAAACAATAGCCGCGTAATTTTCGGGTTGATGAACGAGCCGAACACCATGCCGACGGAGCAGCTCGTAACGTCTGAGAACGCTGCCATCGCGGCCATTCGCGCGACAGGTGCGACGAACTTGGTTCTGGTGCCTGGCAATGCCTGGACGGGAGCTTGGACCTGGAATCAAAACTGGTACGGGACGCCCAACGCCACGGCGATGCTGAATATTACGGACTCGGGCAGCAACTTCGCGTTCGAAGTGCATCAGTATATGAACGCGGATGGCTCCGGCGGTTCGTCGGACATCGCGAACAATGACCCGCAAACCGGCGTGCAGCGCCTGACGAGCTTTACTCAGTGGTTGCAGGCTAATCATCGCCGCGGGTTCTTGGGTGAATTCGCCGTCGCGAATTCGACGATCGGCACGAGCGGCGCGCAGATCGGTGACGAGACGATCACCAACATGCTCAACTACATGCAGTCGAACTCGAGCGTCTGGCTCGGTTGGACTTGGTGGGCCGCCGGACCATGGTGGGGCGAGTACCAGTTCACGCTCGAACCGACGAACCTCGGTCAGTCGGGCCAGACGGATCGCGCGGCGATGGGAGTGCTTTCGCCGTTTGCCACGCCTGTGCCCGTCATCTGGCTAGGAGCCGGCAGCAGTGGCAGTTGGAGTACTGCTGCCAATTGGAACCGTGTGCCGTCCAATGGCGCGAACCTGACGTTCGCGGGCACTACGAAGACATCTACCACGAACAATAGTCTGACCAGCGTCGGCTCGATTACGTTCGACGCCGGCGCGGGCGCGTTCACGCTGTTGGGCAATGCTCTTTCGATCTCTGGCGGCATCACGAACAATTCGGCGAACAATCAGACGATCACGTTAAATCTCACCCTCTCGGCGCCTCAGCAATTCAATGCTGCGAGTGGGACGTTCAAGATCGACAGCAACATAGCAACAGCCGGAAACACGCTGACCATTGCCGGTGCGTCTAACACGGCTTTGAGCGGCCAGATCTCAGGTAACGGTGGACTATCGAAATCCGGAACCGGAACACTTTCGCTCGTGGGAAGCAACACCTACACGGGAGGCACCGCGGCAAACGCAGGCATGATCCTCGTATCAAAGGCTACCGCGCTTGGAACCGGACCTTTGAGCATTACTAGCACGGCGATCGTTAAGCTGCAGGCCGGATTGACATCGCCCATCCAGTTGACGGGTCTGATAGTCAGCGGCGGCAGCGTGACGGTTGCAGATGATGCGCGCCAGGGTCCATCGGCAGAGATCGCGACCGCAGAACTTGGCGCTGCAACAGTGCTAAGCGTGCCTGAGCCGGCTGCGCTTTTACTTGGTGCTTTGGCAGCCGGCATCGCGATCTGCAGCCAACGCAGATTACTGCGTGTGAAGCGAATCTCAGTTCGTAAGAGCTAATCTACGCCATTTGCTATGCGCGGAGAACGAATGTGTCTACACTTCTAAAAGGGCCAACATTAACGAACGGTCGCCGGGGGACCTCAGGAAGTCTACCGTGTTTCGTCTCAATCGTTTTCTGACCACCGGCGGCGCGACAATAACGCTGGCAGTTATCCTCGTCTGCTCTCCAGCAATTCACGCACAGGTCCTTTCCTCCAAGCGCGGCTTCGCGGATACCGGCGCTGGCTACAGCAATCTACAAGCAGTCAACGCCGGCTGGTACTACGACTGGGGATCTACGCCCAATAACATCGGCAACTACAACGGCGATTACTATCCGATGTTTTGGAATGCGCCGAGCCAGACCACGATCAACAATGTGAAGGCGCTGAATCCGAAATACGTGCTGGGTTTTAATGAGCCGGAACGAACCGATCAGGCAAATATGACCGTCGCCCAGGCGATTTCCTCCTGGACTACGATTTCCAACAGCTTCGCCGGAACGACAACGAAGCTCGTTAGCCCGGCCCCTTCCGATACCACGGCGGGGCGTGCGTGGCTCTCAGATTTTATGAGCCAGGCCTCGGCCAGCGGTTTGCAAGTCGATGCCGTCGCGTTTCATTGGTATGGCATCAGCACGCCAAATGCATCTCAGGCGATCTCCAGTTTCGAGGGGAGCGTGAATCTCTATTGGAATACATACCAGAAGCCGGTGTTCATCACCGAGTTTGCAATTCATGACTGGGGTGGCAACTACACCGACCAGCAAATTATCGATGCCAATCAGACGTTCCTGAACGCCGTAATTCCATGGATGGAAAGCAATGCTCACGTTGCGGGTTACTCCTGGTACAATTGGTTCAGCGATTCGCCGCTGTACAGCACGACCGGCAGCAATCTCAATCCGACGGCGATGGGATACACCTATGTCGGCGCGATCGGCTCGGGCACAACCACTGATTTGGGCGGCATCGATATTGGCGAGCACGTTGCCGACCTCACCGGCGGGACGCTCACAATGACCGGCAGCGCGGGAACCGTGCGCTACATTAACGCGCTGGCGAACTCGAGCACGATCACAGGCGCGCTGAACTGGGGGCTGAATTCATCTTCCAACTGGGTGCGGATTCAATCGGGTGCGACGCTCGTCAAATCGGGCACGAATACGATCAGCTTCACCGGCGGCAGCCTGACTAACGACGGCACTCTGCAGGTTACCCAGGGTGTGCTGCAGCTAGGCGTGTCTGCCGGCGGAGCGGGCACTATTAACATCACCAGCGACGGCGGCAGCACAGGATCGACCGCGCGGCTGGAACTGACGGGAAATATCTCGGTGGCCAATGCGATTACGTTTGCGCAACGCAACGACCCTGGAGCCTCGGATGGAATTCGCAACGTCAGCGGGAACAACGTGCTAACCGGCCTGATGACGATCACGACCGGCGGCAATCAGGCCCGCGTGCGCTCCGATGCGGGACTGCTCACTTTAGGCGCGATCACGACCAACGCCACGGCCGCGAGAAACCTTTACTTGCAGGGCGCCGGCGACGGCGTGGTCGCCGGACCGATTTCCGACAATGCCGGCAACTCTGCGGGAAAGATCAATATCACCAAACAAGACAACGGCAGTTGGACGCTGGCCGGCGCCAACACCTACACCGGCACCACGACCGTCAGCGCCGGCACGCTCGGTTTTTCCTCGTCTTCATCGAACGTTGGTAGCGTGACCGTTGCCAGTAGTGCGGGGCTACGTGTCGGAGCGGCGGGGGCAAACTCAACGACTCTGACGGCAACGACACTCACTTTGGGCGCCGGGGGCTCAAGCTCGCTGACGCTGGACTTCAACTCGCTCGATACAACCGCGCCGTTGGTTTCCACCGGCGTCTTTGCAGCCAATGGGACCGTAAACGTCACCCTGCAAAACGGCGGCGTCCTGTCGTCGGGCACACACAAGCTTATCGCATACAGTTCGCTCGCCGGTGGTGGCACGTTTTCCGGCTCGCCGTTCACTCTTGGCCCGCGCAGCACGGGCACGCTGGTGAATAACGGCACGAGTGAATTGGATCTGAATGTCACAGCCGATCGGCCCATCTGGACCGGAGCAGACAACGGGAATTGGATCGCAGCAGCCACAACCCCGAACAAGAACTGGAAGTTGCAGAACGCGGCCACGGCCACTGACTACCTCGAAGGCGACAACGTCCTCTTCGATGACTCGGCCCCAGGCAGCACCACGATCAGCATCAGTGCTGCCAACGTCAGCCCGGCGGCTACGACCTTCAACAACTCTTCTAAAAGCTATACGGTGAGCGGCGGATTTGGCATTTCTGGCGCCGGCTCCCTTAACAAAAACGGCACGGGCACTGTCACGCTTTCGACGACGAACACATTCACTGGAACGACCACCATCAATGCGGGAACGCTCTCAATCAATGCCAACGGCAACCTCGGCGCAAGTAGCGCCCCGGTCGTTCTCAACGGCGGAACGTTAAAAACAACCAACAGTGGGATCCTCACCAACACGCACCCATTCACGGTCGCCGCCGCCAGCACCATTAATATCAACAGCACCGGCAGCGCGGGCACCGGGCAGTTGTTCTTCAATACACAAAACACGCTTCTGGGCAGCGGCGCACTGACCGTGACCGGCAATGGCGCGCTGACGACGACCGGTGCGGGCAATTTGCGTGTTGCTCAGACGAACACCTACGGCGGTAATCTGACGCTACAGAGCGGCGGAAGCTTCGAATATGGAATCGCCGGCGCGGTCGGCCCCGGCGCCACGTTCACCATTGGCAATAACGGCGAGCTTATTGCCAACTCCGGACTGACGCTGCCGAACAATATTACAGTAACCGGCGGCACCAACAGCATCCTCAGCTTCAATACCGGCACAACGGGCGTCGTCTCAGGCAACATTAGCCTGAATGCCAACGCAACAGTCGCGCTGCGGGACTGGTGGGACAACGCCGTCCAGGGCGGCACGATGAGTGGCGCCATTTCCGGCAGCGGCGGGTTGACTGTCAACTCCGGTCCCGGAAACGGCGGCCTACTGACGCTTTCCAATTCAAACAGCTATTCCGGCGGCACAACGATCAGCGCTAGCAAGGTGCTGGCCAACACAAACGCTGCACTTGGAACCGGCTCCGTCACGATCGGCGGTACGAACGCCCAACTAGAATTGGCCAGCGGCGTCAACCTGGCGAACGCAATCATTATCAACAGTGGCGCGGGCGTGACTGGGCAGGGGATCATTTGGGTTCCGGCATCCGATGCTAACGCCACGGTCAGCGGTCCAATTACGATCAACGCGGCGCAGTCGTCCGGAGGTCACTTTGCCGCCAACGGCGGCACGCTCACGGTTACCGGGAAAATCACGTCGTCCGTGTCCGTCTCGACTCGCAGTGGCACTGTCGTCTTCACCAACACCACCAGCAGCTACTCCGCGCTCAGCGTCCTGAGCGGAACTCTAGAGCTCGGCGCAACGAACGTGATCCCGACGGCGACCACAATTACGTTCGGCGGCGGTGGTATTTCTGGGACCTTGGATCTGGCGGGCGTTAATCAAACGGTTGCCGCCATTACGGTGTCCGCCTCCAACAACGCGGGCGGTGACATTACCAACAACGGCGCAACCCTCTCGACGCTGACGACCACCGGCACCTATACGTACTCTGGCACGGTCGACGATGGCACGGGTGCCGTTCGACTGATCGTCAATGGCGGCACTGCGACGTTGAGCGGCACCAACACCTTCACCGGCGGCGCAACGCTCAGCTCCGGAACGCTTGTCTTGGGTAATGACAGTGCCCTGGGTGCGAACACGCTCACGCTCTCCGGCGGCACGCTAAAAAACAGTGCCGCGCTACGCACGATTACCAATGCAATTTCCGTGTCGCCAGCTACGACGACGAGCATACGCGGAGGTGGTACCGGCTCCGGGCAAAACTTTACGCTGAACGGGAATGTCTCGGGAGCCGGCAGTTTAGATTTGGCCGGCGTGCTGAATAACACGCGAATCTATTTGGGTGGAAACAACTCTGCCTTTACCGGAACGGCCACGATCTCGGGCGTGAATGTGGCGCTGAACAGCTTGAGCGCAGGTAGTTCGCAAGGTGCGTGGGCCATCAATGCCAACAGCGGATTGCAACTCAGCGCGGGTGCAGGAACTTACAATCTCGGCTCGCTGAGCGGGTCAGGTAATGTCGGAACAATTGTTAATGGCGCGGCGGTTCTAAGCGTGGGCGCGCTGAACACGAGCACAATGTTCAGTGGGACGATGGCAAACTCTAGCAGTATTGGCAATACAGGTGGCAGCGGAACCTTCGCCCTGACGAAAGTTGGCACAGGCGCGCTGACGCTGGCGGGCACAAACTCGTACACAGGTTCGACAGCGATCAACGGCGGTACGCTGCAGCTCGGAGACGGCACAGGCGGCCACGATGGAACGATCAATGCGACCAGCGGCGTCGCGATCGCCAGCGGTGCTTCTCTGGCATACAACCTATTTGGCGTCAGTACGGCTTCATACGTTATAAGCGGCGCCGGCGGTGTCTCGAAGTCTGGCGCCGGGACCCTGACGCTCGCCGCCTCCAATTCCTATAGCGGCGGCACCACGGTGAATGCGGGCGTCGTGAATGTAAGCAATGTCACGGCGCTCGGCACGGGCGGATTGACCGTTGGCGGTTCCGGTACGGCAAAGCTTCAATCAGGTTTGGCTGGGCCGATTCAATTACCGGCGTTGATGATTGGCAGCGCAATCACGGTTGACGGCAATGCGGACGAGTTGGCAGGTTATGATCTGCAAAGCTCTAGTCTTGCCGACGAAAGTGGTGCGCTGCCGGCATTCGAAAGCTCACGATCGGCGTTATCTACCGAGTCCGTCCCGGAGCCGAGCGCGATTGTTTTGCTCATGTCGGCTTTCGTCGGCTTTGCAGCCGGACGAAGGAACTCCGCGCGCCGCGAATAAGTTGCTGCTTATTCGGCCGCCGGAAATGTTCTCGCTTTATTTCGCGGCGCGAAATACATTGAAGTCAAGATTTTTTTGCACCATTGAGCGAGGCATCATTGAAGCCGCATCGTTGGGCCGCCCGATGGATCGTTTTTCTCTTCGTGCTAAGCTTCTTTTTTGCGCGGGTCGCGGCTGCGCAGACCGTGCGAATCGTCTCCTACAACATCGATTCGAACGGCCAAGGCAGTGACAATAACATCAGTGGTACCGGGCACAGCATACCAACGGTGATTCAGGGAATTGGCAACCATCACATTGGTGCACAAGCGCAAATGGTGGATGTCCTTGGGTTAGAGGAGCTATACAAACCGAGCGGTATTGTGACATCTCTGCCCGCGCTCACGACCGAGCTGAATAACATTTACGGCAGCGGCACCTACGCGTACGATCCAACCGCCGATCTCGTGAATACGAGCGTCGGTGGCGCGGAAGGGTTGATTTATAATACGCACACCGTGCAGGTCATTTCGGCCCGCTCACTGCCGTTCGGACAAAACGTGCTATTGCAGCCGAATGGCACTTATGCAGCGGCTCATGTCACCGATAGTTCCACGAACTCGACGGTGCCGCGCGGGCCGATGGTGTACCAACTGCGGCCCATCGGCTATGGTTCCAACGCCGATTTTTATGTGTACGTGAGCCACGCCCGGAGCACCAGTGACAACACCATCGGCGACGCGCGCTACATGGAAGCGCAGGAGGTGCGCAGTGATGCGAAATATAAATTGCCCGCCGGCGCTCACATTCTTTATTCCGGTGATTGGAATCTGTTTAACGGTAGCAGCGAGAACGCCTACAAGTGTTTGACTGGGCAGACGACCTCAGACGGCATCAATTGGGCAGATTCCAGCGCGGTTTGGGCTAACGCAAATCAAACGCAAGGCTTTGATCCAACGTCCGGAAGCGTTCCCGCCACAACGACGACCTGGAGCAATTCGACAAGCGATAGTACGCGAACCTGGCTTTATACCGATTCGACGGATGCCGGCAGCTTCGCAATGAATTCGCGAATCGATATTCAGCTGATGAACTCACCGATGTTTAGCGCCGCGGGCCTGCAATTGGCGCCAGACACGTCGGATCCCTTCGACTCACAGAACTTTCCCTCGTCTAAGAATCATTATGCGTTCGAGACGTTTGGAAATAACGGCACAACACCTCGGGGGCAAACGGTCACCTATGCCGGAAATACGTCGCTTTCCGACCTCGCGAACGCCAGCACGGTGAAGACAGCAATGCTGCTCAATGGTAATGGCACAGACACCGGCAGCGATCATTACCCCATTGTCGGCGATTATCGCCTGACGGGCATCACGCCTCTTGCGCGGACGTGGAATGGTGGCGGCGGCAACGGCAACTGGAGCACTACTGGGAATTGGGACGGCATTCCGGTGAATCTGGCGAGTCTCACATTCGCGGGTACTTCGCAGACTTCAACGAACAACAACAGCCTATCGAGTGTTGGCTCGATCACATTCGCCAACGGAGCGGGTGCATTCACGCTCGCTGGCAATGCGCTGACAATCGGCGGCGGAATTACGAATAACTCGGCGAACACCCAGACGGTCAGTCTGAATCTGACGCTGACTGCGGCGCAGCAATTCAATGCCGCTAGCGGGCCGCTTTCGGTCAGCGGTACCATCGCTAATGCCGGCAACGCTCTAACGGTAACGGGCTCAGCAAATACAACTGTCAGCGGCGTCATTTCAGGCAGCGGGGCGGTTGCCAAAAGCGGCACAGGCACTTTGACTTTGTCGGCAGTAAACACTTACAGCGGCGGCACAACGGCCAGCGCAGGAACGCTGCTCGTCACAAAAACGACTGCCTTGGGCACGGGAGCGCTGACCATTAACAGTACGGGAATTGTGAAGCTGCAGGCAGCCCTGACGGCGCCGGTTCAGTTGCCGGCGCTTAGTATCGGCGGCAGCGACTCGATCGACTCACTCGATAGTACGTCGCTTTCCGATTTGCAGAGCACGGATTCTTCGATCGTCGCAGCGCCGCTTGGAAATGCGGCAATATCAGATCTGCAGAGCGTGCCGGAGCCATCCGCAGTGGCGCTGACAGTTATCGGCTTAGCTGGGGCCGCAATTGTGTTCCACCGCCGGCTTTAAGACGTGATTCCCTTCGTGAGCGCCATGAATGCGCCTTCGAGATTGAGCTCGTCTTCCTTGAATGTGCGAAGCTTGTGACCGCTCGTGACCAGTAGCGTTGCCAGTTCCGAATAGTCGCGCACGCCTTCTTTGAGCGTGACTACCATTTCTTCTGCACCACCTTCGACGCGATCGACAATCGGCTGGTCTTGCAGAAGCTTCGCGGCGCCGTCGGGGCTGCCAATGGTGGCGATGCGGAGCACGATTTGCCGGCGCACTTTCTTGATCAGCTCGTCCACGTCCTCATTCACGAGAAGCTCGCCACGTTCGATGATGCCAATTTTGTTGCACATATCGGCAAGCTCAGGCAGGATGTGGCTGGAAACCATCACAGTCTTTCCCATTTCGCCGAGCTGGCGGATAACGCGGCGAATTTCGATCCGGACGCGCGGGTCGAGGCCACTGGCCGGCTCGTCCAGGAGCAGCACCTGCGGATCGTGCAAAAGCACGCGCGCTAGTCCGAGCCGCTGGTTCATCCCGCGCGACAGGCTTGTGGCCATGGCGTCGCGTTTGTAGCCCAGTCCAACGAGTTCCAGCACGTCGTTACAAACCTTGCGGCGTTTTTCGCCGCTGATCCGATAAGCAGCGGCAAAGAATTCCAGGTATTCGATGACCTTCATGTCATCATAAACGCCAAAAAAATCCGGCATGAAGCCGATCAGTCGTCGAATGTCTTTTGGCTTCGTGTAAATTGAATATCCGCAGACGTACGCTTCACCCCACGTCGGATTCAGAAGCGTCGCCAGCATCCGCATGGTCGTCGTCTTGCCTGCGCCATTGGGGCCGATGAAGCCGAACACGTCCCCCTTCTCAAGCTTCACAGTCAACGACTTGACGGCGAAAAGCTCGTCATATTTCTTCGTGAGGTCGCGAGTTTCAATCACGGTGCGGCCCCGCTACTGGAAGGCCCGACCGACAATGCAAATCGATACAGAGCCGCATGGCGGCTGACTTCATCAGAGCGGAGCGCGCGGTTGTCGATTTCCAGCTCCGCCGCCGCCGGCCCTTCGCCAACCAGAACGGCTCGCCCCAGTTCGATTTGGTCACTGATGTCAAGTTCATTGTGCTGTCGATTCAAAAGACCAGTGTAATTGCCGCCGCCGGCCAGATCGTAAAACATCATGACTTCCAAGATACGCGCAAGATCGAAGCCGGTGCGATCGTAAGGGAGAGTGTCTTCTTTGATCGCAAAGCTCGACTGTTTGAGCAGGTACGTGGTCAACGGCTGCGCTTCCATTTTGTCCAGCCGAACCATCTGCTCGGGTTCAATGCGCTGTACCGAATAGACCCAGCGCCCAAAAACTAGGTGGCAGTTGGTGAGGCCAAATGGCAGCCGGCTCGTAAGACTGCCAGAGAGTCGTCCGTCTCCGCGTGCCGTAAGCGACTGATTGATGCGAAGAGCCGCTGTGCTCCAGCGATCGACAAAGCTCTTACTTGAGCCTGCAGTTAAAGGAACCGCCTTTGCCGTGCCTTCATTCAAGTTGATGGAATACGGCAAGTCAAAGAGCGGGGCAATCGAAGCCCGCGAGCTCATGCCGCCTAGCCCACTCCCCGTCAGACCAAACCAGCCAAGCAAACTTGAGGCCGCCCTTGAAGTCTCGCGCTCCTGGCGAGCGTCGAGTGGGGTTAGTCGGACATTGACAGTTTCATTCGCCGGACTGTACACGTTGAACCATGACGTTCCGCGCACCCACTGGCTCTCTACATCCACGTCGCATAGATCAAGCTGATTTGCCCGCAACGACCGTCCCCTGGAGGCAGAGGCCCACGCAAGGGCCGCCGCCGAAACGAAAATGATAACTGTTGGCAAGAAAAGCCAGGCAATCCAGCGCCGCTTCAGCCACCGCGTCGCGATGTAGTAATTCAGCGGGAACAATAAGCCGATGTAAGCCAGCGACAAGACGCCAATGGCCCAGAACGGCGCAATTCGAATTCCGTCGAATTGGTCCAGTGCCGTCCTGAGTTGCCCGGCTAGATCGATGAAGCCGAGTTGCCGCGACTGCAGGGCTATGTTTTGCGAATCGGATTTTAGCAACGCTCGCCGCGCTGTGGACAGCACATGCTCAAGAAACAAGGGGCGCTCGAACCAGTGGTTGAATGGTTCGGCGTGCAGATCGAGTCCAACAAAGATCACCTGGCCGAATCCGTACGGCCAGCGCGCGACCAATGGTGCTGTACGCACCTGATCGTAAAGATCGACGCGCCCGCGCACATTTCGCCACTGGGCGATCTGCATCGTCTCCGGGGCCGCCGCATCAGCATCCAGCTTCGATTCCGCCTGTCCCTCAGATTGCGCGAAGCTTTCGATCGCCTGATAGGGTGGTTTGCGCTGGACGGTCTGTACGAAATTGCCTGGCGCGAACCGCGCCAATGGAGCGCTGGCACGAAATATCTCAGCGAACCGGCCACCGCAGGAAATAACCAGCTTGCCGCCCATCTTGACCCACTGTTCGATCGCATCGATCTGGACGGAAGATAGCAGGTTGTTTTCGGTGGCGGGTCGCGCCGCAATCGAAATCAAATCGACGCCTTCATAACCGTAGCATTGGTCAGGCAGCGATTCGCCGCTTTCGACGCTGATCACCGTCGCGCGGCCAAGATCCGACTGCTCTTTGCGCTTATACAAATCCGCCAGACCAATCGGGGCCCCGATTTCCAACACAAGCTGATTCGTCCCCGCCAGAGCCCGCGGAACAGGCGCAATAGAGGAAACGGCCAGCCTAATTGGCTCCGCGGATTCTAAGTCCGTTGTCTTCCGCAGCAGCACGTCAAGGCGCGCATCGGGACGACCTACCTTCAGATAGCCATGACAAGTCTGTCCCATTGTCCAAATGATCTTCGGGCCGACAAAGCGCACCGGAACGCCGTCATTATCCGGCGCTTCAATCTCAATCTGCCCGGCCGCGCCAGAATCGCCCAATGCGCCAGTCAGCTTGATCTCGACAGGCGTCCAACAGCCGAGCTTATAGGTATTACCAAAGCCAAGCTGTAGCCTTTCGACAGAAGGCAGGGGTCCATCAGCCGATGCGCCACGGCACGAACTCAAAATGCAGATTAAAGCAAACGAGAGGGCAGCAGACAGGCGCATGAAGGGCCACCCCGGCAAAGTCACTTTGCTTTTTCCAAGACGCGCGCGGTTTTGATCGTCACGGGCTTCTGCGGCCGGTCGTTCCGATCGGTCGGTACGCTGCCGATCGCTTTGACGACGGCCAGACTTTCAGCATCGGCGGTCTTACCGAACACCGTGTATTGATTGTCGAGACCGGGCTGTGCCTCCAGGCAGATAAAAAATTGCGAGCCCGCTGAGTTCGGATCATTTGTCCGCGCCATCGACAAAACGCCGGGTTCATGCTTCATCTTATTAAACTCAGCTTTGATCGTATAGCCCGGTCCGCCCATGCCGGTTCCTTCAGGGCAGCCGCCCTGGATCATAAAGCCCTTGATGATGCGGTGAAAACCGAGACCGTCGTAGTAGCCGATTTTCGCTAGCCCCAGCATGTTGCCGACATGGCCGGGCGCAACGTCAGGATACATGTCGAGCGTGATCTTGCCGGCACTTGTGTCGAGCTCGAGCTGGTATTTCTTGTTCTTCAGTTCGAGGCTTTTTTGTGCTTCTTCGACTTCCGCTTTGCGATTTTTGGCCATCGAAATCCTTTCAAGTAGTTTTGTTCTCCGGTGCAATCCAGCCTAACACAAGGCGCCGCTTGAGACAACGAAGGCGCTCATTGATCGCGCGTGTAAGCGATGACCCGCCAACGGCCATTCTCCAGTTGCATCGTTACTCGAAGTCTCCCCACGTAATTGTTGTAGACCGTGGTGCCCCTTCTGGCCGCCCCTTGAGCATGCACGATAAAGCGAGCCACAGCAGTCGGCGGAACTGTCGCACGATCGAGGGTGACGTCCATCTGATGGATGCTAACGGAATCAAGATGCACTTGGCCGATCCACTGGCGCGCTTCCGCAGTAATGTGCGGCGCCGCAGGCGAAATGCATTGAAGCACTTCTTCCAGTCTATTCTGCTCGGCGGCCGCGGCAGCATCGTACATGACATTCGCCACGCGCTCGCGCTCTGTCACGATCACTCGGTCCAGCAAAACCGCCACAGCCATGACAAAAGCCACGCCGCCAATCGCCCCGAGGATGAGACCGCGGCCTGTTTTCAATAGGACAACAATCAATACCGCGATGGTCAGAACGCCCAGAATAAGGACCGGCGTCGGATTTTCTGTAAACCAGGTGAAGGGAGCGGATTCGAACATGACAAAGCCCGTTCCGCAAATGGCTGCGAGCTTACGTGACGTCAGATAAGTTGTTTCGAGCGCTGTCCCACCTGATATTTTACCTCGCCGCCGACTAGGACGGTTTCAGCCCGTCCGCGAAGTTCCCAGCCGGCAAATGGCGTGTTGGCGCTTTTTGAGTGAAATCGCTCGGGATCAACGATCCATCGAGCATCTGGATCGATAATCGTCACATCGGCATCGGCGCCCACCGACAAAGTTCCCTTGGGAATTCCCAGAATCTGAGCCGGGTTCATTGTCATTTTCGCAATCGCCGTCGGCCAATCGAGAATTCCCGGCTCGATGAGATTCGTGATTACAAGTCCCAAGCACGTTTCCAGGCCGACGATTCCGAAAGGCGCCTGATCGAGCTCGCGCATCTTCTTTTCCGCCGCGTGCGGCGCATGGTCGGTGCAAATCACGTCGATGGTCCCATCCGCTAATCCGGCCAGGCAGACTTCGACGTCGCGCCGGCCGCGCAATGGCGGGCTCATTTTGAAGTTCGAATCGAACGAACGCAGCGATTCGTCGGTGAGCGTAAAGTGATGCGGGCAGATCTCCGTCGTCACGCGCACCTCACGTGCCTTGGCGCGGCGAATGATCTCAATGCTGCCGCGTGTCGAGACATGCTGCACGTGAATCCGTCCGCCGGTCGCCTCGGCCAGGAGAATATCACGGCTGACCATTACATCCTCAGCCGCCGCGGGCATGCCCGGGAGGCCCAAAATCATAGACATCAACCCCTCATGCATAACTCCGCCGCGCGTCAGCTCGCGGACTTCCGCATGGTTCAGGATCGGTCGGTCAAACATCAGACAATATTCGAAGGCCCGACGCATAAGCTCTGGGTCGTAGACGGGCGCACCGTCATCGCTAAATCCGACGGCGCCGGCGCGGCAAAGCTGGCCAATTTCGGCCAGCTCATTGCCTTCGCGATCTTTGCTGACGCACGCCACCACATATACGTTGCAGTTGCCGGCCCGCGCCGCCTGCTGCTGAATGAATTCGACGCTCGCTTGCGTATCGATCGGCGGATCGGTATTCGGCATGCATGCGATGGACGTGAAACCACCGGCCAGCGCCGCCGCTGTGCCGGTTTCAATCGTCTCGTCCTCTTCGCGCCCCGGCTCGCGCAGGTGAACGTGCATGTCGATGAGACCGGGCGAAACGATCTTGTCCGTCGCGTCGATCATTCGATCCTGGCCGTTCTGCGGCACATCGTATCCCGCAATCTTGCCGTCGCGGATCAGCAAATTGCTGACTCGATCGATGCCTTGACTCGGATCGATGATACGGCCGTTCTTAATGAGAATGCTAGCCATTGTCGCCTCCGCACAAGAGCCATAGGGCAGCCATGCGGACGGCCAGGCCGTTCGTGACCTGTTCCAGAATCAGCGACTGGCTGCCATCAGCCACATCGGGCGTGACTTCGACGCCGCGGTTGATCGGGCCAGGCGCCAAAATCAGAATGTCGGGCTTTGCCCGGGCGAGTCGCTGGCGATTCATCGCGTATAGAAGTGCATATTCGCGAACAGAGGGGAAGGGTCGAGTCGATTGGCGCTCAAACTGGATGCGCAGCAGATTGAGGACATCGCAACGCGGCAGAATCTCATCTAAGTTATATGCGACTTCGATTCCTAGCTCCTCCCAAAGCGGCGAAACCAGCGTCGATGGCCCACAGACGATCACATGTGCGCCGAGTTTTTTTAGCCCCCAAATGTTGCTCCGGGCCGTCCGGCTGTGCGCGATATCGCCGATGAGCGCAACGGTCAGGCCATCGAGCGTGCCGCGATGCTCGCGGATCGTCATGATGTCGAGCAAACCCTGTGTCGGATGTTCGTGCGGCCCGTCGCCGGCGTTAATAACCGAGCAGCGCAGATTCTCGGCCAGCAGTTTTGGCGTTCCCGGTGTGCTGTGCCGAACGCAGACTATATCGACATTCATGGCCTCGATATTCTTCGCCGTGTCGATAAACGTCTCGCCTTTTGAAAGACTACTCCCCGATGCCGAAAAATCGACCGTGTCGCCGCCGAGCCGCCGCATGGCCAGCGAGAAGCTCGTTCGCGTGCGTGTTGAATTCTCGAAGAACAGATTGGCCAGGGTGCGGCCCTGCAGGACGGAAGTTTTGTCCTTGCATCCGTTGGTCGCTTCTTTGAACTGAGCCGCAGTATCGAGAATCAACAGCAGCTCTTCCCGGCTGAGGCTCTCCAAATCCAACAGATGCCGTCGAGTCCAGGCCTCGGGGATAGTCGCAAAATCTTCGGCAGCGAGGTTCATGGCGTCCAATTGCCTCAGAATTCCTTAGTGCTAGCAGTCGTAGCGGCAGCGATTCTAGCAGTCACGCTAGCCGTGGAAAAGCGGCTGATATCCGCGGCGCGCGCCGGGTCGCCGTGCCTTCAAACACCTGTTGGAAAGGCGCGCTTATATTGCCGCATCAGACCAGTTTTCCTACCATCTCGCGGATTTTCCCTTTTCTAAATGCGACTGCCGGGGCGCCCGGCTGCGCCTATCGCAAACATGGCTCGGTGTTTCTCAATACTTCGCGTTTCGATTCCGGCGATATTGCTTGTCGCCGGCTGTTCGACGATGCGCCAGCCTCCCGCGCAGTCAATCGCAGACGTGAATTCGCCTGTTACACGAACGTCCGACGCAGCTGCGCCCGCAGTCAGCGCCGCGATCGCCGATGTGCAGCGGTTGGGTCTGGAAGATCCTCAAGCGCAGCAGGCTTTGCTTGAACAGATGAAGCAGACCGACCCCTCGCTCTGGCCGCAGTTGGTGCAAGTCTTCCGAACATCGATGGCGTACCATCAGCAATCGCAAGCGCGGCTCGCCGCGGCTCGCGGAGAGTACGGTCAGCCCGCCAGTGTTCCGCCACAGTTGTATCAGCAGGTCGCTTACTCAGAGCCTGCCACTGCCGCCGGGCCACAGCTCGTTGCGCCCGGCGCACAGATGCTTCCAGCATCTCAGTCTACGGTCACCTCATACATTTCTGAAGCGCAGGACGCTCCGGCTGACTATCCCAGCACAAATCTGCCGCCCGTTCGCCTTGCCGCGGCCGCGCGGTTGGCAAACGACGGCTCGACGATCAAAGAAGCAGCCGCACCGTCCTCAACTGCCGAATGGAACGCGAGCCTTGCCGCCGCGATTCGCAACCTGGAACTAAAGAACGAACAATCGCCGTTGAGCTCAGCTGATCAACTGCGGCTGCGGCTCTTGTACTTGGCTGCCGGCAAGCCGGACGACGCCGCCAAAGCGATGTCAGCTCCGCCAGACGGCGGCACGGAATTCTGGCGAAAGGAATTGTCAGCACTAGCCACTTTGCTTGACGATCAAACGATCGCCGACAGCGCACGGCGAAGTGAAGTGGCGGGGCAACAATTTCACGCGGCTGCCGCCGCCCTTGCGGAGAACGCGCCGCTGCGGCTAAAGAATCTTGCCTTCTGCACCGAAGTGAACAGTTTTGGCATTTACAAAACGTTCCCGGTTTCTAAGTTCAAGCCCGGCCAAGAAGCATTGCTGTATGCCGAGGTTGAAAACTATACGAGCGTTGAAAGCGAGCGCGGATTTCACACGGCACTCTATGGCTCATTTCAGATTCTGGACAAGTCGGGCACTCGCATCGCCGACCAGAATTTCACGCCGACAGAAGAGTACTGCCGCAATCAACGGCGCGACTTTTTTGTGCGGTATTACATGAACATCCCAAAGACGCTCGCCCCGGGAGAATACACGCTGCGGTTGACGATCGAAGACACGCTGGCGAAAAAAGCTGGCCAGGCCGATCTTCAATTCGCGGTAGAATAAAGCCGCCGACCGGCTTTAAGAATTCACTCGATCGCGATCCGCACCGTCTGCACGCCGTCCTTCACGGCAATTTCCAAGATGTGCGGCGGCTCCTTTTTCTTAATCACGCTGATCTCGCCGTTACGTTCCTTCCGGGCTTCTTTGACGTGGGCTAGGTTCTCAGTGCCATTTCGCCGCAGCTCTTCCATAAGGTCGTGCTCCGAAATGTGCGACCGGCGCATATTCTGCCAAAGGATTTTGCCGTCGCTAACGACTGGCCGGTCGTGGCCTTTAAGAACGGTGCCGAACCAGTGAGAGCGGCAGGCGATAGATGTCAACACCCAATGAATCGCGATCATCACAACGCAAGCCACCGTGGTCCCGGAGATCGAAGCATGGCCGGTAACGCCGCGGCTAAGAAGCGAACCGAGAATGAAGCCCAACAGCACGTCAAGCGTCGTTGTGCGGCTCATGATGCGACTCTTGCCGACCCGTACCGCGACCACACCGATGATGTAAACGACAAACGCGCGAGCTGCGATCTGGTGCACCTGCAAGTGCTCTGGCGGATAGTCGCCGCCGAAGATTTGTACGAGTACGTCGCTCATCGATTGCGCCTGCGAGTTCAGGAGTTCTTGTAATTCTCCACAGCCTTTTCCAGAAGCTTGTAGGCCTGCTTCGGTCCGGCGGTGCCATTCACCTTAAATCGGCTTTTCCGCATCTGGTGGTAAGAGACAAAGAAATGCCCCAGCTCCTTTAGAAGATTCTGGTTGATGTCGTCCGCCGCCTGGACGTCGCGATAATTGTGCGCATCCTGCGCCACCGCGATCAGCCGGTCGTTACGAACGGTTTTACCGCTTTCCTCCGTCTGCTCGGCTTCGATCACACCCACAAGCCGACAAGGAATCAGGCATCCGGGAAATGCGGGTTCGTCCATCAGCAGCAGCACGTCGATCGGATCGCCGTCAGCCGCCCGCGTGCCTGGGATAAAGCCGAAGTCGTACGGGAACGAGGCACCCGCGGGCAAAATCTTGTCCAGCCTGAAGCGGCTGAATTGCTCATCGAACTTGAACTTGTTTCGCGAGCCTTTCGGTGTTTCGATGATGACATCGACAATGCCGTTGTCGACCGCCTGCTGGACCTTTTTCTTGCGTTTTGCCATGGTGGTTGTGCAAGAGTAAGAGCGATTGACACCAAACGGCGTTCAGCACGAGCAAGCGGCGTGCCGTAGTGCTCATTGCGAAGCTGGTGCGGAGCCTCACGAGACCCGAAGAAAATGGCTGAATCGTATGACGTCATCGTGATTGGTACTGGCGGTGTGGGCACTTCTGCCCTGTACCATCTCGCCAAGCGCGGCGTGCGCGTGCTCGGCTTGGACCGCTTTCCCCCCGCACACGATCGCGGCAGCTCGCACGGCCGCACGCGCGTCATACGGCAGGCGTATTTTGAGCATCCGGATTACGTGCCGCTGTTGTTGCGGGCATATCAATTGTGGGCCGAGTTGTCAGAGAAATCCGGCAATCACCTTTATCATGAAATTGGAGTCTTGCAGGTCGGGCCGCCCAACGGCACCGTCGTTCCCGGCGTATTGCAAGCGGCGGCCACGCACGGCTTGGCGGTCGATCGACTGAGCGCGAAGCAAACAACAAAACAGTTCCCAGCCTTTCGCGTGCCAGAAACCTGGGAAGCAGCGTTTGAGCGACGTGCCGGTTACCTCGCTGTCGAAGATTGTGTGATGGCACATCTGGAGCAGGCAAAGACCGCGAAAGCGGCGGCGCGATACGGCGTGACTGTCAAAAGCTGTTGTGCCGATGACGACCGAGCGATGGTTGAAACCGATGCCGGAAATTTCTCCGCAGCAAGGCTTGTCATTGCGGCGGGCGCATGGGCTGGATCGCTTTTGGCCGAGTTGGGAATTCGCCTGGAGGTGCGGCGCAAGGCGGCATTTTGGTACCCGGCGCCCTTTCCTGCGCTGCACGCGGATCACGGTTGTCCGGTTTACTTATTCGAGACGCCGGCAGGCGTGTTCTACGGAATCCCGCAAGTTGACGAGTTCGGATTTAAAGTTGCCGAACACAGCGGTGGTCAACCGGTTGACGACCCTCTGCGTGTCCATCGAGAGTTGAATCCCATAGATCAATCGCGAGTGGAATCGTTTTTGTCCGTACATGTTCCGAGCGTCGGCAGGCCGTTTTTGCATCACAACGTCTGTCTTTACACGATGTCGCCTGACGAGAACTTCATCGTCGATGTGCATCCGAAGTATCCCCATGTGTGCTTCGCCGCCGGGCTCTCGGGGCATGGATTCAAATTCACGTCCGTCCTGGGGGAAGTGCTCGCTGATTTAGCGCTGAACGGCCGGACCAATTTGCCCATTGGCTTTCTCAGCTGTCGGCGATTTGAGAGCATTTGAGCGACCATGGACGATCTGGAAATTCAAGACGTCGAGACGGATCCGCGATTTCCCACGGGCGCTTGGGCAGGCTTCTTTCTGCAATTCTGGATGCCCGGACGGCACAAAACCGATTCCCAATTGACGTTCCGCAAGGGCGAACTGACCGGCACCGGCAACGACTGGGTCGGCGACTACACGATCGCCGGCTACTACGACACCAAGAGCGGCGAATGCTCTTGGATCAAGACCTATGTCGGCCGGCACTCGATCATCTATCGCGGCGTGAATGAAGGGCGCGGCATCTGGGGTGTGTGGGAAATGAAACAAGTCTGGGGCTTGCTCATGGATCGCGGCGGATTTCACATCTGGCCTGAGGGAATGGACGTCGCCATGGAATCTGACGAGGCGGAACGAGCGCTGAAGGCCGTCATGCGCAAGGAATTCGGCAGCCGAGCACTCCGGGGCCTTTTCTATCTGACGGTTGTTGGGCTAATCGCCGCGGGCGCGGTTCTGCTGGCGCGGAAAATGTGGGGGTTTTAAAGCTCGATTGCCTACTTGCTTGCCGCCCTGCAACGGAACAGCTACCCTAGCCCGCATGGGGAACGAGCTTTCAGCGGCGGCAACTGTGACTGATTATGCGCCAATGCTGCCCGTGCCGGGGCGCGAGCGCGTCATTTCGATCGACGCGCTTCGCGGCTTCGTCATGTTCACGATGATTTTTGTGAACGACTTGGCCGGCGCCGGAAAAATTGCCCCAGACTGGATGGTGCATTTCAGCGATCGCCACAAGGGCGGCAGCGGGATGACCTTTGTCGATCTCGTCTTTCCGGCGTTTTTGTTCATCGTCGGCATGTCGATTCCGATCACGCTGGCCGGGCGCCTCGCGAAAGGCGAGCCCGGCTGGAAGCTCTTCCTGCACGTTGTTGTGCGGACGGTGTCGCTGTTGGCGCTCGGCATTTTGATGGTGAATGAAGGGGGCGCGAACACGAAAGCAATGGGCTTCGACCACACTGCATGGGTAGTGTCAATGTACTTGGCGGCCCTCTTGGCGTTTTGCTCCGTCGGTCCGACAAGCGTGGAAAAAGGTTCCACGGGCCCGCGCCTGTGGCGCGGGATCACTGTCATATTGCGGCTGATCGGCCTGGCGACGCTGATATGGCTGGCGTTTATCTTCCGCACCAAAAATGGCGGCAAGCTGATTTCTCTGGATCCGTTCTCAGTTCGCACGAGTTGGTACGGAATCCTGGGGCTCATCGGTTGGGCATACCTGGTCGCCTCAATCGTCTTCCTGCTCTTCCGCACGAATCGCACTGCCATCCTAGGTTGCATCGCGCTTTTGCTGTGCCTTTTTGTGGCCGATCGAAAAGGCGCCTTCGAAGGATTTTTCCTCAGTAAATTCGTCGGCATCGGGGAAGACCTGGGATCGCTCGCATCGATCACGACCTCCGGCGTCCTGCTGGGAACGTTGATGCTGGAACCGGACGGCGGCCAGTTGCGCTTCAAAAGCAACTTTTGGACTGGTTACCTCGGTCACTATCTCATCGGTAACCCACTTACCCGTTGGTCGCTTGCCTGGCTCTGGGGCACAACGCGCACTCGTTTTACTCTGCTGTTCATCGGTGGCTTCGCGGCGGCCGCGTGGCTGCTCACGCCGCAATGGGGCATTAGCAAAAACAGCGCGACGCCGGCCTGGTGCCTCTGGTCGTGCGCGATTACCGCGGCGCTTTGGCTAATATTTTATTTGATTTCCGATGTCTGGCACTGGCGCTTTATTTCCACGCCGCTGGCGATCGCCGGGCAAAACGTGCTGTTGGCATATCTGTTGAGCGAAATGCAAGGAGTAGTGTTCGACAAGCTTGGCTGGGGTCACTGGTATGGAGCGCTGAATCACCCATATTTGTCAGACGCAATCGCGCGCTCGGCAGGTTGTGCGGCCGTCATTTTGCTGATCACCGCCGCGTTAAACCGCATCGGCTTTAGATTGAAACTTTGAAAACTCTGACTTGGAGAACTGTTGTGCATAACAAATTGAATCGTGTCGCGGCGATTGCGATTGCCGTTTGTCTGACAGCCACAACTTCGGCATTCGCCGCCTGGCCGAAAACGGTGTTTGCTCCCTACATGTACATCGGCTCGGGCGATGCCTTCAAAATCATCGACTGCGACGACGCTTGCGGGCTAAAGCACTACACCCTGGCGTTTATCATTGCTCGGCAAGAAGGCCAGAAGCCATCGACCAAGTTCTTCCCCGAGCCGGCCTGGGACGGCCGCACGCCGATGGAAAAAGACGTCTATCACGACCAGATCGATGCGATTCGCAAGCGCGGCGGCGACGTGATCGTCTCCTTTGGCGGCGAGGCAGGGAAAGACCTGGCGCTGGTCGAGACGGACCTGGAAAAGCTGGAAAAGGCTTATCAGTCGGTGATCGATCGCTACAAGTTCACCTGGCTCGATTTCGATATCGAAGGCAAGCAGCTTGAGGACGATGCGGCCAACGAGCGCCGCAACACCGTGCTGGCGGCGATTCAGAGAAAACATCCCGAAGTCATGGTCTCGTTCACATTGCCCGTCGATCCCAACGGCATCTCAAAACACTCGCGCGACATGCTGAAGGACGCGGTGGCCAAGGGCGTGAAGGTAAAATCCGCCAACGTGATGACGATGTATTTTGGCCCGCAATTCACGAAAGACCGCTCGATGATCGACCTCTGCAAGGCCAGCGTGGAAAAGGCTCATGAGCAATGCCAGCAAATCGACAAAGGAATTCAGATCGGCATCACCCCCATGATCGGCAAAGGTGGCGACAAGGGAGCGGAACTATTCTCGCTCGATGACGCAAAGGTCCTCCGCGATTGGGCGCTAACAAAGCCCTATGTGTGCAGCATCGGGTTCTGGTCCGTAAACCGCGACAGCGGCAAGCCAAGCAAGCGCGGTGGCGACGGCGGCAACACCGCCAGCGGCATCCCCCAGCAGCCGTTCGATTACTCGAAGATCTTGATGGGCTTTACTTCGAAGGATTGAGCTGGCGGCACCGCCCCGTAGTCGCTTACGGCAATTCCTTAGGCAGCTGCCGGGCGCCATGAATCACGGCAAGAATATCCACGCGATCGTCCGAAGTTCTGTAGATGATGCGATAAGGATATTCGAGCACTTCGCGAACGTCATCGCGATCGTACTCTGGTACTTTGCCAGCCATCAACGGGAATCGGCTGCATTGCTCGGAGCGACGAATGATTCGATCATTGCCTGGGCATATTGCGGAGAGTCGATAGCGATGTAGTCGCGAATCGATTTGAGGTGAGCCTTGGCCGTCTCGGTCCAGAAGGTCTTCACTGCGACAGTCCAAATTCTTTTCGGACGTCTTCGACACTTGTCACGCGGCCGTTATCACTATCGCGCAGCCCGGCCTCGATCGCCTGGCGGACGTAAATCTCGTACATCAAATCGTCCCAAGTCGCGCCTACGGGTAGGTTATCGACTAGGCGATGCGCGTCGTCTTTGAGAGTGGAAGATTCCATTTCAGATCGCCAAGGTGTGGATGGCTCGTATTGTACCTCTTGTGGACGTGGAGTGGCAATTCTGAGTGCACTGGTCCGATGCGCTAACCACTCCGCCCGCAATAGTCGCAGCGCTTGGGCAGCTTCGGCATGTAGATTCGGTCGATCGCCAGCCGGCCCCAGTGCACGTAGCCCTCATAAGGCGACGGCGAAGTCAGAGCGATCAGCACGTCCTGCTCGGCTTCCGAAAAGCCCTGCATCAAGACGCGCGCCACCGTTTCTTGCAGCAGCCATTCGTACTTGCCGTGTTGCGGCGATTGGCTTTCGTACATTTCCAGCACGCGCGCATACGGCCAAATCAAACAGCGCGGATAATGCTCGGCATTCGCGCGTAGGAACAAGTCGCTCCCGTCGGTGCACCACGCGACCACTCCGGTCTTCGCCAGCACGTTGCCCCAGAGCAATGCGGCGCCTCGCGCGCCTTGGGGATGCTCGCCGGCCTCGTAGTCAACGAAATCGAGCACCTCGATGTCCGTTTTGCTGCCGGAGAAATCGCAAGGGAACGGCACGTTGATCTCTGCCCACATCGCCGCATACGCCGCGCTGGCGGCACGGAGCTCGTCCGACTGCTCTGCGGAAAGTGGCTGCAAGTTCATGGTGCGCCTCTTGATGGTTTTCAGTTATTCTAACCGTGGTTAACCAGCGGACTGCGCGCGCGGCGCTATGATGATTGAAAAAAAGCGCGCGGGAACTTGGCGACGGGAAATGTGAGTATTTCCCGAGAAACACGAGGTTTTGGGTCGGGGAAGTTCCGCGAACTTCCCGCGCGCGAGTTGAACTGCCGACTCACGGAGGTGCCGAGCAGCCGCTTAGTCGTCGCGAAGTGACACTCAAAACGCACGCGCGTTTCTTTTTTTAATGAGTAGCAGTGTTGAGTCGCAGTTGTGCGTGTTTGTCGAGGAAAACGTACAACGCGGCCAACATACTGCGACTCAAATGAGACTCTAAACGGCCATTTTCGGTTCACGTTTGAGTGTCAATGGGCGCGCCTGCTGTCGGCTGTCTGGGGCGAGGGACGAGAGGAAGCCCAAGCTTCGGAGCCGGCGAGGAGTTTTGGCGTGGAAACAAAGAATCTCGCCAAAATGCCAAAATCGGGGGCTTTCGTCCGACGCCCATTGCCCGTTGCGGGGGAATTTGCCGAGTGGAAGCATGGCGGACCGTGACAAAAGCGGTCCGAGTGTGGCAAATTCTGTCAGTTCTGTCGCGTGCTTGCTCGCGCGCCCGCTCGCGACGGAGATTGAGCGATCTCCGCCGCGACTGTTTGCGACCGAGGAAGTGCAGGTTCAAATTGCCAAGGAACGATTGCGGCCGCCGAAGCGACCGAAGAGCCGCGAAGGGCTCGGCCTTATTATACAGGTGTACATGCGTCAAATCCGCGGTTTTTCGGCCACTGTAAATTTTTTTTCACCGCCGAGGCGCTGAGAAGCGGAGCCGGGCAGCGGGGCAGGCATAACAGGAGGAAACAGAGGAGACGGAGGGGTTTCAACACGACGACACGACGAACTGCAGCACAGGCCCGCAACGGCGGGTAAACTCTGGGCGACAGGAAGACAAGAATTATCGCGGCCCGTTCGGGCTGCGACCACGCGGCGTGGTGCCTCGGTCGTGCTCACGTGCCTGTGCGCGAGTTAGCTCTGATGACGGATGCGAATGCGGCCGTGTGTGAGCGTCACAATCATCGGGCCCTTGAGAGTATCGCTGTGTTGGCTCAACAGATCGGCGATTGCGTGGATTTGCTGTTCGACGGATAGCTCGACGACACGGACAATAGGTCCATGGGGAAGTCTTTGCACAAAGACCAACTCGCCGAAGTCCTTATCTTCGGTAATCAGGATGCGGTCGTCCTGAAACGCGATTCGGAGAAGCTCTTCGTCGGTAGACTTAGGATCGATCGACAAAGCAGAGACGACATCGTGCCCTTCGGTTTGAAGAAAGGAGGTCAAGGACCGCGACGAGACGCAAACGTCGAGGAGGAATCTCACGATGCCTTGGCCCTGGAGATGCGCTCATGCACTTGTTCGCCGGCCAAAGAACGATGGGCATAGGCCAGGCAGGCTTGAATGTCCTCTGGTTCCAAGAACGGGTATTCGCGGAGCAATTTCTCCTGAGTCTCTCCCGCCGCGAGCATACCTAGGACGTGTTCGACGGCCATCCGCATGCCGCGGATGATCGGTTTGCCGCCGAAGATGCCGGGGTTCACAGTGATGCGATCGAGTACTTGCTCTTCGGTCATTGAGATAATCTCCGCTCGGAGGCGCACGGGATGAGCAATCTATTATAAGGCTAGCATAGGAGGAACAGTTAGTGGATTTAGCGACGGAGGAGCTTGTGCTGCGGCTTGCCGGGCATCTTGGCGGTTTGGGTATCAGCCACACTGGAAGACGAGCCAAACGTCGTCAAAGCGGCGGGCTTCCAAGTCTTGTTGCTTGATCCAGAAGTAGATGCGGCCGGCGTCGCCCCAGCACCAGCCCGGGCCGTCTTCGTCGGTGTCGATCTGGAGCAGAAGCCGCCAGTCGGCGGCACCGGGTTCCAAGGCTTTCGCCTGAGCGCTTCGATATCCCGTTGCGTCGCCGCAATAGACGCCGTTGGAGGCGAGTTGGCATTCAAGCTCCATCGGATTTTGGATCACCTGCGGATGTCCTAGCAGGCGATGATGTTTCGAGCCCCAGCTTCCGATCAGGCCGTCGCGGATGCGCACGTATGCCTCGTAGCTAGGCATACCATATTTGAGCTCCTTTTGGTCATCGGGAATTGTCAGTTCTGGTGAGATCTCAAGTGCGCAGAGTTCGGCAATGTGCTCGGGCTCGAGATCGGCTGGTTTGTCTGCTCGTACGAGAGTTGATCGGTCGGAATCGACATAGAGTAGACGGCAACAGCCGCGATCGGCGGGATCGTAGCCCCACGGTTCGCAGTAACGGTCATAAAAGAAATACAACCATCCCGAGGTCGGCAGCGCTACGTCAATTTGTGGGACGGCGGCCAGATCGATCTGAGCGATGAATCCCAGCGGAATGGGCGCGTCGGGGCCGGGCGTGCCGAACTTATCGGCTTGTTTTGGCGGAGGCGTCCAGCGCGGCCACTCGAAGCCCGGCGGAGTATCAGGCACACCACCGATGCGCGATTCGCCCAGCTCAAGCCGGGCGTACGGCACGGGCTGGGTTACCAGCCGCAGGGATGGCACAGCCAACGACTCAATATTGAACTCAGCCAGGTCGGGCTCTGCCGCGAGTTGATCGCGAAGGCGCCGGAATAGTTCGCTGGTGTCGTACATGCTGAACAGTTTACAACGTTTTGGAGTTGGCGTGTGCGCGAGAAGTCTTACAGCTACCGCCCTGCGGTCGGCTGCCGTCGGGGCAGCAGGGACACGGCAGCAGCCACTAACGCCTTCCACCCGAATGCCGTTTGGGCATTCGCGGCTCAGTTGTTTCCTCGGTTGCTTACGACGAAAAACCGGGCGATTTTTGGTCGCAAGTCGATGGCGGCCGCTCCGGTTCCGCCGGGTCGTTAAATTCTACACTGCGCGTTGCGCGGCATTGAAGTAGTTCGTATCGTCCGCCATTCCGCAGAAATCGCTTGCAAGTACAAAAAGGCCGCGACCATAGCTCGCGAGGTGTTCGAAGCAGTCGTCGACCGGCTTCGCTTCGGGAAGGATCAGGCGCTCTCTGCCGTGTAGCGTCTCGGACATCCACGAAACCACGAACCTCTTCTGGCCCGGCGTAAGGTTGCCGAGATGTTCGTCTGAGATTTTACCGTGGTTGTGCACAATCCTGTGGCGGCAGATTCCGAGCACGCGGACGAAATCATGGTAGCTCATTGCGAAGCAGCCTTTGATTGCTGCTCGATCCCAGTTCAAGTACCTCTCGAAGTCATCAATCGCAGCATTGCAGTTGTACCGGCAGGCATAAGCTGCGTATTTCTCAAAATACTCTGCGCTGCCAGCACGTTCCTCCCAACCGGTATGGGAGTTGTGGAACGCGTCCACTTTTCTAAGTTTGATTTCGCTTCCCTTGTGCGATAGCAACAAGGTGTACGTGGCCTTGAGGTAGCGCTCGATCGCTTCGTATTGGAGCACGACCATGAACGCATTAAATTGGCGCTCGGTCTCGCTAGCCATTCGAACGACGTCATCGCCAAGAGTCGTCCGTGCCTTCGTAGGACAACGGACGACCCATTCGCCCGTATGAAAAATGTCCATCATGGGCACGCCGGCTCCGAAGAAATAGGCATCTTTGGGCCAGCCCTTTTCACTGAAGTGTGCTAAATCGCGCTGCATGGTCTTCGTGCCACGTCCGAGTAGCGCGCCCATGAAAAACTGATAGTAGTTCAGTTCGATGAGTCTCTGGAGGAAGGCATCTAGGCGCGGCGAAAAGGGGTTAGCTGTCGTGGTCATTTCTTGCTCATGGCTTCTGGATTTCCATGGGAGTTGGGAATAACAGACGAGTCGCGGGTGGCTCAGACTCTAATCAATTCCATTTCAACGGCCGGATTTACAAGATCGATCGTGGGCATCATCGCGCGGTGATCGCTCCATTCGATCCGTACGCGGAGAGGTTGAAGGATATTGCTCGTAGTGATTATCCACTTCTTGGAATTGAGAGGCGCTACGATGTCGGCACAGCGCCATCGCTCACGATTCGGACCGGCGATTTGGACGTAGGAACCCAAACGACCACCAAAGAATGACGAGTAAATCCACCAATGGCCGTCCATGTGCAGCAGCCGGAACGAGTGGGCGTCGTTCTCCGCCTTAATCGGCTCAATATCGGCAGCCCAAACAAATCCATCACGGCGCATCGCTTTTCTTTCATCGAACCTGACTTTGCCGAGTATGGTCGGCATGACGTGCGCAAACGTCCGAGGATCAACCGGGGTATTCGGGCAATGCGCAGCCAGCAAATTAATGGCTAGTTTCAAGAGAGCCCGAAGAATATCGCCGACGTTGAACCTAGATCTAACGTATGGCATCTCTGAACCGGCAATGGGTTCCTGGAGACGAAATGGTTTCGACGCGTTCCAGTTTTCCAGTGTTGAAAGCGCGCGGGTTTTGTCCCTGACGGTGAGGTATTGGAATTGAAATGACATCTGCGGTTTCAGCTCGTCAGCTTTGCAACGGGCAAAAACTCTAGGCGGATAGCGGCAGCGACGTTCCCGCATCGCGCGGTTCAAGCGGATCAACTTCGGGTTTAGTCGGCTGTGATCGCCAGCGTGAAAGGCGTGAAATGCTTGACGCATGTACTGAACAAACTCGCGCCGAAATCTGTCAATTCCAATGGGTTTTGCTTCCTCAAGATCGCAAATCAGCAAACGTTCGCCGGAATCCTCGAAAATCATTTGTGGGTAGTAGCGGAAGGATCGGCCGGGGATATCGTTTGATCCCTCCACTAGCAGGTTGTCGGTACCAGGCGGGACATCCCAAGTCTGCCGAAGGAAGGTGTCGCGGACCTGGCAGGCCACGATCGAAAGCGGCGAATGCAAACAGAACTGAGTGTCGAGGAGCGATAAAACCCCATTATTGCAATGAGCACAGACTTTTCGCCCCTTGCAGAAGTCGGAAATCGTAGCTCTTCCGCCGATGGCCGCAGCGACAATATGTTCCCCACGTCTGATGTTCCTGGCCTCGCGTCCACAATAGAGGCAGAGGGGGGATTTCGCATCGGCGTTGACCATCGGGTTACCTTTTTTGCCTTACCGATACATGCGTGCAATATAGCAACCTGTCGACTAGCAAGGAGCCGTGGTTGCATAGCGAGGTTCGCGTCTCTTGAGGAGACCCCAAGGTGCCCGTAATGAGTGCGGAGATCAACTCGACCAAGATTCCGGCCGGGGCCTTGATAAACGCTAAAGCAGAATCGAAAATCCGTGTTGGTGTTCTCTCGAATTGTATTTTGTTGTCCCTAGCGTTCGCGCATCACGTTGAGCAGTTAGTGTCTCAGGTATTAAGACACTACCGCTGAGCGGATCAGATGGCTCAGAAAATCCAAAAAAAGATCAATGACGTTGTTGCGGTGCTAGAAGGGCAACGACTGAGAATCCAGCAACTGCACGCCGATTACCATTCAGCTTATGATGCTGTGTTCGACGAGCATGGTGCTCTCGCCTCGGCCCAGCGATGGTGTGATCGAACAACTAAATTAATACTGGACAATCTAAGCCCGGCGGAAGCGAAGAAGTTTCAGCAGGCGATCTCGTCCGCGCCGAGGGGAAGCGGTTCTTGGCGGTGGCGCGAACTGTGTGAATACCTCGATACGTACTTGATGCGGCTAATCGACGATGTGAAAGACAATCCGGATGACCCGAGCTTCGGCGGTCCCGCTCACGACGATAAGCAGCGGGCTGAAACCACCGCCTCTGTAGGTTCCACATCTCCCCGCTACGATGTATTTCTGAGCTATTCGACCTCAGACAAGGACGAAGCCAGGGCTATTTACGACGCCCTCGAGAAGACGGGCAAGAAATGTTTTCTAGCGGAAAAGAGCCTGCAGCCCGGCGATAAGTTCAAGGATGAGATTCGAGACGCACTAACCGATTCAGGCGAGGTTTGGATACTGATTTCACCGAGCAGTGTTAAAAGCGAATGGGTTCATCGCGAGGTATCTGCCGCTTGGGCATTAAAGAAACGAATCGTTCCGATCCTGTTTCGCTGCGCTCCTAGCGACTTGCCTGACATTATTTCCGATGCGCATGCAATCGACTTCCACAAAATCTGCCAGCACATAGAGCGCAGGCGCTAGCGCGGGTTGGTGAGACCGACCTAGGCTACCACACGAAGTACCAAGCTTGGTTTGCCCTTGGGTCGAGGACAAGTAGCTGGCCGCGGTGGAGATTTTTGTCGGTGTCGAGGGCGCAATAGATTTCGCTGGAATAGAGGACTTTTTCAGGGATCCCGCCATCTTCTTCCGTGAGGACGCCGATAGTGACTGGGCCCTTTTGCCACTGAGCTTTGCCACGCAGGGGTTGCTGTTTGAGCCAGTTGTCGATGGTCTCGCGATCGGCAGCGACTTGGATGCATTTTGTCGTATCAACGCCGAAGAGGCCGTACTCCCGAGTCACCGAGCTGACGATCGACGCGGAACTGGGAAGCTTTAGCCCGGCGTATCGCTCGAAGTAAACTTCATCGCGCCAGAAAAAGTAGTGCAGCGCATACCCGGCGACGAGGAGGCTCCCGGCGATGCTGCCGAGGATAATCAAAAGTTTGCGGAGGCGCGGCATTTGGGGTGGCGGGGTCTGTTGACGAACCAGATGAGCGGCAGGATACCGAAGACGATCAGTGGATACCAAAGGCTGAGCTGCAGCGTCCAGAGGACAGCACCGTCATGCCAGGTGATGTGGCGGTAATAGACGCCCCACGAATCGCCGATGCTGAATACTTTCGGGGCCAGGGGATCAGGGCCGGAACGAGCGGGGCTGAGAGAAATAGTTCCGCCATTGTACGGCCCGTAGGGATCATCGTAGACGCATAATCGAGAATCCAGTCCGTTGCGCGCCAGTACACCGATGTGAAACCGCGATGTGACATGCAGCGCACTCTTCCAGGGATTGGTGACGCCCCGAGCGACAAAGCAGGCGATCGTGCAGAGGAACAGCACGGCGGAAATTGCCGTCACGATTCGCAACGCTCTGGGCATGAATGGTATTGTATCGCGCGTGACCCTTCACGCATTTGTGGCGACGCCATTGTGTGCCGCCCCCTTGGGGCTTTGCGATTTTCACGCTGCGAACCCAGGCCTTACGGCCTGGGCTATTAACTATTGCCCCTTTGGGGCAAGTTGACACGGCGCTGGTTTTTGCTCGTCGGTTTGCCGAACCGTCACGTTGAAACCGCCGTAGAGGACCGAGGCGCCTGCTCTCTGGGGTCGTCTAGAAAATGAGTTGAACATCCGGATTTTCAGGCACTTGTCGAGGATTGACGAACCGATATAATCGAGATCAGCGGGTTTCGCTTAACCTCGCCACGGCGAGCCGGCGATATCTTTGCCCGTCCCAGGAAAACCTGGGGTAAAGCCACAGGCGGAGAAGTGGTCAGTCCCATTTTTCGCGGCGGTACCTTGGAGCAGTGAAAGGGGGACAGTCCCATTTTGCTCCCCAGGCAACCGCAAAATTGGGACAGTCCCCAGACAAAAAGAAACGTTAAGCCAGAGGCGTTTACAGTTCGTAGATCGTTTGGTACATTTTGTGGTTTCCCATTTGGGGTGAGTTTCTTAACCGCCGAGACGCAGAGTCGCGGAGAGCAAAAAGTAGAAAGAAATTAGGAAGTAACAATCCCGGCGAGACGGGACTTCGCAGACTCAGCAGGAAGCAAAGAAGAAGAGTCAGATAGCCCAGAGGTTAGTGGCCGACGGTGTTTGCACTTTCGGCCTCTACTCTCTGAGAGTAGTTCTCCTCCGCCACGCCGCCTGCAGGCAGCGTGGCTTCGGAGAAAGATCTTTGACAATTGAGTTGTAGTAGATTGGCATCTTGATTGAACTGTGAGGTGCATCACTCGCAAGGTGATGCATCGAACAAGTTCTCCAAGGCTCTTAGATAATCGAATTGAACAGCGACAGCGCAAGTTGTCGTTGGACAATAGCGATGATTTGGAAAACGTTACTTTAGATGGTCACGGGGCCGGCGCGCTTGCCGGCGATGGTGGCCATGGATCCAGTAGTGGAACCCTAGAGAAAGTGCGCTCGCCGAAACGCGAGAGCGCCGGATTTAGGTGGTTAAGCTACTAAGGGCGCATGGGGGATGTCTTGGCGTTAGGAGGCTGTGAAGGGCGTGGAAGACTGCGATAAGCCCGGTGTAATTGTCAAACGAGTGTTGATACCGGGATACCCGAACTAGCGTGCACTGAATCCATAGGTGCATAGCGGCGAACGCGGTGAACTGAAACATCTCAGTAACCGCAGGAGAAGAAAGAAACCTCGATTTCCTCAGTAGCGGCGAGCGAACGGGAATCAGCCCAAACCGCGGTGGTTTTCCTCCGCGGGGTTGTAGGGCTTCTCACATGGGAGTTACCAAGCAGACGGTTAGCCGAACGATCTGGAAAGTTCGTCCACAGAGGGTGACAGGCCCGTAGGCGAAAACTGTTTGCCTCCCGAGGAGTACCTGAGTAGGTCGAGTCACGTGGAACCTCGACTGAATCTACGGGGACCATCCCGTAAGGCTAAATACTCCCTAACGACCGATAGTGAACTCAGTAGGGCGACTGAAAGATGGGAAGAACCCCTGCTAGGGGAGGACACTGAACCTGAAACCATGTGCCTACAAGCGATCGGAGGGCTATGCTCGTCTTCGGATGAGAATGCCTGACGGTGTGCCTTTTGCATAATGATCCGGCGAGTTGTCGTCAGTGGCAAGGTTAAGGACCTAAGGTCCGCAGCCGTAGCGAAAGCGAGTCTGAATAGGGCGAATAAGTCACTGGTGGCAGACGCGAAACTGCACGATCTACCCGCGGGCAGGTTGAATCTCGGGTTATACCGAGTGGAGGACCGAACTCATCTGGGTTGAAAACCGGTGGGATGACCTGTGGGGAGGAGTGAAAGTCTAATCAAGCGCAGAGATAGCTCGTTCTCTCCGAAATAGCTTTAGGGCTAGCCTCGACCAACTACGCAACGGGGGTAGAGATACTGAATCGGCTTGAGGACCTTACCGGGTCGCTCTGCTGAACCAAACTCCGAATACCGTTGCGACTATGTCGGGAGTCAGTCCGCGAGGGATAAGCTTCGCGGTCAAAAGGGAAACAACCCACGATCATCGGCTAAGGTCCCCAAGTCGAACTTAGTCACTAAGGAAGTTGAGTTGCTGAGACAGCCAGGATGTTGGCTTAGAAGCAGCCACCATTTAAAAAGTGCGTAACAGCTTACTGGCCGAGCAATTCTGCGCCGATAATGAACGGGAGTAAGTTCGACACCGAAGCCATGGGATTAAAGCGCCTGCGGGCGTCTTTAATCGGTAGGAGAGCGCTGGACGTCAGATACAAGCCGTACCGTAAGGAGCGGTGGTGGGGCGTCCAGGTGATTATGCCGGAATGAGTAACGATAAAACAGGTGAGAATCCTGTTCGCCGAAAGCGTAAGGTTTCCTGGGGAAGGTAATTCCGCCCAGGGTTAGCCGGTACCTAAGTCGAGGCCGAAAGGCGTAGACGATGGACAGCAGGTCAACATTCCTGCGCCAGGCAAGCATGCGATGGAGTGACGGCGTTTGTAGGGTGAGCGGTACGACTAGAAATGTCCGTGGACTGTTGGATGATGGGGAATTGGTAAATCCGTCCCATAATTCATCCGGCGGGACCGACCGCATATACGTTCGGGAAGTCATCCGAAGGACGTCCAAGAAAACCTTCTCAGCTTAATGCTTGTTTGACCGTACTAAAACTGACACAGGTACGCGAGACGAGAAGTCTAAGGCGCTCGGGAGAATACTGGTTAAGGAACTCTGCAATATGACCCTGTAACTTCGGGATAAAGGGTGCCCTTGGGGGTTAACGCTCCTAGGGGTCACAGTAAATCGGGAGCAGCGACTGTTTATCAAAAACACAGGACTCTGCTAACACGCAAGTGGATGTATAGAGTCTGACGCCTGCCCGGTGTTGGTAGGTTAAGGAAGAGGGTTATCCCCGTAAGGGGAGAAGCTCGCGACCGAAGCCCCAATAAACGGCGGCCGTAACTATGAACCTTTTCGTAGTTGTAAAATTTGGCTATATGCTGGAACCCCTGAGTATCCGTTTGGTACTCGTCTGATCCCTGCGGCTGTCGAATGACAGCCATGCAAACAGACAGTGACAATCCAACGGTGCAGGCAATCAGCAGGAAAGGCCGAACGCTGTGTTCGAAGTCGAACAAGTTCCAGATGCCATCGGATACTACTTCGCCGGATTTGTAGATGGCGAAGGCAGCTTCCATCTGACGTTTCGTCGGCGGCAGGATTACAAACTGCCGTGGAAAGTTAGCTTGTGTTTGAATGTGTCGCAGAAGGACAAAGTCATCTTGGCTTTGTTGAAGCGGCATCTCCAATGCGGAGAGATCAGATACAAGTCGGATGATGTGTGGATGTACGAGGTGAACAACCTTAATGCGATCCGCGCAAACGTCATCCCATTCTTTCGACGCTTCGGCTTTCTGTCTGCGAAGAAGAAACGCGACTTTGCGATCTTTCAGCAGATGGCGGAGCTGATGGCGGCAGGTGCTCATCTCTCGCGAGAGGGCATCGAGTCGCTATTGAAACTGCGGCGGTCGATGAACGACGGTGGAAAGCGAAAGTATTCCGATGACATGATTTGTTCGGCATTCAGCGTTTTGGAATCCCCAGAGACTATATGCCAAACTTCGGTCACGAACTTGGTGACTGAGGATGATATAGTCCGATCTGCGGCGCGAGCCGTAGAGCCAGGCAGAAATGATCTGGCCCAGCCGAAAACGGAATCGATCGATTCAGAGTCGGTTGAGTAACAACAATGGACGGTCCTAAGGTAGCGAAGTTCCTTGTCGGGTAAGTTCCGACCTGCATGAATGGCGTAACGACTGCTCTACTGTCTCAACCAGTAACCCGGTGAAATTGTAGCCGTGGTGAAGATGCCACGTTCCCGCAGTGTGACGGAAAGACCCCGTGAACCTTTACTGCAGGCAGATATTGGTCTCGGACATTCTCTGTGTAGGATAGGTGGGAGGCTTTGAAGTGGCCGCGCCAGCGGTCATGGAGCCAACGTTGAAATACCACCCTGAGGTTGTCTGTGTTCTAACTCCGACCCCGTAATCCGGGCGGAGGACAGTGTCTGTTGGGCAGTTTGACTGGGGCGGTCTCCTCCGAAAGAGTAACGGAGGAGTTCAAAGGTACCCTCAGCCTGGTTGGCAATCAGGCTTCGAGCGCAATGGTAGAAGGGTGCTTAACTGCGAGGCCGATCGGCCGAGCAGAGACGAAAGTCGGACATAGTGATCCGGTGATTCCGTATGGAAGGGTCATCGCTCATCAGATAAAAGGTACTCTGGGGATAACAGGCTTATCGCTCCCGAGCGTCCATAGCGGCGGAGCGGTTTGGCACCTTAACTTTATCGGGGTGCTGCAGGAGCAATCCTGTACCAAAAATCGGCTTATAACGGTGAACCCGTCAGCGAATCTATGGCTGGAAGTTTCGACTTCCGGTGAATTCGCCCGGCGATACCGTGGGAAGTCTAACGTCAACACAGCAGGCAGATTCTGTTCGGAAGCGATGCGCGCATGCGCAAAAAGTCCGGCGAGTTTCTGCCGTCTGTCAAAGTTGACTGATGACCCCGTAACGACTGATCCGAAAGGAGAGAGTTTTTCGCGGGCTCGATTGCGAGCTGTTGCGAAAACTAACACGCCGACTCCTGTCAAAGAGAGCACAAGCATGGTGACTGGTCGCCTAACCTTGGCTGGCAGGATGAAGATATAGTCTGTGCCACATGAAAGTGTGGATTGAAATTGCGATGTCGGCTCATCACATCCTGGGGGTGGAGAAGCTCCCAAGGGTTTGGCTGTTCGCCAATGAAAGTGGTACGTGAGCTGGGTTCAGACCGTCGTGAGACAGGTCGGTCCCTATCTGCTGTGGGCGCACGAAACTTGCGGAGATTCTTCTTTAGTACGAGAGGATTTTGAAGGACGTTCCTCTGGTGTACCAGTTGTCGCGCTAGCGGCACGGCTGGATAGCTATGAACGGAAAGGATAAACGCTGAAAGCATATAAGCGTGAAGCCCGCTCCAAGATTAGGTTTCGTTTCCGCCTTCGGGCGGAGGAAGTCCCCTGGTAGACCACCAGGTTGATAGGCCGGATGTGTACGCGCAGTAATGTGCTTAGCTAACCGGTACTAACGGACGAACGCTTAACCACCTTAATCGGGCGCTCTCATATCGGAGAGCGGCTGATACTGGATGGTAACGATTTCCAAAGAATTACCTCGGGCATTAGCCCGGGGGCTAAGAGCAGCCAACTACTACAACTTTTAAGACGGATTCCGCTTGACCGCGGGTCCGCCTTTTTCCGGCGACCATATCCGAAAGGTCACACCCGTCCCCATTCCGAACACGGTAGTTAAGCTTTCGGAGCCGATGGTAGTTCCAAAAGAGCGAGAGTAGGTATCGCCGGATTAAATCAACAAGAGCCCCGCTGGCGGAAACGCCGGCGGGGTTTTTTGTTTGGCTGACGCTCAAAGAATCACTGCTTGGCTGGCCCAGTTGTCGGGCGGTTGCGGCACTACGCTCAATGATTGCAATTTGAACGACGTCCAGATTCTAATTGCCCTCGGGGAACGAGCTGTACGGAGGAGTATGTCATGACCAATGGGCGCGTTTCTCGGCGAAGATTTTTGGCCACGACGGCTGCGGCCGGAGCCGCTGCGAGCGGACTGCGCATTGGAGCTCGGGCCGATGAACGTGCAGGGCGTGGCGTTGCGATCATTTGTGATCCGGAGGATGCTGTTTGTAAATCTCGGCCGGCTCAATGGGCACTGGGCGAGCTGCGCCGAGTGCTGGAGCAGAAGAGGGTCGCTGTGCGGATGTGCGGCAGAACCGCAGATGCGCAGCCGCATGAATTCTGTGTCCTTGCAGCGAGTACATCTTCCCCAGAGTTGAAGATAGTTCTTGAGAAAACAGGCGAGAAGATTCCGGATGCTGCGGAGACGGTGGCGCTGGCGTCGGCGGGCGTGGATGGGCGGCCGACTTTCTTTGCCTGCGGCAGCGACGCTAGGGGGCTCATGTATGCGCTCTTGGAAGCAGCTGATCGCGTCCGGCACTCAGATCCGCCGCTGGCGGCGCTTGAGGCGCAGAAACCCTTGATCGAGCAGCCGGCCAACAAGATTCGCAGCATCGGGCGGCTATTTGTCAGCGATGTGGCGGATCTGCCTTGGTTTCGCGACAAGGCATTTTGGAAGGATTATTTGACGATGCTGGCGACGGAGCGGTTCAATCGGTTCAATTTGACTCTCGGATTGGGTTACGATTTCGCCACGGATGTGCGCGATTCCTATTTCTATTTTCCCTATCCGTTCTTTCTGCACGTGGAGGGCTACGATGTGCGGGCCGTCAAGCTGCCGGACCGTGAGCGCGACGAGAATCTCGCGATGTTGCGGTTTATCAGTGATGAGGCCGCATCGCGCGGAATCGACTTCCAGTTGGGCCTGTGGAGTCATGTCTATCAGTGGGCGAACAGTCCGAACGCGAATTACACGATCGAGGATTTGACGCCAGGGAATCATGCGGCGTATTGTCGCGATGGACTGGCCGCAGTTTTGAAGGCTTGCTCGGCGATCACTGGAGTTACGCTGCGGACACACGGAGAAAGCGGTGTGACGGAGGGGAGTTACGATTTCTGGGAGAGCATTTTTGATGGCGTCGTCAAGTCCGGTCGGAAAGTTGAAATTGATTTGCATGCCAAGGGAATTGATCGGCAGATAATCGATGCTGCAATTTCGACGGGAATGCCGGTTGTCGTGTCGCCGAAATATTGGGCCGAGCACACTGGATTGCCTTACCAGCAGGCATCGATTCGTAATCTGGAAAAGCCGAAATCGGCGGACGAGAAAGGAAAGGGGCTCTTTGCGCTCTCCAACGGTTTACGACGCTTCATGCGGTACAGCTACGGCGATTTGCTGCGTGAAGATCGCAAGTACGGCGTCATCTTCCGAATGTGGCCGGGCTCGATGAAGCTGCTCTTATGGGGTGACCCAGAGCAGGCGGCCGCTTGGGGGCGATATGCCAGCTTCTGTGGCAGTCAGGGCATGGAGATTTTTGAGCCGCTTTCATTTAAGGGGAAGCAAGGATCTGGACAATCGGGTGGACGGAACGGGTATCACGATCCGGCGCTGAAACCCAAGTGGGATTGGGAAAAGTACGCGTATTCATATCGGCTTTGGGGACGGCTGCTATACAACCCGGAGACTAAGCCGGAAGCCTGGCGCCGGATGTTGCGGACACATTGGAGCGCCGCCGCAGCTGCCGGGGAATCGGCGCTCGCGGCATCGAGCAAGATTATTCCGCTAATTACGAGCGCCCATGTGCCATCGGCGGCCAACAATAATTATTGGCCGGAGATGTACACGAACATGTCGCTCTTGGAAGCATCGGCCGGCAGTCCCTATGGTGACACACCGAGCCCGAAGCGATTTGGTACGGTCAGCCCGCTTGATCCGGAGATATTTGCAACCGTCGAAGACAGTGCAAAAGATTCGCTTCGAGCAAAGGCAGACGCGAAGTATTCGCCGGCGGAAGCTGCTGTTTGGCTGGATGACGTGGCAGAGCGGGCCGCAACGCAGTTAGATGAGCTCCGCGGAGCGGTCAACGTTGATCGTAATCCCGAATTACGCCGTCTGGCGATCGATGTACAGCTTCAGATCGGGCTAGGGCGTTTTTTTGCAAGCAAGTTTCGTGCGGCGGTCCTATTTGCCATCTACAAGCAGAGCGGTGATGGTCGCCGAGTACTCGAAGAAGCAGCGAAGCAATATCGCGCAGCTCGTGACGCCTGGAAGGAAGTCGCGAAGTTGGCAGACGGAATATACGTTGACATTACGTTCGGGCCAAGCAAGCAATTGCGAGGCAATTGGTCGGATAGGATCGCGGCAATCCAGGAAGACATTGATCTAATTGAAAAACAGCTGTCCAGCGGCAGCGGTAAGGAATCAAATAGCGATTCAACCGTCAGCGCGAACCAAATCGCTGCGGCGATCCGGTCCATCTATTCTCCTCCGAAGCGTCCCGATTTCGGCTGCTCGCACGAGCCGCCGAAATCGTTGCAGCCTGGCAAAGCCGTCGAGATTGTTCTCAGCGCCGGCAATGACGAATCAATGCGGCCTGCCAATGTGCAAGTGCGTTACCGGCGCGTCGATCAAAGCCAGGATTGGGAGTCGATTGCGATGGAGCTGGTCGCCGACGGCTGGCGAGGTCGCATTCCGGCGGCGTACACAGCTTCGCCGTTTCCGCTGCAATACTATTTCGTCTGCGCGACGAAAGACGGCGCCTGTTCGCAATACCCAGGCCTCGGCGACAATCTTTGCGCGCAGCCGTACTTTGTGGTTCGGCAAAAGACCGCGAGTTAGCCACCGGCGACCGGACCTATGCAGCGCGGCAATGAATGAGCGGCTTGTAGATGTAGTTGCGAAGAAAACGGCTGGATTTCGGTTCCGGGAACGGCACGATCTCATTGTTCCAGGACTGAAATTCACGCACGTCAGCATCCAAGTCACCAAGATACGCGGCACGCTGCCTCGCTTGCACAATGCACGCGACGTAGTCGTAAACCTTCTGATCTTCTGAGTTGACTTCCGCGATGCGACCGCGGACTGCTTCGGAGTTCAAGAAGTCGAGGCCGATCGCTTTCCGGGCGGTCTGTTGGTAGCCACGATTCTCCGTGCGTTGATTCAGCGATCGGTAACCGGGACGGAAGGCCGGCTCCTCGAGCCATTGGCCGAGCATTAAGAGCGATTCGTCGAATCGCTCTGTCAGACCGACGAATCCAAAACGCTCGTCGATCATTTCGATCGCTTTGGCGGCGCTGGGGTCGTTGGCGATCATTTTCGTCTGCCAATTATGGGTCCAGCCGGCCTCGAGCCAACGCTCGAAGTCCTGCGGTGTGTTGGCGCAGCGTGTGAGAAAATGGGAGATGTATCGCTTGATGGGATCACGGACGAATGTGAAGAACCGGATCTGCGGGAAGACGGCATGCAAGTCGGAATATGCCTTTACTTCGTGGCCGGCAATTCCCGCGAGGTGACGATAGATGCGCTGGACGCGGCGCAGGTCGCTCGCGTCGATCGTGGCGCGCTCGTCATCACGAGGCGCTCCGCGCTTTGCCATCGGGAGGCGAATATCACAATGGCCGGTGCCAAAGGAACGCCGCAGGATGGCAGTCAAAGTCGTGCCGGCAGTCTTCTCGATGTGCACCAATGCATACATAGGCGCGACTGCTAGCAGAACGCTGAGAAGAGGACGATTCTATTGCTTACATCGGGTAGACGTTGTGCGCAACGTAAGAAATTGCTTAGAAGCTTGTGATTTGGTGGAGTCTAAAGTGGCTGTCGGCCGGGCGGGCTGTCACTTCGCGGCCGGAACAGCCGCGCTTGCCGCATCGGCTCTCATGCGTGATTCGCGCCAGACTGCATGCCAGAAGAGCATGATGGCACCGACGACGAGCATGCTGTCAGCCAGATTGAAGACGGGCCAGTCGAAGTTGATGGCCTTGATCTCAAAGTGAATCCAGTCACGCACAGCATATGCGTGTTCACCTTCGCGGTGCAGACTGTCGGTAATCGGCCAGTTGAGATTGGGAAAGCCCAGCCGATCGTAGAGATTGCCAAAGATCCCTGCCGTGATCAGACCGAGCGAGCATGTCAGCCATAGATCGCGTGCACCGCCGCTAAAGAGCCAATACAAAATGCCGGCGGCGGCTAACAGCGAGAGCGCGGCAAATGCCCACGTGAGTCGCTCGCCCATTCCGAAGAGCGCGCCTGGATTCAGATTGGTCGTGAGGCTGAGAATGCCGTCAATAAGTACGATCGTGCGATGCGGCGGAAATCGGAGATCGCGGAAGATCCAGCTCTTAGTGCCGAGGTCGAGAGTGCAACCGCCGACTGCGAGCAGCAGGAACAAAGCGACGCGCGCTAGCGGTGCACGTGAAGTCGCCATCCATGACTCCTTTCAACCCGTTGTGGCGGCTGATCTTTGCAACGGCCGTCCTAACCGCGCGTCTCGGCAGCTGAAGCGCATTTGACACACAACGCCGTGTACGGAATGGCCTGCAGCCGCGACTTGGGAATCTTCGCTCCGCATTCCTCGCAATCGCCGTAGCTGCCGGCTTCGATCCGCTCAAGCGCGCCCTCAACGGCCACGAGCGTATCCTCTTCGTTTTCCATCAGGCTGAGTGTGAACTCTTGCTCAAAATTGTCGCTGCCCAAATCGGCCATGTGAATGGGCATGCTCGACAGATCACCGTTGGCCTCGCCACGATTCTTCTTCAAAGCGGCATCGGCAAGCTGATTCACATCGCCGCGCAAGCGAGCCCGCAGTCCCAAAAGCAGAGTTTTGTATTCCTTCGCCTCAGCCTTCTTCATCGATGTTTCTCCAGCGGATTGTGCCCCTGTGTGGGCTTTTTCGGTGGGGATAGACCTATGATTATAAATCGGCTTCCCGGGCACTGTCAAAGCCTTGTGAGCATTGGACTTTCGGGCGGCGGCAGCCTGATTTAGACTGAAGTGTTTGCCCGGCAGCTCTGCAATTAGGGGCCGTCCCATTAGCGCCATAGCCAAGACCGATATCGCATTGCAGCGCTGCATCTCGCCCGATTGCGGGAGTGCCTACAGCTTGGAGGAAGCGCGGGTGGCCTGCCGGTGTGGGCAGTTGCTAGATGTGGCCTACGACTGGGATCGCGTGGAACGGCCTGCATCGCTCGACTGGTTTGAGACCAAGTGGTCCAGGCGGCAGGAGCCTTTGGCATTTAGTGGCGTCTGGCGATTTCGCGAGCTGCTCCCTTTCGCGCCGCCGGAAATGGCCGTCACGATCGGCGAGGGACAAACGCTTCTGCAAAAGGCCAGCACAGTCGCTAAATACGTGGGCATTGACCGAGGCGCCCTGTACCTGCAATACGAGGGAATGAACCCTTCGGGCAGCTTCAAAGACAATGGGATGTCGGCTGCATTCACCCATGCGCGGATGATCGGCGCGCGGCGAGCGGCTTGTGCGTCCACCGGCAATACCAGCGCTTCGCTGGCGCTGTATTGCGCTGTCACGCGGCTGATGAAGGGTATTATCTTCATCGGCTCAGGCAAGATCTCGTACGGGAAATTGTCGCAGGCGCTCGACTACGGCGCGCTGACGGTGCAGATCGCCGGCGATTTTGATGACGCCATGCAGCGGGTGAAGGAAGTTTCGGCGCAGCTGGGCATTTATCTGGTCAATAGCGTGAATCCGTTCCGGCTTGAAGGCCAGAAGACGATCATGTACCGCGTGCTTGAGGCACTCGGCTGGGAGATTCCGGACTGGATCGTGGTGCCTGGCGGTAACCTCGGAAATTCGAGCGCCTTCGGGAAGGCATTTACTGAACTCAAAGATTTGGGCCTTATCGATCGGGTGCCGCGGCTGGCGATTATCAATGCGGTGGGAGCGAACACACTGTATGAGCTTTACGAGCGGCGCGGGCTGCGTTGGAATGGTGGCCGGCCAGACCAGTCGATTGTTGATGGCTACTACGTGGAACTGGATGCGTCGGGCAAGCGCGCGGATACGATTGCCAGTGCGATCGAGATCAACCGCCCCGTAAACTTGAATAAATGCCTGCGGGCACTTGAGGTTTGCGACGGAGTCGTGCGCGAGGTTACCGAGCAGGAGATACTGGATGCGAAGGCGCAAGTCGGCGCGGGCGGCTTGGGGTGCGAGCCGGCGAGCGCGGCAAGTGTTGCCGGCGCCAAGCAGCTTGTCGCGGAAGGCGTTATCGGGCGAGACGATCGGGTGGTTTGCATCCTGACGGGACATCAACTCAAAGATCCGACAGCGACAGTCGCGTATCACACAACTGACCAAGAGCAGTTCAACAAAGTGCTCGGCAGCCGCGGGGTGAAGCGCGCAGCATTCGCCAATCGGGCAGTGACGGTGAGCAATAATCTTGATGAAATAGTTAAGGCGATTCAGCTTTACAGCTAGTAGAACAATGGCAGAGCCAATTCGAGTTGCGATTCATGGGGCTGCTGGTCGAATGGGGCAGCGGCTGGTTGCGTTGGCTGCTCTTGACCGGGCTTTTCGGATTGTTGCTGCATTGGAATCGCCCGGTCATGCGAAGCTGGGGCAGGACGCTGGAAGTCTGGCAGGCATCGAGGCGGTCGGCGCGCCGCTTTCTGCGTCACTCTCCGGCCCAGCAGATGTTGTGATCGATTTTTCGCTGCCGGCCGGCACGATGTCGATTCTGAAGACGTGCCTGGAGAGGAAGATTCCGCTGGTGGTGGCGACGACAGGGTTGGATACCCCACAACAACTGGCGCTGCATGAGGCGGCGAAAAGCATTCCGATTGTATGGTCGCCGAGCATGAGCCTGGCCGTAAATGTGGCGATGAAGTTGGCGGAGATCGCCGGTGGAGCGTTAAAGGATCATCCGAGCGGCGCGGATGTCGAAATAATGGAGCGGCACCATCGTTTCAAGGAAGACGCACCAAGCGGCACGGCTTTAAAATTCGGTCAAATTATCGCTGACGCGATGGGGCTGACCAAACATCAGCACGGGCGCGAAGGTCGCACCGGCGCTCGGCCGCATAATGAGATCGGTTACCACGCCGTTCGAACGGGCGACAATCCCGGCGAGCATACGATTACATTTGGCCTCTTGGGAGAATCACTCGAAATCACCGTCAAAGCATCGAACCGCGATTGCTATGCTCATGGGGCGCTGGCGGCCGCAAAGTTTCTAGTGGGCAAGCCGGCAGGCCTGTACGGAATGAGCGACGTGCTCGGCTTGTAGCGCCCCATCTGCCTTTTGCCTTTTGCTTTCCGCCTTTACTTATGGCCAAATGTGAAGAAGGCTATCTGTGCGACGTCTGCGGCGGTGACGTCGGGGCGATCACCGACAGCGATCTGTATCTCCGCTATGTGATCGGGGAACTCGATCCCGAAACGTTGCATACTACGCGCGAGCGCCATATTCGATGCGATCCAGTCCTTGCCCAGTTTATCGTCGATGACGATTTCGAGCCGGTCGTTGTTGAGGGCGACTTCGACAAGCGCCGGCTTGACTGTGCTTACGTCCGCGAGCGGCAGTCGCTGGTAACTCGTGGCTGGCGAAGGTTAAGAGAAGTCGCCGGGATGGATTTGCCAATTTTGGATTATCCACTCCCGGAAGTTCGTGCAGCTTTGGGCGTACGGAGAGATTGCATCAAATGATGCAAGTTCTTTGATGTCGTCGATAAGCGGTGAAGAAGATCAGTTTTGTTCGTACCCAATTTTGGACTCGCCTAGCGGTTCGTACCCAGTTGGGAAGTGGCGCTAATCCGAAGGCGAGGCCGGTGAGTTGTGAATAGGTTGTTTCGATGCCTCGGCGTGCAGCGATCAGGGATTGAGCAAATGGCCTGGTCATCATGTCGATCGCTTTGAGTCGGTAAGGACTATGGCGTCCTTTGGCAATCCCGCGAACGTTTCGACGTCGCCGAACGATCAATTGAATCGATCGACCGCCGGCGAGGTCGTACAGCGCGTTGGAGTCGAATTGATTGTCTCCCACGAGATAGCCCGGATGTTCTAATTGGCGGACGAGTTCATGCGCAACCTTGCTTTCATTCACGTTCATGGGCTTAATCGTCCAGGCGACGAAGCCTTGAGATTCGTCGAAAACACCGTGAAACTTGTATCCCCTTGCTTTTCCACCGGTGGCTCGGCCATACCCTGCGGAGGAGTCTTCGCTGTGGCCGCTGATGGGAAGTGGCTTGCCATCAATGAACCGGCACCAACTCGCTGGCCTTTGACGGACAAGTTCCTTTTCCAACGCGCACAACAGCCTCTGCACGCCTTCCGATCGAAGCCGGCGACTCATCGTCGAGGGAGAAGGAATATGCTTCATCGGGCAACCACCACGCCAACTGCTTCGGTCGCATGCCCAGTTGATGGGCCGATCATGCAACACACTCCAAAGGTAAACCGCGACGATCTCAACGTTCAAAAATCTTCCGCGCACCACCCCAATGCTCTTCCCCAATCGCTTGGTCAACCCATACACTTGCCGCCAAAGTTCGCCTTCCATGGCTTGCTCCCTTTTTCTGTGATGAGAAAAACCGGGCTAGCATGAAGGCGAACTCTTTTTATGCCAATACGTTATTTCACTTGATGCAATCTCTCCGTACGGCTTTCTTGATCTCGCGCTGAGCCGCAGAGAACGAGTGAGTTGTGCACAGCTGGCCCGAGCAGTGATCAACTGCGATTGAAGCGTCCACAAATATCCGGCTAATATCACGATGTTAAACGAGGCCTGGAATCTCTGCGTCTCTGCGCGAGAAATCTCTTGAAGCATCTACCGAGCGAACGGCAAGTGAGTCAGGGCGCCCATTGGGCACTGGCGCTATTGCTTGGCATCAACCTGCTGAACTACATCGATCGATATGTCCTGGCGGCGGTCGAGGATCGGATTCAGCGCGATTTCAACGCGAGCGATTTTCAGGCCGGCCTTTTGGCGACGGCGTTTCTGGTCAGCTATATGTGCTTCGCGCCGTTGTTTGGCACGATTGCTCCGCGGGTCGGCCGATGGTTTCTGGTCGGGTGCGGAGTGTTGGTCTGGAGTGTGGCAAGCGGCGCGTCGGGGCTAGCCGCTGGCATTGGGATTATGCTCGTGACGCGCGCTTTCGTCGGAATTGGCGAAGCGGCTTATGGACCGACAGCGCCCACGATCATTGCTGATCTGTATCCGATTGAGCGGCGCGGGCGCGTGCTGGCCTGGTTCTACGTCGCGATACCTGTGGGTAGTGCGCTTGGGTATTTACTCGGCGGGCAGATACTGAAGCTGGGATTCACCTGGCATTGGGCGTTCTTCATTGTCGTCCCTCCGGGGCTGCTATTGGGGCTTGTAGCTCTGCGAATGCGCGAGCCGCGGACAAGGGCAGCCGACTCGAGCACTGCCGGCTCGCGATTGGCCACGTATCGGCAGCTGCTACGGATTCCCTCTTATGTGCTCGACACGGCCGGGATGACGGCGATGACGTTTGCCACTGGAGGAATTGCATTTTGGATTCCACGCTATCTTGTTTGGCGGGAGGTGCAGGCGGGCCGGCTTGATCCCAGTAATGACGAGCTGCGGAAGACGGTGCTATCGAATGCGAATTGGACTTTTGGTCTTATTGTTGTGGTTTCAGGGCTCATCGCGACGCTGGCTGGCGGCTGGGTTGCCGATAAGCTACGCGGCAAGCTGCCGGGCTCGTATTTTCTTGTGTCTGCGCTAGGCATGTTCGTAGCCCTGCCGTTTTTCGTGCTGGCGCTCGTCGTACCTTTCCCCGCCGCGTGGCCACTGATTTTTATCTGTTGTTTGGGACTTTTCTTTAATACGGGACCGACAAACACGATCCTGGCGAATGTGACGCATCCGGCCATCCGAGTGGCAGGATATGGGCTCAATATTTTCATAATTCACACACTGGGCGATGCCATCAGCCCGCCTTTGATCGGGTTGGTCAACCGCATTTTCGGCAGCCATCCGGACGCAAGTGCACCCGTGGACGAGCTCCTAACTTCAAATATGAACGCGGGTTTCTTGATGGTGTCGGCCATGATTCTATTGAGCGGCGTATTTTGGCTGTTGGGAGTGCGGCATTTGCAGCGCGATACAGAGCGCGAAGCTGCAAATGAGCAGAATAGTTTCACAAATGGTTAAGATTGGCGGGTATGCATCAGTGATCCGGAAATACATCGCTTGCAGAATATGCGATTGTGCCTAAAATGGGGTTAGGCAAGTCACCGCGCACCAGATTGAGAGGTTTCACAGTGTTGACCGAGCGAGAAGTTTCCCGAAGCTGGGGGATCCTTTTTAAGGGCGGCAATTACAACGAAGAATCTTTCGAGCGGGCGGAAGCACTATTGGAGGAGTTGCGGTTGGAAAGTCCCTTGCGGCACCGACTGCAGACGGAACTCGATGAACTGCGAAAACTGCAGACGTCGGGAAAGTAAATCAGTTAAAGGTAGTTAGCTCCACAAGTATTCATCGAGATGGATCTGGCAACTCTTGCCGGATCATCTCTTTTTTGTTGGAGCTGGGCCATTTCATGGCAGGCCGAGTTCGCCGGCCGTTCTTCCGGGCGTCTCGCAGGATCAGGGTCTTTCAATGTGTTGATACGCGCCAATCGCCGCTGGCGAGGCGCGCCGCGATTTCGAAGTTGCGTCGCAAAGCCTGGCTGTAAAAAATCGCGCGACGTGCCGAAGGCGCATCGCGGCGGTTGCAAATAGAAGAATACAAAGCCCCTGCCCCGCTAGGAGCATTGCGTTTGCCTCGGGTACTGCTTCAGTTTTTGAGCCCGGCATCATTTGAGGTTCTGAGATTGGTTGGTCAAGCAATTCGGCAGACGAGAAATCATTATCGAGTGCTGGTGCAGCCGCGCCTGATATTGTGAGACTTGCTAGTTGGACCGGGGCTGTCAGGCCGGCCTGCAGTTGGGCCTGCGACGTGCCGGTAATCGAAAGGCCGGCAGTTCCCAGAGCGTTCGACCGTGCGACGATGAGGGTCCCAGCGCTAACGGTCGTTCCACCGCTGAAGCTGTTGCTTCCGGAGATGGTGAGTGTGCCGCTGCCGGATTTTACGAGCGCGCCGGATCCTGAAATCGCACCGGCCAATGTTGTACTGGCGGAACCGGTTACTGTCAGCGTTTTGCCGCCGGTCGCAATCGCCCCATTCACAGTCAGATTTCCGGTGGCGGCGTTGAATTGCTGAGCAGCGGTTAGGCTTAGACCGAGGTTCACTGTCTGGGCATTGGTTGAGTTGTTGACGATGCCGCCGGCAATGGAAATGGTCGCGCCGAGACCACTTCCGCCGAGGGTGAATGTGCCGGCACCACTATTAAACGTGATCGAGCCAACACTCGTCAGCGAGCCGTCATTTGTCGAGGCGGGGCTCGTGCCGCTGCCGGCGAAGACAAGGCTCGTTCCATTCTGCGGCTGAGCGTTCCAGTTGCCGCTGGTTGACCATCTGCCGTCGCCAATCGCGCCGGACCAGGTTGCGGAACTCACGACGTCGAGGGCCCCGAGATCGGGGCCGGCGCCGTAGAAGCCGGGAATCGTGACTGTGATGCCGGTGAAGTTCAGGACGGTAGGATTGCTGGACAATGTGACGCTCGTGCCCGTGGCATCGTTGAAGGAGCTCGTGCCGACATCGATGCGAGGATCGCCAACTTTAAGTTGCAGAAAGCCGGTCGGATTTAAAATGTCTCCCGTCGTGGGGTTTCTTCCGGGAACTGTTGGGTACGTCGGCGAAGTAGTGCCACTGCGGTCGCCACCGGTACCTTGTGGATGGAATAGCCCGTCGGTCACGGGATCGGTCGTGGAGAGGAAGTCGCTTGTGGAGACGGAAAACCCAGTGTTCCAGGAGTTGTGATCGCTAACATTTGACGCTACGACGTTCAGGCTGCCGGAGAGCGAGATGTTGTTTTTCAGTACATGCGGAAAAGTGTCGTCGAAGCGATAGTTCGTTCCGTTGCCAAACCCGGTTGTATTGTAGATCGTTACGCCGTGCTGAATGATGCCCGGGCCGACTGTGTCTCGGGCGTTGCCGTTGATGTCGAAGCCGTTGTGCGGATTGCCCCAGGCGACATCGCCCGAGAGCGTGTGCGTGCTGCTGTCCTGGCCGAGCTTGAAACCATTGGCGTTGCCGCTGTAGCTGGCGATCGCGCCACCGCCGGGATTTTGAAATACGAGGTTCACGCCATTGTGAAATGCCTGACTGTTGATGACATGAATGGGACTTGACGCGCCCCAAAAGTCGAAGCCATCGTCGCCGTTATTGTATGCGCGATCGCCGATGAAATAGTTACCGGGCCCGATGTCACGGAATTTCGCAGCGAAGCCATCGGCATTGCCGCCGGGAGCCGTATCGGTGCGAAAGTCGAAATTTGCGTAGGAATCGCAGTTCAGGATCAGGTTGTTGCTGGGGATGCGCGTGCTCGATTGCTTCAGGAAGAAGCCGCTGTCCTGGTTCTGACGCGAGACGAGACGATTGAGAGTGTTGTTGGAGCCGGAGATGTTGATGCCCGCATCGGCCGCGTATTGGACGGTGAAGCCTTGCAGGTGCCAATAGTTCGCTTGCAGATCGAGGCCAACGGCGCCGCTGTTGGTGCCGCTGAACGTCTCACCACGGAAGTCGAGCACCGGCGTCGCGTCGCCGGGGTAGGCGAACAGGTTGACCGGGCTGGCGGCGGTACCGTTGCGGTTGGTGCCGATGATTAGAGTGCTTGAAAGACTGAAAGTACCGCCGCGGAGATAGATGGTGTCGCCCGGCTGAGAGACGGCGATGCCGTGGGCAATGGTGGCAAAGGGGGTGCCGATGGCCCCATTACCAGAATCGCTGCCGCCGGTGGGTGCGATGTAGTAGGTAGCAGCGCGAGCCGAGGCTGAGGCAAGCAGCGCGGCTAGTGCCACGGCGACGAACCGTTTCGTTATCGAATGTCTCGGAGGCACGTCTAGAAAGTCGCAGTGTCTAGCAAACGAAATCAGCGTTGTTGCGGCTAGGGCGTGCCCTTCATCATAGCTGATTGTCACGGGCGAGGCCCCGATGAATCGTGTCAGAAAAGCGTAAAATCGTTGCACAGATTGATCGTCGCGCGCGGCGCGCGATGTGATTGAAACAAATCGAGAGGGAAATGCCCGGAGGGAAATTCGTGTTTTCTTCGAGGAAAATGGGGTGTGTCGCCGGAGAGCTTTCCGCGCGCTTCCCGCGCGATGGTTTGATTCACCACAGAGCCACGGAGAGCACGGAGCGGCATACGCTATTAGGAAGCCAGGAATTGCGGAACGCAGGAAACGGCAAGGCAGAATTCGGAAGTGCCGCCGCGGCGGGTAAACTCCAGGCGGAAGGCAGAGTGCTGGTCATTGCGGTCAGGGGGTCAGGGATCCGGTCGGCGGCAACTTTGCAGGCGTTCGGAAAACCACTACCGCCGTCCGTTCGGTTGCCAGTTAAGGCAACCGTACTCCGTTGCTTACTCAAAAAACGCGCGCGAAACCTTTTTTGGTGAGTAGCAATGTTGGGGGGCGAAGTTGTGCTTTTGGCGAGGAAAACACCCAAACTCGGCTTGGGAGTGATACTCAAATGATACTCCGGGAGGCTGTTTCGTGGTTCGGTTGGAATGACTGAATGACTGAATGACTGAATGACTGAATGACTGAATGACTGAATGA
>JADMIO011101883.1_pt1 | contig 86927 bp, 93 predicted proteins | sample 8958161 | NCBI WGS metagenome assembly JADMIO01 (sample SAMN16585339, study PRJNA669376) | soil metagenome | isolation source: Crop rotation soil | place: USA: Cullars Rotation, Alabama | collected 2011 | reverse complement strand
GACAACTTGTCCACGTGGAATTCTAAGCTTAGGATCCCAATGTGCTGGAAAGCGAATCATCGCCAGCGTGGCGGACGATACGGGCGAATCCGGCGATGCGTTCATGTCGATTTCGTCGTCCAGCCGGTTGCGGTCGCGTAGCCGCGCGCCGCGGAAGCGCAGGCAAGGCGCGCAAAGCGTGTACAGCCCCGGACGGTAAGCGGCGCGCAGTTTTCCTTAGTAATCATTTTCGTCGGGCCTGTCAATCCCGGTGCCCGGGGAGTGACGCCGCATCTCGACGAGCCGACTATTCGTATCGGCAACCGTTCTCTCCCCGGTTGCTTCCCTGGCCAGTGGGACGCCCTTCCGCCGGCATCGCGCAACGGTTGCGCATCGCCGATCAGCCGTGCGCGGGACGCGGAAGGGCGGCTTTTTCGTCGCCAGCGCTCGATCGGGCGGCATGGCGCATCAGCGCGGCTTCAGCGTCGCCGTGATTCCCTGGTGCAAATCGCCGGGCATTTCACCCGGGAATTCCGGCGTGCGCATCGGCACGATGAACGGCGTCCATACCCACCCGCGTCCGATCTCGATCGCTTCGCCCATCTGCAGGATGATCCGCGCATTGCCGGCGATGTGCAGCAGCTTCTGTCCGGGCTTGTAGTCGCTGTGCCGCAGAATCAGCGACCGCGACGGCGCCGGCGGAATCGCGCCGCTCGAGGGCAGGTACAGCGCGACGAGCGCGCCGTTATCCGGGCCCGGTGCGACGGGCCGCGGCACGCCTTCGTTCGTCGTGTCGTACCACAGCCGGATCGCCCGGACTTCGCGCGCGATCATCTCGACGCCGAGCTCGATCCGGTTGCCCTCGAAGCGCTTGACGCGACGGACGACGCCGACCTGCCAGTCGGCAGCGGCCTCCTTGCGCATCGAGATCAGCGCGCCGACCGGAAACTGCTCGGCGCTCTCGTTCTCGAACTGGATCCGGCAGTCGAGCGCACTCGCCTCGACGATCCGCCAGCGGCCGCTGCGGATCAGCGTGTCCCAGAACTCGCCGGCATTCTCCATCTCGGCGAGGAGCTCGCGGTGGATGTTGTGCAGGCCGGGAACCAGCGCAACGGGAAGATCGACGGGGAGCCGATCGGCGCGGCGCGCGATGACCTTGCGGTCCGGCGCCCAGTGCGCGGCGAGCCGTTCGAGCCACGCCATCCGGATCTTGCGCTGCAGCGCGTCGCCCGCGTCGTCGGCCGCGATGTCGGCCATGCGTTTGCGGATGTGCGCGAACAGCGGCTCCGGGTCCAGGAACAGCGTGCGATCGGTCAGCCGGATGCCGTGCGCCGACACCAGGCCGGTCAGCGAATCCGGCTCCAGCGCGAACGTGGCGTGCTCGGGCTCGTCGGCGCGCAGCCGCAGCTTGTCGGCGCATTCGCCGAGGAGCACCGACGCGTGCTCGATCTCCTGCGCCGTGAACGATCCGCTCGAGAGCCGCGCCAGCAGCAGCAGGGTCGCGTATTCGCCTTCGATCGTCGCCAGGCGTCCGTCCCGGTGCGGGGCATAGACGGCTTGCCGGTTGATCCCGGCGCCGACGGCGAACCGGTACAGGCTGCTCGCGATCTGCCACAGCGTCGGCAGCGGCTCGTCGTAGTGGAACAGCCGTACGCGGCTCTGCAGGCTCCGGTAGTGCAGCATCCCCAGAATGACCTGCGCCAGCTGCCCGTGCTTCCTGATTGCCGGCTTGGCGTTGCGATGTGCGCGGTAGAAGAGCTCGTAAGTTGCGCCGAAGAGGCGCGATGCGTCATCTAGCCTGCGCAACACCGCTTTGCTCGCGGCACGATTGCCGGCCAGGTAGGTCTCGATCATCTCCCGGATGCAGCGGTTGACGGCGACGTCGAACAGCAGGAACGCCGCGAGGCTCGGCGCATTCAATTTCGGCGATGCGTTGAACGAGTTGGCCTGTGCGAGGAATTCCTGCATCCGGTCGTCGGCATCGAGCTGCGCATGGCGCTGCAGCCACCGCGTTGCAAGCCACGTGTGAGTGAACGGATGCGCACGGCCCCCTGAGAGCCGCGCCGTCATGCTCGCGATCAGTTCATCCAACATACATTGTGTGACACCCCGCGACCGGACCTGCGTTGGGTCCAAGGTCGTCTCTCCGTTGCCGCAGCCGTCCTTGGGCACCGTGGTGCGCTTGGGTTATCCTACATTCTTCTGGCTGCAAGACAGGTGCACGATACTCCTTTTCTGCAAATAAACGAAGCACTTATTCCCGTTCAGCACATCGCCAACCGCCAAGATAATCCATGGACCAGCTGACGCCGGACACCGTTCCGGCGCGGACTATTCCGGCTGCTCACTTCATCGCCGACGAGCCTGGCGTCGCCACGAACAGCCGTCCGACCGGCGTGACGGACCGCGGCGGCGATGTGGTTTTTCCCCAACTCGCCCGGCGCGACACCGAGGACATCGACCGGGCGGTCCTGGCCGCGGGCGGCGCGATCGCCAGTGCCTGCCCCGACGTCGACGGGAACCGCCGTGTCCAGTCCCGCCGGCGATGATCGCATTCGCTGGGAGGAAGACGGCGAGGCGCGCTCCGCCCGCTGGCGCTCGGAAAGCGGGAGCGCACCACCCGGCAAAGTCGTAATCGCCGACGACCGGATGGCCGCCGACGCGGCATACCGGTTCGCCGCACGTGGAACCGGACTTCTGTGGCGAGGGGACTATCACAATGCGCGGCATCTGCTCGACGCGATCGGGCGCCGGATCGACCGCCGGCATCGCGGGCGCGACTCCGGCCCGGTCATCGACATGCGCAGCGCGTTTCAGAGGCACCGCCAGCAGCAGGCGATGCGGGCGCGGATCCTCGGGATGCTGCTCGTGCCGTTCGATGCGGATCACTCGATCCCGCTGCGCCGAGCTCCGGACGCCCGCCAGGCCTGTCGCGAAGCCTTCGGCACCGAAGACGAGGGGTATGTCGCTTCGCTGCGCGCGCTGCTCGGCGCGATCGGCGCGCACGAGTGGCGCAAGAAGGGCATCTTCATCCCCGCGCTCGGCGCGCCGATCCATCCGCACTACGGCGTCTTCGCGCCGATACGGAGCGAGTACATCGATCTCGTTGCCGAAGCGCCGCTGCCGCCGAGGCCGCCACAAGCGGCGTTCGACATCGGAACCGGCACCGGCGTGATCGCGGCGATCCTCGCGCGACGCGGCATCGAGCATGTCGTCGCCACCGACAACGATCCCCGGGCGCTTGCGTGCGCCCTCGACAATCGCGATCGCCTCGGACTTTCCGCGCGCATCGGCGTCGTCCACGCCGACCTCTATCCGGCGGGACGTGCCCCGCTGATCGTCTGCAACCCGCCATGGATTCCGGAACGGCCGAGCGCTCCGATCGAGAACGCGATCTTCGATCCGGACAGCAGGATGCTGAACGGATTCCTGCACGGGCTGCGCGAGCATCTCGAGCACGGAGGAGAGGGGTGGCTGATCCTGTCCGATATCGCCGAGCGTCTCGGATTGAGGAGACGGGATGCATTGCTCGCGGCGTTCGACGCGGCGAAGCTCGAGGTCGTAGGGCGCCGGGATGCGCGTCCTCGTCATCGGCGGACGGCCGACACGACCGATCCGCTCCACGTCGCGCGAGCGGCGGAGGTCGTGACGTTGTGGAGACTTGCCGCGCGGGTCTGAGCTGCGGATGTCGGACGAGCGGGCGCGCTGCATCGAATGCACTCCCTGCGGCGACGAACAGCACCGTGGCGCTTCGCCACGCGCCGGCAGGCGCGCTACTTGATCAGCTCCTTCTTGATGCTGACGCATGATGATCCGGTCGCACGCATCAGGAACACGCGCGCCGAAGGTCCGATCGTGAACATGCCGATCTCGCCGCCGAGGGATCCGCTCGACACCGCGCCGCGGAAATGCTTGGCCGCGACCGCGTTGCACGACTCCTGCCAGAACTGGACCGTTTCGTAGACACCCGAGCAGCCGATAGCGGTGTTCGGCGAAAACGTCGTGCTCGCATAGGCGCGCGGGGTATTCTCCGACTGCACTTCCATCGAGACCGAAACCATGCTGTTGTCCGGATCGCGGTCGGGCAGGAACAGCAGCGCGCTCGAGCGCGTGCCCTTGGTCAGGAAATTGGACACCTGATCGACGCGGGTGGCACAGTTGCGCACGCCGGAGGAGAACATCGCCGTGGCAACCTGGTTCGTTGGCCCGCCCGCGATGTCGCGCAGCACCCGCATCGTGCCGCTGTCGGCCGTTTCATCGGGACGCGTCTGCGCGCCGACGATCGAACAGGTCATCGCGAGACCGACGATGACAAGCCTCATTTTCCGGTCCATGGGATCACATCGCTTTCAGGTAATGGCCGACAGCGAGGCTTCGCCGCGATTGCGGACGCTCGCATCGGATTCGCTTGGAGAAGGTTGGGCGCCGGGACCGGAATCAGCAGAACAGGCATGACGCGCGGCTGGGCGCGTCATGAAAGAGGGTGGGGCGATTCCCAATGCGGATCCCCGCTGTTGTCGACCCAGCTTGTCGATGATGCGCTCTCCGATTGCGGAAAGCACATCGCCGACCTTCCGGCTTCTCTCCGCGCAGCCATTCGACCGCGCGGAGAGGTGCTTCGTATTGCTTAGAACGACCAGCCGCCGCCCAGGCCGTAGGCCGCCTTGCCCGAACCGCTGCCCGTGCCGACGCTCGCCTTGATGACGCCTGCCGCGCCGACCCGTGCGCTGGCGCCGATTGCGAACGCCGTCTCGCTGTTGAAGCTCGCCACGCCCGCGCCGATCGCGAACACCTTGCCGGTATCCACTTGCGGAATGTTCGCCAGCGCGGTTGCCGAAGCGATGCCGCGCGACATCACCTTCTCGATGTCACGCAACTGGCCGAAGTTCACCGCATCGAACTGACCCGAACCATTCGCAATGCCGGACAGCCCGATCGGGGCGCCGTTGCGATCCTGCAGCACGGCGCCGCGCGCGCCGTTCAGCACGAGGCTGCTGCCCTGGCCGGTGACCGTCGCGCCGTTCGCGCCGACCGTCACGCTCGACCCGGTCGCCTGCGTGCCCGAAACGAGCGAGACACCGGTGCTGTTCACGGTCACCGAGTTGCCGCCGGTGCCGGACGTCGAGCCCAGCGTCGTCGATCCGGTGACGTTCAGCGTGTTGTTGATCGTCGTTGCACCGTTCAGCGTCGACGCGCCGTTCGTCGTCAGGTTACCGCCCACCGTCGCGTTGCCGGTCACGTTGAGCGTATTCGTCGTCGACGTGCCGCTGACGCTCAACGTCGTCGTGGCGACCGTGCCGGTGTTCGAAATGCCGTTCGTGAACGCGATGCCGCCGACACCGAGCGAGCCGCCGATCGTCGCGCTGCCGGTTACGCCGAGATTGCCGCCGACGCCGGCGCTGCCGGCCACCGACAGCGTTTGGCCGACGTTCAGCGCGCCGCCGACGTTGGCGTTGCCGGTCGTCGTCAACGTCGTCGTGCCGATGTTGCCGGTGTTGGTGATGCCGTTGGTCGTCGTCGCGTTGCAGACCGTCAGCGTGGCGGTGCCTGCCGTGTTGGAGCCCGTGCAGCCGATCGCGAGCGCACCGTTCGGATTGACGTTGAAGCCGGCGGTGAACACCGGGTTGGCCGTCGTGACGCCGGTCGTCGTGTTATACGTCGCCGTGCCGGTGATGCCGCCGATGCTGATGCCGCTGGCGCCGAACGTGCCGCCGGTGCCGCTGATCGTGCCGTTGACGGTCGTCGTGCCGGCCGGCGTCGGCGTCGTGGGAATCGTCACCGTGTACGAGCCGAAGCTGACCGGCGCGTTCGTCGAGTTCGAGTTGACCGTGATCGAGCCGGCTGCCGAGCCAGGGCCCGAAGTGGCACTCGTCGGATTGACCGTTCCGTTCGGCGTGCCGAGCGTCGCGGTACCGACCACCTGCCCGTTCGGGTTCAAGCCGATCACCTGGACGTTGACGCCCTGCGCGTTCAGCGGTGCCGTGCTGATGCCGACGCCGGTGACGGTGCCGGTCGCAGTCGCTCCGCCGAAGCCGGGCAGCGTCGTGGCGGTCACCGGAACATTGGTGAGATTGACGCCGACCGACGGCGGGCTCGTCGTTACGGTGCCCTGACCCGGGGCGAATCCGGCCCCGGTGGACGACAGGGCGATGCCGTACGTCACGCCGCCTTGCGTCGTCGTGAACGTCGCGGTGTTCTGATTCTGGTTCAACGGTCCGGCAAACGTCCATCCGGCCGGCGCCGTCCACGTGTTGGTGGCGCCGTTGTAGACGAAGTTGACGGTCTGCGCGGGCTGGCCGGTCAACGTGATCGTCACCGGGTACGTCACCGTGAAAGTTGTCGGGGTCGTCGGTGTTTGTGGCTTGGGTGGAACGACTGTCGGCGGAGTGATCGTGTCCGCTACGGCATGCTGCATTGGGGCGATCAGACCAACCGCACTCAACGCGGCAACGGTGATTTTTACACTCATCTTCATGTTTACGTCTCCCGGCAAGGATGTACAGCAGAAAGGAGTTGAAACCAGAAAGTCGATTCGAGAGTCACCAGAGAGAGTCTGGGCGTCCTGCATTTTGTTCGCGGCGCAGACCGCGCTGCATCGGAACTCATTCCCCCTGCGGTTACTGCTCTTCATAGTAGCACGTCATTTTCCCCGGTGTCTACGACGGATCACTCGCGCAGAAGCGTTATCCGGTGCGGGTTTCGGCTATGTGAAGGGTTCGCGGATTGTGCAAAAAAGCGGGTTGGCCGCGATGTCGAAAACTGACGTTTTCACGTGGAGGTGTACCATAGTTGCAACACGCCGGTCGGTCCGGTCAGTTTTCAAAAAGGCTTAACTGACTCGAATCGTCCGGCCTGCGCGGCGGAGTGAACAGGTCGGTGCGCAACCGGTACTCACGCTTGCCCAGGCCGAGCCGCGCGCATGCCTTGACGAAGCGCTGCCTGATCAGCTCCGCGAAAATGCCTTCGCCGGTCATCCGCTTGCCGAACCGCGAGTCGTTGTCCTTGCCGCCGCGCATCTGCTGGACGAGGCTCATCACGTGCTCGGCGCGCATCGGGTAATGCTGCGCGAGCCAGTCGCGAAACAGATCCTTGAGCTCGTAAGGCAGGCGCAACATCACGTAGAACGCCTGCGATGCGCCGGCCTCGCTGGCGGCCTCGAGCACGGCTTCCAGGTGCCTGTCGTTGAGCTGCGGAATGATCGGCGCGACCAGCGCCGTGACCGGGATGCCGGCGGCCGCGAGCGTCCGGATCACCTTGATGCGGCGCTGCGGCGCCGCGGCCCGCGGCTCCAGCTTGCGCTTCAGGTCGTCGTCCAGCAGCCCGATCGAGACAGCGACCTGCGCGAGCCCGTCGGCGGCCATCGGCGCCAGCAGATCGACGTCGCGCTCGATCAGCGACGACTTGGTCACGACGACGACCGGATGCTTCGTCGCGTGCAGGATCTCGAGTATCCGCCGGGTCAGCCTCCACTCGCGCTCGATCGGCTGATAGCAATCGGTGTTCGCCCCGAGCATGATCGTCTCGCATCGATAGCTCGGGCGTGCCAGCTCCGCCAGCAGCAGTTCCGGCGCGTTCGACTTCGCGAACAGCCGCGTTTCGAAATCGATGCCGGGCGACAGATCCCAGTATGCGTAGCTGGGTCGCGCGTAGCAGTAGACGCAGCCGTGCTCGCAACCGAGGTACGGGTTGATCGACTGGCTGAACGGCAGATCCGGTGACTCGTTGCGCGTGATGATCGACTTGGCGGGACGGTCGACGACGACGGTCTGCGGCGAGGGCACGATCTCGTCGTCTTCGGCGCGCGCCCACCCGTCGTCGACCGCTTCGCGGCCGAGCTTCGCATAGCGCGACTGCGGATCGAGGGCGGTGCCGCGCCCCTTGTAGATGCGAATCGGAATGTCGGACATGCGCGCGTCGTCGGTGGAGCGGTCGCGTCGGATGCGGGCGGCCTCCTTGCGATTGTACATCCATACAGTAGTCCCGGATCAAATCGCGGACGGCCCCTGTTGCCCGCCGCGGACGGGTGGACTATCCTTCGGCGCACGTCCCTGCGACCGCTGCCGGTCCCCTGTCGCCGATCATTCGCCGGCCCCGCGTTCCGCAGTCGCCGCCTTCTGTCTGGAGTCAATCGATGAACATGCCAACCGAGCACAAGGTCGAAACCATCCCGTTGTTCGTCGGCGGCCGGCGCGTTCCAGCGTCCAGCGCGCGCTTCGGCGACGTCACCAATCCGGCGACCGGCGCGATCATTCGCCAGGTCCCGTTCTGCAACCAGGCCGACGTCGATTCGGCGGTCGCCGCGGCGTCGGCCGCGCTGCCTGAATGGTCCGCTGCGCCGCCGCTCCGCCGCTCGCGGGTCATGCAGAAATTCCTGCAGATCATGCAGGCGAACGCGAAGGAGCTCGCCGCGTCGGTCACCGAAGAGAACGGCAAGACGCTCGCCGACGCGATGGGATCGGTGCAGCGCGGCAGCGAGGTGATCGAGTTCGCCTGCGGCATCCCGCACCTGCTCAAGGGCGAGTATTCGGAGAATGTGGGGCCGGGCGTCGATTGCCACACGCTGCGGCAATCGGTCGGCGTGTGTGCCGGCATCACGCCGTTCAACTTTCCCGTGATGGTGCCGCTCTGGATGTTTCCGGTCGCGCTCGCGTGCGGCAATACGTTCGTGCTGAAGCCGTCCGAGAAGGACCCATCGCCGTCGCTGATGATGGCCGACATGTTGAAGCAGGCCGGCCTGCCCGACGGCGTGTTCAACGTTGTCCACGGCGACAAGGAAGCCGTCGATGCGATCCTGGCGCACCCCGGCATCAGCGCGATCTCGTTCGTGGGCTCGACGCCGATCGCGCGCTACATCTACGAGACCGGCGCCAAGCATGGCAAGCGCGTGCAGGCGCTCGGCGGGGCGAAGAATCACATGGTCGTGCTCCCCGATGCCGACGTCGACTACGCGGCGGAGGCAGTCATCGGCGCCGCGTACGGGGCCGCCGGGGAGCGCTGCATGGCTGTCTCCGTCGTCGTCGCGGTCGGCGAGGTCGCCGATGCGCTGGTGCAGACGATCCGCCACAAGGCGAAGAAGGTGCGCGTCGGCCCGGGGATGGCGGACAGCGTCGACATGGGGCCGCTCGTCACGTGCGCACATCGCGACAAGGTCGCGGGCTTCATCGATTCGGGCGTCGCCGAAGGCGCCGAGCTCGTCGTCGACGGCCGCGGCGTGAAAGTGCCGGGCCACGAGAACGGCTTCTACCTCGGCACGACGCTGTTCGACCGCGTGCAGCCCCAGATGAAGATCTATCGCGAGGAAATCTTCGGACCGGTGCTTTCGGTCGTGCGCGTCGCGACGCTCGAGGACGCGATAGCGCTCGTCAACGCACAGGCGTACGCGAACGGCGCGGCGATCTTCACGTCGTCGGGCGGTGCAGCGCGTCGTTTCCAGGAGGAAGTGCAGATTGGGATGGTCGGCGTCAACGTTCCGATCCCGGTTCCGCTCGCCTTCTATTCGTTCGGCGGCTGGAAGAACTCGTTGTTCGGCGACTTGCACGTGCACGGCGTCGAGGCGGTCAAGTTCTATACGCGGACCAAGGCGGTGACGACGCGCTGGCCGAACCAGAGCACGCCGAAGCCGACGTTCACGATGCCGTTGCTGGGTTGAGCAGGCAGACGACGCGGCGATAAGCGCCGACCAGCGCAACCGGGCCCATCAAGACGGTTTTCAGCGCGAGCAGCGACGCGGGCAAGTCGAGGGCGTGAAGCGCCGCCGCGACGGCGCCGGCGGAAGCGCCATATGTGATCGGCGAGCTCGAATTCCTGCTCGATCCGGCATGCTGGTAATAGTTACGTTGTTCGGTCCCGGACCGCGCAGTCAAAATTCCAGGAACTCGGCGAGCTTCGTTCCCAGTTGATGAATTTCATAGCGTCGTTCAGCCGCCGGTACAAGGATCGCCTCCGCTTCTCGAGCCCGAATGACGCCGCCGGCGGGCCTGTCGCCGATTCGGTTTTCGCTGCAACCATTCGAACCACGCGCCGGCTGACTGCCGCACTCTCGCACTGGTACGTCGCTGCGCTGGCCGTCGCGGCGCTCGTCCATCTCGGCATTCTGCAGCGCGTGCCGTTCGCACTGATGGTCGACAGCGCGAATGTCTACCTGCCCGGCGCGGAGCAACTGCTGGAACGCGGACTGAAGTTCTTCGCGGAGCCGGAGTCGTATCACACGGCGCCGCTGAATTTCGTCTGGCCCGCGTTGTTCTTCGCGCAACCGGAAGCGATCGTATCGGCCAACCACGTGCTGTCGGTCGGCTGTCTGCTGCTGGCCTTCGCGATCGGTCGAGTGCTCGCCGGCCTGCGCGCCGGGCTCGCCGCGGGAATCTCGTATGCGGTCTCGCCGCTGATCGCACCGCTGTTCGCGCATGTGCTGAGCGAACCGCTGTTCATGTTCGGCACGTCGCTGTGGTTGTATGGAACCGTTTCGGTGCTTTCGCGCGACGAGCGGAAAAGCACGATGTCCTGGGCGATCATCGGCGGCGTGATCAGCGTTCTGACCCGACCGGTGTGGCTTCCGTTCATCGCCCTGTCCGCTGCAGTGGCTCTGGTCGCCGGGAAGCTCGATCGCTCCTCTCCCGGGTTCCGCCGGCTCGCGTTCGTCAATATCGCGATCCTGATCCCGGTTTTTCTCTACTGCCTGCATAACCTGTCCGAATTCGGGTTTCTGGGCGTATCGACCGGCGGCGGGACCGCGCTGTATCTGGGCAATCATCCGTTGACACGCGGACTCGAGCCGCAGTTCTTCCTGCTCGAATACGACGTTCAGTCGATGGTCATTCCGTGGTATGGCCAGTACCTGTCGGTCGAAGCCGACCGCGCGCTGCGCGCAATCGGCTGGTCGATGATCCGCGATCGGTCGTTCGCCGAGCAGATCGACTGGTTCCTGTTGAAGATCGGTGCGGTGCTCTTCTTCACCAAGATCGATTTCGCGCCCGATCTGTACAGCATCCGTGCGTTGCGTGTGTTCGAGTTGATATTGGCAGGTTACGGACTGGCGTTGATCAGGCCGCGGCCGCTGCAGTTGCTGCTTGCCGGCGCATTCCTCGTGCAACTCGGTCAGCTGGCGTTCCTGCTGTACAACCGCCGATACAGCGTCGGATCGCTCGAGATTCTGCTGATCGTTCTGTCCGGGTGCGGTGTGGCGCGGCTGCTCGCGGGGATCGACGCGAAGGTCTGGCGGGTACCGCGCGGCATACGGGGTGCGCTGGATTTCGCGGTGACGCGCACCGCTGTGGCACGCAACGCGGCGATCGTCGTTGCGGTTGTCGCCGGGATCGGCGTCGCCCATTGGCATCGCCGGCTGTCCGATCCGCTCGAAGCGGACGTCGACCGAGCGCCGACGCGAACGCTGATGGAGCTTCTCGAGCCGCAGCCTGATCCGCAACGTTCGGCGAACCTGGCGCCGTTGCCGAACGGCGCCCATTTCGTGACGGCCGGCGAAGGCATGTTTGCGATTCGAATCGACGATTCACCTGCGCTCGAGCCGGGTTTCAACTATCTTTGGACGCTGACGATGACGATCGTTCCGCCCGAGGGCAAGTCCTGCCGCGGCGGCCATATTTCGTTCGAGGCCGATCGGCCGCTGCCGGGGTCGAGGTTCGAGTCGATACCGATCGCCTTCAAGGGAGACGGAAAGTTGCATCAGTACGCGATATCTGCGGCGTTCGGGCTGTCGCCGCTCTTCGTTGCGAGCCCGGGGATCCTGCGGTTTCGTCCGTCCTGTCCGGCTGCGACCCAGGTCGGTATCCACCGGATCGCCCTTTTGCAATCGGTGGCTTATGTCCACTATCTCTCGCGAGTCAAATTGCCATGAACCTCAACAGCGTGCTGCTGACCCTGCTGTGCGTCGTCGGCATCGGCGTCGGCCAGATTCTTTTCAAGCTGTCGGCCAGCGCGAGCGCCGCGAACGATCAGTCGATCCTCGGCTTCCTGAACGGCTGGCTCGTCGCGGCGCTGGTCCTGTACGGGGCAGCGACATTGCTCTGGATCTACGTGCTGCGCGTCGTTCCGCTCGCGCTGGCGTATCCGCTTTTCGCGCTGGCATTCGTGCTGGTACCCGTTCTGGCGCATTACGTGTTCGATGAGCCGTTGCGGATGTCCTCGCTGGTCGGCGGCGTGTTGATCGTTGCCGGCGTGGCCATTTCGACCAGGGGTGCGCTGTGAACGACCCGGAGGTGCCGCGTGAATGACCGGCCAGGTGTTGCGGTCGTGATCCCCAGCTTCAAGGTGGCCCGACACATTCTGGGCGTCGTTCGTTCGATCCCCGCCGAGGTATCGCGGATCTACGTCGTCGATGACTGCTGTCCCGAATCGAGCGGAGACCTGGTCGAACGCGAGGTCGACGATCCGCGGCTGACGGTCATTCGGCACGCACGCAACGAGGGCGTAGGCGGGGCGGTCGTCAGCGGCTACCGGCGTGCCCTGGAGGACGGTATCGACATCGTCGTGAAGATCGACGGCGACGGCCAGATGGACCCGGCGATGATTTTCAATTTCGTCAAGCCGATCGTCGACGGAAGGGCCGACTACACGAAGGGGAACCGCTTCTACAGCCTCGACCTCGTCCGGGCGATGCCCGGGCTGCGCCTGTTCGGCAACGCGGCGCTTTCGCTGATCAACAAGATCACGAGCGGATATTGGTCGATCATGGATCCGACGAACGGCTATACGGCGATCAGCACCAAGGTTCTTCCACTGCTCCCTCTCGGCATCGTCGAGCGCAGATATTTTTTCGAGAGCGACATGCTCTACCACCTGGGACTCATCCGGGCCTGCGTGATCGACGTGCCGATGCGGGCGATCTACCGGGACGAAACGAGCAATCTTTCGCTGTCGCGCACCGCGCTGAGGTTTCCCGGCAAGTACGCGATTCGCGCGGCCAAGCGCTTCCTGTACAGCTACGTCCTGCGGGATTTCAATGCCGGCTCCGTCGAGACCATTCTGGGGTCGTGCCTGCTGGTCTTCGGATCGGTCTTCGGCGCGTTGCGCTGGACCCAGGGGATCCTTCACGCGGAAGTCGCGTCGAGCGGAACCGTGATGCTCGCGGCGCTTCCGGTCATCCTCGGCGTACAGTTTTTGCTGTCGGCGCTTTATTACGACATCCAGAATCAACCGCGCGAAGCGCTGCACCCGATGCTTTAGCGCCGGAGCCACGACCAGGCCCGCACCGGAGGATTCAGAGGCCGTGGCCACGACCAAGCCCGCACCGGAGGATTCAGAGGCCGTGGCCATGACCAAGCCGCACCGGAGGGGTAACGCCGGGGTCGCGACGAAGCGCTGCGGATTTCGCTACCGCGGTCAGCCGCGCAGCGCCGAGACGACGAGCCACACCGACGCGAGCAGCAGCATCCCTTCGATCACCGCGATGTGCAGGTGTGCGCTCATCCGCCGCGTCAACCAGCGCGCGCACCAGCTTCCGGGTATCGTGATCGCGCCGATGACGGCACCGGTGACGAACGTGCTGCGGTCCATCAGCGAATAGCCGCCAAAGACCGCCAGCTTCACTGCATCGTTGATCAGCGAGATCGCCGCGTCGGTCGCGACGATCGCCGCGCCAGGCATTCCGGTCGACAGCAGCAGAGAGATCAGGAACACGCCGGTGCCGCTGACGATTCCGGAGAGGAATCCGAACGCGCCGCCGCCGACCAGCAGTCCGCGTCGCTGCAACTGGAGGTTGCGTTGCGCCGCCCAGCGGCGCAACGGGATCACCGCGGCGATGAAGCATGCGAGGACGATCTGCAGCGTCTTCGCCGGCAGCATCGCGAACACCCAGACGCCGGCCAGCATCGCCGGCAGTGCGGCGATCAGCACGGTGCCGCACGTGCGCCAGTCGATCGCGTCACGATTGAACGCCATGCGGCCGGCGTTGATGATGACGCCGGCAACCGTCAGCACGGGCAGCACCGCCTTCACGCCGACGACGGGGATCAGCACAGCGGTCAGGATCACGCCGGTCCCGAAGCCGCCGAGTCCGCCGATCACCGCGGCGAAGAACGCGACGACGCCGACCCAGGCCATCGCCGCCGGCTCGATCAGCATCGAGGATCGTCGACGGTCTTGCCCTCACCGTGCGCGGGGCGGGACAGCAGCGTATCCCGGCGCGAGCCGGGCCGGCGGCTCGCAACGGACATCAGCCGGTCACAGCGGACACTTGCCGACGTAGCCTTCGGAGACGGCTGCCTCGGCTTCCGGCGGCGCCGCCGCGCGCCCGTCGAACAGCATCGGGATCTGGTTCGTCGTGCCGAGCTTCGGATCGGCACGGCGTTTCTCGTTGATCAGCCGGAAGATGTTCCATTCGTCGTGCGCGCCGCGGCTGACCGTCGACGATGCGCGCAGCCCGTAGTAGCGGCGGAACGCGGGCTTCGTGAGGCTGCCGCTCTCGACCACCTTCGCGAATTCGGGGTCGGACTTGACACGCTTGTCGAAGTACGCATCCAGCTTCGCCATGTCGTTGCTGCCGTCGAAGCCGAAATAGCGCGCGAAGTCCTGCGGCCCGGCGAACTGCACGAAGTCGAAGTCGCCGAGACCGTCCGGTCCTTCGAGCAGCGTGATCCACATCATCATGTAGTCGGCGCCGGTGCCCTTCGGCAAGTCGGCTTCGAGCGTGCCCGGGTTGAGCACCCAGACGAAGTCCGGGCCGTGCCGCTTCTCGATCGCGGCCTTCGCGGCTTCGGCGACCTCCTTGTTGACGTTGAAGTTGCCGCCCCCGGAGGACGTCAGCGGCACGCTGAGGTAGCCGATCGATTTCCCGGCCTTGCGCTGCTCGGCGATCAGCGTGCGGAATTTCTCGATCCGCGACGCGATCGTCGACTTCAGCTCGTCGTTGATGCAGTAGCAGATGCCGACCTTCGCGCATTCGGTGACCTTGGCCGCCGACGCCGGCGCGACGGGCAACATCGTCGATGCGGCGGCGGCGATCAGCAGCGCAAGACGCGCGACGGGTGCATGAGCGGTAAGTCCTTTCGTCGTTGGCATCGTACCTCCCGGCGTTGAAGGTTTCAGTGTGCGCCGCTCGCGGATTGCACGGCAGTCGCTCGCGCGGCAACCTTACGACGCGCGGCGCAGCTTCGTCAACGGGAGGCCGGTGGCTTGAGACTGGCTGCATGCAGGCCGGTTGCCCCGGGGCGCGGCACACCGCACCGCCGTACGTATGCTCGAGCTGCGCCGTCCCGGCGAACCTGCGCGATTTGCGGGTGCGCGCCGTTGCGTGATACGGTCTGCCCGATCGTGTCCCGGATGCCCGCAGAATGAAACGAACGCCGACGATCCTTTCGCTCGCCGCATTGATCGTGTGCGTCGCGGCCGCTTGTTCCTCGACGCAGCCGGCGAAGCCGAACAGGACCCCGCCGCCGATTCCTGAGCCGCCGATTGCGCCGATCGCCGCTGCGGTGTCGCTCGCGCCGTCGGGAAAGCTGCGGGCCGCGATCAACTTCGGCAACCCGATCCTCGCGTCGCGCGATGCGGCGACCGGCGAGGCGCGCGGTGTTTCGGTCGACCTCGCGCGCGAGCTGTCGCGGCGGCTGGGCGTGCCGCTGGACCTCGTTCTGTATACCGCGGCCGGCAAGGTCGTCGACGGCATCAAGGCCGGCGAGTGGGACATCGGCTTCGTCGCGATCGATCCGGCGCGGGCCGTCGACATGGATTACACGGCGGCGTATGTGATCATCGAAGGTGCGTACCTGGTACCGAGCAATTCGCCGATCCGCCAGAACGCCGACGTCGACAAACCGGGCATTCGCGTCGTCGTCGGCAAAGGCAGCGCGTACGACCTCTACCTGGCGCGTGAGCTGAAGAACGCGAAGCTGGTCCACGCGCCGACGTCGCCGGCTGTCGTCGACACGATGGTCGCCCAGGGTGTCGAAGTCGCCGCCGGCGTCAGGCAGCAGCTGCAAGCCGACGCGAAGCGCGTGCCGAACGTGCGGCTGCTCGACGGGCGTTTCATGGTGATCAACCAGGCGATGGCGGTCCCGAAGAACCGCGCCGAGGGCCTCGCCTACCTGAAGGCGTTCGTCGAGGACGTGAAGTCGAGCGGCTTCGTGGCGCAGGCCCTCGAGCGCCACGGAATCGACGGCGCGGCGGTTGCGCCGCCGCAGTAGCAAGGCGACGCCGGAGAAGATCGACGGGCGTCGAAGCATTCGGAATATCGTTGGCCGAGGCGAGCGGGAAGATTCCGGCGGCAAGGAAGCGAACATGAGATACGAGCTGTACTACTGGCCTGGCATTCAGGGACGCGGCGAGTACGTGCGTCTCGCGCTCGAGGAGGCGGGGGCCGACTACGTCGATATCGCGCTGGTTCCGGAAGAAGAGGGCGGAGGCGTTCCGGCGATGGAGCGGTGGCTCGACGGCGAGGATGTCGCGCATCCGCCGTTCGCGCCGCCGTTCCTGAAGGCGGGGCGGCAGGTCATCGGGCAGACCGCCAACATCCTGCTGTTTCTCGGGCCGCGGCTCGGCCTCGCTCCACGCGAGCAGGCCGGAAAGCTCTGGGTGCACCAGCTCCAGCTGACGATCGCCGACTTCATCGTCGAGATCCACGACACGCATCATCCATTGGGCAGCAGCCTGTACTACGAGGACCAGAAGCCGGAGTCGAAGCGGCGCGCGAAGGAGTTTCTCGCGAACCGGCTGCCGAAGTTCCTCGGCTACTTCGAGCGCGTCATCGAGCGCAGTCCCGGCGGCCGCTGGCTCGCGGGTCCGAAGCTGACGTATGCCGACCTGTCGCTCGCGCAGGTCGTCGCGGGTCTGCGCTATGCGTTCCCCAAGTCGACGGCGGCGACGCTGCGCGGTTTCCCGCGCGTCGACAAGCTCCACGACGCGGTGTTCGCGCGGCCACGGATCCGCAAGTACGCCGCATCGGACAAACGTGTGCAGTTCAACAACGACGACCTGTTCCGGCGCTATCCGGATCTTCCCGATTGAACCGTTTCCGCTTCGGCAGGAATGAAATGCAGTTCACCGTCAACGATATGGAGGTCTCGCGATGAGTCCGGTCCCTGTTTCCGTTCAGTCGTTTCTGCTTGCTGCAGTGCTCGTCCTGGCGTCCTCGGCGGCGCTCTCCCAGCAGCCGACGCGCGTCCGCGGCACCGTCGCCGGTCTCGACGGCAACGTGCTGACGGTCAAGGCGCGCGACGGCAAGGACGTGAAGATCAGCCTGCCCGAGAACCTGACCGTCGTCGCGGCAAAAGCGCTGACGCTGGCCGACATCAAGCCGGGCGATTTCGTCGGGCCGGCGTCGCGGGTGCGCCCCGACGGCACGCTCGAGGCGATCTCGCTGCAGGTCTTCCCGGCGTCGCTGAAGGGCGTCGTTCCCGAGGGGCACACGTCGTGGGATCTCGAGCCCGGATCGATGATGACCAACGGCAACGTGGCCGCGGCGGTCGGCGCCTCGGGCGGGCGCGAGCTGACGATCGAGTATCCGGGCGGCTCGAAGAAGGTGATCGTGCCCGAGAACGTGCCGGTGTTCACGACGGTTCCCGCCGACCGCTCGCTGCTCGTGCCCGGCGCCTACATCGTAACGACGGCTCGCGCCGGGACCGACGGCGTGCTGTTCACGCAGCGGATCGCCGTCAGCAAGGACGGCGTGCGGCCGGCGAACTGATCACTCCAGCGGCTTCAGCTCGCCCAGCACCGTCGGGATCAGCTCGTCGACGGTCGGATGGATGTGCACGGCACGCTGCAGCACCGTATACGGCGACTTCGCGTACATGACGTCGAGGATGCAGTGAACGGCCTCGTCGCCGTTGAGCCCGAGGATCGCCGCGCCGAGAATCTCCTTCGTATCGGCGTCGACGGTCACCTTCATGAAGCCGAGCGTCTCGCCCTTCTCGACGGCGCGGCCGACGCGCGCCATCATCCGCTTGCCGACCAGCGCGCGCCGCCCTGATCGGCGCACTTCCGCATCCGACATTCCGACGCGGCCGAGCGGCGGATCGATGAACAATCCATACGCCGCGATGCGATCGGTGACCTTGCGCGTATCCGCGTTCAGCAGGTTGTCGGCGACGATCTCGTAGTCGTTGTACGACGTGTGCGTGAATGCGCCGCGGCCGTTGCAGTCGCCGATCGCCCAGATGCCGGGCACGCTCGTGCGCAGCGTATCGTCGACCGTGATGTAGCCGCGCGCGTCGACGGCGACGCCCGCCTTGTCGAGTCCGAGATCGTCGGTGTTCGGCACGCGGCCGACGGCGAGCAGCAGATGCGAGCCGACCGCCTCGCGCCCGCCGCTTTCGCACTCGAGACGGACGGCGATCCGATCGCCGCGCTTCTCGACGCCGATGCACTCGGCGCCGTTCTCGATGACGATGCCCTCGTCGCGCAGGATCGTCGCGATCGCGTCGGAGACCTCCGGGTCCTCGCGGCCGATGATCCGCGGTGCCTTCTCGATGACGGTGACCTGCGCACCGAACCGGCGGTAGACCTGCGCGAACTCGAGACCGATGTAGCTGCCGCCGATGATCAGCAGGTGCTCCGGCAGGAAGTCGATGTCGAGGATCGTCGAGTTCGTGTAGTAGCCGACCTGGTCGAGGCCCGCAAACGGCGGGACCGTCGCGCGCCCGCCGACGTTGACGAAGATCTGCGGCGCGTCGAGCAGCTCGTCGCCGACGCGCACCGTCGTCGGCGACTCGAACCGCGCATGGCCTTCGACGACGGTCAGGTTCGCGATTCCCTTCAGCCACTTCTCGATGTTCCTGCTCGCCCGCACGGCGACCTCGTCCTTGCGCGCCTTGACCCGTTTCATGTCGACGGCGACCGGCGAGTCGATCGTCACGCCGTAGAACGCCGCTCGCCGCGCGAGATGCGCCGCGTACGCCGATGCGACGAGCGTCTTCGTCGGCATGCAGCCGGTGTTGACGCAGGTACCGCCGAACAGCTTGCGCTCGACGATCGCGACGCTGCGCCCCGCCTTCGCGAGCCGCTCGGCGAGCGACGGTCCCGATTGGCCGGTGCCGATGACGATCGCGTCGAAGTGCTTCATGGTGCGTCTCCGTACAGGTTGAGCGTGCCGCGCCGGTTGACGAGTCGCCGCGTCAGGTCATGCTGCCGGCTCCTCGTGGATGATCACGCCGTCGAGATCGTCGCACGGCTGCGTCCACGGCGCACGCTCGATCTGCCGGCGCGTATCGGCATAGCCGGCCTGCCATCGCGCATGAATCCCGTTCGGCGTGAAATCGATGTCCTTCGTGTGGTCCTCGCCGTCGACGCGCGGAGCGAGCAGCGGTATCACGTGCATCACCGACGCGCAGCCGTACGACAGCATCTCGCGGACCAGCGCATCGTCGCGCCGCTCCGGCGGTATGTACTCGGCGAGATCGCGCACGATGTGCCGCAGGCGGTGGATCTGCTGCTGGCGCACCACGTGACTCTTCACGCGGCTCGCGTACTGGATGTCCTTCTGGCGCCCGAGCACCTGCCAGATCGACTTCGGTTCCGGTCCGTGCGGGTGCCAGACGTTGGCCGAGAAGATCAGCGAGTCGCGGCGCGGCTTGTCGTCGAGCACCACCTCGATCGGCGTGTTCGAGTAGATGCCCCCGTCCCAGTAGGCTTCGCCGTCGATCCGGATCGCCGGAAAGGCAGGCGGCAGCGCGCCGGATGCCATCACGTGCCGCACGTCGATCGGCTGCTCGCGGCTGTCGAAGTAGCGCATCGCCCCGGTGCCAACATTGACGGCGCCGAGCGTCAGGCGGCCGTGCTTCGCGTTGATGTAATCGAAGTCGATGAGTCCGCCCAGCGTCGCGCCGAGCGGCGCCGTCGTGTAGAACGCCGCCTGGTCGACGCCGAGCGGATTGTGCAGCCCCCACAGCGCCTGGACGTTCGGCGCGAAGAAGCCGCTGATGCCGTTCGCGTACGTCGTCGCATTCGCGATGACCGACGCGAACGACGACCACAGCGCCGTGTAGTCCGAATACTGCCGATGCCGGACCAGGTCCCAGAACGCGGTGAGCCGTTCCATCCGTTTCCCGGGCGGATTGCCGGCGATGATCGCGCCGTTGATCGCCCCGATCGAAGTTCCGATCACCCACTGCGGCTCGATGCCGGCTTCGTGCAGCGCCTGGTAGACGCCGACCTGGTACGCACCGAGCGCTCCGCCGCCCTGCAGCACCAGCACGACCTGGCCGTGAAAGTTCGCGCCGGTGTGCGCCGCGACCTGTTGCTCGATGCGCTCGCGCGGAGTGCTGCGCGCGCGCTTCGGCGCTGTCGCGCGACCGGCGGCTTCGCTCCGGTCGCTGACGCCCGATTGCTTTCCATCCGCCATCGCTTCGCTCCCCGTTCGCACGCTCGCCGCTCAGTTGGCTTTCACGCTCGACGTGATCGACGCGATCACGCCGGTCGCGGTGCGGAACTGCTCGATGCGATCCTTGATGTCGTGACGCCGCTCGATGTAGCCGAAATCGGTGTACGCCGTCCACACCTGGCCCGCGGTGTCCTGGTACACGAGCAGGCGCACCGGCCAGTCGAGGCCCGAGTTGGGGTTCGACGTCATGAACTGCGTGCCGAGCGGCGGATTGCCGAACTCGAGCAGTGTCGACGGGTGCAGCGTGATGCCGGCATCGGCGGCGAGCTTCGTCTGGTCGATCTCGGCGAAGAACCGGATGCCCTTGTCGGCGATGTCCTTCTTCAGCCGTGCGATGGTCTCGCTCATTCCATATGCGCTCCTGACCCGGATCAGTCCGTCGGGCGCGACGGTTTGTGCGCCGGCGCCGCCGGAGGCGACGAGCGTAGCGCCGAATGCAACGACCGACAACAGCCTGGTGATACCGCGTTTCATCGAATGCTCCTTGTGTGGCTCATGCGTGCATGAGGGTGGGTTGAAAGATCGACAGGCGCTGCATCATTCGCGGCCGTGCGCAGCGGACGAGGCGGGGAGCCGCAGCCGCGTTGCGAGCAGCGCCGCCGCGGCCAGCGCGAGCGCGATGCCGCCGACGCACGCGGTCCAGCCGAAGCGCTCGAAGAGCTGCCCCAGCACGACGCTGCCGACGATGCCGCCGAGGAAATAGCACGCCAGGTAGATGCCGCTTGCCGAGCCGCGGTCGGCATGCTCGCTGGATCCCGCGGCGCGGCCGACGAACCCGGTCGCCGTCGCCTGCGCGAAGAACGTCCCGGCGCCGACCAGCGCGAGGCCGGTGAGGATCGCCGGCAGCCAATGTGCCAGCAGCAGCGGGAGTCCGGCGCCGGCGACGGCGATCGCGCCGAAGAACGTCGGCTGCGTCCCGAAGCGCGCCACGGCGCGGCCCGCAAGCGGCGTCGTGATCATCGACGGCAGGAAGACGAAGTAAACGAAGCCGACGGCCATCCGGCTGAGGCTCAACGGCTCGCGCACCAGCACGAAGTTGACGTACGTGAACGTGCCGATGAACGCGAACAGGATCAGGAAGCCGATCGCGAATGCGGCGCGCAGCGGCGCATTGCGCAGGTGACCGGCCCAGATCGCCAGCGGCGGCACGGCCGTCGCGCGCATCGGCATCGCCGGCGTACGTCCGAGCGTGAACCAGACGAGGACGGCCCCGGCGAGATTCATCGCCGCGAACGCATAGAAGTTGCCGGCGAGACCGAGGTGGTCGGCGAGCGCTGCCGACAGCAGCCGGCCGAAGAGATTCGAGGCGACGTTGCCGGTGATGTACGCGGCGAACGCCCCGGCGGTATCGGCGCTGCTGCAATGCTCGGCGAGGTACGACAGCGTCAGCGCGAACGCCGTCGACATCAGCAGGCCCTGCGCGACGCGCAGCAGCGTGAACGTCGTCAGGTCCGGTGCGACGGCCAGCAGCGCGGTCGGAATCGACAGCAGCGCGAGGCTCGCGAGGATCCCGTTGCGGCGGTCGATGCGGTGGCTCAGGAACGCGACGGCGAGACCGGCGATCGCCATGCCGATCGTGCTCGCGTTGACGGCGAAGCCGATCGCCGCCGGCGACACGCCGTACGACTTCGCGAGCGACGGCAGGATCGCCTGCGTCGCGAACAGGTCGACGACGGTGAGAAACGCGGTCAGCGCGATCACGAACGAGCGCAACAGCGTGCCAGGCGCGGCGCTGCGCGCGTTCGTCATCGTGTGCATCGTGCTGGTGTCCATCGGGAGTCGGCTTGCGAGTGGTCGATCGGCGGGCGTCCCTGGCGCGCGGCGTGCGCGCGACAGGGGCCGGCGTGGCTGGTGCGGGGCCGCGCCTACATCATGTGTGCGTCGGCCTTCATCTCGCTGGGGAACAGGTCGACCGAGATCAGCACGGCGGTCGCGCTGCCGGTGTTCTGCCACCAGTGCGACGTGCCGTTGCGCTCGGGCGCGATGTCGCCGGCCTTGTGCGTGATCGGCACCGAGCAGCTGCTCGCGTATTCGACGACCTCGCCGGAGACGATGTAGATCATCGCCGGCCGTTCGTTGTGGCTGTGCCACGGCACGATGCCGCCCGGCTTCACTTCGAGCTGGCGCAGGCGGAACAGGCGATTCTTCAGCGCCAGCGGCTCCTTCGACAGGTCGGTGCTCGCACGAACGAGGTCGGTGACGTCCTTGGGCGCCGTCGGTCCGGGCTTCTGACCCTGGCCGTCGGCGACCTTCTTGTCGGACGGGCACTCGCCTGCGGTCGCGAATGTCGCGGCGAATGACAGCGCGCCGCCGAGCACGGCGGTGGCGATCCGGCGAACGATGAGGGATTCGGTGTTGTTGACGCGATTCATGCTGCAGTCTCCTTGTGTGGGCGCTTCGCGCTCGGCGAATTGCCCGGTTGGTCGAGTGAACCGAGGATTGCTTACAGCCGGCCTGGCTCGATCCGACGCGCTTCGAGTCGGACCGGTTGCTGCAATGCGGTTTGGTCGAGGCAACCGTCGATTGCTTACAGTGTCTGTGCGCCGGCGCATCGCAACGGGCCGCGAACAGGCCTAGAATCGCAACGCCAATCCGAACAATCCGCGTGAATAACAAGGAGGCGACATGTCGCGCAACGCCGCAACCCGACAACTCATTCCCGTCGCCGCGCTGCTCGTGCTCGCGGGGACCGCGCTGGCCGAGGACGCCGCCGATGCGCTGAAGCGCGTCTCCGACGCGATGGGCTCGACCGGCCTCAAATCGATCCGCACGAGCGCCACCGGCGTCGGCTACACGTACGGCCAGGCGTTCAAGCCCGGCGACGCGTGGCCGAAGATCACGATCCACAGCCAGGTGCGGACGATCAACTTCGAGTCGGCATCGATGCGCGAGGAGACCACGCTGAGCCGCGCGGAGCCGCTCGGCGGCGGCGGTTATCCCCCGACGGGGCAGCAGAAGAACGACCAGTTCCTGAGCGGCAACTACGCGTGGAACGTGACGGCCGCCGGCACCGTTCCGACGCCGCAATTCGTCACCGGCCGGATGCACCAGTTGTGGATCTCGCCGCACGGCGCGGTGAAGTCCGCGATCCGCAACCTCGCAACGATGAATGCCGCCGGCAAGGGAGCGCGCGGCGCGCTGTCGTTCGCGTTCGCCGAGTCGGAGCGGTTCACGGCGACGATGTTCGTCGATCAGAACATGCTCGTCGAGCGCGTCGAGTCGCGCTTCCCGGATCCGGTCCTCGGCGAATCAACGGCGACGACGTTCTATGCCGACTATCGCGACGTCGGGGGAATCAAGTTCCCGGGCAGGATCAGGCAGGTCCAGGGTGGGTTCGTCGTTCTCGACGTGACGGTCGACGAAGTGCAGCCGAACCTGTCGGCGGAGATCCAGGTTCCCGACTCGGTGCGTGTCGCATCGGAAAAGGTCGTCGCCGACAGGGTCGCCGACGGCGTCTGGTTCATCAGCGGCGGAACGCACAACAGCGTCGCGATCGAGCTGAAGGATTCGCTGGTGCTCGTCGAGAGTCCGCTGAGCGATGCGCGCGCGCTGCCGGTCATCGAGCAGGTCAGGAAGCTGGTTCCGGACAAGCCGTTGCGGTGGGTGATCAACTCGCACAGCCACTTCGACCATGCCGGCGGATTGCGCGCGGCGGTCGCGGAGGGGGCGACGATCGTCACGCATGAAGGCAATCACAAGTTCTATGCAGCGGCGTTCGCCACGCACGGCAAGATCGCCCCCGACCATCTCGCCAAGGCGGGCCGGCAGGCGAAGTTCCAGCTCGTCAACGACAAGGGAACGATCAGCGACGGGAAGCGCTCGATCGAAATACACCGGATCAAGGGCAGCGCGCACAGCGACACGTTCCTGATGGTCTACCTGCCGGCGGACAAGCTCCTCATCGAGGGCGACGCGTACACGCCGCTGGCGCCGAACGCGCCGGCGCCCAGTCCTCCGAATCCGAACAACGTGAATCTCGTCGAGAACATCGAGCGGCTGCAGCTTGCGGTCGAGCGCATCCTGCCGCTGCACGGGCGCGTCGTGCCGCTGGCGGATCTGTACGCGGCGGTCGGCAAGACGCCGCCGAAGTAGGCCGGCGCAGCGGGCGGTGCGGCCGGGCGGCGATGGGGGAGGCGGCCGGCGGCGCCCTCGTCACGCAAGCCGCAGCCGCACCACGGGACGGGCCGGCTTCCGGCGCGCGACTTCGACGAATCCGGCACGGTCGAACATCGACTTCGTGCCGAACCACAATTCGTCGTCGTCGAGCTCGCCCCGCTTGTCGACCGGGTAGGCCTCGAGCAGGCGCACCTTTTTTTGCTTCGCATACGCGATCGCGCCGTCGAGCAGCGCGTGCGCGACGCCGGTTCCCCGTTGCGCCGACGGAACGACGAAGCAGATCACCGACCAGACCGGCTCGTCGTCGACGGCCTTCATCACCGGCGATCGCACGAGCTTGCGGTAGTGCTCGCGCGGTCCGAACGAGATCCAGCCGACCGGCGCTCCGTCGCGGTAGCCGACCAGGCCGATGAACTCGCCGGCCTCGACGCGCGCGCGCATCTCGCGGCGATTGCGATCGGCAATCGGGACGCCCTTTTGCGGCGGCAGCGGACCGCTGACGCGATAGAACATGCACCAGCACCCCCGCGCCCCCGAGCAGCCGCGCGCACGGAATACCGCTTCGAAGTCGTCCCAGGTCGCGGGCGTCAGCGGCGCGAACTTCAGCTTCGTCGTCACGCCCTGCGCTCCAGCGCGAGGCGCACGCCCAGGGCGACGAGGACGCCGCCGCTGCAGCGATAGAGCCACTTCAGCGCGCCGGGTCGCCTGCGAACGACGGCGGACAGCAGGCCTGCGAACAGGCCGACCGGCCCCTTCACGACGAAGGTCAGCAACGCGAAGATCAGTCCCAGCACGAAGATCGCCAGCGTCGGATGCGCCGCATCGGCGGCGACGAACTGCGGCAGGAACGCGAAGTAGAAGATCGCGATCTTCGGATTCGAGAGGTTCGACAGCGCGCCGTCCGCGAACATCCGGCCGAACGACTTGCGGGTGCCGTTCGCGGTGCCGATCTCGGCGCTGCGCGTGCGCAGCAGGCCGATGCCGAGCCAGATCAGGTACGTGGCGCCGGCCAGCTTCAACGCGACGAACAGCCAATCGGATGCGCGCAGGATCGCGCCGAGTCCGAGCGTCGCGAGCACCGTATGGCCGACGAGACCCGTGCTGACACCGGCGGCGGTGACGATGCCGGCGGCGGCGCCCTGCGCCAGCGATCGCGACATCACGAGGATCATGTCCTGGCCCGGCGTGGCGATCAGCACCAGCGACGAGACGATGAAGAGCAGCCAGGCGACGTCGAGCATCGGAACCTCCGCGCTAGAAAGCGGACAAGTGTACGAAGCGTTCGGGGTGGCTGTCCATCCGCGTCGGCGCGATGCAGTAGCATGCAGCGATGAGAGCGAATATCGCAGCCGCTGCATCGCTGGCGGCACTGCTTGCGGCAGCCGTCGCGGCACAGGTGCCGCCGACGCCCGCCGACGCGTCGCGCTACACCGGCCTGCATGCCGCGGCATGGTCCGGCGACGCCGCGCAGATCCGCGCATTGCTCGCCGCCGGCGCCGACGTCAAGGCGCGCGATGCTTATCGCCGCACGCCGCTGCACGTCGCGGCGTTCGCCAAACGGCCGGCCGCGATCCGTGCGCTCGCGGAGGGCGGCGCGAACCTGAACGCGCTGGAGAACGATCGCTACGACGCGATCACGATCGCCGCCGTCGCCGACGACGAGCCGACGCTTGCGGCGCTGCTCGAGCTCGGCGCGAGCGCGAAGAACGTCACGAGCCGTTACGACGGCACCGCGCTGATCGCCGCCGCGCATCTCGGGCACGACGGCGTCGTGCGCCGCCTGATCGCAGCGGGTGCGCCGCTCGACCACGTCAACAACCTGCACTGGACCGCGCTGATCGAGTCGATCGTCCTGGGCAACGGCGGTTCGCGGCACACCGCGACGCTGCACGCGCTCGTCGCTGCGGGCGCCAGCACGCGACTGACCGACGCGCAGGGCAACACGCCGCTCGCGCTGGCGCGCAGTCGCAATTACAGCGAGATGGTGCGGATCCTGGAAAGCGCCGGCGCGAAGTAGCCGCTCGGGAACCTGGCGAACAATTCATCCCAGGGATGATTTTTCAAGAATTCATCCCAGGGATGATTTTCAGTCGGTCGCGATGCCTTCCTCGGTCGGCCGCATCTTTCGCCGCTGCATCCAGATCGCGAACAGCCCGGAGCCGACGATGATCGCCATGCCGAGCATCGACCCGGCGTCGGGCACGTGATCGAAGACCAGCCACGACGAGACCGTCGCCCAGACGAGCTGCACGTACGAGAACGGCGCGAGCGTCGCCGGCGGCGCATTCTCGAACGCCTTGATCAGCAGGAAGTGGCCGAAGCCCCCGATCATTCCCATCGCCATCATCGTCAGCCAGCCCCACCATTCGGGCGTCTTCCAGAAGAACGGCAGCGTGCACGTCATCACGATCGTGCATACCAGCGCGGTCCAGAAGTGCGTCGTGTACGCCGAATCGCGGCCGGCGTACTTGCGCGTGATGATCTGGAACAGCGCATAGGTGATCGCACACCCGATCGGGAGCATCGTCGCGATGTCGAACAGCTTGCCGCCGGGGCGGGCGATGACGAGGACGCCGACGAACCCCGCTGCGACGGCGAACCACTGCGAGCGGCGGACCGTGTCGCCGAGCAGCGGCACCGACAGCGCGGTGAGGACCAGCGGCGAGACGAACGAAAGCGCGGCCGCTTCGGCGAGCGGCAGGAAGTGCAGCGCCGAAACGAACATCCCGCTCGAGACGAGCAGCATCAGGCCACGGACGGTCTGCATCTGCGGGTGGGCGGTGCGGACGAGGTCCCACTTCAGCCGTGGGCCCACCAGCAGCGCGAGAAAGAGCCCGTGGAACGCATAGCGTCCCCAGACGATCTCGTTCAGCGGCAGGTGCGGGTTGATGAACTTGGCGAAGGTGTCGAGCGTCGCGAAGCAGATCGTCGTCGCAAGGATCAGCGCGATGCCGCGCGCGAGATGACGCTCCGAAACGTCGGGTTCTGCGGTGGCCGCCTGCGGGCTCGCGGGTTGCGGTTCGGCGGCGCCCGGGTGCGCTGCGGTCGGTGATGCGGTGAAAGCTGGATCTGCTGTTGTCGTTCGCCGGGGAGGGTCGTCCATTCGTGTCCGTTGCCGTGTGCGATGCACGTTGTGATCGATCGGCGTTGATCGCCGCGCGTCTCACAGCCGCCCCGCAAGATGCCAGAATGCGGCCGCTGTGGCAAACTTGCGATCCGCCGCGGCAAAATTGCCGTCCGCCGCGGCAATCGGGCCCTTCGCAGGCCGTAGTTCCCATCATTCCCATGTCCCAGGCGATAGCGATCCCGCAAGCATCCACGCTCGGCAAGCCCGCAGAACAGATCGCGCACGTCGTCGCTCGCTGCCGGTCGCAGATCCCGGGCCTTTCGGTGCTGGCCGGCGCCGAGGACGTGAAGCCCTACGAATGCGACGGATTGTCGGTGTACCGCGAACAACCGGGAGCCGTACTGCTGCCCGAGCGCGAGACGCAGATCGTCGCCGCGCTGCGTGTGTGCCATGCGGCCGGCGTTCCGGTTGTCGCGCGCGGCGCGGGTACCGGGTTGTCGGGCGGCGCGCTTCCGCTGGCCGACGGCGTCGTGCTGTCGGCGGCGAAGCTGAACAGGATCGCAGCGATCGACCTGCCGTCGCGCACCGCACGGGTCGAGCCGGGTGTGCGCAATCTGGCGATCTCGGAGGCGGCGGCGCCGTTCGGCCTGTACTACGCGCCGGATCCGTCGTCGCAGATCGCGTGCACGATCGGCGGCAATGTCGCCGAGAATTCCGGCGGCGTCCACTGCCTGAAGTACGGACTGACGGTGCACAACGTGCTGAAGGTGCGCACGGTGCTGATCGACGGCGAGGTCGTCGATGTCGGCGCCGACGCGCTCGATGCGCCCGGCTACGACCTGCTCGCGGTGATGATCGGCTCCGAGGGCCTGCTCGGCGTCGCGACCGAGATCACCGTGAAGCTGCTGCCGAAGCCGCAGCTCGCGCAGTGCGCGATGGCATCGTTCGACGACGTGGCGAAGGCCGGCGCCGCCGTCGGCGGCATCATCGCCGCCGGCATCATCCCGGCCGGCCTCGAGATGATGGACAAGGCGGCGACGCAGGCGGTCGAGGACTTCGTCCACGCCGGCTACGACCTCGACGCCGAGGCGATCCTGCTGGTCGAATCCGACGGGACGCCGGAGGAAGTGGCCGACGAGATGGCGCGGATCAAGGCGGTCCTCGACAACGCGGGCGCCTCGGACGTGCGCGTGTCGCGCGACGAGAAGGAGCGGCTGCACTTCTGGGCGGGACGCAAGGCGGCGTTCCCCGCCGTCGGCCGCATCAGCCCGGACTACTACTGCATCGACGGGACGATTCCCCGCCGTGCGCTGCCGCGGGTGCTGCGCAGCATCGAGGCGATGACGCGCGAGTTCGGCCTGCGCTGCGCGAACGTGTTTCACGCCGGCGACGGTAACCTGCATCCGCTGATCCTGTTCGACGCGAACGTGCCGGGCGAGCTCGAGCGGACCGAAGCGTTCGCCGCGAAAATCCTCGAGCTGTGCATCGAGGTCGGGGGGACGATCACCGGCGAGCACGGCGTCGGCATCGAGAAGATCAACCAGATGTGCGTGCAGTTCGGAGCGGCCGAGCTGCAGCGCTTCCACGGCATCAAGGCGGCGTTCGACCCGCCAGGATTGCTGAATCCCGGCAAGGCGGTGCCGACGCTGCACCGCTGCGCCGAGTTCGGGCGCATGCACGTCAAGAGCGGACAGGAACGACATCCGGAGCTGCCACGATTTTGATGAACGTCACTTACCAGACCGACCTGGAGGGGGTCGACTGGGTAGAAATGAAGGTCGCGGTGGCCGCCGACGACTTCGACAACGGCCGCACGCCGGACCAGTTGCGCCGCTCGTTCGAGGCGAGCCACGTGGCTTGCGTCGCCTATGCGGGCGGCGAGCTCGTCGGCACCGCCCGCGCACTGTCCGACGGCGTCTGCAACGCCTACATCGTCGACGTCTGGACGCGCAGCGACATGCGCCGGCAGGGCATCGCGCGCAACATGCTCGCGACGCTCGAAGCGCAGCTCTGCGGACAGCACGTCTACCTGTTCTCCGACGATCACGCGGCGGTGTATCGCGCGTGCGGCTATCGCGACCGTCCGGTCGGACTCGAGAAAGTGGTGGGTACATGGTTGCAGCCGTAGAGACGCCCGCGGCGATCGTGCCGTTCCTGCCCCGCAAGTTCCTCGCGCGCCTGCGCGGCGTGTTGTCGAAGGAGTGCCTGCTGACCGAGACCGAGGATACGGTCGGCTACGAGTCCGACGGTCTCTTCCATCTGCACGAGAAGCCGCTCGCCGTCGTGCTGCCCGAGAACGAGACGCAGGTCGCCGAAGTGCTCAAGGCGTGCCGCGACTTCAACATTCCGGTCGTGCCGCGCGGCGCTGGCACCGGGCTCGCCGGCGGCGCACTGCCGCACCGTCACGGCATCCTGATCTCGCTGACGAAGATGCGCGCGCTGCCCGAGATCGACGCTGCCGCGCGCCAGGCGCGCGTGCAGCCCGGCCACGCCAACCTCGCGATCTCGCAGAAGGTCGCGCCGTTCGGACTCTTCTACGCACCGGACCCGTCGAGCCAGCTCGCGTCGAGCATCGGCGGCAACATCGCCGAGAACTCCGGCGGCGTCCACTGCCTCAAGTACGGACTGACCGTGCACAACGTGCTGGGCGTGCGCGTCGTCACGTCCGACGGCGACGTGCTCGCGCTGGGCGCCGGCAGCCTCGACCAGCCGGGCTTCGACCTGCTCGCTGCGATGCACGGCTCCGAAGGGCTGCTCGGCGTCGTTACCGAAGCCCGGGTGCGGCTGCTGCCCACGCCGCCGGTGATCCGCGTGCTGCTCGCGTTCTTCCCGACGACGCAGGATGCCGGCAACGCGGTCGGCGCCGTGATCGGCGCCGGCATCATCCCGGCCGGTCTCGAGATGATGGACAAGCCGTCGATGGAGGCGTCCGAGTCGTTCATGCCGCTCGGCCTGCGCCTCGATGCCGGCGCCGGCCTGCTGTGCGAGCTCGACGGCTTGCCCGAGGAGATCGAGGAGCTGACGCTTCGCGTCAAGCAGCTGATGGAGCAATGCGGCGCGTTCGAGATCCGGCAGGCCGACGATGAAGACGAGCGCGCGCGGCTGTGGTGGGCGCGTAAGGGCGCGTATCCGGCGCTGGTCAAGATCGCCAACGACGTCTACATCTGCGACTCCACGGTGCCGCGGCGCACGCTCGGCCGCGTGATGGCGAAGATCGACGAGCTGTCGGCGAAGCACGGGATCCGCGTCGCGCAGATGTTCCATGCGGGCGACGGCAACATCCATCCGATCCTCTACTACGATTCGACGCAGGAAGGCGAGTCCGAGCGCGCCGACGCGCTGGCCATCGACATCCTGAAGCTCGTCATCGCCGAGGGCGGCACCGTCAGCGGCGAGCACGGGATCGGCTCCGAGAAGCTCAAGGGGATGTGCATGCAGTTCGGCGAGCTCGAGCTCGCGGCATTCTTCGGTGTCCGCCAGGCATTCGATCCGCACGAAGTGCTGAACCCGGACAAGGCGATTCCGACGCTGCACCGCTGCGCCGAGTTCGGCTCGATGCGGATCCGCTTCGGGCAGGATCCGTTCAGCGACCTGCCGCGCTTCTGATGCCGGTTCGCAACTAATGCCGGTTCGCACTCATTGAAGGAGGATTCGTGGCCTATAAGCTCTATATCGGCAACAAGAACTACTCGACATGGTCGTGCCGCGGCTGGCTGCTGGTGCGCGCGACCGGCGCCCCGTTCGCCGAGGAGCTCGTCTCGCTGAATGCGAACGAGCATTCGAGCGTCTACAAGGAGTTCTCGCCGAGCGGCCTGGTGCCTTGCCTCGTCGACGATGGAACCGTCGTGTGGGATACGCTGTCGATCGCCGAATACCTCGCCGAGCGCCATCCGGGCGTGTGGCCGTCCGACGCGAAGGCGCGCGCCTGGGCGCGCTCGATCTGCGCCGAGATGCATTCCGGATTCCGCCCGTTGCGCGCCGAGATGGGGATGTGCATACGCGAGCGCGTCGACGTGCGGCCGTGGTCGCCCGGGCTCGTTCGCGACATCGCGCGAATCGAGGCGATCTGGAACGAGACGCTGTCCCGCTTCGGCGGGGAGGGCGGACTGCTGTTCGGCACGTTCTGCGCCGCCGACGCGTTCTTCGCGCCGGTCGCGTTCCGCTTTCGCACGTACGGCGTCGAGCCGGGCGGCGCGGCGGCGAACTACGCGCAGGCGCTGCTCGCGCATCCTTATGTCCGCGAGTGGGAAACCGCCGCGCTCGCCGAAACCGAGATCGTCGAGGCCGACGAGCCGCGGATCGTCTATCGCGACAAGATCAGAAACTGAAATTCATCCCAGGGATGATTTATCGATGAGTGCCGACACGCTGATTCCCGAGTGGCGCGAGCGGATCAAGATCGCGCAGGTGAAGAACACGCCGTTGCGCATCCGCGGCGGGGGCACGAAGGATTTCTACGGCGAGCGTCTCGAAGGCCAGGTGTTCGACGTGTCGGCGCACTCGGGGATCGTCGACTACGACCCCACCGAGCTCGTCATCACCGCGCGCGGCGGCACGCGTCTGGCCGACATCGAGAAGGCGATGGCCGACGCGGGCCAGTTCCTCGGGTTCGAGCCCCCGCACTTCGGCGGCGACGCGACGCTGGGTGGCTGCGTCGCGACCGGGCTCTCGGGTCCGCGGCGACCGTATGCCGGTGCGGTGCGCGATTTCGTCCTCGGGGTGCGGGTGCTCGACGGCAAGGGCGACGATCTGCGCTTCGGCGGCAAGGTGATGAAGAACGTCGCCGGCTTCGACGTCTCGCGGCTGATGACCGGAGCGATGGGCACGCTCGGCATCCTGCTCGAGGTGTCGCTGAAGTGCCTGCCGCGGCCGAAGGCCGAAGCGACGCTGATGTTCGAGATGTCGGCACCGGAGTCGGTGCGCCGCGTCAACGAGTGGGCGGGGCTGCCGCTGCCGCTGTCGGCGTCGGCGTGGCACGAGGACCGGATCTACGTCCGGCTCTCGGGCGCCGACGCGGCGGTGCGTGCCGCCAGGCAGAAGCTCGGTGGCGACGAGATGGCGCCCGCCGAGGCCGATGCGTGGTGGAACAGCCTGCGCGAGCAGCGGATGGCGTTCTACTCGACGGCGAGCCAGCTCTGGCGTCTGTCGGTGAAGTCGACGACGCCGCACACCGACCTCGGCACGTTCCAGATGATCGAATGGGGCGGCGCGCTGCGCTGGCTCAACGCCGCGTCGGCGCTCGACACCGCGACGGTCCGCGAGTGGGCGCAGGACAACGGCGGCCACGCGACGCTGTTCCGCTCGGCGTCGCGGCACGCCGGCGTGTTCCATCCGCTGACGCCGCCGGTGCTGGCGATCCACAAGCGGCTAAAGGAAACCTTCGATCCGTCGGGGATTCTCAACCGCGGCCGGATGTACCCCGAGTTTTGACGCCGGGTCCAAGCGTGGGCCGCGCGCGGCCCCGAACTCCCGGCGCATCCGATTCCTGACTTCTGTCCTCCGACTTCCGACTCCGACATGCAAACCAATCTCGCCGAATGGATCAAGGACACACCGAAGGGGCAGGAGGCCGACGCCATCCTGCGCATGTGCGTGCACTGCGGCTTCTGCACCGCGACGTGCCCGACCTATCAGCTGCTCGGCGACGAGCTCGACGGGCCGCGCGGCCGCATCTACCTGATCAAGCAGATGCTCGAAGGCAACACGGTGACCGAGAAGACACAGCTGCATCTCGACCGCTGCCTGACGTGCCGGTCGTGCGAGACGACGTGCCCGTCGGGCGTGAAGTACGGGAAGCTCGTCGACATCGGCCGCGAGCTCGTCGACGAGAAGGTCAAGCGCGGGCTGTTCGACCGGATGCAGCGGCGGTTCCTGAACTGGGCACTGACGAGCGGAGGCGCGTTCAGCTCGGCGGTGTCGCTCGGTCGTGCGCTGCGCCCGGTGCTCCCGGGCGGGCTGCGCCGCAGGATACCGCCGAGAGTGGCGCCGGGCGCCTGGCCCGCGCCGTCGGCACAGCACGCGCGCAGGATGCTGGTGCTGAAGGGTTGCGTGCAGCCCGCGCTGCTGCCGCGCATCGATGCGGCCGCCGCGCGCGTGCTCGATCGGCTCGGCATCGCGCTGGTCGCGGTCGCCGAGTCCGGATGCTGCGGGGCGGTCAGCCATCACCTGAACATGCACGAAGAGGCGCTGGCCTTCGTCCGGCGCAACATCGACGCGTGGTGGCCGCAGATCGAGCAGGGCGCCGAGGCGATCGTCGTCACCGCGTCGGGCTGTGGCGTGATGGTGAAGGACTACGGACACCTGCTGCGCCTCGATCCCGCGTACGCGGACAAGGCCGCGCGCGTGTCGGCGCTGGCCCGCGACATCGTCGAAGTCGTCGCCGCCGAATGGGAGCGGATCGTGGCGCTGCTCGAAGCGACGCCCGCGCGCAACGACAGCGCACCGCGCGTCGCGTTCCACTCGCCGTGCACGCTGCAGCACGGACTGAAGATCAAGGGCGGCGTCGAGCCGATCCTCGCCGCCCTCGGCTACACGCTGAGCCCGGTTGCCGACGCGCACCTGTGCTGCGGGTCAGCCGGGACGTATTCGATCCTGCAGCCGGAATTGTCGGGCCGGCTCAAGGCGAACAAGCTGGCGGCGCTGCAGGCCGGCGCGCCGGCCGTCATCGCGTCGGCGAACGTCGGCTGCATCACGCATCTGCAGAGTGGCACCGACATTCCGGTCCGGCACTGGATCGAGCTGCTCGACGAGCGCCTCAACGCGCGTCACTGAGGATGGATTCGAACGACGGCCCGGCGCGCGCTGCCGTTGATCCGGAAATGCCGTCGAGCGCTGCGCGATGGCGCGCCGGCTATCGCCACTTCCTCGCCATCCCGACGCGCTGGATGGACAACGATACGTACGGTCACGTCAACAATGTCGTCTACTACTCGTACTTCGACACGGTGATCAACGAGTACCTGATACGCGAGGGCGGACTCGACATCCGCGCCGGCGCGACGATCGGCCTGGCGATCGAGACGTTCTGCCAGTTCCACGCGCCGCTGTCGTTCCCCGAGACGATCGACGCCGGCCTGCGCGTCGGCAAGCTCGGCAACTCGTCGGTGCGCTACGAGATCGGTTTGTTCCGCCGGGACGACGACAGCGCCGCGGCGACGGGGTACTTCGTCCACGTGTTCGTCGATCGCGCAACACAACGCCCCACGGCGATGCCCCCGGCGATTCGCGACGCGCTGCAGCGTCTGCAGCCCCGATGAGCGCCGAGCTGACCGTGCTGCGCTGCGAGCCGATGACCGCGCGGACGCTCGCCGGCGCGCTCGCGGTGCTTGCCGAATTCCTCACCGACGATCCGCACTACCTGGCGTCGAGCACCGCCTACGGTGACGCCGGGCCGGAGGCGATGCAGCGCGCGCTGCGCCTCTTTCTGGCGCGGCCCGAGCTCGGTTTCGTGTTCGTCGCGCGGCGCGGCGACGACGTCGTCGGGATGTGCGTCGTCTGCTACGCGATATCGACCTCGCGCGGCGGACTCGTCGTCAAGCTCGACGACGTGTCGGTGCGACGCCGCGACCTCGGCACCGGTGTCGGCAGTGCGATGCTGGACGCGTTGAAGGCGCACCTGCGGGCGCACGCCATCACCCGGATCGACATAGGCTGCCATCGCGACAACGGCGGCGCGTGGCGCTTCTACGAGCGTCACGGGTTCGTGGCGCTGAACGAGGAGCGGCTCGCCTGCCTGCTCTGATCGCCGGGCGATTCCAGGCGTCGCGAGCGGCGGCACTCCCTGGTCCCGCGCGTAGAATGCGCAGGTATTTCGACGGAGGCTCAGGAACATGGACGTACGCGCGGCAGTCGCATACAAGGCAGGCGAGCCGCTGGTGATCGAGACGGTCCAACTCGAAGGACCGCGCGCCGGCGAGGTCCTGGTCGAGATCAAGGCGACCGGCATCTGCCACACCGACGAATTCACGCGCTCGGGTGCCGATCCGGAGGGACTGTTCCCGGCGATCCTCGGCCACGAAGGGGCGGGCATCGTCGTCGACGTCGGCGCGGGCGTGGCGAGCGTGAAGAAAGGCGACCACGTGATTCCGCTGTACACGCCCGAATGCCGCCAATGCAAGTCGTGCCTGTCGCGCAAGACGAATCTCTGCACGGCGATTCGTGCGACGCAGGGCAAGGGGGTGATGCCCGACGGGACGAGCCGGTTCTCGATCGGCGGCAAGCCGATCCATCACTACATGGGCTGCTCGACGTTCGCGAACTACACGGTGCTGCCCGAGATCGCCGTTGCAAAGATCCGCGAGGACGCGCCGTTCGACAAGGTGTGCTACATCGGCTGCGGCGTGACGACGGGGATCGGCGCGGTGATCAACACGGCGAAGGTCGAGCCCGGCGCGAACGTCGTGGTGTTCGGACTCGGCGGCATCGGCTTGAACGTCGTCCAGGGCGCGCGGATGGCCGGCGCCAACATGATCGTCGGGGTCGACCTGAACCCGGCGCGCGAAGCGCTCGCGCGCAAGTTCGGGCTGACGCATTTCGTGAATCCCAGGGACGTGAACGGCGACGTGGTCGCGCACCTGGTCGAGATGACCGGCGGCGGCGCCGACTATTCGTTCGAGTGCATCGGCAATGTCGACGTGATGCGGCAGGCGCTCGAATGCTGCCATCGCGGCTGGGGCGTGTCGGTGATCATCGGCGTAGCCGGCGCGGGGCAGGAGATCAAGACGCGGCCGTTCCAGCTCGTCACCGGCCGCGTGTGGAAGGGCACCGCGTTCGGCGGCGCGCGCGGACGCAGCGACGTGCCGAAGATCGTCGACTGGTACATGGACCGGAAGATCAACATCGACGACCTGATCACGCACGTGATGCCGCTCGAGCGGATCAACGACGCGTTCGACCTGATGCACGCCGGAACTTCGATCCGCTCGGTCGTCGTGTACTGACGATGGCGCGCGCGGCCGCCCGCTATTTCGGACTGATTCCCGCCGCCGGCACCGGATCGCGCTTCGGCGGCGAGCTGCCGAAGCAGTACCTGCCGCTGAACGGGCGCGCGTTGATCTCGTATGCGATCGATGCGCTGGCCGATGAGACGCCGCTGACGCGCGTCTATGTGATTCATGCGAAGGACGATCGGCGCTGCGCGCAAGTCCTCGGCTCGGGGCGCCGCGTCGCCGCGCTTGCGTGCGGCGGCGCCTCGCGTGCCGAGTCGGTGAAGAATGCGCTCGCCGCGTTGCGCGGGGAACTGCGCGACGACGACTGGGTGCTCGTTCACGATGCGGTCCGGCCGTGCCTGCCGGGCGAGGCGCTGCGCCGGCTGATGACCGAGGTCGCCGACGACCCGACCGGCGGCCTGCTCGCGGTTCCGGTCGCCGACACGCTGAAGCGTGCCGACGCGGACGGCCGCATCGAGGCCACGGTTCCACGCGACGGGCTCTGGCAGGCGCAGACGCCGCAGATGTTCCGCTTCGGCGTGCTGTGGGACGCGTACAAGGCGCATCGCGCGCTCGAGTCGACCGACGAAGCGCAGGCGGTCGAACGTCTGGGGCTGCAGCCGAAGCTCGTGCGCGGCGCTCTCGCGAACATCAAGGTCACGTATCCGGACGATCTCGCACTCGCGGCGGCGATCCTCGGCGAAGGCCACGCGCTCGCGCCGGTGCCGCGACGCCACGTCCGGGATGCCGCTCAACCGACGCGCGGAGCGGGTTGAGCGTGCGCATCGGTCATGGCTTCGACGTGCACGCTCTGGTCGACGGACGGCCGCTGATCGTCGGCGGAGTGACGATTCCGTTCGGCCGCGGCCTCGCCGGGCATTCGGACGCCGACGTGCTGCTGCACGCGATCTGCGACGCGCTGCTCGGCGCGGCAGCGCTCGGCGACATCGGCGAGCACTTTCCGGATACGTCGCCGGACCACGCGGGGGCCGACAGCCGCAAGCTGCTGCGTCGCGTCGGCGAAATGCTGGCGAACGGCTATACGATCGTCAATATCGACGCGACAATCATCGCCGAGGCGCCGAAGATGGCGCCCTACAAGGCGCGGATGATCGACAACATCGCCGCCGACCTGCGGCTGCAGCGCTCGCGGGTCAGCGTCAAGGCGAAGACGACGGAGCGCCTCGGGTTCACCGGGCGCGGCGAGGGCATCGCGGCGGAAGCGGTCGCGTTGATCGCGCCGCTGCCGGAAGTGGACAGGTCGTCCCCGGGCGCGTAAGCCGGATCTTCCGGATCGATCACGCCGTCGGCGCCGGCACCGGCAGCGCGATCCGCGCGAGCGTCCCGCCGCCTTCGCGCAACAGCACCATGAACTCGCCGCCGTGCTGGTCGACGACGCGATCGACGATCGCCAGGCCGAGTCCGGATCCCAGCTTACCGCCCGCGGCGCTGCCGCGTGCAGGATCGAGCCGCGTGAACGGCCGCTTCAGCCGCTCGACTTCCGACGGCGGAATGCCGGGCCCGCGATCGGCGATGTCGATCACCGCGCGCTGCCCTTCGCGCCGGATCGTTACGTCGACGCTCGGGCTGCCGTAGCGGAACGCGTTGTCGATCAGGTTGACGATTGCGCGCTCGATCGAGCGGGCGCGAAGCGGCACGAGCGGCAGGTCGGGTGCCGGCGTCAACGCGATCGCCTGGCCCTTGCGCCGATAGCGCTCGACGGATTCGCCGACGAGGACGTTGAGGTCTTCCATCGCGAGCGGCGTCGAGTCCTCGCCGCGCGCGAAGTCGAGGAACTGGTTGATGATGCGGTCCATCTCCTCGATGTCGTCGATCATCCCTTCCTTCATCGCTTCGTCGTGCACCGCCATCTCGGCGCCGAGGCGCAGGCGCGCGAGCGGCGTGCGCAGGTCGTGCGAAACGCCGGCGAGCAGAAGCGCACGATCGTCCTCCATTCGCTTCAGGCTCGCCGTCATCCGGTTGAAGCCCTTTGCGAGACCGGCGATCTCGGTCGGACCCGATTCTGACAGCGGAGCGGGCGTGCGTCCCTTACCGACGGCAGCGACCGCGTCCTGCAGATCGCGCAGCGGATTGTTCATCCGCCGCGCGAAGAAGTACGCGGCGATCAGCAGCACGACGAGCACGATGCCGCCCCAGACCATCACGCGGCTCGGCAGCTCGTCGGAGGGCCGCGACAGCGGCAGCCCGACCCAGTACGCCCCATCGCCCGCGAGGAGGCGCACCCAGACGATCGGTCCGGCCTGCGATGCCTGCACGCGAAGATCGGTTTCCTGACCAAGGCGCTCGCGCAGCCGATCCTCGAGCTCGCGCATCCGGGGTCCCATCGCGGGCCGGCCGATGTTCGGACGCTCGGCGACCGGTACCAGCAGCACCCCGTATTCGCGTCCGAGACGGCGGAGGAAACCGGGGCGGTCCTGGCTCTGCAGGCTCGACAGCGCGGCTCGCAGCGTCTCGAGCTGCACGATCTTCGTGTCGTTGAACTGGCGCTCCGCGAACGTTGCGCGGTCGTAGCGAAAGATCGCGAGCGCGGCGACGAATCCGATCGCGATGACTGCGAAAAGCAGCAGTGCGATGCGCCCGAACAGCGAGCGCGGCAGCAGGCTCACTTGCTTTCGCCGTCGGGCACGAAGACGTAGCCGAAGCCCCAGACGGTCTGGATGTAGCGCGGCGAACCGGGATCGGCCTCGATGAGCTTGCGCAGCCGCGAGATCTGCACATCGATCGCGCGATCGAAGACTTCGTGATCCCGGCCGCGCGCGAGCATCATCAGCTTCTCGCGCGCCAGCGGTTGCCGCGGATGCGTGACGAGCACGCGCAGCAGGCTGAACTCGCCGGTGGTCAGCGCGATCGATTCGTCGCCGCGCTTCAGCGAGCGCGTCGACAGATCGAGGGCGAACGGTCCGAACGTGACGACGCCTTCGGTCGTCGGCGCGCCCGGCGAGTTCGATTCGCCGAAACGGCGCAGCACGGCGTTGATGCGCGCGACGAGCTCGCGCGGGTTGAACGGCTTGGCCAGGTAGTCGTCGGCGCCGGTTTCCAGTCCGATGATGCGATCGACGTCCTCGCTCCTGGCGGTCAGCATGATGATCGGCACCGTCTCGCCGTTGCCGCGCAAGCGCCGGCAGATCGACAGGCCGTCCTCGCCGGGGAGCATCAGATCGAGCACCAGCAGATGCGGCGGGTCGCGCTGCAGGCGCTTGTCGAGCATCGTCGCATCGGGCAGCGTGTTGACGGTGAAGCCCTGCTCGGTGAGATAGCGGCTCAGCAGGTCACGCATCCGCGCGTCGTCGTCGACCACCAGTATTTTTTGCGTGACAGGCTTCATCGGATTCGTGCGGCGAGAACGGCAGGCACTATGGCAGCAAATTGTAACTTCGCGATTTCACGGCAAGAATTCGTTACATCTTGCGCGTTCGCGCAAGGAACGTTCATCCGGATAATCCTCCCTAAGTTGGAGCAGCGGAGGATAGTCGACGATCCCACCATGCGACCTCATCCACACATCCGAGAGAAGGATTCATCATGTCAGGAAATCGCAGCAACCGTTTGTTCGCGATGGCACTTGCGCTCAGCGCGGGTCTCGCGGCACTGCCGGTTCTGGCTCAGCACGGTCCGCACGGGCACCACGGCCGCGACGGCGATCCGCTCGCGCGCACGATCGGCGCCCTGAAATCGCAGCTCAATCTGACGGCTTCGCAGCAGCAAGCCTGGGATGCGGCGGTCGCCGCCGCCAAGCAGGCCCGCGAGGCCGCCCGCGCGAGCCGACAAACGGTCGGCCAGCTTGCACGTGAAGAACTGGCGAAACCGGCTCCTGACCTGGCGAAGATCGCAACGGCAGCCGATCAGGCGCACGATGCGAGCACCACGGCGCGTCGCCAGATCCGCAACCAGTTCCTGAGCCTCTATGCGACGTTCTCGCCGGAGCAGAAGACGCTGGTCCAGCAGGCGCTGGCCAAGCGAATGGAGCGCATGGATTCGTTCCGCGAGCGCATGCGCGAGCGCTTCGGCAAAGGCTGAACAGCCGACCGACCCCGACTCTCCTGAAGTGAAGTATCACCGGCGCCACGGCGCCGGTTTTTTTTTGTATCGGATGCTCGTTTATGCCAAAGCCATCCTGTAAAATTAAAACCTTGACACTGCTATGCAAACGTCATAGCATTCGTCTTATCACTGGTGCGAAATGCCCTCCGGGCGTCGCGTGCCGGCGATAGCAGGCCGGGCACATTCACTCGACACCCTCCGGTCTTATGTCTGGCCTGTCCTCCAACCCCCGCTCTCGCGGGGGTTTTTTTCTGCATGTGGTGAAAATGTTGCGCAATTGCCACGGCGGCGGCGTTTCACCGCCGACCCTCTTGACTTTGTATGCAAATGGCATAAACTGATTCCTGACCCTCCGGCCGAGAGAAAATCCCGGACCTCCCTCCTGTCTGGCGACTCGGCCGATTCGGATGCCTCCGCAAAGCGGGGGCATTTTTTTTGTCCTGAACCGGCCGCTCGTTTCCGGATAAGATCGGGCGGCGTTGCCACCGTCCCGCCAGCACAGCAGCCCGATGCACCGCCCCTCACAGTTCGTCGTTGCGATGCACCGACTATTCGCCGCCGCAACCGTGGCGGCCGGCTTGTGCACTCTCTGCGGATGCGCCGCGGCGCCTGCTGCTGCCGACACGCCGGCGCCGGCGCGGCCCGGCGATCCTCTCGTCGCGAAGCTGGCCGCCGGCGGCTTCGTGATCTATTTCCGGCACGGCCGGACCGACACGACGTACCAGGACAAGCAGGACCGTCCGGAATGGTGGAAGTCCTGCGATCCGAAGCGTCACCGCGTGCTGTCGGATGAAGGGCGTCTGCAGATGCAGACGGTCGGCGCGCACATTCGCGCGCTGCAGTTGCCGGTCGCGAAAGTGGTCACCAGCGAGTACTGCCGCGCGGTCGACAGCGCGCTGCTGCTGCAACTGATGCCGATCGCGCAGAATCCGGCGCTCAATTACGCGGATGCTCAACGCTTCATGAAGCGGTTCGATCCGCAGATCGCGGACGGGTATCGCGCGCTGCTCTCGGAGAGGCCGCCGCCCGGCAAGAACACGATCCTCGTCGGGCACGTCCACGGCATCAACCCGCAGATCGATGTCGTGTTCTCGCAACTGCAGGAGTCGGAAGCGGCGGTGATCCGGCCGCTGGGAGACGGCAAGTTCGAAGTGGTCGGGCGCTTGACGGTCGACAAGTGGGTGAAGCGGGGCAGCGATGACTGAGTGTGGTCTGTAACGCTACTGCTGAGAATTGACTTCTGGTACTACAGCAGGAGAATTGACTTCTGGTACTAGAGCAGGACGAGGTTGTCCCGATGTATCAGCTCGGGCTCGTCGATATAGCCGAGGATCGATTCGATCTCGCTGCTCGGCTTGCGCAAGATCCGCTGCGTTTCGAGGCTGCTGTAGTTGATGAGGCCGCGGGCGATCTCGCGGCCATCGGACGTGCGGCAGGCGACGACCGCGCCGCGATCGAATTCGCCGGCGCACGCGATCACCCCGATCGGCAGCAGGCTCTTGCCGTCGCGAGAAAGGACCCGCGCGGCGCCGTCGTCGATCGTTACGGTGCCGCGGACCTGCACGTGATCGGCGAGCCACTGCTTGCGCTTCGCGAGCGATATCGGCTCCGCTTCGAGATGCGTACCGATCGCTTCGCCGGCGGATAGCCGCAGCAGCACATCGGTCTCGCGACCGCTTGCGATGATCGTCGACACACCGGCACGCGCCGCGCGCTTGGCGGCGAGGATCTTCGTCAGCATGCCGCCGCGTCCGATGCTCGTGCCGGTGCCGCCGGCCATCGCCTCGAGCTTCGGGTCACCGGCGCGCGCATGCTGGACCAGCGTCGCGGAGGCGTCCTTGCGCGGATCGGCGGTATAGAGCCCGGTCTGGTCGGTCAGGATGATCAACACGTCGGCTTCGATCAGGTTGGCGACGAGCGAACCGAGCGTGTCGTTGTCGCCGACCTTGATCTCTTCGGTGACGACGGTGTCGTTCTCGTTGATGATCGGGATCACGTTCAGCGCGAGCAGCGTGCGCAGCGTCGACTTCGCATTCAGATAGCGCTTGCGGTCCGCGGTGTCGTCGTGCGTCAGCAGGATCTGCGCGGTGTGCAGCGCGTACTGCGCGAAGCTCGATTCGTAGACCTGGATCAGCCCCATCTGGCCTACCGCGGCGGCCGCCTGTTGCTCGTGGACCGCCGACGGGCGCTTCGACCAGCCGAGCCGCTGCATGCCCTCGGCGATCGCGCCGCTCGAGACGAGGACGACTTCCTTGCCCTCGCGCTTCAGCGCGACGATCTGCCGCGCCCAGTCGGCGATCGCCGCGTGATCGAGCCCGCGGCCGTCGTTGGTGACGAGGGAGGAGCCGACCTTGACGACGATGCGGCGTGCCGCGGATGCGAATGCCGACATCGTCAATGCGTCCCCGTCCGGTCGACCGGACCATCGTCGTGCGCCGGGTCGGGAGAGGAAAGCGAATTCGTGGCGGACACCGTCCCCTCGGCTTCCGCCGCAGACGCCGGTGTTGCCGTGGCCAGATGATCGGCGATCGCTCGCGTCAGCTCGACGCATCCTTCACCGGTCATCGCCGATACCGCGAACACGGGGCCGACCGGGGCGAAAGCCGCGACGAAGTCGGCGACGTGCCGCTTGCGCTCATCTTCGGGAATCAGGTCGAGCTTGTTCAGCACGAGCCAGCGCGGCTTCGCAGCGAGCCCGCGATCGTACTTCCCGAGCTCGCGAACGATTGCGCGGGCATCGCTGACCGGGTCGGCCTGCAGGTCGAACGGGGCGACGTCGACCAGGTGCAGCAGCAGCCGCGTGCGCTGCAGGTGCCGCAGGAACTGGTGACCGAGCCCGGCGCCTTCCGCCGCGCCCTCGATCAATCCGGGTATGTCGGCGACGACGAAGCTGCGGTTCTCGTCCACGCGCACCATGCCGAGGTTCGGGTGCAGCGTCGTGAACGGGTAGTCGGCGACCTTCGGCCGCGCCGCGGACACGGCGCGAATGAACGTCGACTTGCCGGCGTTCGGCATCCCGAGCAGCCCGACATCGGCGAGCACTTTCAGCTCGAGCCGCAAGCGCCGCTGGACGCCCGGCTCTCCGGGCGTCGACTGGCGCGGCGCGCGATTGACGCTCGACTTGAAATGAATATTGCCGTAGCCGCCCTTGCCGCCTTGGGCAAGCAGGGCGCGGCTGCCATGCTGCGCGAGATCGGCGAGGAGCTCGCCGGTGTCGGCATCCGTGATCACGGTGCCGACCGGCATCTGCAGTTCGATGTCCTCGGCGCCGCGGCCGTACTGGTCGGCGCCGCGTCCGTTCTCGCCGCGCGCCGCCCGATGGATGCGCGCGAACCGGTAGTCGATCAGCGTGTTGATGTTGCGGTTGGCGATCGCGTAGACGCTGCCGCCGCGGCCGCCGTCGCCGCCGTCGGGCCCGCCGCGCGGCACATACTTCTCGCGGCGGAAGCTGACGGCGCCGTTGCCGCCGTTGCCGGCGCTCACCTCGATCATCGCTTCGTCGATGAACTTCACGATCCCCTCGTCATCCCCGTCATAGCCTCTGGTACAGGCGGAACAGCTCGCTGTTGTCGCCGGGCCGGTTGCCCTCCCAGAGCACGCGCCAACGTCCTTCCTCGGGCGGTCCCGGGGCTTCGTCGCTGCGCGTCGTCTGGTCGAGCAGCAGCGAGCATGCGGTGCCCGGCTTCGCTTCGACCCGCTCGGTCCGCAGGCCGATGAAATAGTCGAGCAGCGCCCGCTGCGGCTCGCCGAGACCGCGGCTCGCGACGCAATCGTATTTCGCCGGAATCGCCTTCTGCAGCTCCAGGATCATCCCGCGATAGCTGCGCCCGCTGTCCTCGACCGACAGCAGGATCGTCGAGTACAGCCCCCAGACCAGCGCCATGCCGACGGCCCAGTTGAGCACCGAGCGTCGCGGCGATTGCCGCGCCGGCCGGATGATCGCGAACCAGACGATCGTGAAGAGCACGGCGAGACCGAAGGCGAACCACTGGAACGGCAGGGTCGTCGCGGCCGGCCGGAAGCGGATCAGGTACTCGTAAAGCTGCGGCGGCCAGTGCGCGTAGAACGACGCCCAGGCGATCCAGGCGACGATCGCGACGAGCCCGAACGTCAGGATGCCGAACCAGTCGAGCGCCGACGACGCGCCGCGCGGCAGCACGTCGACGCTCGCGCTCGCCAGCAGGCAGAGCGGCAGCAGCAGCGGCAGCGCGTAAACCATCCGCGCATCGGCTGCCAGCGTCAGCACGCCGAAGCAGATCGCGAAGAAAAGGAGCGGCAGCTGGATGCCCGGCCGGTTGAACCCGCCCAGATAGCCGCGGACCGCGGTCCACATCGTCCACAGCGCGAGCGGGAACGCCGGCCACGCGATCCAGGCGATGTTCTTCAGATAGAACAGGTGGTCGCTGCGCGGCCCGAGCTGCACCTCGCCGAAAAAGCGTCCCAGGTTCTGCGTATGCAGCCATTCGTTGAAAAGCGCCGGATCGCGCTCGTAGAGCAGCCAAGGCCACGTCAGCACCCACGGCAGGGAGACCAGCGCAGCGACGATCAACGTGCGCAGGTACGACCATTGCCGCCAATGCGGCAGCACCGGCAGCACGAGTGCTGTCAGCGCCAGCAGCCCCGGGCCGAGCAGGCCTTTGGCCATGAACGCGACGCCGCCACCCGTCCCGAGCCAGAATCCCGCCCAGTAGGGTCGGCGCGGCGCCAGGGCCATCCCGTAGAGTCCCATCGCCAGGCCCGCGAGCAGCGCCGTGTCGACAAGCAGCCGGTGCGCGTTCTCCGCCATGCCGACGGCGCCGACCAGCAGCAACGCCGGCAGCCAGGCAAAGCCCTTGCCGTTGAGCTCGCGGCCGGTGCGGCCGAGGAAGTAGAGCGTCAGCAGAACGTAGAGCAGCGAGGCGATCCGCGCGCCGTCGTGCAGCGGCAGGAAGTCGCGAAAAAGTTGCGCGAAGAGCGCGGCGGTCGCGACGAACAGCGGGGGTTTCTCGAGGAACGGCTCGCCGGCCAGCGTCGGCACGATCCACTGGTTCGTTTGGGCGATGTCGTACGCAAGACCGAACGTATAGGCTTCGTCCGGCTTCCACGGATCGTGGCCGAACAGGCCGAGCGCCGCCCAGACGACGCAGAACGTGGCCAGGCTGACGTGCTTGGCGAGTCGCAACGGGAGCGAGCCGCTGATCATTGCTGTCATTCGGGGGCGGTCACGCGCAACAAAAAAGGCAGCCGAGGCTGCCTTTCGGTGTCGCATGCAAAGCGCATCGCCGGCGGTAGCGTCCCCTCGGGTGGCTTACCCTCGGGTTGCACCTGTTCCGGTATATTTCTGCCGGAACTTCTCGACCCGCCCCGCCGTATCCATGATCTTCTGCTTGCCGGTGTAGAACGGGTGGCAGGCGGAGCACACTTCGACGTGAAGCGGCTTGTTGACCGTCGAGCCGGTGTTGAACGTGTTGCCGCAGCTGCACGTGACCTGTATGTCGAAATAGTCGGGATGGATGCCTGTTTTCATGCTCGTGGTCCTTTTCGTCGAGTTCGCCGGATTGTGCGGCGAAACAATGGATTATACAGCAAAGGCGCCGCCAGCCGCCGGTTGCTGCACGGCCGGGGCATCCTCACATGGAGCCTGGAATGCGCGCATTCAAGCTGACTGACCTCGCGGCGATCGAATCGCCGTTGCGCGTCGGCCTGTCGGAAGCGCACCGGATGCCCGAGCAGCTTGCCGTCGAGCGCCTCGCCGCCGAGGCGCGGCTGCCCGAGGCGCAGCTGCGCGAGGTCGCCACGCTCGCATCCCGGCTCGCCCGCGGCGTGCGCCGTTCGCGCGCCAAGGCGGGCGGGGTCGACGCGCTGATGCTGCAGTTCTCGCTCGACAGCCGCGAGGGCGTCGCGCTGATGTGCCTCGCCGAGGCGCTGCTGCGGATTCCCGACATGGCGACCCGCGACCGGCTGATACGCGACAAGATCGGCGGCGGCGACTGGGAGGCGCACCTGGGGCGCAGTCCGTCGTTGTTCGTCAACGCCGCGGCGTGGGGACTGCTGATCACCGGCCGGCTCGTCGACACGCGCGCCGAGAGCGCCCTGCGGCAGGCGCTGGCGTCGATGCTGCGCAAGGGGGGCGAGCCACTGGTCCGAAGGGGCGTCGACCTCGCGATGCGACTGCTCGGCCGCCAGTTCGTCACCGGCCGCACGATCGGCGAGGCGCTCGACAACGCATCCGAGCGCGAAGCGCGCGGCTACCGGTTCTCGTTCGACATGCTCGGCGAAGGCGCGCTGACCGACGCCGACGCGCGCGTCTATCTCGAGGCCTATGAGCAGGCGATCCACGCGATCGGCCGGCATGCGCGTTCGAGCGGCAGGCGAGGCGTCGTCGAAGCCAACGGTATCTCGGTGAAGCTGTCGGCGATCCATCCTCGCTACGTGCGCTCGCAGCGCGGACGCGTGCTCGCCGAGCTGACGCCGCGCCTGCTCGGCCTGGCGCGGCTCGCGCGGACGTACGACATCGCGCTCAACATCGACGCCGAGGAGACCGAGCGGCTCGAGCTGTCGCTCGATCTGCTCGAACGTCTCGCGCGCGACGAAGCGCTGGCCGGATGGAACGGGATCGGCTTCGTCGTCCAGGCGTACCAGAAGCGCGCCCGCCTCGTGATCGACTGGCTCGTCGCGCTCGCGCGCCAGACCGGGCATCGCTTCATGGTCCGGCTCGTCAAGGGCGCATACTGGGACAGCGAGATCAAGCGCGCGCAGCAGGAGGGGATGGCGGACTACCCGGTGCTGACACGCAAGGTGCACACCGACGTCTCGTACCTCGCCTGCGCGCGGGCGATGCTCGGGGCGCCCGACGCGATCTATCCGCAATTCGCGACGCACAACGCGCATACGGTCGCATCGATTCGCGTGCTTGCCGCCGATGCGGAGTACGAGTTCCAGTGCCTGCACGGGATGGGCGAGACGCTGTACGACCAGATCGTCGGCAAGCGCGGCTGGCGGCGCGCGTGCCGGATCTACGCGCCGGTCGGCTCGCACGAGACGCTGCTCGCCTATCTGGTGCGCCGGCTGCTCGAGAACGGCGCCAACTCGTCGTTCGTCAACCGCATCGTCGATCCGGCGGTCAGCATCGATGCGCTGATCGCCGACCCGGTCGCCATCGCGACTGCCGGCGGCGGTCTTCCGCATGCGAACGTTCCGCTGCCGGCGCGGCTCTATCCGGACCGCCGGAACTCCGCCGGCTTCGACCTCGCGGCGGAGGCGCCGCTGCGCGCGATGCAGCAGGCGCTCGCAGCGGCGCCGGCGAGCTGGGCGGCGGCGCCGATGGTGGCCGGCGAGGAACGACCGGAGCGCCCGCCCGGGCGCCCCGTGAGCAACCCGGCGAATCGGAACGATGTCGTCGGCAGCGTCGTCGACGCGACCGAGGCCGACGTGGCGGCGGCCATCGCCGCCGCGATGAACGCCGGTCGCGAATGGTCCGGGCGGTCTGCCGACGAGCGGGGAACCGTGCTCGAGCGCGCCGCCGATGCCCTCGAGGCGGCGCGCGCGACATTGATCGCGATCGCCGTCCGCGAAGCCGGCAAGACGATGGGCAATGCGCTGGGCGAAGTGCGCGAGGCCGCCGACTTCTGCCGCTACTACGCGGCGCAGGCGCGGCGCGAAGCGCCGGCGGCGGTGGCGCTCGGACCGGTGGTGTGCATCACGCCGTGGAACTTCCCGCTCGCCATCTTCGTCGGCGAGGTCAGCGCCGCGCTCGCCGCCGCCAATCCGGTGCTCGCCAAGCCGGCGGAGCAGACGCCGCTGATGGCGGCCGAAGTCGTCCGGTTGTTTCGCGCCGCGGGCGTCCCGCCGGCCGCGCTCCAGTTGCTGCCGGGCGCGGGCGAAACCGTCGGCCAGGCGCTCGTCGCCGATCCCCGCGTTCACGGCGTGCTGTTCACCGGCTCGAATCCGGTCGCACAGGCGATCAATCGCCGGCTCGCCGAGCGCGCCGACGACCCGGTGCTGATCGCCGAGACGGGCGGGCAGAACGCGATGATCGTCGACAGCTCGGCGCTCCCGGAGCAGGTGGTCAGCGACGCGATCGTCTCGGCGTTCGACAGCGCCGGCCAGCGCTGCTCGGCGCTGCGTGTGCTCTGCGTGCAGCGCGACGTCGCCGACAGGATCGTGACGATGCTCGAGGGCGCGATGCGCGAGCTGCGGATCGGCGATCCGCGCGACCTCGCGACCGACGTCGGTCCCGTCATCGACGCCGACGCGCAGCAGGCGCTGCTCGCGCACATCGCACGGATGCGCGCGGCCGGGATGCGCGTGATGCAGATGGAGCTGCCGCCCGAGTGCGCGGCCGGCACGTTCGTGCCGCCGACGCTGATCGAGATCGACCGGATCGCCCAGCTCGAGCGCGAAGTGTTCGGCCCGGTGCTGCACGTGCTGCGCTTCGAGCGGAGCGAGCTGCAGGCGGTCGTCAACTCGATCAACGCGACCGGCTATGCGCTGACCCACGGCATCCAGTCGCGGATCGACGAAACGGTCGACGACATCGTGTCGCACGTGCGCGCCGGCAACGTCTACGTGAACCGCAACATCATCGGCGCCGTCGTCGGGGTGCAACCGTTCGGCGGCGACGGGTTGTCGGGCACCGGACCGAAAGCCGGCGGGCCGCTCTACATGCGCCGGCTGGTGCGCGGCGCGCGCCCGACGCTCGTGTCGCGCCAGCCGGTACGCCTGCCCGGACCGACCGGCGAATCGAACACGTGGTCGGTCCATCCGCGCGGCCGGATCGCGTGCGTCGCCGACGACGAGAGCGCGCTGCGCGAGCAGATCGGCGTGGTCACCGCCGCCGGCAGCGTTGCGCTGGTCGAGTACTCCGCGCTCGGCCAGCGCGTCGCCACGGCGCTCGGCGGCGATCGCGTGAAGCTCGTCGTCGACGTGCTGCGCTCGAACCCTGATGCGGTCCTGCTCGCGGGCAGCCCCGCGCACCTGCACGAATGGAAGAATCGGATCGCCGCCGGCGACGGCCGGATCGTCCCGGTGATCACGCGCGCGCCGCCGGCCGCCGGGACGGCCGCTGCCGGCGGCGGCGCGGGCGGCTATGATATCGAGCGCCTCGTCATCGAGCGCGTCGTCACGATCAACACCACCGCATCCGGCGGCAACGCGGAGCTGCTCGCGTCCGCGGGCTAGCGTTCACCGCATGAACAATTCTCAGGAGGAACGATGATCGCATCCCATCACCACCGATTCGTCGCCGCGCTGCTCGCGGCGTTCATCTGCGCAGCGACGTTCGCCGGCGATGCGCTCGCACAGGCGTCGCCGACCTCGACGTGGCAGCAGATCAAGCAGAAGGGCGAGCTGCGCATCGGCGTCACGCCCGGCGAGCCGTGGTTCTTCAAGGATCCCGGGTCGGGCGCGTGGAGCGGCATCGGCTATGCGATGGGCCAGCAGGTCGCGAAGGATCTCGGCGTCAAGCTCGTTCCCGTCGAGACGACGTGGGGCAACTCGATCGCGGCGATCCAGGCCAACCAGATCGACGTGATGTTCGTGCTCGACGCCACCGACGAGCGCAAGAAGGCGGTCGATTTTCCGGACGCGCCGTTCTTCTGGTACGCACAGGGCGTGCTGATGAAGGATGGGATGAACGTGAAAAGCTGGGCCGATCTCGATCGCGAAGACGTGAAGATCGCCGTGACGCTCGGCACCGCACCGGATCGCGAGCTCACGCGGCGCCTGCCGAAGGCGAAGATCGAGCGCTTCCAGAACATGGACGAGGCGATCGCGGCGTTCTACTCGGGCCGCGTCGACGGCGCGTCGTTCTATCATCCGGCGCTCGTGATGCAGCAGGCGCGGGTCAAGAAGGGCAGGATCTTCATCCCCGAGCCGGTGGTCGCGCTGGCGACGAGCGCCGGCATCCGCCGCGAGGACGACAAGCAGTTCCGCGATTTCCTCTCGGGCGAGTTCGACAAGTACTACAAGAGCGGCGACACGCAGAAGTTCTACGAGGAATTCCTGAAGTCGCGCAACATCGACCCGGCGAAAGCACCGCCGATCGTCAAGGAAAAGTGGTCGAACTGACCGACCCGCAGCAGCCGCCGAAGCCCTGACGCCGGCGGCGATGCGCTACCAGTGGGACTTCGCGAGCGTCTGGGGTCATCTCGACGTGCTGCTCGTCGGCCTCGCGGGCACCGTGAGGATCGCGCTGCTCTCGATCGTGCTCGGCGTGATCGCCGGTGCGCTGCTCGCCGCGATGCGGATGTCGTCGAACCGCTGGCTGCGCGTCCCGGCGAGCGCGTTCATCGAGTTCTACCGGAACACCCCGCCGATCGTCCACTTCTTCTGGTTCTTCTACGCCCTGCCGATCGTGATCGGACTCAACCTCGATCCGTACGCCGCGGCGGTGCTCGCGCTGTCGACGCAGTCCGGCGCGTTCTATGCGGAAGTGTTCCGCGGCGGCATCGCGTCCATCGAGAAGGGGCAATGGGAAGCAGCGCGGGCGCTCGGCATGACGCAGCGCGATGCGCTGCGCCGCGTGATCGTCCCGCAGGCGCTGCGGCGGATGATCGCGCCGTTCATCGAGCGCTCGTTCGAGCTGACCAAGACGACGGCGCTGGCCTCGACGCTCGCGTACGCGGAGCTGCTGTACCAGGCGCAGCAGGTGAACAGCATCACGTTCCGGCCGATGGAGGTCTACACGACGATCGCCGCGATGTACTTCATCCTGCTGTTCACGACGAGTACGCTCGCGCGCATCGCCGAGCGGCGGCTGTCGCAGGTCGGTTGAGGAACGCCGTGGACTACACGTGGGACTTCAAGGTCGTCGCCGACAACTTTCCGGTCCTGCTGCGCGGTGTCGCGCTGACGATCGAGCTGTGGGCCGTGGCATTCGTCCTCGGGATGCTGCTCGGCCTGATGGTGAGCATGGGCCCGGTGTCGGGCAGGCGCTGGCTGCGGCTGCCGGCGATCGGCTGGGTCGAGGTGTTCCGCAACACGCCGGTCCTCGTCCAGCTGATCTGGTTCTACTACGCATTCCCGATCGTCCTCGGCCACCAGCTCTCGCCGGTGACGGCGGCGATCCTGGGGCTGACGCTGAACACGTCCGCCTATTGCGCCGAGATCTTTCGCGCCGGGATCGAATCGATCGCGCACGGGCAGTGGGAAGCCGCGAAGGCGATCGGCATGACGCGCTGGATGAGCCTGCGTCGCGTGATCCTGCCGCAGGTGGTCAAGCGGATGCTGCCGGCCTTCACCAACCGCGCGGTCGAGCTGGCGAAAGTGACGTCGCTCGCCTCGGTGCTCGCCGTCCACGAGATGATGTACCAGGGCCGGCTGCTGTCGTCGACGTACTACCGGCCGCTCGAGATACTGACCGTGGTCGCGCTGATGTACTTCGCGCTGATCTGGCCGGGGACGTATCTGTCGGCGCGCCTCGAGCGCAGGCTCGCGGCGCGCGACTGAGTGCACCCGATGCGCACCGCGCCGCCGCGCCCGGCGACCCGCACCTGACACCGATCACGGGCTGCCGATGCCGTCGACCGACACGCTGATCCGGATCCGGAACCTGCACAAGCGGTTCGGCGCGCTCGAGGTCCTCAAGGGCATCGACATCGACGTGCGCCGCGGCGAGCGCATCGCGATCATCGGCTCGAGCGGCTCGGGCAAGAGCACGCTGCTCCGCTGCATCAACTTCATGGAGATGCCGTCGGCCGGTCTGATCGAGCTCGACGGCCGCGCGCTGGGGTCCCCGCGCGACGCGCAGGCACCCGGGGGCGGGCGAACGTACAGCGAGCGCGAACTGCGCGACGTGCGCGAGCGCGTCGGGATGGTGTTCCAGCAGTTCAACCTGTTCCCGCACATGACGGCGCTGCAGAACGTGATGGAAGGGCTGCTGACGGTGAAGCGCAGATCCGCGGGCGAAGCACGCGAGCGCGCGATGGGGCAGCTCGTGCACGTCGGGCTGCAGGACAAGGCGGACGTCTATCCGGGAAAGCTCTCCGGCGGCCAGCAGCAGCGCGTCGCGATCGCCCGTGCGCTCGCGATGGAGCCGGAGGTGATGCTGTTCGACGAGCCGACGTCGTCGCTCGATCCGGAGCTCGTCGGCGAAGTACTGCGCGTGATCCGTGCGCTCGCCGAGGAAGGGCGTACGATGCTGCTCGTGACGCACGAGCTCGGGTTCGCGTATCACTACGCCGACCGTGTGCTGTTTCTCGCCGACGGCCTGATCCACGAGGCGGGAACGCCCGACGAGGTGCTGAAGCATCCGCGGCAGGAGCGCACGAAGAGCTTCCTGGCGCGGTTCAGCGAATTCACGTTCTGACCGGAGCGCCGGCACGATGCGTTACTACGACGCGGAAACGATCCGCAAGAGGCTCGACTGGCCGCGGATGATCGCAGCGCTGACCGACGCATTGCAGTCCAACATCCAGGCTCCCGTCCGCCAGCGGCACGCGATACCGGTTCCCGGCGGCCCTGACGGGTCTCTGCTGCTGATGCCCGCGTGGCAGGTCGGCGACTCCGTCGGCGTCAAGCTGGTCACCGTGTTCCCCGGCACCGGCGCCAATGCCGTGTCGGCGGTCTATGTGCTCTTCGACGGCAGGACCGGCGCACCGCTCGCGATGATGGACGGCGAAGAGATCACGGCCCGGCGCACGGCCGGCGCGTCGGCCCTCGCCGCGAGCCGGCTCGCGCGCGTCGATGCCCGGCACCTGGTGATGGTCGGCTCGGGACGGCAGAGCGCAGGCCTCGTCGCGGCGCACCTGTCGGTGCGGCCGATCGCTCGCGTCACCGTCTGGAGCCGGAGCTGCGGTCAGGCCGACCACGCCGCCAAGGTGCATCGCGCGTCCGGGATCGATGCGCAGGCGACCGACGACCTCGAAGCGGCCGTCCGCGAGGCGGACATCGTGTCATGCGCGACGCTCGCCACGCACGAGCTGGTGCGCGGCGAGTGGCTGCGCCCCGGGACGCATCTCGACCTCGTCGGCGCGTTCAAGGCCGACATGCGGGAGACCGACGATGCGGCGATGCAGCGCGCCGACCGGATCTTCGTCGACGACCGGGCCGCGGCACTGACCGAGGGCGGTGACGTCGTGCAGGCGCTCGCGAGCGGCGCCATCACCGTCGACAAGATCATCGGCGAACTGCGCGACCTGGTGCGCGGCACCGTACCCGGCCGCACGAGTCCGGCGGAGATCACCGTGTTCAAGTCGGTCGGCTTCGCGCTCGAAGACCTGGCGGCCGCCAAGGCGGTGCTCGCCGCCGAGCGCGGCGCAGGCGGAGTGGGCGGAGCGGGCGGCTCAGGCGGAGCCGGCGATTACCGGTGATGATCGCGGATCCGCGGCTGCGGAAGACCGTCGCTGCCGGCTGACGAAGAGCGTGGCTGCCGATTGCCGGTGAACATCATCGCCGCGGAAGTCCTGGAGTACGTTCGCAAGCTCGACGGCCGGTCGTGGAATCCGGTGTCGCGCTGGATGGAGCGGCGTGCGCCGCTGGTGCTGCTCCATGCCGGCAGCGGGTTGACCGGCATCGGCGAAGCGTGGTGCCGCCAGGAAGAGATCGGACGCGTGCTCGAGGCGCTTGCGACACTGATCGAACGGCGCGTCGTCGGACGCAGGTTCGGCGATGAGGAAGCGATTCGCGCGCTGGCTGCCGAGCGCTCCGGGGAGAGCTGGGCCACGAGCGCCGCGGCGAGCGGTGTCGACATCGCGCTGTGGGATCTGCTCGCGAAATCGCGCGGCGAGCCGTTGTGGAACACGCTCGGCGGAGCGACGGGTCGAGTCCGCGTCTATGCCAGCGGCGGGCTCTATCGCGACGGCGCTGCGGCGGCGGATCTGGCCGCCGAAGTGCGTCGCTATCTTAGCGAGGGGTTTCGCGACGTCAAGATCAAGGTCGGCGCGCTGCCGGTCGACGTCGACGCGGAGCGCGTCGCCGCCGCGCGCGCGGCGATGGACGTTGATGGCGAGCTGTGGGTCGACGCGGTGAATCAGCTGCGTCCGGACACCGCGCCGCGCGCGGCAGCGGCCTACGCCGGCGCGGGTGCATCGGCGATCCAGGCGCCGGTCGCGTTCGACGATTTCGAAACGATGGCGAAGCTCAACAGCGGATCGATTCCGGTGATCGCCGGCGAATCGGAGTTCTCGTCGAGCGCCTTTGCGAAGCTGCTCGAGGCGCATGCCGTCGGCTATCTGCAGTTCAACCCCGGACTGTGCGGCGGTTTCTCCGGCGCAGTCCCGATAGCGGCGGCAGCCGCGGCGCGATCGGTTCGCGTCACGCCGCAGGTGCATGCGACTGCCGTATTGCAGTCGGTCGCGCTGCACTGCGGAGCGGCGATCGCCGGCACCCACTCGGTCGAATACCACCGCTTTCACGATCATCTTCGTTTCCTGTTGCCGGCTGCGCTGTGCGCCGTCGACGCCGGTGTCGTCGACCTCGCGGATCGACCGGGCCTCGGCATCGCGACGCTCGCGCACGGCGCACAGGCCGACGGCGGCTGGATACACCCCCGGCACGCGCTGGGGTGACGCGAATCGACCCGGGAGTCCGCACGATGAGCACGATCGATACCGCTTCGACGAGCGCGCAAGGCTACGTCGCCGACCCGCGCAACGACGCAGTCCTCGTCTACGTCGACGGCGCGTTCGTTGCGCGCGGCGCGGCGGTGGTCTCGGTCTTCGACGCGGGCTTCGGTCTCGGCGACGGCGTGTGGGAAGGACTGCGGCTCGTCAACGGCCGGCTGATCTGCGTCGACGAGCACCTCGATCGACTGTTCGAAGGCGCCAACGCGATCCGCATCGACGTCGGTCACACGAGGGACGGAATCAGGGCATTGCTCGACGAGACGCTGCGCCGCAACGGCATGACCGACGGCGTGCACGTTCGGCTGATGGTTACGCGCGGGCGGAAGTCGACGGTCAACCAGGACCCGCGCTTCGCGATCGGCAAGGCGACGATCGTCATCATCGCCGAGTACAAGGCGCCGAATCCGGCGCTGAAGCAGCGCGGCCTCGCGCTGTGGACCTCGTCGGTCCGCTGCAGCCCGCCGGATGTCTTCGATCTGCGGCTCAACTCGCACAGCCGGCTGAATCTGATCCAGGCGCTGCTGCAGGCGATCGACGCCGGCGCCGACGAGGCGCTGATGCTCGATCCGCACGGCTTCGTCGCCAGCTGCAACTCGACGAACTTCTTCATCGTGCGCGCGGGCGAACTGTGGACCTCGACCGGCCGCTACAACTTCAAGGGCATCACACGCGGCAAGGTGATCGATGTCGCGCGCGCGAACGGCATCGTCGTACGCGAGAAGGACTTCACGCTGGCCGAGACCTGGAGCGCCGGGGAGGCATTCGTCACCGGGACGCTCGGCGGCGTCACGCCGGTGACGAGGATCGACGGCCGCCCGATCGGCGACGGGCGGCCCGGAGCATGGACGAACCGGATCGCGGACTGGTATGCGGCGCTCGTCGCCGGGCCGCTCAGCTGAGTGCGGCGTGATGCAGCACGGCGAGCAGCCGCCGGTTGCGCACGCGTAGAATCTGGTCATGCCCGACGACACCAGCGCTTCGCCATCCGCGCCCGCGTTTCCCTTCCAGCGTACGTGCCCGTTCGATCCGCCGCCGCAGTACGCCGCGGCGCGCGCGACCGGTGCCGTGACGCCGGTCTCGCTGTGGAACGGCAAGCGGGCATGGCTCGTCACGCGGCACGAGGACGTCCGCAACGTGCTGTCCGACGACGCGCGCTTCTCCGGGCGGATGGCCAATCCGGATTTCCCCGCGATCACGCCGGCGCGCGTCGCGGTCGATCGCAACGAGCGCGCGTTCGTCGGGATGGACAACCCGGCGCACGACGTCTACCGGCGGATGTTCACGCGCGAGTTCTCGTACAAGCGCATCCAGGGGCTGACCCCGGAGATCGCGGCGATCGCCGAGCGGCTGCTCGACGACCTGATTCGTGCGGGGCCGCCCGCCGACCTGATCCCGGCGCTGGCCGTGAAGTTTCCGTCGCTCGTGATGTCGGCGCTGTTCGGCTCGCCGTACGCCGACAGCGAGTTCATCATCCGTTGCGCCGTCGCGCGGCATGGCCTGACGCAGTCGGTCGAGGACGCCGAGGTCAAGGCGCGGGAGCTCGCCGCGTACGTCCGCCGTCTGATCGACGCAAAGGAAGCCGATCCCGGCGACGACATGGTCAGCCGCATCATCGCGGAGCACGTGAAGCCGGGCAGGCTGTCGCGCGACGACTTCGCCGAGATCGGCGCGATGATCCTGCGCGCAGGCCACGACACGACGACGAACATGATCGGCATGGGCACGCTGCTGCTGTTGCGCAACGACGAGTTGCGCGCGCAGCTCGCGCGCGATCCGGCGCTGATCGAGGGCGCCGTCGACGAGCTGCTGCGCTACGTCAGTCCCGTGCAGTTCTCGCCGCGCCGCGTCGCGCTCGAGGACGTCGAGATCGGCGGCATGACGATCCCCAAAGGTGATGGCCTGTTCCTGCTGCTCGGCGCGGCGAACCGCGACGGCGCGGTGTTCGAATGCCCCGACGCGCTCGATGCGACGCGCGACGCATCGCACCACCTGGCGTTCGGTTACGGGATCCATCAATGCCTCGGGCAGATGCTGGCCCGCTTCGAGCTGCAGATCATGTTCCAGGCGATCCTGCGCCGGCTGCCGAACCTGCGGCTCGCCGCGCCGCTCGAGGAGATCCGCTTCAAGCACGACATGCAGATCTACGGCGTCCACAACCTGCCCGTGGCGTGGTGACGGCGTGATCCGGGTCCATGTCGACGAGAACCGCTGCGTCGGTGCGGGGCACTGCGTGCGCGCGGAGGCACGCGTGTTCGACCAGCGCGACGACGACGGCATCGTCGTGCTGCTCATGTCCGAGGCGCCCGACGAGCTGCGCGATGCGCTCGAGCGGGCCGAGCGCCTGTGTCCTTCGCAGGCCATCCGCATCGAGGTCGTCGCGTGACGGACGCCTCCGAACAACCACTGGAGATCTCCATGGCATTACGATTCGAAACGATGCTGCGCGCGATGTGCGCGGCGGTGGTCGCCGCCGGGCTCCTCGCACCGGCAACGTCGCATGCACAGGCGCAGGACTATCCGAGCAAGCCGATCCGGCTGCTGATTCCGTTCACGCCGGGCGGGGGCACCGATTTCGTCTCGCGCGTCGTCGCGACGAAGCTGTCCGAAACGCTGAAGTGGCAGGTCGTGCCGGAGAACAAGCCCGGCGCGTCGGGCAACCTCGCGATCGCCGAGGCGGCGCGCTCCGCGCCCGACGGATACACGATCGTGATGGGACAATCGGACAACATGATGCTGGGGCCGTATCTGTTCGCCAACGTCGGCTACGACACGGTGCAGAGCTTCGTGCCGATCGTCCAGGTGTCGGAAGCGCCGCTGGCAATCGTCAGCAACGCGCAGCCGACCACCGCGCAGACGAAGATCTCGACGCTCGCCGACATGGTCGCGAAAGGGAAGACGCCGGCGGGCCTCACGTGGGCGACTGCGGGCAACGGCAGCGTCGGTCATCTCTACGGCGAGCAGGTGAAGTCGGCCGCGTCGATCAAGCTGCTGCAGGTGCCGTACAAGGGCGCGGCGCCGGGCCTCGCCGATCTGATGGTCGGCTCCGTCGATGTCGCGATCATGTCGGTGCCCTCGGTGCTGCCGCTGGTGCGCGGCGGCAAGCTGACACCGATCGCCGTGACGACGCCGAAGCGCTCGCCGATGCTCGCCGAGACACCGACAGTCGACGAGGCCGGCATCAAGGGCATCGACACGGTGATCTGGCTCGGGTTGTTCGCTCCCGCGGGAACGCCGCCGGCGATCGTCGCGAAGCTGAATGCAGAAGTGAACAAGGTGCTGCAGATGCCCGACGTCAGGGAGAAGATCGCCAACGGCGGCGCGCAGGCGGCCGGCGGAACGTCGGAAGATTTCGCAGCATTCGTGAAGAACGACTACGCGCGGTGGGGCAAGATCGTCAAGGAGTCGGGCGTGAAGCTCGAATGACGGTTCGCCGGCAGCGACGTACGCTGTGCGGCGAAGGAATGCGAACCCCCATCCATCGACACTGGTTCCGCTGCCAGGAGTGAAGGAGCCCGAATGCCAACCCGCCGTGCTTGTCTCCTCGGCGCTGTCGCTGCTGCCGGCACTCTTTCACACGCCGGACGAGTCGTCGCCCAGGTACAGAAGATCGACAACCGTCCGACCGTGGGCGTGCTTTGGCATGCGGGGAGTCAGGAGGAGGAGGGGAAGTACTTCGTCGCCCTCACCGAGGGCTTCCGGAGCGCTGGTTATGTCGACGGCAGGAACATCATTCTCGAGCATCGCTACCCGAACGAGCAGCTCGAACGCTTCGAGTCGTGCGCGCAGGAATTGGTGCAGCTCAAGCCCGACGTTCTGGTCGGCGTGACCCGTCCGGCGGCGGTCGCGCTGCAGCGCACCGGCACGTCGATTCCCATCGTGTTCCTGATCGTTCCCGATCCCGTCGGTGCCAGGCTCGTGCAGAGCCTGGCTCGGCCGGGCGCAAACATCACCGGGTATTCGAATGTCTCCGCGGACCTGCATGCAAAGCGCATCCAGTTGTTCAAGGAAGCAATCCCCGGGCTGCGGCGCGTCGCGCTGCTGATCAATCCCGCCGACAAGGTTGGCGCCGATCAGACGCTTGCCGACATGAAATCGGCCGGCGCGTCGCTTGGCATGACATTCGACGTCAGCGCGACGGGCAGCCCCGCCGACTTCGAATCCGTCTTTTCGAAGATCGAGCGAGCGCGCATCGACGGCGTCATCACGGCGCTCGATCCGTTGTTCTTCGCGGGTCGAAAAAAATTGGCCGAGCTGGCGGTCGCTCATCGCCTGCCTTCGATGCATGCAAACGGTGACGCCGTCGAAGCGGGGTTCCTGATTTCGTACGGCACGAATCATGAAGCGGTGTTTCGGCGAACGCCGCTGTATGTCGACAAGCTGCTGAAGGGCGCCCGTCCACAGGACCTGCCCGTCGAGCAACCGACCAAGTTCGAAGTCGCGATCAACATGAAGACGGCACGCGCGATCGGCGTGCAGTTTCCGCAATCGGTGCTGATCCAGGCCGAGAAAGTCTTCGAGTGATCTCGGTGCGCGGCACCTTTCGCTAGCCGGCACGAAACGCAATGCAACTGTCCGGCATCCGCGTCGTCGACCTGACCCGCATCCTGTCGGGTCCCTTCTGCTCGATGTTCCTCGCCGACATGGGCGCCGACGTGATCAAGATCGAGGATCGCGGCGCGGGCGACCCCGTGCGGGCCCAGGGCGAGACGAAGAACGGCTTCTCGAACTACTTCGCGACGTTCAACCGCAACAAGCGGTCGCTGACGCTCGATCTGCGCCGCGACGAGGGCCGGGAGATCCTGCGCCAGCTGATCCGCCGCGCCGATGTCGTCGTCAACAATTACCGGCCCGGCGTCATGGACAAGATGGGTTTCGGACGGGCGGCGCTCGTCGCGCTGAGGCCCGACATCGTCAGCTGCCACGTCACCGGCTTCGGCCTCGACGGCCCCTATCGCGACCGGCCGTCGTTCGACTTCATCGCGCAGGCGATGAGCGGCTTCATGAGTGTCAACGGCTTCGAGGGCGGGCCGCCGCTGCGCGCGGGACCGCCGATGTCGGATCTGGTTGCCGGCGCGTATGCGGCGATGGGCATCCTGGCGGCGCTCGTTCGTCGCGAGCGCACCGGCCAGGGCGAGGAAGTGGCGACGGCGCTCACCGACGGACTGACGAGCATGCTCGCGTTCCTCGCGGCGAATTACTTCGCGACCGGAAAGCTGCCGGTGCGCACCGGCAACGATCACGGGATCGTCGCGCCGTACGGGCTCTTCGAGGCGAGCGACGGACAGGTTGCGATCGCTCCGTCCAACGACACCGTGTATCGCAAGCTCGTCGATGCGCTCGATTTGCAACAGTTGCTCGAGCGGCCGGAATTTCGCAACAACGCGGACCGTTTCGCGCGCCGCGACGCAATCAATGCCGAAGTGAACGCGCGGACGCGCACGCAAACGGTCGCACACTGGATCGACAAGCTCAATGCCGCGGGCGTGCCGTGCGGCCGCGTGATGAACCTTGCGGACGTTTTCGACGATCCGCAAACACGGCATCAGCAAATGCGTATTACCATAGACCATCCGCAGCACGGTCCGATCGATGTGCTTGGCTTTCCGATCAAGTTCAGCGACGATCCCTGCTGCATGCATCGACCGCCGCCTGTCCTCGGCGCGGATTCCGATGCGATACTGGAAGAGCTTGGTCGCAGTGCCGCGGAGATCGCCGCGTTGCGCAAGGCACGCGTGATTTGATGTGGTGATATGGTCTGCAGAGCTTTCTGGTTGTTGATGGTGGTCCTGTGCGCTGGCGTCCATGCGCAGACGATCGACGATGCGCTCGCCGGCTGCCCGTCTCCGCCGGAAGTCGCGAGCATCGACGGCAAGCTGACGCTGACGTTCGAGTACGATTCGACCGCTCCGGCGCTGGTGTGCACGGCGGCCGGCGGCGGCTCCGTCGACCTCACCGAGATGAAGCGGCGCGTCTACAAGCTGCTGCTGGCGATCCCGCAGCTCACGTCGTTCGATGCGCCGTTGCCGTGGACGGGTGCCACCTACACCGACTGGCTTTACAACTTCAGCAACCTCAAGGGCATCCGCTTCCGGCAGGACATCGCCGCTCCGTTCTGCTGCGATCCGATCGGCGTGATCAATCTCACGACCGGATCGCAACTGCCGGGCATCGACAACTTTCGCGACGCATTGCCAGTGTGGGCCGATCCCGCGCGAGGCGGCTATGGGACGAGCCTGTTCGGGGCGATCACGCACGAAGCCCGTCACATCAATTTCGGCGGGCACGGCTGCGGCGACAACGACAACCTGCTCGACGAGCAGGGCGGCTGGGGAACGCAATACAGCGCTTCGCTGTGGCTGGCCGACCACGGCGATCCGAATTTCTTCCGACCGAAGAATCCGCCACCCGGAACCAGCGGCAACGATTACTACCGCGACTGGGAGCGCTTCGTCGCCGAGGTGATCCGGGAAGTGCGCATCTGCCGCGACAAGCGGGTCATCGCGACGGTGCCCGTCGTCGAATACTTCAATACGCTGCTCGGCCATTACTTCATGACGGCCGAGCCGGCCGAGATGCAGGCGATCGCCCAGGGAGCGGCAGGACCGGGATGGACGGTGACCGGGCAGTCGTTCAACGCATATCGATCGTCCGACGAGGCGCGCGTCGACGCGCGACCCGTGTGCCGCTTCTACGGGACGCCGGGTGTCGGTCCGAATTCGCATTTCCACACCTCCGACGCGGCCGAGTGCGCGGCGGTCAAGTTCGACCCCGGGTGGAAGTTCGAAGGGATTGCGTTCTATGCGGTCGGGGCCGGCGCCGGCGGCTGCCCCTTCAGCAATCTCGATGGCCGGCCGCTGCCCGCCGTATATCGCCTCTACAACAACCGGTTCGCATTCAACGATTCGAATCACCGCTTCACGCGCGATCTCACCGTGTATTCGGAGATGCAACTCCAGCCGTGGGTGGGCGAGGGCAGGGTGTTCTGCGCCGCGCCGTGACGGGACGGAACAGCGCCGCCCGCGTCGGCAAGCGGTGAGTCAGCGCACGCCGCGCGGCAGCCCGAAAGTCACGAGCGCGTTGCCGGCGGCGATCGAGACGAACTGCTCGCCGTTCGCCATGAAGGTGACGGGCGCGGCGACGATCTGCCCGCCAATCGGAAACGCCCACAGCCGCTTGCCCGACTCCGAGTCGAGGGCGAAAAACAATTCCTGGTCGCCGCCGAACACGAGGCCGGTGCGCGTCGACATCAAGCCGCCCATTTCGTTGTCGATGGTGCGCAGCTCGCTGCGATTTTCCCAGACGAGCTTGCCGGTTCGCGCATCGAGCGCCCGCACCGCCGTGTAGATCGGGGTCGCACGATCGCGGGGCCAGCTGCTCGCGGTCGAGCCGTTGCCGTCGTTCGGAAAAAAGACCTTTCCCTGCTCGAGCGCGGGGACGAACACCCGGTCCAGCGCCGGATCGTAGGTCGGCGACCACCAGTTGGTGCCTCCGGCATTGCCCGGGTACGTCAGAACGCCCTTGCTGGCCCCGACCGGGTCGACGCGGCGAATCGGTCGCCCGCGCTCGTCGAGCCGCTCGGCCCAGCTCTGGCGCACGTACGGCGTGCCGGTGATGAAGCGGCCGGTGATCCGATCGAGCACGTAATAGAACCCGTTGCGGTTCGCCCAGAGCAGCCGTTTCTCGACGCCGCTGTCCGTCTGGCGGTCGGAGATCACCGGAATCTGCGTCGAATCCCAGTCGTGAGCGTCGCCCGGCGTGAACTGGAAGTGCCACACCAGCTTGCCGGTCTCCCCGCGCAGCGCGACGACGGAATTCGAGTAGAGATTGTCGCCCTTGCGCAGCGTCGCGTCGTAATCCGGCTTCGGGTTGCCGACGCCCCAGTAGAGCAGATCTTCGTCGGGATCGTACGAGCCGGTGAGCCAGGCCGAGGCGCCTCCGGTGCGCCACGATTCTCCGGCCCACGTGTCATGTCCCGGCTCGCCGGGACCCGGGATCGTGTGGAAGCGCCACCGCTCCTTGCCCGTGTTCGCGTCGTAGGCGACGATGAAGCCGCGGCCGCGCGGCTGCACCGTGACGCCGACGACGATCAGGTCGCGAACGGCCAGCGGCGCGCTGGTGAAGTAATAGCCCTCGGTGTAGTCGGCGACTCGCGCCTGCCACTGCAGCATCCCGCTGCCTGCGTCAATCGCGATCAGGTGCCCGTCCCCGGTCGCCATGAACAGCCGGTCGCCGAGCATCGCGAGGCCGCGATTGGGCGGCCGCCAGCCGCGAGGATGCTTCCACTCGAACTCCCAGAGGCGCTTGCCGGTGAGTGCGTCGAGCGCGCGGACATGGCCCGCGGATGTGGTCACGAACATGACACCGGAACGAACGATCGGCGTGGTCTCGATCTTTGCCTGCACGACCGGAAACTGGTGTATCCAGCGGACGGCAAGACGATCGACATTGCCCGGTCCGATCTGCGCCAGTTCGCTGTGCCGGGTCGAGGCGTAGGAGCCGGAGTAGGTCAGCCATTCATCCGCGGGACCGCGCAATGCGCGCAGCTCGTCGAATCGCAACGCACGGATATCGAGCTTCGGGCCCGCCGCGCCGTTCTCGGTGCCGTCCTGCGCCTCCGCTCCTTCGAGCGACCCGATGAAGGCGACGAGCTTCCAGACGTCGTCTTCAGGCAGCGAGAACGCCCGCATCGCGCTCCCGCCCGGCGCGCCGTGCCGAATCGTTCGAAAGACCGCCCAGTCGCTGCTGCCGTGCGTGAGCGCCCGGCCGAAAAGTGCGGGGCCTTGCGCGGTTCCGCTGCCGTCGCTTCCATGACAGCCGGCGCAGTTCGCCTTGAACAGCGCGGCGCCGCCCGCGATGTCGGTCGACGAAGTCTTCGGATTGCGGATGACGGGGTACGGATTTCGCGTTTCGATCATCCGCTGCAGCGACTGCGGCGAGTCGGGCGCCATGAACGCCATTACATACGGCAACTCGAGATCCGGAATCTTGCCCGCGGCGATCAGTCCAAGCAGGTGCGCCCGCCAGCGCAACTGGGGAACGGCCAGTACGGCGGTCGCCGCGACGAGCGCGAGGGCGCCGGCGGCCAATATCGCAATGTGCGCGCGCCGGCGACCGATCACTCCGGTCTGCGTCCGCAGGATCCTGGATTCGGCTTCTGCCGAGGCGAGCAAGGATTTGTTCGTTCTTGTTCGTCGAGGTTTCAAGTTCGCAATGCGCGCGGCAGATCCTGTGCTGACGACCGTCGTAACGGTAGCGCATGTTGGGCTCGCAGGCCCGCGCTTTCCCCGTGATTGGTAGTCCGATTGGAGTAGGCGACACCGGGGTTGTCGCTAAAATGCCAAAACCGCCCGATACTGCCCGTTCCGGCAGATCTGCAAGGAAAATCCGATGACATTCGCTCCCAGGTCCGATGACGACCGCTTCGTGCTAGTCACCGAGGTCGGCACCCGCGACGGCTTCCAGTCCGAACCCGAATTCGTTCCCACCGAAGTGAAGGCGCAGCTGATCAACGCGCTGATCGACGCCGGCGTGAAGAGCTTCGAGGCCACGTCGTTCGTATCGCCTCGCGCGGTGCCGCAGATGGCCGATGCGGCGCAAGTCATGGCGCTGATCAACCGCCAGCCCGGTGTCCGCCTCACCGCGCTCGTGCCGAATGCGCGCGGCGCCGAGCGGGCCGCCGCGGCACGCGTCGACATGATGGCGTGCTTCGTGTCCGCGTCGGAGACGCACACGCAGGCGAATCTCAACAAGTCGATCGATGCGGCGCTCGCCGACTTCGCCGAAATGGCGCCGATCGCCAAAGAGCACGGGATACCGCTGCGCGGTGCGATCGCCACGGCGTTCGGCTGTCCGTTCGAGGGCGAAGTCGCCATCGCCAACGTGCTGAAAATCGTCGGCGCCTATATCGCGGGCGGTGCTCGTCACATCTCGCTCGGCGATACGACCGGCATGGCGACACCGCCCGTGGTGACGCGCACCGTGCGGGCGATCCAGGCGCGTCATCCCGAGGCGATCATCGCGCTCCACTTCCACAACACGCGGGGCATCGGGCTCGCGAACGTGATGAACGGCCTCGAGCTCGGGATCCGCGAATACGAATCATCGTTCGGCGGGCTCGGCGGATGTCCGTTCGCACCGGGCGCCAGCGGCAACATCTGCACCGAGGACCTCGTGTATCTGCTCCACGAATGCGGCTATCAGACGGGCATCGACCTCGAAGCGCTCGCGGCCGTCGCACGGCGCGTGCAGGACGTGATGGGCCGCATGCTGCCGGGTCAGTACATGAAGTCGGGGCCGCGACTCAAGCTGTCGACGCTCGAGTCGGTACGGCGGGCCGTCGGCTGAGATGCCGGCCGAACCCGGCGCGATGGTCGCCGCCGGGTCGGGCCTGACCGAGGGAACGGATCAGTACGTCATGTCGACGACGTTCCCCTCGGTCGCCGTCGCCGACGGCGGAGGCATCGTGGTCTCGATCGCGATCGGCCGACAGGCTCGCTTTGGTCTGACCTGGCGCAGCCTGACTGCGCTGCGCCAGCGACGCGACGTCGCCGAGCGACTGCGAGCAGGCCAGTACACCGAGCATGACCGCGGCGCTCAATGTCGCCGCGACCGTTGCCCGAACGGGCTCCGCCAGCCCGGCCCGCTCGGGCGTCGAACGCAGTGCGTGTGGGTCGTCGTTCATCGTCGTCTCCTCGGAACTGTCGCGATGTCGCGATGAAGACGACGATACGTTCTGCGTCGGCGGCGGCGGAATGAACGAGTTCACGCCGGCGGTGTGACCTATTCACGTGCTGATGATCCGCGGCCCGGCCGATCCCGGCTGCGGGACGAACGTGCGGGTGCGCGTGTCGAAAATCGGCCGCCAGTGTCCGATGCGGACTTCGGCTGCTGCGCGCGCTGTCCGTACGACGACCGGTCAGTCGAGGAACACCGTGTCGTCCGCCGGCTGCGGCGGAATCTTGATCGCGAGCGCCTTTACCGGCCCCGACGACACCATCGTGCCGGCGTGGGCCGTGCCCTTCGGAATCACGAGCAGCGTGCCCGGCTTGAATTCCTTGCGCTCGTCGCCGAGCCACATCGAGCCGCTGCCTTCGATGATGTACTGGATCTCGTCGGTCTTCGGGTGCATGTGCTTCTTGACATTGCCGGACTGCACCGCGACTGTCGCGTTGGCCGTATTGACCAGGAGACGGTTGTTCATCTCGGGATTCGGCGTCGTCGGCAGGTCCGCATGCTTCAGCGCGGCGAGGTCGATCGCTGCCGCCGTGAGCGGTGCCGGCGGCGCGGGTTGGGCATGCGCGTCGGAGACCAGGTGCTGAACGACCGGCGAAACGACGAGGCCCGCGGCGAATGCGGCGACGACAGCGATGCCGAGGGTTGTGGTTTTGAAGCGCATGGGCTGCCATCCTTCCGGGGTGGATCGGACGGCGATTATGCGCCGCGCGGCCGGCGGAGCGCCAGCCATCGTCACGTGACGCGTTGCCGGTCGGTGCCCGGCGACCGTCGTGCGTACCGGGATGCTCAGCCGGTCAGCGCAATCAGGGCGATCAACCCCAGCAGGGCGACGATTCCCCCGAGCTTGTACACCCGATCCGCTCGCCGGCTCTGCCGAGCGCTGCGATCCGTTTCACAAAGCAGAGGGGTGGGTGCCCGGCGCGACGGCCCGTAGCCGAAATACTGCTCGCGCACACGGTTCGGGTGCCAGGAGTCGACTTCGACCCTCGTCTCCGCATCGCGCGCGCCGCCAAACTCGCTCGCAAATTCACGGGCCGCGTTTCCGGAACCGCGGAAACCGCTCGAATCACACCGGTTGGGCTGTCGTGTGGTCATGTCCATTCCATCGTGGAGGCTGCAGTGCAACGAATTCAGCCAGACTAAGGATGGTGGACGCGGCGCACCATGAACATTTTCACGCCGGACCTGTGACAAATTCACACAGCAGCGGATCCGGCCGCAGCCGCGGCAGCGGCCGTTGAACGCTGGAGGCGGAGAGAAGCAGTCCGCAGGCGCGGACCGGCCGATCGGGGATCAGCCCTTGCGCATCGAGTCGAAGAACTCGCCGTTGTTCTTGACCGCGCGGAGCTTGTCGACCAGGAATTCGGTCGCCTCGAGGTCGTCCATCGGGTAGAGCAGCCGGCGCAGCACCCACACCTTCTGCAGGATGTCGGGCTTCAGCAGCAGCTCTTCGCGGCGGGTGCCTGAGCGGTTGACGTTGAGGGCAGGGTAGAGCCGCTTCTCGGCCATCCGGCGGTCGAGGTGGATCTCCATGTTGCCGGTGCCCTTGAACTCTTCATAGATCACGTCGTCCATCCGGCTGCCGGTGTCGATCAGCGCGGTGGCGATGATCGTCAGCGAGCCGCCTTCCTCGACGTTGCGCGCGGCTCCGAAGAAGCGCTTCGGCCGCTGCAACGCGTTCGCATCGACGCCGCCCGTCAGCACCTTGCCGGATGCCGGGACGACGGTGTTGTAGGCGCGGGCGAGGCGCGTGATCGAGTCGAGCAGGATCACGACGTCCTTCTTGTGCTCGACGAGCCGCTTCGCTTTCTCGATCACCATCTCGGCGACCTGCACGTGCCGCGTCGCCGGCTCGTCGAACGTCGAGGCGACGACTTCGCCGCGCACCGACCGCTGCATCTCGGTCACTTCCTCGGGCCGCTCGTCGATCAGCAGCACGATCAGCACGACATCGGGATGATTGGACGTGATCGCATGCGCGATGTGCTGCAGCATCACGGTCTTGCCCGATTTGGGCGACGACACGAGCAACCCGCGCTGTCCCTTGCCGATCGGAGCGATGATGTCGATGACGCGGCCGGTCAGATTCTCCTCGGCCTTGATCTCGCGCTCGAGCAGCATCACCTTGTCGGGATGCAACGGCGTCAGGTTCTCGAACAGGATCTTGTTCTTCGCGTTCTCGGGCGGTTCGCCGTTGACCTTGTCGACCTTGACCAGCGCGAAGTAGCGTTCGCCGTCCTTCGGGGTGCGAATCTCGCCCTCGATCGAATCGCCGGTATGGAGGTTGAAGCGCCGGATCTGCGACGGCGAGATGTAGATGTCGTCGGTGCCGGCGAGATACGAGGTTTCCGGTGAGCGCAGGAAGCCGAAGCCGTCGGGCAACACTTCGAGCACGCCGTCGCCGTAGATCGATTCCCCCTTCTTCGCGTGGTTCTTGAGCATCGCGAAGATCAGGTCGTGCTTGCGCAGCCTGTTCGCGTTCTCGAGCTCGTTGGCGTTGGCCAGCTCGATCAACTCTGAAACATGCTTGTTCTTGAGCTCGGATAAATGCATTGGAGGGTCTCGCGGGAGAGTGTCGCGCGGTTCTGCGGACCGGCATCGCGGTTGGTCCGCGATCAATATAGTTCGGAGGGGATGCGCGCCAAGGCGGCGCGCCGACTGCAAGAAGACTGGGAGTTAAGTGATTCTTGGAAGGCGCCGCGACGGTGCGAAACTGGATTTCGCGCGGGGCGGCGCCGGGTTGAAGGGCAGGATAGCGGGGTTACAGATTGCTGTCAAGAAACGCGGTCAGCTGGCCCTTCGACAGAGCGCCGACCTTGGTCGCGGCGGGCTGGCCACCCTTGAACAGGATCAACGTCGGTATGCCGCGGATCTGGAACTTGGCCGGCACCGTCTGGTTCGCATCGACATCCATCTTCGCGACTTTCAGCTTCCCCGCATAGTCCTTCGCAACGTCTTCGAGGATCGGGCCGATCATCTTGCATGGCCCGCACCACTCCGCCCAGTAGTCGACGAGGACCGGCGTCGTGGACTTGAGCACGTCGGCTTCGAAAGTCGCATCGGTGACGTGAGAAATGTTTTCGCTCATAAGGGAGTGTCCTGTAGGGAAGGGGTACCTCGAACAGATGGTAGCGCCCGCGGAAAATTCAAGCAAGGCGGCCGCGGCCGAGTGCGACCCGACCGCGTCGGTTCACAACCGCGCAACCATCAGCAGATAGCTGTTGCGGACGTCGGTGCGGGTAAAGCCGCAGCGCTCGTACAGACGGATCGCCGGGTTCGAGGGATGGACGGTCAGCGACACGCGGCGGTAGCCCTGCTCGCGCGCTGCATCGAGGGCGGCGCGCAGTAGCGGCTCGCCGATGCCCCGGTGCTGGAATTCGGGCTCGATGGCAATGCCGAGCTGCGGGGTCGTCGCATCGACCGACGCAAGGCCGACGCCTGGCGCAAGCAGGCGCATCCAGCAGGCGCCGATCGCCGCTGCGGAACCGATCTCGGCGACGACGCCGACGTCGCCCGGCCGTCCCCAGCTCTCGGCGTAGATCCGCACGTGCGGACTGTCGAGGACCGCGATCGGTCGCAGCGTCGCCGGCGGCGGGTCCCACAACGCGATGTGCAGCCACCGCCACAGAGCAGACTGATCGGAGCGGCGAAGCGGTCGAAAGTGAAGGAGCTCCACCGACGCGGGCGCCGCTACGCCGTCTTACCCCGCGGAACCGCCGCAGGAAGCCCGGGCATGTAGCCGGTGCGCAACGCGCGTTCCCACTCGAGGCGGCCGTTGCGACGCGCCAATACCGCCATCGGCTCGTAATCGTACGGAACGGACAGCAGCGACACGACCCAGCCGTCTGCGGTCTCGTCCAGCAGCGCATAGCGTGCGTCGGGCGAACCGGTCTCGACGACATGCGGAACCGGGTGAATATCGTCATACGCGGGGCAGCCGACGCTGCCCGGATTGAGCAGCAGCTGTCCTCGTGCGGTGCGTACGCTGCGCGCGACGTGCGTGTGACCGCAGGCGACGACCGGCGCCGCTTCGGTACCCAGCCGCACGACGATCTCGTCGGCGCTCGCCGCGCGGACCTGTCCGTCTTCGCCGAGTGTCTCCAGGAAGTACGTGACATCGCTCGACGGCGTTCCATGGCACAGCAGCACTTCCGGCGTCAGGCGCAATGTCGGCGGCAGCGACGCCAGCCACGCGAGTTCCGCCGTCGTCAGCTGCGAATGCGCGTACTCGTCCGACGCGTTACGCCGGCCCGGACCTTGCGTCAGCAGTTGCCGCTCGTGATTGCCGGCCAGCGTTGGCCAGCCTTGCGTCATCAGGTATTGCGCCGTCTCGCGCGGCATCAGCGGACCGGACAGGCTGTCGCCGAGATTGACGACACTGTCGGCGCCGCGCCGGCGAAGGTCGGAGACGACCGCCTCGAGCGCCGGCAGGTTGCCGTGGATGTCGGAGACGAACGCGATGCGCATCATGCTGCGTGAGCGGGCGCGCGCCGTGGTGCGTCGGTCAGACCCCGAATAATTCATCCTCGCGAATAAATCATCCCTGGGATGATTTATTGAATCATTGCCGTTCGACCTTCGGCACGTCGCCCAGACCTTCGGACCACGGCAGTGACGACCGGCACCAGATCTGCCTGCGCGGCGGGAGCTCCGCCCGCTGCCGGAGGCATCCGACGCGCAGCGAGTAGGTCGGCGTGTTCTGCACCGCCGATGCGTACACCGGCGTGCCGCAGTTCGCGCAGAACGCGTGGATTCGCCGGTTCCCGCTTTCGGCCGTCTTGACGTACGTCGTCGGCTGGCCCGAAACCAGCCGGAAGCTAGCGGCCGGCGCGCGCACTGAAACCCGATACGCCGAGCCCGTCAGCATCTGGCAATCGGTGCAGTGGCATACCGAAACGTCGGCCGGATCGACTTCGGCCTCGTACGTGATTGCACCGCAATGGCAATGACCGTCGACGTGCATGTGTTCTCCCCGCATCTGGACCGTTCAGCTCGCGCGTCCGCCGATCTCGTACGGGCGCGTCATCACTTCGAGCAGATGCCCGTCCGGATCGTCGAAGTACACGCCGCGCCCGCCGAAGTGCCGATAGATCTCGCCCGGCTGCTGCTTGCCGGGGTCCGCCCAGTACTTCATCTTCCGCTGCTCGATGCGCGCGAACACCGCATCGAACTCCGCTTCGCTGACGAGGAACGCATAGTGCTGGAGCGCGATCCTGTCGCCGCTCTCGTAATAGTCCATCGACACCGCGTTGTCGAGCTCGACGACCAGCATCGGCCCGAACGGCACCGGCGGTTTGAGCGCCAGCATGTCGACGAGGAATGCCGACGACGCCTGCTTGTCCTTGCACCAGACGATCGTGTGATTGAGTTGGACGCCCATCAGTATTCTTTCGCCGACCGCTGCAACGTGTAGCCGATACGGGGCTACAGATCCGGCTCGTAACGGCGGCGCATCTCTTCCTGCGTCTCGGTCGGCGTCTGGATTCCCGTTTGATCGTTGATCATCCGGCCCATCGAGGGCAGCACGGAGCGTTCGACGCGATTCGACGAATCCCACAAGCCCGAGCGCATGAACGCTTTCGCGCAATGGAGATACGCTTCGTGAACGGCGATCTTCAGCACGACCTTCGGCACCCGCCGTTCGGTCGTGCAACGACCGACGTCGCCAGTGGCCGTCGACAGCACGGCGCTGCCGTTGACGCGCAGCGTTTCGTCGATGCCTGGAATCATGAACAGCAAACCGACGTGACCGGACTCCAGTATGTTGGTAAACGAGTCCAGCCGATTGTTCCCGGGCGAATCGGGAACCAGCAGCGTGCGCGCATCGACAACCTTGGCGAAACCCGGCGCGCCGCCGCGCGGGGAGGCGTCGAGGCGGCCGTCGGCACCGGACGTTGCGAGCACCAGGAACGGCGACAGCTCGATGAAGCGCGCGCAATGCGCGTCGAGAGCGTCCAGTTGCTTGCGCACGGCGCGTTCGCGCGGCGGTGAATAGAGCGCGCGGAGCGCATCGATCGAGCGGATTTCCATCCGGATAGGTTAGCAGGTGTCGCGGCCGGCCAGCGGCGCCCGCGGCGACGCATCGCGCCCGTGCGTCAACCGGACCGGCGATCCCGGGCGGCGAAACACCACCGCGGATTCAGGCGGGATCAGCCTCCGTGGCGGCGGGCGCGACGCGGGAGATGGCGAGCGACGGCGGACGCGCGAGCGTCTGGTAGACGACGCAGTAGCGCTCGGTCAGCCGCAGCAGCGTCGCGAGCTGCTCGTCCGGCGCGTCGGTGTCGAGCGCGATCTGCAGACGGATCTCCCGAAAGCCGACCGGCGCGTCCTTCGCCAGCCCGAGCGTGCCGCGGAAGTCGAGATCGCCTTCGGCGCGCAGCGCGCCGCCGCGCAACTCGATGCCGAGCGCGGTGGCCACGGCATTCAGCGTAACGCCCGCGCACGCGACCAGCGCTTCGAGCAGCATGTCGCCGGAGCACGCCGCCAGGCCGCTGCCGCCCGTGGCCGGATGCAGGCCGGCGACGACGAGTGCCTTGCCGGTCTCGATCCTGCAGCTGACGTCCTCGCCGATGCGACCCTCGGCGCTCAGCGTGATCAGCGCCGCCTCCGGCTCGCGCCGGTAGCGTTCCTTCAACGGTGTCTGGATTGCGCGCAGATCGTCGGCATTCATGAGTCTCCCCTAGGCAGAAAATCGATCGGGCGCCGGACCGGAGGCCGGGTCGCTGCGGGAAAGATAAGCGAGCACGGGATCCAGTTCGCGGATCGCCGGCGCCGTAGCCGCGATGGAGCCCGGCGTCGTCCACGGATAGTCGAGCGCCCGCAGCCAGCCGATCACCGGCTCGAGCAGCGACGGCGCCAGGACCTGCATCGCTGCGATGTGGATCCGCAGGCTCGTGGCGCGGCGCTCCACCGCCACGGACTTTTCGGACGGCAGCTCGACGTCCGCCAGCACCCAGTCGTACCGACCGCATCCGGCGCGCACGTCACCGGTGTCCTTCTCCGTCATCCCGACGAGCCAGTCGCACGAAAACGCCATCGCATCGGCAGCGGGCTTGCGCAGGTAGAACGAGTAGACGTTCTCGTACGTTCGGCCGAACTGCCGGACCAGCACGTCGGCGATGCCGCTCCGGCCGATCGTCACCGCGGGAAACGCGATCGCTGCGGACCTGTTGTCCACTTCGAGCCGCGCATCGGGCGTGAACACGCGATCGAGCAGATGCGGGCGGTTGCCGTCCTTGGCGCGGAAGTACGTGTGCAGCACCGCGGCGGCGGCGTTGTCATCCATCGCGTGCTCGCCGGCTCGCCTCGCACTCTCGGTCATACCAGCTCTCCGGCGACGGTCGGGATCACCGCTCCGCCGACGCGGATCTCGCGCGTGCCGTCGACGTTGCGCGCCTGCAGCAGGACCAACGACGGGCGGCGGACTTCGTGACCCTGCTCGATCCGCAGCGAGAAACCCGATGCCGGCTGCAGTCGATGCTCGAGCAGGTACGCGCCGAGGAACGCCGCCGCGTTGCCGCTTGCCGGATCTTCGCGAACGCCGTGCGCCTCGAAGAAGAACCGCGCGCAGACATCGTTGGCCGGGTCGTGCGTCTGGCGGCACCACAGGTAGACGAGCGGCGGGCAACCCGCCGCGGCAAGCGGTGCGTAGCGCTCGAGATCGAGCTTCCCGCGCTTCACGGCGTCCAGCGTGCGCAGCGGCACGATCATCGCGGCGGTTCCTGCCGCCGCCTGCTGAACCGGCGATCGCGGATCGATGTCGCCCGGCTCGATGCCGAGCGCCGCCGCCATCGCCTCGCGCGCCGCAGTCCGGCCGAGCGCGACCGGCGGCGCGCGAAACCAGGCGACCTCGTCGCCGGCGGCAGAACGGTCGAACGTGACCTCGACCGGTCCGACCGAAAGGTTGATCTGCAACGGCTGCGCCGGATCGGCGCCGAGCTGCCGCCGCAGCGCGACGGCGGTGCCGAGCAGCGGGTGCCCGGCGAACGCGATCTCGCGCGCCGGTGTGAAGATCCGGACGCGATATCCGCCGTCGGGCTCGGCGACCGGCGACACGAACGTCGTCTCCGAGTAGTCGACGTCCGCCGCGATCGCCTGCATCGTCTCGACCGGCAGCGCGTCGGGACCGATGACGACGGCGAGCTGGTTCCCCGAATACCGCCGCTCGGCGAACACGTCGACGATGTGGAAGCGATGCGTCATTGCGCGCCCGATTCGGCGATCGAAGTCCGTCCGGGTTTGCCTTGCGCACGGTTCACGTCGCGCCCTGCCGGACCATTACGAACTGCTGATGCCCGGCTTCGAGGCTGCAGGCGTCGGATCGATCACGTCGTCGCCTCGCGGACCTCGCGCGCGGCGTCATTCGCGTCGTCATCGCGATGGTGGTACCAGTCGCGATGCGGAGACAGCTCGCCACAGCGCAGGCACTGCGTCTTCCGCCATTTGAACCCGCAACCGGGACAGACGCCGCCGGTCCAGAACGTGTTCCACACGGTGCCGCAGCTCGGCATGCAGTGCCAGCGATCCGTCGCCCGCGGCCGGTCTTCGCAATGCGGGCACCAGATCTCGGGTTCGTTCGACATTCGTCAGTCTCCGCGTGTCTGCGTTCCTGCGTGCGGGTCAGGATACGCCGAATCCGGCGGCCTTCGGTGCACCGCCGATCGCGTGATCGCGCAACTGCTCATCCGCTGCCTCTGCAGCTCGCCTGCCGCCAGCTCGTCGGCAACGGCTTCGTTGCCCGAAAAGCGGAACGCCTCGTAGAAGCGCACCGACGGGTCGCCGCCGTGCGAGCCAGAACTGACGATCGCCGGTGGAATGTGCATGATGCGGATGTTGCCACGGCCGGCCGGAGTCAGGCGCAACTTGCTGTCCCGCGCGCCCGGCTCGCTTCGGGCGCACGTCAGGCATTCCGTCTTGCTATCCGCGCGCGCGGCTCGCCGGCGGCACGTCAGGCATTCGGTCGATCGTCGCGTCGATGAGACCGCGGCGGGAAGTACCACCACGCCGCGGCGACGGCCAGCGCGAACAGCGAGTACGCGGCGGCGAAGACCCACGGCGGCGCGTCGTAGTACAGGATCCGCTGCAGCCAGTGCCCGATGAAGCTTCCTTCGTACGTCGGTGCTCGCGCCTGCGAGCGGAGCCACATTTCGAGCGTCGTCAACGGACAGACATAGCCGAGCCATGCCTCGGCGGCCACGATGCCGATCGTCGCGAGATGCGCGAGACGGAACCACGGCGCATTGACCCAGCGCCAGCCCCGGATGTTGCCGGCGACGATCAGCGCCAGGCCGACGACGACGAACAACACCACCGCGACGTGCACTGCGAGGACGGCGTCGGCGGCGAATCCGAGCGCTGGGTTTCCGGTCATTGCGCCGAACCGGGTCCGCTCGATGCGGCTGCAACGCTCGGTGCCTTTGCAACACTCGATGCGGCTGCGACGCTCCGTGCGGCGCGTACCATCAGCAACTCATCGGCTCCGACTTGCGTGCTCGCGCAGGCCGCAGGCGACGCGAGGGTGAAGCCGCGTCGCTCGAGCAGCCGCGCCGATCGGAAGTTCGCGCGCTTCAGCACGGCGCTCACCTCGCGCACCCCATGGCCTGTGGCCAGCTCGCCGATCATCGCCTCGACGGCCTCGCTCGCGAGCCCGCGACCCCAGTGTGCGCTCGACAGCTCGTATGCGATCGACGCCCTGCCGCCCGCCATTACGGTCGCCTGCACGTAACCCGCAAGCTCGAATGTCGGCAGCCGGACGACCCAGTTCAACCACAACTGGGTGCCGTCGGCGGAGCGACGGCTTTCCAGCCTGGCGAAGCGCTCGCGCAGCCATTCGAGCGACGCCGGCGGAGCGTTCTCGAATTCGTAGATCGCCGGATCGCTGAGCACCCGAAACATTGCGTCGGCGTGGGCGGCAACCTGCGGCTCCAGCGTCAGCCGCGCGGACCGAACGATCCGCATGGTCGGCAACGGGGAGGTCATCGCCTCATCCGCGGAGTAGGCGAAGATGACGTCATCGTCACACCCGGTCCGTTGGCGAGGACGATGTCCTCATTCGCGGCTTTCTCGAGCGGCCTTGCGCTCGCGCCCTTCGGACTCGATCCTGCGCGCCGCGGATTTGCGATCCCGCTCCCGGCGCCGGCAGTTTCGACAGCGCACCGCGACGGTCCAGACTCCGCCGTGCGCGACTTCGTACCACCACTTCTGCTGCGTGTCGGTCCAGATCTCGCTGGCACCGCAGTCCTTGCAGCGGAACGCGCGATCGACGTAGTACCCGCGCTGGACGAAGTCGGGCGTCCCATAGCTGTTGTCGGGTCGCAGCAGCGAGGGATTGACGACGACCTTGCCGCGCAGGAAGCGCGCGCGCTCCTTCGCCCGTTCGCGCTCCGCGAGCGCGACGGCGTGGCCGCGCTTCAGCGTGCGTCGCGCGTTGATCTCGTCGCGCCGCTGGCGGCCGCTCGTCATGGCGCACCGCCGCCGGAGATGCCGGTGCGCCGGCTTGGCGAGCGCGGACGCCGGCAACGCATCAGCAGCGCCGGTCCGCCGGGCGTTTCGACGACTCCGACCGGCCGGAACCCGGCGCGCGCGTAACAGCGGATCGCACGTGCATTCGCCGGATCCGGATCGGTCTGCACGACGGTGACGCCGGGATCGTCGAACAGCCGCGCGACGAACGCGCCGATCATCGCGGTGCCGAGGCCTTTGCCGAGATCGGCGGGCTCGGCGAGGAACTGGTCGATGCCGCGGGCGCCCTGATCGGTCTCGCTTTCCCACCAGCCGCCGCCCGCTCCCTTGACCACATATGACTGGATGAATCCGATCGGACGCGCCCGGAGCGACACGATGTAGCCTCTCGTCGCATTCGGTTCGTCGACGCCTGCGATGTAGTCGGCGCGGAGCTCGTCGAGCGCGTCAGCCGTACCCCACCACTCGGCGACGTGCGGACGCAAGAGCCATTTGCGCAGCAGCGGCAGGTCGACTTCACGGACAGCCGCGAAGTCCAAGTCCGCCGGCGCGTAGCGCGGCTCGCTGCGCGATTCCGCTCGTTCCATTCAAGGTCCAACCGCGTCCGCTCAGCGAACCCGAGCCAGCACCGCATGCGCGGAGCCGCGGAAGTCGGCGGGCTCCGGCAGCCCGCGGCTGCGGGCCCTGTCCGAGGCGATCCGGTGATTCATGTCGGCCGGAATGAACGTCACCGGCTTGCCGGCGCTGCGCGCCGCGAGCATCTCGTCACGGGCGATGTCGCCGCCGCCGATCGCGACGAACGAAGCGCTGCTGGCGACGATCGCCGCCGAAGTCGGCGACAGCCTGCCCGTCCGCCCGTCGCGCCCGCCCCACGTCGGATCGCGTACGTAGAAGACGCGATCGACGCACGGCGACAGCGCGACGCCTTCGTCGCGCGCGAGCGTCGACACGATTCCGATCGTCGTGAAGCCCTTGTGCTTCGCGAGCTCGTAGACCTCGCCGATGCCGACCGCCGTCGCGCCGATGTTGACGATCGTTCGCGACGGCCGCTGCCGGTCGAGAATCCGCGTCGCCTGCGCCTTCATCGCGGCCGGGTCTTCGTACAACGCTCCCGAATAGCCGGCGAACGTGAGCACCTTCATCCGCTTGCGCTGAACGAACGCGCGGATCGCTGCCGGCGCCGCTTCGCGCGCCTCGGCGGTGCCGTTGCATTCGCCGGCCTGCAGCGGCATCGCCGCGGCGCCGAACCCAAGCGCGAACAGAACGAGGCCGGGCCAGCGCAGGTGACGCACGATTCGCCGCTGACCTTCGCGCCGTCAGGCCTGCGCCATCGCGGGTTCGGCCAGGTACTGCGCGAGCGCCGCGCGGGCCCGCGCGACGTAGTCGCTCTTCTCGCCGACTGGCGCGACGTAATGCAGAACGGCGGCCGCGGCCGCCCAGTCGACGAGCCGCGCGACGATCCACGCGGCCAGGTAATGCGACGCGAGACAGCCGCCTGCCGTCGCGACATTGCCGTGCGCGACGAATGGGCGGTCGAGGACCCTGACGCCGGCTTCCTCGACCCACGGCTTCGTCGTCGAGTCGGTACAGGCCGGAACGTTCGCCAGCAAGCCCAGCTTCGCCAGCACCAGCGCGCCCGAGCATTGGGCGCCGATGATCTGGCGCGCCGGATCGAGCCTCAGCTCGCGCATCAGTGCGGCGTCGCGGACGACGTCGCGCGTGCCGATGCCGCTGCCGACGATGACCGCATCGGCTTCGCGGGCGAAGCTCAACGGCGCCTGCGCCTCGACGACGACGCCGTTCATCGAGGCAACGCGCGGCTGCGGGCACACGATCAACGCCTTGAGCTCCGGACGCTTGACGCGATTGATCATCGCCGAGGCGATGAAGGAGTCGAGCTCGTTGAAACCCTCGAACGTGAGAACGGCGATGCGCATCGTCGGTGTCGTTGTGTGCGCGTGCGTGTGGCGCGATGGCGCGATGGTCCGCGACGCAACGGTCAATACAGCGCCATCGGATTGCCCGGCGATCCGGTCGCGCCCTTCATTTTCAGCGGCGACCATACGAACAGGAACTCGTAGGCCTTGTCGGCGACGAGTTGCGTCAGGTCCAGATTCTCGATGTTCCAGATCCCGCGCTTCGTCTGCAGCTTCAGATGGCATTCGAACGGCTGCGCGGTCTCGCCGCCGAAACCCTTGCCGACCGCCTCGACGCCCCACGTGTCGGAGCCGGTCAGTATCACCTTGCGCTCGGCGAGATACTCGCAGGCCGAGATGCCGAAACCCGGTTCGCCCGCATTGAACTGCGCGGTACGCTTCGACTTTTCGGCGCTGTCGTACTTGTCCCAGTCGCGCGGATGCCACAGGTCGCCGTGCCCGGTATGCAGGAACACGCAGTCGCCGAGTCCGATCGGCGCGATGCCCTGCCGCTTGACCATCTCTTCGACGTCCTTCGCCGTGATGATTCCGGGATCGCTGGCGCTGTTCTCCTTCGGCACCGGCAGGGGACCGCCGCGCAGCGCGACCGCATCGAGCAGGACGCCGCGGCACACGAAACCCTTCTGGGCGACGTGCTCGACGCCGAGGGGGCCGAGTCCGTTCGGGCTGATCTCCTTGTCGTGCAGGAAGCGGCCGTTGTAGAAGTAGATGCCCTTCGACGTGATCGCGCCGATGTGACCGGGTCCGTCGAACTGCGTGCCGATCTGGCCCAGCTCGGTCGCAACGTACTCGTCGTTGTAGACGAGCTGCTGGTCGCCGAACGGACCGCCGGTGGGCCGCCCCGGAATCAGCAGTTTCCATGTCCGGGTACCGAAGGCGGGTGCATCGGTCGCATAGATCTTGCCGAGCGTCGCGCTCTTGCCTTTCTTGACCAGGCGCACCGCCTTCAATATCAGCTCGGCCGTCGTCCGGTTCGGCGCGCCGACCTTGTCGTCGGGACCCCATTCGGTCGGAGCCCATTTACCGGTCAGCGGCTCGTCGTTGACCGGTTGCTGCGCATGCGCCGGGGCGAGGAGCTGCGCGAGCGCGAGGGCGGGAATTGCAAGGCGTCGAAGAGTTCGCATTCTGTTCTCCCGTGTCGAGTGGCGCCGGCAGCAGGACCGCCGGAGCGGAGCAACGATCATACCGAAACGCAGATGGAGTGCGCGCGCGCCGCGATCAGGCGGATCCCCGCGCTCGCCGCGAGACGGTCAACTCGCGATCTCGTCGTAGCCCCGGCCGACGAACTGGACGAGGCAGAAGCCGTGACCGAACGGATCGCCCAGCAGCGCGAGCTTGCCCCATTTGCTCGACGCGACGGGCTGCTCGAGCACCGCTCCGGCAGCGGTCGCCCTGGCGATTGCCTGCGCGATGTCGTCGACGACGAAGTCGAGATGCACCGGCGTCCAGTGCCGCGCGTAGTCCCGCTTCGCGTCCGCCGATGCCGACGCCGGCGTCCCGCTCTTCTTGAGGAGCAGGTAGATCGGCGCTGAGCCGCCGAGCAGCTCGGTGCCGGAGTTGCCGAACCGGCGGCCGATCGCGAGGCCGAACGCGGCGCAGTAGAACCGCTCCGCAGCGTCGAGGTCGTCGACGTCGATGTTGATCAGCAAATTCGGCACGAGTGGTCAGCCGATCCGGGACGCGCGCGAGAGGCTCATCGGCGATTTGCAGCCTCAGACGTCCTGGCGATAGGTCGAGACTTCGATCAGGTTCTCGTCGGGATCGCGGAAGTAGACGGACTCGATAGCGCCGGTCGCGCCGGTTCGCGCGACCGGCCCTTCGATGATCGCGACGCCGCATCGTTCGAGGTGCGCGATCGCTTCGGTCAGCGGCACCGCGGCGATCAGGCAGATGTCGGCGGAGCCCGCGGTCGGACGATGCGCCTTCGGCTCGAATTCGCGGCCGACCTCGTGCAGGTTTATTTTCTGCGCGCCGAACGCGAGCGCCTTGCGCCCGCCGCCGAACGTGACGATGTCCATCCCGAGCGCGCGCGAGTAGAACGCGCTCGTCGCTTCGATGCTTCGCACCGTCAGCACCAGGTGGTCGAGCCGGTCGATCTTCATTGGCAACGCTCCTTCACAACGCGAGCGGCAGCTCGGGATGCCGCGCGTACATCATGCCGCGCTGCTCATGCGGCCGTCTTCGGCGGGATCGCGTACGTGCCGACGACGTGCGCGACCGGCTCGCTGCTGCCTTCGGAATACAGCCACACCTCGCCGACGGCGAGCGTCCGGCCGAGCTTCATCAGCTTGCATACGCCGACGACGCTGCTGTCGCCGGCCGGCTTGCGCATGAAGTTGATCGTCAGGCTCGTCGTGACGGTGAGCGGCACGATGCCGATCTCGCCGAGGATCGCGACGTACAGTGCCACGTCGGCGACGGCCATCAGCACCGGACCGGCGACGGTTCCACCCGGGCGCAGCTCTTCGGGGCCGACCGGATGCAGCACCGTCGCGCTGCGATTGCCGACCTCGCGGATCACGCACTTGGTCTGCGGAAACTCGGCCGCAATGAAGGCGGCGACTTCTTGCGTCGTGGCCACGTCTTTCCTCCGGGTGCCGGGACGTGCGCGCTCGCCGCGATGGGAGCCGAATCACGATCCGATGCCGTCAGCGCGCAATGGTACTCGACGTTCCCGCCGCGACGGACTGGCGGCCCCGATCCGGAAGCGCGGGCGGCCCGGGTCGAACGGGCGTCCTGCCGCAACGGCCGCCGGCGCGGTGCATTGCAAATGAAACCGAAGCGGCGCGTGGCCGTAATCAACCGTTCACCGGCGCGCTCGATGATTTCCGCCATCTCGGACACCGGAGCATCATCATGGGCAACACCGAAGCGCGCGGCGGGATCGTCCAGGCGAGCTCGCCGTGGGCGCGGCTCGTCGTCCGTTCCGACGGCGTGTTCCTGCTGGCGGTCGGGCTCCTCGCGATGACGCTCGAGGCGGTCGGCCACTTCACCGGCGCCGGTCCGCTCGGCCGGCTGTCGAACTCGGCTTACACGATCGGCGGCTTCGAGGCGCACGGCCTCGCGGCGATCTTCGGCGCGCTGCTGCTGCATCGTTCGAGCGATGCCGATCTGCGCCCATGGCACTGGTACGGGCTCGTCATCCATATGCTGCTGGGCGGCGCGAACCTCGCGTTCTGGGTTTCGTTCACGAAGCTCGACATGGTGATCGGTGGCATCGTGACGACGGCGGCGCACGCGCTGTTCGTCGCGCTGCACGCGGGCGCTCTGGACGGCGACGGCGCAAGTGCATGAGCGGTGAGCGGGCGGCGCAGCGCCGAGCTCTCGATCCGCAACGGTCGCCGCGGCCACGTTGCCCGGCGAAACCGCGCGGCGCGGCGCTAACCGGGCGTCGCCACCCACGCCCCGGCGGCTTCGATCGCTTCGTCGTCGCCGGGCCACGGCGGGATCGTCACCGCAACGGCCGCCAGCGGCGAGTCGGCCGCCGCCCTGAACTGGAACGTCGTGCCGAGCGGGATCGTCAGGCACACGCCGGGCTGCAATGCGACGACTTCCTCGCGCGCGTCCTGCCGCCGCCACATCGCTCCGCGGCCCGCGACGACGAACCATATCTCCTCGACGGTTCGGTGCAGGACGGCGCGCGAGACCTGCCCGGCCGCGAGCTTGAAGTGCGCCATGCGGCCGCCGCGAACGCCGAGCAGCGCCCGGACCTCGGAGCCGTCCGGCGCCGTCGCGGTTGCGGCATCCGGCAGTTGCGTCGTCGCGAACGGGATGCCGGCGCTCACGGCTTGCAGTCGCCGGCGCCGGCGACATGCGCGAACGCGCCGTCGCCGACGCGAAAGGTGAACCGGCCGCCGAGCGCATCGTCGATCGTCAGCGTGTTGTTGCGCTGGATGCGCGGATCGCCGTTCAGGCATCGCCACCAGATCGACGAAACGCTGCGCTTCAGCTTTCCGATCGACGCCGCCGAAAAAAGATCTTCGATCCGATAGCTCTTGCGCGGCATGCCGTCGGGCGCGTAGATGACGACGACTTCGCCGTAGCCCACGTTGTGCCAGTTGTCGAGCGTCACCAGTGTGCCGTCGTTCGCAACGGCGAAGTGAATGGGCGCCACCGGGTTCGCGAGCTGCGCGGTGCGCACCGGCTCATAGCGATTGTCGTGGTAGCGCAGCCACTCGGCGCGCGCGTAGGGGCCCTTGGCCGCCCCGGCGAAGCCGAACGTATCGCCGATACTCGTCCCCGGTGTCACGCGCACGATCGTCTCGGCATCGTCGCTGACGGCGGCGCGCACCGTCGCGTTGGGCCACGAATCGGCGAGCGCCGGCAACGGCGCGGCGATGACGGCGATCGCGAGTCGAAGTATCCGGCGACCGAGCGCTTCGCTCGCGCTCACGCGTAACCTTCCGCATAGAGCTGGATGCACGTGAGACCGTCCGCGTCGAACTCGAGGCCGAGCGTCGCACCGTCGCTGACCCAATCCATCCAGCGCCGGTGTGCCGCCGCGTCGTCGGAGTCGGACGCCGGATCGCCGAAGCGGAATCGGGCATCGGCCGGAGTCGTCGCGCGCGAGAGCAACGAGCTGCCCACGATCACGGTGTCCGGCGCGTCGATGTCGAACTTGACGCACACGAGCCGACCGGCAGCGAACTCGAGCTCGAACTCGGCGTACTCGAGCACCTGGTTCCCGCCGGGCGAGCCGGTGACCCGCTGCGGCCGGCCGAGCGGCCGCGCGGCCGTGAACGGGTCGCCGAGCCGGATCGGCCCGAATGCCCGTCCTTCGAAGTCGACGGCGGGCGGTCGAGCGGCCGCCGGCCAGTCCGCCGTCGGATCCTTACCCTTGCCGAACACGTGATCCCTTCCTGCTCCGAATCTGCAGCCCGAACGCGCGGGAACAAATGCTTGCCATCGCCGGAGGCGTGGAGTAGCATGTATAAATATACAGTAGTGGGGCTCGCTGCGTTTCGCCTTCCGCCCTGCGTCGTCTGAGGCCGTCGTCCTGTGATGTCGTCGCTTTCCGTATCCGCCGCCGTGACTTCGCATGCGCCCGTCAAGTCGGCGCGCCTGCTCGACCAGTTGCGTGAGCGCATCCGCGCTGCCGGTTACAGCTTACGGAGCGAGGATGCACATGTCCACTGGGTTCGCAGCTTCATCCGCTGGAGCGGCATGCGGCATCCGCGCGACATGGGCGTCGCCGACGTCCGGTCCTACCTCGACTGGCTCGGATCCGACTGCAATGTATCGGCCGCGACGCGGCGCCGTGCGCTGCGCGCAATCGGCTTCCTATATCGCGAGGTGCTCGGGAGGGACCTCGGATTGCAGCGCGGCACGGGCGTCGCGGCCAAAGCGGTTGACGCGCCGGCGCCCCGCGCGCTTGCGGTGTCGGAGGTCGGTGCGCTGCTCGGGTTGATGGACGGCGACACCGGTCTCGCCGCGAGCCTGTCGTATGGCGCGGGGCTGCGGCCGGCGGAGTGCGTCAGCTTGCGGATCAGGGACATCGACCTGGCGCGGCGGCTCATCACGGTCAGGCAGGGGAGGGCGGGCGGCGACCGTGTCGTGATGCTGCCGCGTGCGATCGAGGCGGCGATACGCGACCGGATCCGGCGAGCGAGTAACCTGTGGGAGCGCGACCGCACGCTCGGCGTCGCCGGTGTCGACCTGCCCGATGCGCTCGAGCGCAAATATCCGCGGGCGAGCCAGTCGCTCGACTGGTTCTGGGTATTCCCGGCATCCGAGCTGACAACCGATTCCGCAACTGATGCGCTCCGGCGCGAGCACCTTTCGGAGATGCAACTTGGCGGCGCGATCCGATCGGCGGCACGGGCAGCGGGAATCGAGGGTCGGATAACGGCGCACGCGCTTCGTCAATCCTTCGCCGAACACTTGCTGCGCGACGGAACCGATGCCCGGACCGTGAGCGCGCTGCTCGGGGACGGAAGCAGCGAGCGTGCTGCGCCGCCTTGCGCTGCAGTGCTGAAGTTCGCCGCCGCGGCGGTTGCAAGCCCGCTCGACAAGCTGCGTGCGCTTCATGCGCCGCAGCTCCGGTTGTCGAAAGCCGGCCCGGTCAATGCTCATGTGCAGATGGCACTGCTGGCGGAGCCGGTTCACTGATCTGCTAGAATTCCGGCGCTTTTCCGCTCGGGAAACCCCGCCATGACCTATGTCGTCACCGAAACCTGCATCAAGTGCAAGTACACCGATTGCGTGGATGTATGTCCGGTCGACTGCTTTCGCGAAGGGCCGAATTTTCTGGTGATCGATCCCGACGAATGCATCGATTGCACGCTGTGCGTTGCCGAGTGCCCGGTCGAGGCGATCTTTGCCGAAGACGACGTTCCCGCGGACCAGAAGCACTTCCAGGCGATCAACGCGGAGCTCGCCAAGGTCTGGCCGGCGATCATCGAAAAGAAGGATGCGCCGGCGGACGCCGACGATTGGAAGGACGTCCGCGAGAAGGCGCATCTGCTGGAGCGCTGAATGCCGACGATCGAGTTTCATCGACTACGCACACGGCGCGCCGTTTGTCCGCGCAAACGCCTATAATTTCGAAGCTTTTTCAACGATCTGCCGGACAGCCCTCCGATGAAAAAAACTCTGTTGACCGGTATCCTGTGGACCGTTGCCTGTGGCGTCAGTGCGCAGACGGCGCCGGGAGCGCAGCCCACGACTCCTGCGCCGGCCACGACCACCGCGTCGGCACCTGCCGGCGACCCGGCGGCGGGGCGCGAAAAGACGCAGATGTGCGTCGGCTGCCATGGCCTCGCGGGCTGGCGGACGGCGTTTCCGGAGGTCTACAGCGTGCCGATGATCTCCGGGCAGCATCCGCAATATCTGGTCAAGGCGTTGCAGGCCTACAAGTCGGGCGAGCGCAGTCATCCGTCGATGCGCGCGATCGCCGCGAGCCTCACCGACGCGGACATGGCGAATCTCGCCGCCTATTACGGAGCCGCGGCCCCGGCCGTCGCGAAGAAATGAGCACGGGGATGACGATGATCAGGCAATTGGCGGCGGCAGCAGCATTCGCCTTGGCAACGACCGGCGCCATCGCGGTCGATCTCGAGGCCGGCAAGAAGTTCGCCGAGGAAGTGTGCAAGGCCTGTCATGGCGTCGACGGCAATCCGGCGAACCCGGATTATCCGAAGCTCGGCGGCCAGCACGCCGATTACATCGCGAAGACACTGCGCGATTATCAGTCCGGCGCACGCAGCAATCCGATCATGAAGGGCTTCGCGACGATGCTCAAGCCGGCGGATATCGACGACGTGGCCGCGTGGTATGCCCACCAGCCCGCGGTCGTCACGCACAAGAACTAGACTGACCCGCTGACCGCGCGGGCTTCCGCGCGCCCGTGATTCCGCCCGCCCGGGCTTCCACCCGCTCCACCGCGGTCGCCGCGACCGGCCGTTCGCGTGACACCTTCCGGGCCCGTCACTTTCGGCGCAAGCCCTCCAGGAACCGCTCCGGATCGGGCGGCGCTCCGGTCCGCTGTGCCTCCCACATCGCTTCCCCGAGGCATTCGAGCGCGTCGTGCTGCGCGGCGTGCTGGTCGCCGTGCTTGCGTGCCAGCCGCTCGACCTCCGCGCGCACGCCCCGCGGCCGATCGACCGCCATCTGCTCTGCGATCGACAGGTGCAGGCTGAGGTGCAGGAACGGATTCAGCCGACCCTGTCCGGGATCGTAGTCCGCGTCGATGTTGCGCTCGCGCGCTTCGAGCAGCGCGTGATACTCGGGATGCTGGACGATGATCTCGACGGCGATCCGCTCGAGCGCGCTCAGCGGGGCGCCGTTGCGATAGCGGCTCCATGCGTCGAAGAAAAAGTCGCGGACCTCGTTGCGGCTCGGTGCGTACACGCTGGGCGTCCGGTCGCCGGCGGTTTATCAGCCGATCAGCGCGCAGACCGACGCGTACTGGAACAGCCGGTTGCGGCCGCCGCTCGGCGCAATCTCGCCGTTCCCGTAGAACCCGATCAGCGGGGTGCCAGGGTAGAGGCGCTTCACGTTATCCCAGTCCGCGTCCTTGCCGTCGAAGAACGCCGGCCCGCGACCCGCACAACTGAAGAGGAGCGCAAACAGCGGCGCCGTTTCCGGCCGCCCGCTCGCCAGCTTCAGGTCGAGCTCCTGCCTGGCCTGTTGCGGCTCGCGCAGGACCGAGAACACGCGGTCGCCTTCGAGCAGCTTGCCGCCGACCAGCAGCGAGCGGTTGGCATTGACCCCGAGCACCGGGATCAGCTCGTAGTCGCCGCTCGCGAGCGCGAGCCGCGGCTCGTCGTCGGCGCGCGCGAGGAGAAGCCGATGCCACGGGAACGGCTGGCCTCCGTCCAGATGGGGCAGCGCCTGCGCCACGAGTGCCGTCAGCGCCGGGCGATGCCCGACTTTCATCAGGTCGAAATCGCGAACGTCGGTGACGCCGAGAAGCGCCGACAGCGGCGTGAGACCCGGGCTTACCGTGACACGGCAGTTGCGCCACGGCAGGTGCAGATCCATTCGTCCGGAGTCGAGCAGCTTGCCGCTCGACCACACCGGAAACGGGCCGCGGCCCGTGCCGTCGCCGGCGAGCGCACCGATGCGCCGGCCGGGCATCGTCAGCCAGTCGCGGTTGATCGAGCCCGGACCGGCGAGCGACAGCAGCCAGTCGTCGTGCTTTGCATCGAGCGCGGGGGACGGCTCCTCGCCGTCGGCATCAGGCGGAAAGACGAGCGCGGCGGCCGCCGGAACGTCGATCACCCTTTCCAGCACAGTGGGATCCGAAGCTTGGAATTCACGTGACTTGAAGTCGCG
>JADMIO011101882.1_pt1 | contig 86946 bp, 74 predicted proteins | sample 8958161 | NCBI WGS metagenome assembly JADMIO01 (sample SAMN16585339, study PRJNA669376) | soil metagenome | isolation source: Crop rotation soil | place: USA: Cullars Rotation, Alabama | collected 2011 | reverse complement strand
CGACAACTTGTCCACGTGGAATTCTAAGCTTAGGATCCCAATGTGCTGGAAAGATATGTTGCGTTCTAAGATCTATGATATCGAATATCAAAAACGTTTGGAAGAAACAACCAAGAAAAGAAAAACGATGGTTAGTACCGGTGATAGAAGTGCCAAGATCAGAACTTACAACTATCCTCAAAACAGAATTACAGATCATAGGATAAATGAAACTCTGTATGACCTTACAGGCTTTATGGCTGGTGATATACAGGAGATGATAGATAAATTACAATTTGCAGAGAATGCAGAAAGGCTAAAAGAGGGTGGTCTTTAAATTGACAATTTTTTTGATTGATGATTTACAATTATAAAATCCAAAACTAGAAACAAGAAACAAGAAATAGCATGACCCCAGAAGGAGAAGATAAAATACGTAATGCCTTTGCGCATAAGGATTGGAATGATATTAAAGCGCAGAACAGCTGGCAGATCTTTAAAATAATGAGCGAGTTTGTTGAAGGTTTTGAAAAAATGAGCCGTATTGGTCCGTGTGTTTCCATATTTGGAAGTGCGCGTACAAAACCAGAAAATAAATATTACCAGATTGCTGAAGAAATTGCCTTTAAATTAGTAAAAGAAGGTTATGGTGTTATTACAGGCGGTGGCCCCGGCATTATGGAAGCAGCAAATAAAGGTGCTATGCGTGGTAAGGGTAAATCGGTGGGTTTAAATATCGATCTGCCATTTGAACAAAAACATAATGATTTTATTGACGCAGATAAGTGCATTAACTTTGATTACTTTTTTGTTCGTAAAACTATTTTCTTAAAATATTCACAGGGCTTTATTGGTATGCCCGGCGGCTTTGGCACTATGGACGAATTATTTGAATCGCTAACATTGGTACAAACAAATAAGATCGCGCAGTTTCCGGTAGTTTTAGTTGGTACTGAATATTGGAGCGGTATGATAAGCTGGTTAAAAACAACTATGCTAGAAGACGAAAAAAATATTAACGCCATTGACCTTGATCTTTTTAAACTGGTTGATACTGCCGATGATGCGGTAAAACACATTGTAGATTTTTATTCGAAATATTTACTAAAACCAAATTTCTAAGATTGAACCGGTGGATCTTTAAAATATTTATTTTTCCACTACTCTACTTTATTTCTATCTGGCCTTTTTGGTTGCTTCATGCCTTCAGCAGTTTTTTTTATGTTATTGTTTTTTATTTTGTTGGTTACCGCAAAAAAGTGGTGGTACAAAATTTAAAGAATTCGTTTCCCGAAAAAACAGAAGCGGAAATTCAAAAAATAACCAAACAATTCTACAAACATTTTTGCGATGTGATCTTCGAAACACTTAAACTTTACACCATTTCGCAAGAAGATCTTAAAAAACGTATTCTCTTTACCGATGAAGCCATTAAAATAATGAACTCTTTCTTTGATAAAGGCCAGAGTATTGTGGGCGTTATTGGTCATGTAGGTAATTGGGAATGGGGCGCTATTTCGCACCAGGTTTACTTTAAACAACTTATTACAGGGGTTTATCATCCTTTATCCAACAAAAGTTTTGATGCTTTTATGCTTAAGTTAAGAGGGCGTTTTGGCGGGAATATTGTTTCTATGACAGCTTTGTATAAGGAATTGCTTACGTTAAGACAAAAGAATATTCCAACAACTATTGGTCTTATTGCCGATCAAACTGCGCCGCCAGAAAGCGCTTATTGGTTAACTTTTTTAAATCAGGATACACCGGTGTTTGTTGGTACCGAAAAACTAGCTAAGAAATTTAATTATCCTGTAGTTTATCTTCCTATTAAAAAATTAAAACGCGGTTATTATCAAATGGGGGCTATTGTTATTACCGAGAATCCTAAAGATATGCCAAATGGCAAAATAACCGAATTACACACCCGTGAACTTGAAAAGAACATTCAGGAACAGCCCTTTAGCTGGCTTTGGAGCCATCGCCGCTGGAAACATAAAAAACCTGCTAATATTTAGATTTTTTTTGCCAAATTTATACTTTGTTTAATCTATGAGTCAACCTAAAAATACTACTACCGATACTCCTGTAAAAAAAGCAACCGATCTTTTTGAAAACCTTGGCAGCAAAGCTTATTTATTAGCACTGGGCCTTATAATGCTTGTTGCTTTTTTTGTTTTTAAAGATTTTATCTTGCTTAAAAATGTTTTCTTATTTAAAGATATTGGAAGTGATACATTGAATGGTGTGCACCCTTCTTATTATTTTGCTGCTGATTATTTTCAAAAGAACGGGTTGCCGGGTTGGTCCTTCCAGGAAGGAATGGGGCAAAATATTTTAGGTCTCTATACCCGTGATCCTTTTTTATGGATCGGTATTTTTGCAGGTCCACAAAGTATTCCAAAGATCTTAGTATTCCTTGAGTTGCTAAAGTTGGTTATTGGTGGAAGTCTTTTTTATTTTTATTTAAAATCAATTAAGATCTCTAACTACTCTGCCATAATTGGTAGTTTATTATTTTCTTTTTCGGGCTTTATGATCATTGGTGCGGCATGGTACGTATTTACTTTTGAAGCTTTAACTTTTGCATTATTACTTCTTGGTTTCGAAAAATTATACCAAAATGGCAAATGGCTTTTATTTTCTTTCGGCATTTTTTTAACTGCCGTATCCATGCCTTTCGATATTTATATTTTTGGTTTATTTATTGCTTTTTATGCTGCTTTCAGGTATTTACAGGAACACAAATACGAAACAAAAAAATTCCTTCAACTCTATTGGAAATTAATAATTGCCGGCTTAATTGGTATGTTAGTTGCCGGACCATTTTTATTGGAAAATATTTTCCAGATCATCGAATCGCCCCGTGGTAGTGGTGGTAATTCTTATTTCGATAAATTATCCGGATCACCATTATTTGGATTAGCAAACAAAGTAGAGTTCGGTTCATCAGTAATGCGTATGCTAAGCACCGATGCTATTGGCACTGGGAATAACTTTACAGGTGTTCAAAATTTCTTAGAGGCGCCTTTAAGCTATTGCGGTTTATTAAGTCTTATTTTAATGGCACAGATCTTTCCACTCGTAGATAAAAAAATACGTCGTTGGTATATTGCACTTTTTATAATCTGGATCATTCCAACTATTTTCCCATGGTTCCGTTATGCATTCTGGTTATTTACCGGAGATTATTTCAGGGCTTATTCATTTTTCGTGTCTGTTGTTTTTATTCTATTCTCTGTTTATGCGCTTGACATCATACTCAAATTTAAAAAAGTAAACCTTATTGCTTTAGGCGTAGCGCTTGGTATTTGGTTAATTTTAAGTACACTTAGCTATAAAGCTATTATAACTTATCCCACAGGTCAGCAAGCAGAGCAAACTTTAAAAGTGAACGATTCACTTTCTTTATTTATAAAAGCATTTTTAGTTTTCTATGCAATAGCAATTTATTTTTTAGGCAAGTCAAAAAATGTAGCCAATGTAAAATATTTAATTCTGTTCCTGGTTGTTGTAGAGTTGGGTTATTTCTCATACACTACACTTAACACCCGTAGCGTTCTAATGCAGCAAGAAGGCCGTGTTGTACCTGCAGCGGTTTCTGTTAGAGAGTTAAAAGAAAAAGTAGGGTACAATGATTACACCGTTGAGGCCATCAATTACATTAAAGACCAGGAAAAAGATGATAAATTCTATCGTGTAGATAAAATGTATTTCTCAAGTGGTGCTATGCATGGCAGCTTACAGGATCATAAGATACAAGGTTATTATAGTACAAGCAGCTACAACTCTTTTTCGCAAATAAATTATATAAACTTTATGCGCGGTTATAATGCTATTGATAAAAACAGCGAGTATTCAAGCCGTTGGGTTGATGGTTTAAAGAACCGCCCTTTCTTAGAGCCACTTAACAATGTAAAATATATAATTACCAAAAACAAGAATATAAATCCGTTATGGGCTGCAACGCATGATTCGGTTGCTAAATTTGGCGATGTAATTGTTTTAAAAAGCAGGTACACTTTGCCTTTTGGTTATACTTACGATAAATATATTGCTCAAACAGATTTTGATCTTTTAAATAATACGCAAAAAGATCTTGTAAGCTTAAAAGCCTGCGTATTGGATGAACAGGAGCTTGCGAAAAGTCCGGGTTTAAAAAGATTCGCGTTAAAAGATACTATGAACCTTAATTTATTTACCTGGGATATTTTTAAGAATGGTATTGATACTTTAAAGAAAGAAGCATTTAACATGAACTTATTCTCTGAAAATAAAATTTCGGGAACTGTTAACGTAAGCGAAAACAAATTAATGTATCTGAGTTTCCCGTTTGATAAAGGCTGGCATTTAAAAGTTGATGGCAAAGAAACTGAGAAAGTTCTGGTGAATTATGGTATGACAGGTGTTTATGTTGCTAAAGGAAATCACACCATTGATCTTGAATACCATTTACGTTTCTTTAAAAAAGGATTAATGATGACGCTTGTTGGTTTAATTATTGCCGCGGGCTATATATTCTTAACAAGAAAAAAACCGGAATTAAAAACTACTACATAATCGTTCTATAAAAAATTAAAACATGGCAGACTTCTCTAAACACAAATTTGGTACTAAGGCAATACATGCCGGTGCAGATGCTGACCCTTCAACAGGCGCCATCATGACCCCTATTTTTCAAACAAGCACATATGTGCAGGAACTTCCCGGAAAAAACAAAGGTTATGGTTATGCACGCGGTAAAAATCCAACACGCGAAGCGCTTCAAAAAAATATTGCAGCACTGGAAAATGGTAAACATTGTATTTGCTTTAGCAGCGGTATGGGTGCTACAGATGCGGTAATGAAATTATTACGCCCGGGCGATGAAGTTATTACAGGAGATGATCTTTACGGTGGTTCTTACCGCATGTTCACTAAAATTTTTGCGAACTATGGTATTAAATTTCATTTTATTAATTTGAGCGATGCCAATAACATAAAAAAATATGTTAACGCTAATACAAAAATGATCTGGGCCGAAACCCCTACCAATCCTACCATGCAGATAATTGACATTGAAGCATGTTCGGCCATTGCAAAAGAAAATAAACTTTTATTAGCGGTTGATAATACATTTGCATCTCCTTATTTACAAAATCCATTAGCATTAGGTGCAGATATCGTTATGCATTCTGTTACCAAATATTTGGGCGGACACAGTGATGTGGTTATGGGTGCATTAATTGTGAACGATGATAAATTACAGGAACAATTATATTTTATTTTAAATAGCTGTGGTGCCAATCCCGGCCCAATGGATTGTTTTTTGGTAATGCGCGGTATTAAAACTTTGCATTTGCGTATGGAACGCCATTGCTTTAACGGCAAAAAAATTGCTGAGTATTTAAAGACCCATCCTAAAATTGAAAAAATTTACTGGCCGGGCTTTACAGATCATCCTAACCATGCCATTGCAAAAAAACAAATGCGCGATTTTGGTGGTATGATCTCTATTGTTCTAAAAGATAAAAGTATTGATAACACCTTTAAATTAGCAGGCTCTTTTAAAGTTTTTTCACTGGCCGAAAGTTTGGGTGGCGTAGAATCTTTAATTAACCACCCGGCTACTATGACCCATGCTTCTATTCCAAAAGAAGAAAGGGAAAAAGCAGGAGTTGTAGATAATTTATTACGCTTAAGCGTTGGTGTTGAAGATGTTGAGGACCTTATTGAAGACCTTAAACAGGCTTTGGGTTAACAAAATAGCGCTTTAGTTGTTATAAGATAAGTTGCTTTTTGATTTTTGAAACACAAAGCAATTGATTATATTTACTTTAATAAAAAATATTTAATGAAAAGTACTTTTTTTACATTCTTCTTTATTGCCGCCAGTACTTGTTTTGCACAGGTTTTTATGTGTAAGGACGGCGTTACCAAATTTACCTCTGAGGCCCCGTTAGAGCTGATCAAAGCAACGTCTAACAAAACCGTTGGTGCATTGGATGTTGGCAATAAGAATGTGGCCTTCTCGGTAAATGTTGATTCGTTTGACGGTTTTAACAGCGGGCTTCAAAAAGAGCATTTTAAAGAGAATTACATGGAGACCATGAAATATGCCAACGCAACTTTTAAAGGCAAGATCATTGAAGATATTGATTTTACAAAAAATGGCACTTATACCGTAAGAGCAAAAGGCACATTTAATATTCATGGTGCTGAAAAAGAAAAGATCGTTAAAACAAAGATCACAGTAAAAGATAAAGAGATATTGGTGGAGACCTCATTTGAAGTGCCTCTGGAAGATCACAATATTAAAATTCCAAAAGTGGTAAATCAAAAGATAGCTTCTATTATTATGGTAGATGTAAAAGCCACTTTAAAACCAAAAGCTTAAAATACATTTGTGTTTAAAAAGAATAAAATACTTTTAGTTGTACTTTTTTATTCTTCCCTCCTATTCCCGCAACTTCAGGTAAAAAATTATTTTTCTTTCACCGGTAAAAAAGATGTTGCCGTAAATACTATTACACAGGATAAATTTGGCTTCTTATGGCTGGGCACCAGTGATGGTGTTTATAAATTTGACGGCAAAACTTCAGTACAAATCGCAAAAGAAAGCGCTGTTCTAAAAAAAGACATTACCGCTATATTTATTGACAGTAAAGGCGTTGCCTGGATAGGTACCAAAACCGGAAAGATCTATTCTTTTAAAAACAATAAAATAGATTCTCTTGATTTTGGTGCAAAGGTTAATGAAGAAAAGATAACTTCTATTTGTGAGATTGATCGTGTTATTTGTTTCGGGACATATGGCAGCGGGATCTATACTTACGCCAACAATGAATTAAAAAATATTAATTCAGAGAAAGGATTAAGCGATAATGTTGTTTACAAAATTACTACTGATAGCAAGAATACCGTTTGGTGCGCTACAGACGGCGGTATTACCGAGATAATGAATATTGGCGTGAGCCCTTCGTTTAAAAATATCTCTAATAAAATTGGTCTCCCTGATAACATTGTGAGGGATATTTCTTTTGAAGAAAACAAATTAATGATCTCTATGCAGGATTCGGGTGTTTGCTCTTATGATCTTGTAAATTTAAAGATAGAACGTGTTTCTTTTTTTGCCAACTGGAGTATGGGTACCGTTATTAATGCCAGTGGTAAAGTAGCAAACAAAACCATTATTGCTACAGAGAAGAATGGTTTCATTCAAATTCATAATGGTGTTATCTCTATTTACAATTACGAAAAGTATCTTCAAACAACAGGCATTAACCAGTTATTTATAGATAACGCCAAACAGATCTGGATCGCTTCTAAAAAAGGTATCAGTCAATTTTACGACCGTCGTTACGATTTTATTAATGCAAACAAAGGTTTAACAGACGATAAGATCCTTGCCCTTGCTACCGACAACGATCATGCTATTTGGGTAGGAACAGTAAATGGCATCTCTAAAATAATGAACGATGATGAAGGAAAACTCATTGTCTCAAAGATCCAGGAAGCTACCAAGTTCACTATTTCCTGCGCTACCAAAGCACCCGATGGCAGCATCTGGTTCGGTACTTATGGTAATGGACTTATTATTTTAAGCTCGCAAAATAAGAACAGCATAATTATTAATTCAAAAAACAAAGGACTTTCAAACGATAATGTATCTAATATTTATTTTGCAGATGAGACAAGCGTTTATATTTCTACGCTTGGTGGCGGTCTTATAAAAGCAAAAGTTGATCTGGAGAAGAACGATCTTAAAGTTGAAAGAACCTATACCGAAACAGAAGGACTTGGAAGTAATTATGTTTACGCGGCTATAACCGATAATAACGGGAAGCTTTATATAGCAACAGATGGCGGCGGTTTACAGGTTTTAGAGAACGAAAAATTTATCAGTCTTACCGATAAATATAAATTGAACTCAAACACCATTACTTCTTTATGCAAGGATAAGTACAATTCCATCTGGGCCTCTTCCAATGCAAACGGTGTTATAAAATACGATGGTAAAAGCATTATTTCCTTCACACAACAAAATGGTTTGCGTGATGAGCAACCGCAGCAATTAATTGCAACCGACAATACCATTTTCTCTATCAACTCAAAAGGTATTGATAAAATTAATTGTGTAGATAATTCTATTAGTTACTACGACCTGTTTGACGGTGACCTGGAACCAAATTTAAATGCCATTTTTTTAAGTGATGATAAAATTTACTCCGGCACCAATAATGGTGTTTTAGTTTACAGAACAAGCCAGCAGGCCCTGGATTCGGTTAAACCATTGGCTTTTATTAAAGCGTTGCAAATTAATTACAAACCCTTTCCCATCGATTCTATTTATGAGTTTACGCACAAACAAAATAATCTGGCATTTACATTTGATGCTATTTGGTTAAAGAATCCTGAGAAATTATCGTACCGATATAAATTAGAGGGCTTTGAAGATGCCTGGTTGTATGCTAACGAAGGCAAATTAATTAATTACAATAACCTTGGTGCAGGCTCTTACACCTTTGTAGTTCAGGCAAAGAACGAAGAAGACGTTTGGAGTGAACCAACTTCTTTTTCTTTTACCATTCTCTCTCCTATCTGGAAAAAATGGTGGTTCTGGGTTATCGTAATTGTAATTGCTTTCCTTGTAATTTATTCGTTCGTTAAATACAGGTTAAAAGCGCTGCAAAAAGAAAATTTAATACTCGAAGAAAAAGTTGCTCAACGTACAAAAGAAATTGAAAAACAATCGGAGATAATTGCCGAAGCCAATAAAGAACTCGAACAACTCTCAATTGTAGCAAGCCGTACAGACAATGTGGTATTGATCTTGAAACCAAACGGTGACATTGAATATGTGAACGAAAGTTTTACGAGACTGAACAGAATTACTTTAAAAGAGATCTTAGATAAAAAACTGAACATTTTTACATCCAGCAATAATTCGCAAATAAAAGATTTTGTTGACGAAGCTGTATCTACAAAACGTTCAATAAAATACGAATCCTTCAACACCAAAAACCCTGAGAACCAGGTTTGGGAAGCCTCTACGCTTACTCCTATTTTTGATGAAGATGATAAAATTAAAAAGCTAATTATTATTGACAGTGATATAACCGAGTCGAAAAAACAGCAAAAGATAATTGAGCAAAAAAATAAAGATATTACCGATAGTATATCTTATGCAAAAAAGATACAGCACGCTATTTTGCCGGAGAACGCACTGATACAAAAACACATTCCACATTCTTTTGTATTATATATGACAAAAGATATTGTGAGTGGTGATTTTTACTGGTTTGCGCACATGGATGATGTAAGTATCATTGCTGCCATAGATTGTACTGGTCATGGGGTTCCGGGAGCATTTATGAGTTTGATCGGTTACAACTTATTAAATAAAATTGTGAACGAGCAAAAGATCATTGATCCAAAAGATATTTTATTTGAATTAAATAACGGTGTATTGGAAACACTTTATAAAAATGAGTCGCAATCTAAAGATGGTATGGACTGCGCCATCTGTAAAATAAACCATAAGACGAATACAATGGATTACGCAGGCGCTATGCGTCCGTTATGGATAGTGTCTAATGGCGAATTAACAGAGGTAAAAGCAGATAAAATACCAATTGGCACCAAGCAGCAAGACAGGGTTGAAACCATTGCGTACACCACACATACTTTTAATTTAAATAAAGGCGACTCCTTCTACATTTTTACCGATGGTTATGCCGACCAGTTTGGCGGCAGCAAAGAAAAAAAATACAGTACCGGTAAATTTAAAGACCTCATCATCCAGAATGCATCTCTAGATTTTAAAACACAACACGATAATATAAAAGCCGAACACCTTGCCTGGAAAGGCCCACACGAACAGGTGGATGACATTTTGGTGATCGGGTTTAAGCTTTAACTATAAACAAAAAGCCGCAGATTTCGCGGATGTCACAGATCATTTTTATTTATAACGTATCCGGCCTTGCGCGGTGGGGTTTTGAAACTCATAATTGTATACAAGTACAAAACCAAATTGTTGCACAATAACTGACTTTTTTTACTTACTAAAAATAATCATTCTGATATTAAAATCAGAGTCGAGAGAATTGCAACGACCCAAATAAATGTTAGCTTATTACGACACTAATTTAATCACTTTATTCCAATCTTTACCTCCTGCCTTTTGTATGTCATCCATAGATGCTGTAAGTTCTCTCGTGAAATTGTCTAAGGCAAGAGAGGAGTGTTTTATGTAACCGACAATTTTTTTCAACTCGTCTAAAGAATAATTTGTCGATAGGTTAATAAGGTTCGATACGCCTAAAATATGCGCCACAGGTTGTCTTACCTTATGTGAAGTTATAAATATAATTTCTTCTAATCCTTTAATATGGCTTCTAAGATATTCTTCCGTTTTTTTAAGCTCCTCATAGGCAACAGTCAGTTCTATTGTCAATTCCCTCTTCTCTTTGTATTGCAAGTCTAGATTCTTATTTGCAATTAATAATTCATCAGCCCGTTTTTGTTTCTCTTGATTTTGAAAAGCAAGTTCTTTATTTGCAATTACTAGTTCATCGGCGCGCATTTGTTTTTCCTGATTTTGAAAAGCAAGTTCTTTATTTGCAATTAATAATTCATCTGCTCGTTTTTGTTTCTCTTGATTTTGAAAAGCAAGTTCTTTATTTGCAATTAATAATTCATCCGCTCGTTTTTGTTTCTCTTTATTTTGAAAAACAAGTTCCTTATTCGCAATTAATAATTCATCCGCCCGTTTTTGTTTCTCTTGATTTTGAAAACCAAGTTCTTTTTTGGATAATATTAACTCCGCTGACTGCGTTTCAATTTCTACCTTTTGAAATTCAATTTCTCTTTTGAGGCGAATGAGCTCTTCTGATTTCTCTTTATTATTCATCTTTTATTAATTTTTAAAGGAAGATTTTGTTATCAAAACCAAGTAATTAGCTAACACTTTTAATTTAATGAGTTTATTCGGCTTTCGTTCAGTTTTACAATACGAAGATGAATAAGAGCTGTATTTCTATCAACGCAAATTGCGGCATACATTTACATATGTAAGATTTTTGAGTTTTATGTATGTAATTATAATTAGGGATATAAAGATCAATGACAATGATTAACCTGTAAATCCTTGTCATGGCCTAACGTTTTCACGGCTTGCTTCGACCGAATTCAAACCTTTGTCAGACGAAATGTTTTAATAGGGATACAATATTGATAGGAATTTGCAAAAAAATACAGTACAGGTAAATTTAAAGATCTCATCATCAAGAATGCTGCTTTGGATTTTAAAACACAACACGATAACATAAAAGCCGAACACCTTGCCTGGAAAGGCCCACACGAACAGGTGGACGATATTTTGGTGATTGGGTTTAAGATTTAACGTTCGTTCAGCGGGCTTACCCAGTGCGGATTTTTAAACCGTCAATTTCCGTATACCGAAATGATTGTATCGAGGATAGCTGAAACCCTTGTTGGATGCCTACATCTGGCGAGAGGGCTATAATAGTCAGTTTTCTATCCGTCTATTTTACCTAACCTGTAATAAGTAAGTCCTCTACGAGATCGGGCTACTTGTCCATTTTCAACAAATGTCCAAACGTTGTGAAATTTCTTCTTGGAATTATCGTCCTTTAACACCACTTTTTTACCTTTTAGTGTCCAATTACCTTTAATGACAATCTTTTTGTCAGGAACAGAAAGGTCTTGATAATAAAAAGTGTGGTCAGAATTAATTGTAAGTTTAATTTGGGAAGGGTCTGATGAACAAACACCATATGTTCCAATAAACTCGTCAGCATTCTTATCTTTAAATGATGACATTAAAATAATTGTCACTAATACTGTAAGGGTTTTAATTGTTTTTGTCATTGTTTGTAGGTTTTATTATCTCGTTCAATAAACTTAGTATTATTTTCTATGATCAAATAAAGATCTCTGAGCCGTGTACCTTAATGTGATCTCAAATCCGCCGCGGAAAGAAGATGTAGGTGCCAGCGAAGAAATATTCAGATCGTAGCTCATAATGATGGCCCATTTTTCTTGTCGCTCAAAAAGTGCAGAAAATAATATTGCATCGTTATTACGGTAATAAAGTCCGTAACCAACACAATCACGTAAAATAATACCTGTGTATTTTGATTTGATCTTTATGTAATGTCTTAACATGGCACCAACTATTATTTCTTTAGATGGGCCTTGTAACTGCACCAAATAAGATGGCGAAATGGCCATATTTGTATTTTCAATACTCGCTATTAAGTCGCCATGAGAAACATATTTAACATAGAGTTTTGAAAGCGTTCCCAAGTATTCCTGCTTTGGTTGCAAAAGATGGTAAGCAGCGAAACCAAAGTGTGAAGTGAACTGTTTGTAAGATTCCATGTTCCTTCTTTCTCTTGCGTAGGTCCATTGCGCGCCGGCACCAAGATCAAAATAAGTAAATTTGAGGTTTACAAAATTTTCGTTCGATGCCTGGTTGGCACTATATACAGAACCGTTATATTGATTTGGAAACAGCAATCCGCTGTTATCGATCATTCTCTGAACCATACTCCCTTGTATGCCAACAGAAATAAAATTCTTTTTATTTAACGCCACAAAACTTGCTAAAGAAAGATTGACATGTTGTTGTCCTAAATTTCCGTCGCCCACTTTATCTTTATAAAAAGATAGGCCGGTTGTTATCATTGATCTTCTTTTAAGCTCTTTCCAATTATCAGGCGCAAGCCGCGCTTCAAAGGATGCTCCAATAGTTTTATAAGGTGTTGTTACGCTTTTCCATTGATCTTTGCTTGCTATTGATGCTCTTATTGGACTAGATGCACCGGTAAGTGCCGGATTAATAAGAGCAGGGTTTTCGTTGAATTGCGAAAAATGTATATCCTGCGCGTTAGCAGTTAACACTGTTGAAATTAAAATAACTATTGAAAGTGTTTTTTTCATTAATTATCTTATCAAAGTTATATTTCCTTTTTTACTCACTTCAGTATCATCTTTATATTTTGCAGTAACCGAATACACAAAAACATCCGCGTTCAATAATTGTCCTTTATAAATACCATTCCAACAAAAATTCGGGTCAGTTGATTCAAATACTTTTTCTCCCCAACGATCAAAGATCATGATGTGAAAATCATCATTACAATGATCCCAACCCTGTAAACAAAAACTATCATTATTTCCATCACCATTAGGTGTAAAAGCCGTTGGAAATGAGAACTCAATACCGTTCACTAAATTCACTTCAACGGTTGTACAAGCCTTTGCATAACAAACGTTATCATTTGATCCCACTACACAATATTCAATTGTATGATCAGGAGAAACTATAGGGTCAGAACAGAGAATGCAACTGATAGATGTTTCAGGGCTCCAGGTATAAGAGGTAGCACCCGATGCCATTAAATTAACCGAAGACTTAGCGCACAACATAACGCTTGGCAGATTTACAGAAACAGTAATTGGTGTATTAACTGTTACAGTTATTGGAGTTAAACTTGAAGTTACGCCACAGCCTGATTCGTTTACATAAAAAGTAGTTGTGGTTGTAAGATTTGGTGTTGTAAAAAAAGGGTTATTTCCAATTTGCGAACCTCCTACAGGAGCATCAAACCATTTAATTCCACAAGGTCCAACCACGGTTAATACAGTTGAATCTCCTTTGCAAATTGTTAAGCTTGAAGGATCGGTTGCATTTATAGCATTGGGAATACAGCCATCAAATTTAGTTACAAAACCATCTGACTCACCTCCGCCGTATACAGCTTGATGTGAACCGGGGCTCGCCATAACTGTTCCGGTAGCGGTACTTGTAGTGCCCACCAAATAAAGGTTTCCCGAAGGATCGACCAAATTTGTACAATAATATTCAGAACCTGTTCCTCCATAGTAAGTTCCCCACAAACGCGTTCCGGTTGGATCGAATTTTGCTATATAATTATCGATCTTAACACCACTATAATTTGTTTGCCATGAGCAAGATGTTGAGATCGCATTTGTGGAAGTTGTAGTTCCGGTAAGGTAAATATTTCCTGCTGGGTCTATAGCACAATAATTAAATTCCTCATCACCCTTGCCTCCATACAGAGTACACCAAAGCCTTGATCCACCCGGAGTAAGCTTTAATAAAAAAGCGTCATAAACACCGCCACCAAATGTTGTTTGGTGTGCACCCGGCGTACTTACCGGCAATGTATTAGGAGCGCCCGGGGTTGTATAGCCTGCAACATAAATATTGCCTGTAGCATCAAAAACACAATTGTAAGACCTATCCCTGCCAACATCGCCATAATAAGTACCCCATTGTCTTACACCTGCAGAATTGAATTTTACAATTAGTGCATCTCCATAACCATAAGGTCCTACCAAATTAGGTTGAAGAGCGCCGGGCGTTGAGATATTAGCCGTTGATTCAGTATACCCCGTAATAAAAACATTATTAAATGGGTCTACTTTGCATATGTCTGCTGCTTCCCATTTTACATCACCGTAATAAGTTGCCCATAAACGTGTTCCTGCATTATTAAATTTAGCAAGAAAAGCGTCACTTAACCCTCCATAGGCCGGTTGATGAGAGCCGGGGCTAGCAATGCCTACAGATGATTGACTTGCTCCTGCAATATAAATATCTCCGGTATTATCGATCGTGCAGCTACTGCCCCATTCGCCGGCATAGCCTCCGTAGTATGTACCCCATTGGCGGACTCCGGCGTTGTTGAACAATACAAGAAATGCATCTCCGATATATGATTGATTAGAACCGGTTCCTCCATAACCTGTCTGGTGACTTCCGGGTGTGGCAATTACGCCGGCTAAGGTGGTACTTGTAGTTCCGATCATGGCAACATAATTTCCGGTAGCATCAACAGCACATTTATTAGAATAATCGAAACCATTGCCGCCGTAATAAGTTCCCCAGAGCCTTACACCTGTTGAATTGAATTTAACCATAACAGCATCTTCATTTGCCGGGTTAAGTAATACCGTTTGATAAGCGCCGCTTGTTGCAATATTGTTTAATGAATACGAATAACCGGAAGCATAAACATTTCCTGATGCGTCTACAGCACTTCCATAAAAAGCATCATCATCATTTCCACCGTAATAGGTGCCCCAAAAACGAATTAAAGGATCAATTATTAATGGAAGAGAAGAATCGATGTTTTTTATGTCAAATGAGATAAGACTACCCTTAACGATCCATTTTGCGGCAAGTTGCTTACCGTTTTGTGTCACATATGGCGCTGCTTCTGTTAATTCACCTAAAGGTGTTTTAATGATCAATTCGCCGTTCTTATCTACAAAAACAGTTTCAGCGCCTTTTATCTCTAACTGAATTTGTTTGTGATCAACTCCCGGAGCAACTATGTAATCGTATTTTAGATCACCATTCTTCTCATACCACTTCAGATCAATGCCATTAAATAAATTTTGATAAGTAACATTTTTGTAACTCTTAACTCCTGTTACACCATTAGGACAAACTTCAGAATAGTAATTATCGTATCCTTCAATTGTACTTTCTTTGAGTACTGTTGAATTTAAATTTGCATTAAGCCAGTTAATATCCAGCCGGTAGATAGTTGTTTGCTCAGGGACTTTATTAAAGGTTTTAGGATGAGAATTTTTTACTGCTCTATCTTCAACTTGTTTCCATTTATCTACCCTAACCATTTGATATGAGATACCGTTGTTGCGCAAATAAAAATCCATGTTACCCGTATTGCCTGCAAATAAAATATCAGGACGTGGTTTTGAGAACTGATCGCCAATTTGTCCTTTATTTTCTTTAAAGGATAATGAACTTTCTGTTTTTGGTGTTTCAACTTTCGCATTTGAGAAAGCACAAAAGCAAATGGAAAACAGGAAAAGTATGAATATGTTTATTCTCTTCAATTAAGCGTATTTGAAACGTTATTAAAGATACGAAACTAGATGTTAAAAATCAAAAGGATTTGGAACAACCTATGTGAGAGGTTTGGAGAAATTTACTTCAACAACTCCATCGCCTCTTGTATAGAGATGATCTCGTTCTTAAAGGTGGCAATGATAAAGGCATCGTAAAAGCCTTTGGTCTCAAGCTCTTTGCGGTATTTCTCAGCGGCATCGTAACCGTTAAATGTACCTGATGAGTAACGAATGCTTCCTGAAACTGTGGTTTGTTTTTCTACATCTTTAAGATCTTTGTATTTCTCATCGATCATTTTCTCCAACGCAGGTTTTTTCAATGAACCTAACTGAATTTTGAAGGTCACTAATTTTTTATCTACCGAGCTGAATATTTTTTCTTCGTTCAGATCCTCTTTGTACGATTTTTCAACCGTTGCTTTAGTTGTATTTAAGGCAATACGTTTTCCTTCTTTATAGGCTGTTACAAAGGCGTCGCTGTAACCCTGCACAACAAGATCGGCACGCACAGAAGCTGCTTCCTCTATGGTCTTATACCCTTTTGTTACGTACCTGAAAATACTTTCGCCCGTTTTTAATTCTAACACACCGGCACTGGTATTAAATACGCTGGTAGAGATCTTATTTTTAAAGGCTCCTAACTGCACACGGTACACAACATCTGTTCTGCTAAATGCATCGTCTATTACCAGTTCAGTTGTATTGGTATTTACTGCAGTTGTATTTGTTGTAGCAGAGTTGGTGCCTGTATTGCTTGCTGTTGCAGTGTTTAAAGCGGTTAACTTGGCAAACTCTTCGTCTTCTTTTTTAATTAGCTCTGCTAATTCAGCATCGCTAACCTGTGTAATATTCTTTCCTTTTATTTTAGATACACCTGCGCTCTTATTACCGTCTTTTCTAAATTCGTCCCTGCGTTTTACAGCAGAACTTACTTTATCATAACTTCCGGATGTATAAACTACTGTTGTTCCATCATCTAATGTTGTAGAGTTAATGTCACCAATACTTAATAAGAATGCCAGCTCATCGGTTGGTATAGAGCCTGTGTAACGCACTAATTCTACTGTGTAAGCTTCTTTATCAACTCCCAGTTTTGTTTTTTTCTTGTTCAGTGCAAAGATATTTCCAACATATTCTACTGTTGCACCAACTCCGGTTGAATCGTTCAGGTACTGAGCGTACCATGCAGCCCAATAATCATCTGTTTGTCCAACTCCTTTTTCATTAACCGGCACACCCAAAGGCGTTGCCAATTCATCATCCCTGAAATTAGGAATACCATCTTTATCATCATCCAGTGGACAACCTTTTGCATCTACTTTTACGCCCAGTTCAGTTCCCTGGCAATCATCCATCAGATCTGAAACGCCATCTTTATCACGGTCTTCTTTATCAAACGCTAACCAGAATGCATCGTTCAATGTGTCTCTGCCCAGTTTTGCTTTTTGACGTGGTTTTGCGATCAGGTCATATTGCAATGCAAATGACATGTAAGTAAAATTATCTTTTTGTTTTGTACCAACCCTGTTACCAATGCTTTTGTTAGAAACACCATCTAAATAATCGGTTGTTGTAAAATAATACTGGAAGTTCAATTTAAAATCTACCCTGTCCGTTACTTTCATAATAGTACCTACACCAATTGGAAATGAAAAAGCTCTCTCCGCATATTTTCCAAATCCATCAAGGTTACGTTCGCGGATATCTGTTTCATAATAATAATCACGCACCAGGTCTTTTGCGTTTTGCGCACCCGGCGAGCCTTCCGGCATATCTTTAATACTTCCGTCGCTCCAGTAATTGTAAGCGTTGCCATCCTTATCTAAAAGATCGGTTTTGCTTAAGAACTCAAAGCCGGTAACACCAAAGCTTATAAAAGGGCGAACTTTATATTGATCGGGAATAAAATTTCCGAAATCGTACATTAAGTTAACACCACCTGCACGGATCTCTGATAAAAAATTCTCGTTTCTATTCAATGTATATTCATTAGCTCCTAACTTACCAAACATGATATTAAAATTTATCTGCAGGTAACGCGTTAAACGCTGCGAGATATTAAGATCGTAGGCCTGGCGCGCCGTAAGTGGTGACTGAAAATGGCGTTGATACAGATCGCCATTATAGCCCATGCGGCCCATGCCTAAAGAAATCTTTGGTTTTAATTTTTGTTCTGCGTTGTTCGTGGTATCCTCGTTTGCCAATCGCGCATTTTCTTTTTCAAGAGCAGCACGGTATAAAGGATCACCGGATACAGTAGAGCTTGGTATGGTTAAAGGATTTAGTTCGTTGTATAAAGAATCGCCGGCTTTTTCAAAAGGACCTTTGTATAAGGAAGTCGGTTCTTTTTCGTTGATGTAATGTTGAAGTAATTCGTCTGGAGATAATCTATCTAAATAATTAGTAGATGTATCTGTTTGGGCATGAACAGTTACAGAAACTAAAAATATAGTTAGAAGTATTAGTTTCCTCATAAGAATTAATTACTGTAAAAATAGCAAAAATAATCCTATTTATACCATTTTTGATTACTAATCATTAAGGCTTCCTGAACTGTAATTCGCTTGCTTTGGTTATAAGCTACAACAAAAGCACCTCTAACACCATTGTTGTTTCTAATGCTTTCTCTTTGGTCGCGTGCAGCTTTATATTGGCTGTGAGAACCTACCATAAATTTAGAGAAACCATTACTGAATTCGCTTTTAACAGATTCTGAAATTCTGAATTTTTGTTTTAGAACGGAGGCATTAACATTACCATTTGTGAAAGCGCCAATTTGTACCATGTAATTTACATTACCATCTTGTTTAGCAACATTCTCAACTGTATTGGTATTTGTCGGAGTCTCTGTTGGTGTAACAACAGCTAAGGTTTCGGTTGGTGTTGCTACTGTTGGAGTTACTGCTGTTTCTGTTGGTGTTACAACTGCAACGGTTGGCGTAACTGCTGTTTCTGTTGGTGTCACTACAGCAACTGTTGGTGTTACCGCAGTTTCGGTTGGCGTTACAACTGCAACTGTCGGTGTAACTGCTGTTTCTGTATTTGTTGCAACTGCTGCGTTAACAGTAAGGGCAAGTGGTTCAGGTGTTAATATATATTTTTTACTTTGGTTATCTTCTAAATAAGAGTACTCACCTTTTAACATCATAGATACAGTAACTGTACTTGTCATTGAATAAGATAATTCCAATTCATCTTTTAATAATACAGATACCCAAACAAATTTTACTTTACCATCAGCAACAGAAAAAGAACTACCATCAGTATTAATTGCTTTAGCAACAACACCAGTTGGAAGTTCGTCGCTATATCTTGCAAAACCTCTTGTTGAACCTTTTTTTACTTTTAAGTTAATAATGTATTCAGCTTCGCTTGCACCTTTTGTTATTGTTCTTACAACAGTCACATTACCTGCAGGTTCTTTATTTGAAGATGTTTGTGTATTTGTTTCTACTGCTGTTGTTGATGTAGTGTTTGTATTGGTAGGCGTTTCATTTGTTGTTACAGCAGCAGTTGTACCTGATCCTGCTTCTACTGTAATTTCAATAGGCACCATTTCTACAACTTGTTTTGCGTTATTTTCTACAAAAGAATATTTTGCACCAATTGTTTTAGCACCCGATGTTGTGGCTGCTGCAACCAATGTTGCTTTAATAACTATTTCTGCCTCGCTTGGTAAAGATGCCCAAACCCACTTTGCTACGCCATCCATGTAGCTATAGTTTGCGCCTTTGTTATCAAGCTCTTTTAAACTTAAACCTTCAGGTAATTCTAACTGAAGTTTAGCGAAGCCGCTCATGCTGCCCTTTGTGATCTTAAGTTCTATAGGCACTTCCTGACCTGCTGTTATCGTTTTAGGAATGTTACCCGATACGGTAATTCCATTATCACCGCCGAATAAACTATAAATAAATACGGCAAATGCGTTAACCAGAATAAATAAGAATTTTATCATGGCACTAAAATACCTTAAGTAAGCGGCGGGTTTTGCCTCACACCTAACGTTTTAGTAACAGCAACGCGTTAACTGTAATAAACATACGATTGTTAATTTCTACAAAGAAGAAGTTCTTCCACCATCCACAGGAAGGTTAATTCCATTGATATAAGCGGCTGCCGGCGAAGCAAGAAAGGCTACAGCGGCTGCAACTTCTGCTGCTTCAGCAAACCTTCCAAGCGGAATTTCGTGCAGCATTTCTTTTTTTACAGAATCATTATTTGTATTTGTTTTAAGTGCTTTATTTTCGATGATGTTTGATAAACGTTGTGTGGCAGTGGCTCCGGGCAATACATTATTTACAGTGATACTAAATTTACCTAATTCGTTTGCCATTGTTTTTGCCCAATTGCCAACTGCTGCCCTGATGGTATTACTTACACCCAGGTTTGGCAAGGCCTGTTTAACCGAAGTAGATATAACGTTTATTATTCTGCCGTAACCGCTTTGTTTCATACCTTCCATGCAGGCCTGTGTTAATAAGTGATTACAGATCAAATGATTATTAAATGCTGAAATGAACTCATCGGTCTTTGCATTAGTAATTGGTCCGGCAGGCGGGCCACCGGTGTTGTTCACCAAAATATTTACCGGGCCACTACGTTGAATGAATTGCTCAACTAATTCTTTTAATTTTTGTGGTTCGCTAAAATCCGCACATATATATGAGTGTAGCTGCGAACCGTTATTACTTAATTCTGTTTTAGTTTCTTTTAACGCCTGTTCGTTCCTTGCAATTAAAGTTACGTTGGCTCCCATGGCAGCCAGTTCAAGGGCTACAGCCTTACCAATACCTTGTGTGCTTCCGCAAACAATAGCGCGTTTATTTTTAAGATCTAAATTCATTTTAATAATTTGTTTAATTGTTCGGTTGCCAGATCCCTTTCAAAACCGCGGGAAACGGCATAATTTAAAGTTCCGTAAAATAATTTTTGTTTGTCTTTTGATTTTGTTTGTCGCAGTTTTTTTTCAAGTACTAAAGTAATGGTTTTCAAATAGTCATCTTCGTTTATCGTGTTTAAAGCTTTAGCTATAGAGTAATCAGAGATCTTATGTTTTCTTAGTTCTATTTTAATTTTAATTTTTCCCCAGTGTTTTATTCTGAATTTTCCTCCGGCCAAAGCTAATGCAAAACGTTCTTCATTCAAAAAATTCTCAGAAATTAAGCTCGCAATTATATGTTCTACTTCTTCTTTTTTCAGCCCGTACTCGTAAAGCTTGTTGCTGGTCTCGTTTTGCGAGCGTTCCTGGTAAGCGCACCATTGCTTTATTTTAAGCTCTGCCATTTCCGGCGTTAGCAATAATTTCTTTACTTTGTGCTCCGAAAAATCCACAAACAAAGAAACTGTTTAAAATTTAAATATGCCAAAACTGCCGCAACAACTTTTAAACAGTCTCTCGCAATTTGAGCATTTTAATGCCGAAGCCTTTGTAGACGCGCATAAGGAAGAAAACAAGATCACATCTATTCGTTTAAATCCCTTTAAAAAAACTGAAATTGGTTTTGAATTGAATGAAAGAATTCCATGGACAGACTCAGGTTTTTATCTGAATAAACGCCCTTCTTTTACGCATGATCCCTTGTTCCAGGCCGGTTGTTATTATGTTCAGGAACCCGGAAGTATGTTCATAGAGTTTGTTTTAAAACAAACCGTTGATCTTACAAAACCCTTAAAAATACTGGATGCCTGCGCTGCACCGGGTGGAAAAAGCACCTTAATAAATTCGTTAATTAACGAAGAAAGCTTATTAGTAGCTAACGAATTTATACGCTCGCGGGCCGATGTGTTAGCGCAGAACCTCAGCAAATGGGGCACTTGCAACACGGTGGTAACAAATAATGATACAGAAAAATTCTCTGACCTAACTTCCTTTTTTGATGCCATTGTAATTGATGCACCTTGTAGCGGCAGTGGACTTTTTAGAAAGCAACCTGATGCAATCGACCAATGGAGTGAGGACAACGTAACTACCTGTTGCACACGTCAAAAGAAGATCTTAACTGATCTTATACCTTCACTAAAAGAAGGGGGAGTTTTGGTATATAGTACCTGCTCTTATTCTGCTGAAGAGAACGAACAAATTGTTGAATGGATGATGGCTGAATTTGATCTCGACTATTTAACATTACCCATAAAAAAAGAATGGGGAATTATTGAAACCGAAAGCGGATACAGGTTTTACCCACATTTGACCAAAAGTGAAGGTTTTTTCTGTACTGTTTTAAGGAAAAAGAGCGGTGAGCAAAGTCCGTTTATGCCAAAAAAGAAAAGCAGCATGGATGTTTCAAAAGCCGAACTTTCAATATTGGCGCCATTTTTAGAACTTTCTGATAGTTTGATCATAAAAAAGAATGATCTTTTTCATTTGCTGAATTTGGCGGCACTTAATTTTTTAATTGCTTTCGAAAAGCAGCTTTATTTTAAAAAGGCAGGCGCTGTAATTGGCGAAATTAAAGGAAAAGACATGGTTCCCCATCATGAATTAGCCCTTACAACCGCAATTAACAAAGATCTGCCAAGATTTGAGTTAAATGAAGAACAGGCTTTGAAGTTTTTGAAGAAAGAAAATTTTACTTACCAAAGCGATGAGAAAGGATTGGTATTAGTGACTTATAAAAACCAGGGATTGGGTTGGGCCAAAGTGTTGCCAAACAGGCTAAACAACTACTTTCCCAACGAATTGAGAATTTTACATTAGGTTTTTTTCTGTCGCAAAAACTTTATGTTTTTTTGGGAGAAAAAAAATTCGAAAAAAAGTGAAAATAAATCCACAATTATTTTGTTCAGTTAAAAAGTATTATTACCTTTGCCATCCCTTTTTAAGGGCAGTTCTTTAAAAAAGCAAAAAAGCCGAAGTAGCTCAGCTGGTAGAGCCACTGATTTGTAATCAGTAGGTCGGGGGTTCGAGTCCCTTCTTCGGCTCTTTTTTTGTGAGGGGATATACCAGAGTGGCCAAATGGGACAGACTGTAAATCTGTTGTTTCGACTTCGGAGGTTCGAATCCTCCTGTCCCCACAGGCAACAAAATTCAGATCTCGGTCTGAAATAATACTGCGAAAGTAGCTCAATTGGTAGAGCTCCAGCCTTCCAAGCTGGAGGTTGCGGGTTCGAGACCCGTCTTTCGCTCCAGATCAAAGGTCCGGTGGATCTTTAAAGGGTAATGAGAGTTGAGAAGTTGATGATACGCCTAAAGACGAGAGGCGACAGAAAGATAAAGAACTTGGTTTAGCGGTTTTTTATTTTTTTGAAAGTCCCAAAAAGCGGGACTTTTGGCATGTGAAGTAGGCTGTTCTTTTAAAAAAATGAATTACAAGCGGCTTTTTAACATAAAAGCAAAAAGATAAGCTGTTGTAGCTCAGTGGTAGAGCACCTCCTTGGTAAGGAGGAGGTCGGCAGTTCAATCCTGCTCAACAGCTCAAAAGAGATAAAGATTTTAAAAATAAATATATAACAAACAACAAGTAAAAAATAACAACTATGGCAAAAGAAAAATTCGACCGTTCCAAACCACACGTAAACATTGGAACAATTGGTCACGTAGATCACGGTAAAACTACCTTAACTGCAGCAATCACTACAGTATTAGCTTCAAAAGGTTTAGCAGAAGTTCGCGACTTCTCTTCAATTGATAATGCTCCTGAAGAAAAAGAGCGTGGTATCACTATTAACACTTCTCACGTAGAGTATGCAACGGCTAACCGTCACTACGCTCACGTTGATTGTCCAGGTCACGCCGATTATGTAAAGAACATGGTTACCGGTGCTGCTCAAATGGATGGTGCAATTTTAGTGGTTGCTTCAACAGATGGTCCAATGCCACAAACTCGTGAACATATCCTTTTAGCTCGCCAGGTAGGTGTGCCTAAATTGGTTGTTTTCATGAACAAAGTTGACATGGTAGAAGATGCTGAGTTATTAGACTTAGTTGAAATGGAGATCCGTGAATTATTAACTTTCTATAAATTTGATGGTGATAACACACCAATTATCCGTGGATCTGCTTTAGGTGGATTAAATAACGATCCAAAATGGGTTGATAAAATTATGGAATTAATGGATGCAGTTGATTCTTACATTCCAATTCCTCCACGTGAAAAAGATAAGCCGTTCTTGATGCCGGTTGAAGACGTGTTCACGATCACTGGTCGTGGTACTGTTGCTACAGGTCGTATCGAAACAGGCGTAATTAACTCTGCTGATAACGTTGAAATTATTGGTATGGGTGCAGAGAAATTAACTTCTACTGTAACAGGTGTTGAGATGTTCCGTAAGATCCTTGATTACGGTGAGGCTGGAGATAACGTAGGTTTATTATTACGTGGTGTTGAGAAAAAAGATATCCGTCGTGGAATGGTTATCATTAAGCCAGGTACTGTAAAACCACACGCTAAATTCAAAGCTGAGGTGTATATCTTGAAAAAAGAAGAAGGTGGACGTCATACTCCATTCCAAAATAAATATCGCCCACAATTCTATTTCCGTACAACTGACGTAACTGGAGAGATCGAGTTAGAAGCAGGACGTGAAATGGTTTTACCGGGAGATAACGTTACTATTACTGTTAACTTGATCAACCCAATTGCAATGGACAAAGGTTTACGTTTCGCGATACGTGAAGGTGGACGTACTGTTGGTGCAGGTCAGGTAACTGAAATTTTAGACTAAGCCATAGTCAAAATATATAGGCAAAATGGCTCCTTTAACCGGGAAGCCATTTTGCCGTTTATAAACGGACTTAAATAATACAGTTTACGGGCGTAGTTCAAGGGTAGAATTACGGTCTCCAAAACCGCAGATGGGAGTTCGAATCTCTCCGCCCGTGCAACGACGAAGAGTAACAAAAAAAGAAAGAAAATGAGCAAATTAGGAACATACATATCAGAAACTAAGAACGAACTGGTTAATAAGGTAAGCTGGCCAACATGGCCTGAGTTACAAAGCAGCGCTATTGTTGTTTTGATCTCATCAGTAATTATTGCACTGGTAGTTTGGGGCATGGATTGGATATTTAAAATTTTAATGGAACAGGCTTACGACATTATTAAATAATTTTTTAAAATGGCTGATATAGTAAAAACTGACACCTCAACCAAAAAATGGTACGTAGTACGTGCTATTAGCGGTCAAGAGAAAAAGATAAAACAGTACATAGAAGTTGAGATCACGCGTTTAAAATTAAACGATTTTGTATCGCAGGTTCTTATCCCAACGGAAAAGGTTATTCAGATCCGTAACGGTAAAAAAACAACCAAAGAGCGTTCGTTTTACCCGGGTTATGTATTGATAGAAGCAAACCTTTCGGGAGAGATCCCTCACATTATTAAGAACATTACTGGTGTAATTGGATTTTTAGGTGAAACAAAAGGCGGCGATCCTGTGCCAATGCGAATTAGCGAGGTTAACCGTATTTTAGGTAAAGTAGATGAATTAACTGAAAGCGAAGGCACTGTAGCTTCAAACTACATGGTTGGCGAATCGGTAAAAGTTATCAATGGCCCTTTCAATGGCTTTAATGGCGTAATTGAAGAGGTTATGGAAGACAAGAAAAAAATTAAAGTTACCGTTAAGATCTTCGGCCGGAAAACGCCGGTTGAATTAAATTTCGGTGAGGTAGAAAGAGAATAATTAAATAGATTATAAACGCATTGAAGGTTGATTAGTTTTAAGAGGTGCTTTGCTGCTTCCAACTCAAAGTAAACCGGTAGTTACCGGGGCTAAAAACGAAAGACCAACAATAACAAACAAATAAATAAAATAAAATGGCAAAAGAGTTATCGGCAATTGTAAAATTGCAAATTAAAGGTGGCGCTGCTAATCCCTCTCCTCCAATTGGACCTGCTTTAGGTGCTAAAGGGGTAAACATTATGGAGTTCTGTAAGCAATTTAATGCTAGAACCCAACAACAACCTGGTAAAGTATTACCGGTTATTATTAATGTTTATTCTGATAAGTCGTTCGATTTCATTATCAAACGTCCACCTGTTGCAATTCAAATATTGGAAATTGCTAAGATCAAAGCTGGTTCTGCAACAAGCAACCGTAAAAAAGTTGGGTCACTTACCTGGGATCAGGTTCGTACCATTGCAGAAGACAAAATTGTTGACATGAACTGTTTTACAATTGAGTCGGCAATGAACATGGTAGTAGGAACTGCCCGTAGTATGGGAGTAACAGTATCAGGCCAAAAACCTTACTAAAAATTAATCAATTATTAACAAACAAAAAAGCTTAACAAAATGGCAACATTGACTAAAAAAAGAAAAGCAGCTACGGCGAATTTCGACGCTAGCAAGTCTTATTCAGTGGCCGAAGCATCAAAGATCGTAAAAGACATTACGACCACTAAATTTGATGCATCGGTGGATCTAGCGATCCGTTTAGGAGTTGATCCTCGTAAAGCTAATCAAATGGTACGCGGTACTGTTACCTTACCTCACGGTACAGGTAAAACTTTGCGTGTTTTGGCTATTGTAACTCCTGATAAGGAAGCAGAAGCTAAAGCTGCAGGCGCGGATTTCGTAGGATTAGATGAATACATCGAGAAAATCAAAGGTGGATGGACTGATGTAGATGTAATTATTACTATGCCTTCAGTAATGGGTAAGGTTGGTGCTTTAGGACGCGTATTAGGCCCTCGTGGTTTAATGCCAAATCCTAAGACCGGAACTGTAACCATGGATATTGGCAAAGCAGTAACAGACTCAAAAGGTGGAAAAATAGATTTTAAAGTAGACAAAGCAGGAATTATTCATGCAGGAATTGGAAAAGCGTCTTTTAGCGCTGAGAAAATTGCTGATAACGCGAATGAGTTATTGCAAACTATCGTAAAATTAAAGCCATCTTCTGCAAAAGGAACTTATGTAAAATCAGTTACTTTAAGCAGCACAATGAGCGCAGGCATTATCATCGATACTAAAGTACTTAACTAATAAAAACTGCTAAAAAATGAATAAAGCTGAAAAAACAGAAGTAATAGACGGTTTGGTGGAAAAATTAAACGCCAACAACAAGATCTATTTAGCAGATTGTTCAACCTTAACAGTTGAAAAAGTAAATGCGTTCCGTAAACAATGCTTCGAGAAAAAGATCTCGGTAACTGTTGTAAAGAACACCTTACTTAAAAAAGCAATAGAAAGAGCTAACGACAGTAAATTAGCCGAATTGATACCTGCCTTAAAAGGCGAAACAGCTTTGATCTTTACCGATGTTGCAAATGCACCGGCTAAAGTAATTAAGGATTTTCGCAAGAACGACAAAAAGCCGGCTTTAAAAGCTGCTTATGTTGAAGACCTGGTTTTCATTGGCGATAATCAACTGGATACTTTAGCTTCTCTAAAATCGAAAAACGAATTAATTGCAGACGTAATTATGTTATTACAATCTCCAATCAAACGTGTTATCGGTGCTTTGGAAAACAAAAAAGACGGCGAAGATAAAGCCGCTTAAAATGTTGAAAAACAATCAAATAAATAGATTAAATTAAATAAATTAATAAACAAGTAAAAAACCATAAAAATGGCTGATATAAAATCAATAGCTGAACAATTAGTAGGCTTAACAGTAAAAGAAGTACAAGAATTAGCAACTGTATTAAAAGATCAATACGGTATCGAACCTGCTGCAGCTGCGGTTGTAGTTTCAGGCGGTGGCGGTGGTGGCGAAGCTGCTGCTGCAAAAACATCTTTTGATGTTATGTTATTAGAAGCTGGTGCTGCTAAATTAGGTGTTGTTAAAGTTGTAAAAGACTTAACAGGATTAGGTTTAAAAGAAGCTAAAGACCTAGTTGACGGTGCTCCAAAAGCGGTTAAAGAAGGTGTTGGCAAAGAAGAAGCTGAAGCAATTAAAAAAGCTTTAGAAGAAGCTGGTGCTAAAGCAGAAATTAAGTAATTCTGTATATTATACTAGTAAACAGCCCTTTGCGTTAAACAAAAAGGGCTGTTTACCTGTTTTTTTAAGTATAAAAGAACAGAGAACTTTGGAAAGACATAATTGTATTATTTAAACCTCAAATAACCTTGGCTGCAAGTACAAAAATTCAAAAACGAGTTAATTTCTCGTCCAACAAATTTCCAATCGAATACCCTGATTTTTTAGATATTCAGGTAAAATCCTTTCAGGATTTCTTTCAATTAGAAACCACTCCGGAAAACCGTAAAAAAGAAGGTTTATTCAGAGTGTTTGCCGAAAATTTTCCAATCTCTGATGCGAGAAACAATTTCGTATTAGAATTTAAGGATTATTATATTGACCCGCCACGCTATGCTCTTGAAGAGTGTATTGAACGTGGCCTTACCTACTCTGTTCCTTTAAAGGCCAAATTATACCTTTATTGTACAGATCCTGAACACGAAGATTTTGAACCTATTATGCAGGACGTGTATTTGGGAACTATCCCATACATGACCCCAAAAGGTTCATTTATTATAAATGGCGCTGAGCGTGTTATCGTTTCGCAGTTACACCGTTCGCCTGGTGTGTTCTTCGGACAAAGCCGTCACGCCAATGGTACTAAATTATACAGTGCCCGTGTTATCCCTTTCAAAGGTTCCTGGATAGAATTTGCTACAGACATCAACAACGTGATGTACGCTTATATCGATCGTAAGAAAAAGTTACCTGTTACCACGTTATTACGTGCTATTGGTTTTGAAAGCGATAAACAAATTTTAGAGATTTTTGGTCTTGCTGATGAGGTGAAAGTTTCAAAAGCTGGCTTAAAACGTGAAGTAGGTCGCAGACTTGCCGCGCGTGTTCTTAAAACATGGATCGAAGATTTCGTGGATGAGGATACCGGTGAGGTTGTATCTATCGAGCGTAACGAAGTTATCTTGGATCGTGAAACTATTTTAGAAGACGAGCACATCGACTTTATTGCTGATGCCGGCGTTAAATCTATCATCCTTCACAAACAAGATGTAAATACTGCCGATTTCGCTATTATTTACAATACATTACAAAAAGATTCAACCAACTCTGAAAAAGAAGCAATTGAATTCATCTACCGTTTATTACGTAATGCAGAACCACCTGATGAGGAAACTGCACGTGGCGTAATTGACAAATTATTCTTCTCAGACAAACGTTACGACTTAGGTGAAGTTGGCCGTTACCGTATCAACAAAAAATTAGGATTAAATATCCCAATGGAGATCCGTGTATTGACCAAAGAAGATATGATCCTGATCATTAAATATCTTATTGAGTTAATTAACTCAAAAACAGATGTGGATGATATCGATCACTTATCTAACCGTCGTGTACGTACTGTTGGTGAGCAATTATTCTCTCAATTCGGTGTAGGTTTAGCGCGTATGGCGCGTACTATTCGTGAGCGTATGAATGTACGTGATAACGAGGTGTTCACTCCTACCGATTTGATCAACGCTAAAACTTTATCATCTGTAATTAATTCATTCTTTGGAACAAATCAATTATCACAGTTCATGGATCAAACCAACCCGTTATCGGAGATCACGCACAAGCGTCGTCTATCAGCACTAGGGCCAGGAGGTTTATCACGTGAGCGTGCAGGTTTTGAGGTTCGTGACGTTCACTATACTCACTACGGTCGTCTTTGTACTATCGAAACACCAGAGGGACCAAACATTGGTTTGATCTCATCTTTATGTGTTTATGCTAAAGTAAATAAATTAGGTTTTATTGAAACGCCATACCGTACAGTAACAAACGGTAAATTGGATTCAAACAAGCCGGTTATTTATTTAACTGCAGAAGAAGAAGACCAAAAAAATATTGCACAAGCCAACGTAGATCTTGACGAAAAAGGAAATATTAAAACCAAAAAAGTAACTGCACGTTACGAAGGTGATTTCCCTATTCTTGAGCCGGACAAAGTTCATTTGATGGACATTGCTCCTAACCAGATCGCTTCGATCGCAGCTTCATTGATTCCATTTTTGGAGCATGATGATGCCAACCGTGCGTTAATGGGATCGAACATGCAGCGCCAGGCAGTACCATTATTACGCCCACAAGCGCCTATCGTAGGTACAGGTATTGAAGCACGTGTTGCTGAAGACAGCCGTGTTTTAATTAATGCCGAAGGAGATGGTATTGTTGAATACGTAGATGCTCAATCTATCACTATCCGTTACAACCGTAACGAAGAAGAGAAATTGATCAGCTTTGAAGGCGATGTTAAAACTTATAAATTAACCAAATTCCAAAAAACCAATCAAAGTACTTGCATCAACTTAAAACCTATCGTTAAAAAAGGCGATAAAGTTTCTAAAGGACAAGTATTATGCGAAGGTTACGCTACACAAGATGGCGAATTAGCATTGGGCCGTAACTTAAAAGTTGCGTTCATGCCTTGGAAAGGTTACAACTTTGAGGATGCAATCGTAATTAACGAAAAAATTGTTCGCGAAGATATCTTTACTTCTATTCACATTGATGAATATTCGTTAGAGGTTCGTGATACAAAACGTGGAATGGAAGAGTTAACTCCGGATATTCCTAACGTTAGTGAAGATGCAACTAAAGATCTTGATGAAAAAGGTATTATCCGTATTGGTGCTGATGTAAAAGAAGGAGATATTTTAATTGGAAAAATTACACCAAAAGGTGAAACAGATCCATCTCCGGAAGAAAAATTATTACGTGCCATCTTTGGTGATAAAGCCGGCGATGTGAAAGATGCTTCTCTTCGTGTTTCTCCTTCAATTAAAGGAGTTATTGTTGAGAAAAAATTATTCTCTCGCGCTATTAAAGATAAAAAAGCAAAAGCTGAAGAGAAACCGTTAATTGAGAAATTAGATACAGATCACGAGAAGAACGTTTACAACTTAAAATTAAAATTAGTTGATAAATTATTCGTTCTTGTAAATGGCCGTACATCTCAAGGTGTTTCTAATATTTTAGGTGAAGAAGTTATCCCTCGTGGTACTAAATTCACTCAAAAATTATTAGAGCGTATCGATTACAGCGAGGTGAATCCGGGCAACTGGACCACTGATAAAGATAAAAATGAACAGATCGAACGTTTGTTACATAACTTCTTAATTCAATACAACGATTATTTAGGAAAATACAAACGCGAGAAATTCCAGATCACAGTTGGTGATGAATTACCAACCGGAATTGTTCAGTTAGCGAAAGTTTATATTGCTCAAAAACGTAAGTTAAAAGTGGGTGATAAAATGGCGGGTCGTCACGGTAACAAAGGTATCGTTGCCCGTATCGTTAAAGAAGAAGATATGCCGTTCTTAGAGGATGGAACAACTGTGGATATAGTTTTAAATCCATTAGGTGTACCGTCTCGTATGAACCTTGGACAAATTTATGAAACAGTTCTTGCCTGGGCTGGTCAAAAATTAGGATTGAAATTCTCTACTCCTATTTTTGATGGTGCAAGCCTTGAACAAATTGATGAATACACTAAAAAAGCTGGTGTACCACAATTTGGCCGTACTTACCTATACGATGGTGGAACTGGTGAACGCTTTGACCAACCTGCAACTGTAGGTATCATTTACATGTTAAAATTAGGTCACATGGTAGATGATAAAATGCACGCTCGTTCAATAGGGCCATACTCATTAATTACACAACAACCTCTTGGTGGTAAAGCACAATTTGGTGGTCAGCGTTTTGGTGAGATGGAAGTTTGGGCGCTTGAGGCATACGGTGCAGCTAACGTGTTACAAGAATTATTAACTGTTAAGTCTGATGACGTAATGGGCCGTGCAAAAGCTTATGAAGCAATTGTAAAAGGAGATAATATTCCTTCGCCTGGTATTCCGGAATCGTTTAACGTATTGTTGCACGAATTAAGAGGTTTAGCTTTAGATATTACAATGGATTAACATTTTTCCGGCCCTTCGATAAACTCAGGGGCCGGGAAATATTTTCAAAAGTAAAATCAAAGAAATTCATTAATGTAAAAGAAAAAAAACAAACATGGCATTAAGAAGAGATAACAAACAAAAATCAAATTTCTCAAAAATAACCATCAGCCTTGCTTCGCCGGAGACAATTCTTCGTCGTTCAAGTGGTGAGGTATTAAAACCGGAAACAATTAACTACCGTACTTACAAACCAGAAAGAGATGGTTTGTTCTGCGAGCGTATTTTCGGGCCAATAAAAGATTATGAATGTCATTGTGGTAAATACAAACGTATTCGTTACAAAGGCATTGTTTGCGACCGTTGTGGTGTTGAAGTTACTGAGAAGAAAGTGCGTCGCGAGCGTATGGGCCACATCAATTTAGTTGTGCCTGTTGCTCACATCTGGTATTTCCGTTCGTTACCAAATAAAATTGGTTACTTATTAGGTTTACCAACAAAAAAATTAGACATGATCATTTACTACGAACGTTACGTAGTAATTAATGCAGGTGCTGCAGCAGAGAACGGTACAGGTTATTTGGATTTCTTAACGGAAGAAGAATACTTAAACGTTGTTGATACTTTACCAAAAGAAAATGCATTGTTAGATGATGCTGATCCAAATAAATTTATTGCTAAAATGGGTGCTGAAGCAGTTCAGGACTTATTATCGCGTTTGAACTTAGATGAAATGTCTTATGATCTGCGTCATAAAGCAAATACAGAAACATCTCAACAACGTAAGAACGAAGCATTAAAACGTTTACAGGTTATCGAAGCATTCCGCCAGGCAAACCAAAATGTGGTTAACCGTCCTGAGTGGATGATCGTTAAAGTTGTTCCGGTAATTCCACCTGAGTTACGTCCATTGGTGCCACTAGATGGTGGCCGTTTCGCAACTTCAGATTTGAATGACCTATACCGTCGTGTTATTATTCGTAACAACCGTTTAAAGCGTTTAATTGAAATTAAAGCTCCGGATGTAATTTTACGTAACGAAAAACGTATGTTACAGGAATCGGTAGATTCATTATTTGATAACTCGCGTAAATCTAATGCAGTTAAAACTGATAGCAACCGTCCTTTAAAATCTTTATCTGATTCATTAAAAGGTAAACAAGGTCGTTTCCGTCAAAACTTATTAGGTAAACGTGTTGACTACTCTGCCCGTTCGGTAATTGTCGTTGGGCCTGAATTAAAATTACATGAGTGCGGATTGCCAAAAGATATGGCAGCTGAATTATTCAAACCATTTATCATTCGTAAAATGATCGAACGCGGTATTGTTAAGACAGTAAAATCTGCTAAAAAAATTGTAGATAAAAAAGAACCAATTGTTTGGGATATTTTAGAGAACGCATTAAAAGGACATCCTGTGATGTTAAACCGTGCCCCAACATTGCACAGGTTAGGTATCCAGGCTTTCCAGCCAAAATTAATTGAAGGTAAAGCTATTCAATTACATCCATTGGTTTGTACAGCGTTTAACGCCGATTTTGACGGTGATCAAATGGCAGTGCACGTACCGTTAGGTCATGCAGCTATTTTGGAAGCCCAAATTTTGATGTTAGCATCTCACAACATTTTAAATCCATCTAACGGTGCACCGGTTTCGGTTCCATCGCAGGATATGGTGCTTGGTTTATATTACTTAACCAAATCAAAAAAGAATTTACCTAATGATAAAGTAAAAGGTGAAGGAAAAATTTTCTATAGCGCTGAAGAAGTAATTATTGCTTTGAATGAGAAAAGTGTAGATATGCACGCTCAGATCAAAATTAAAATTACCAACTCTTTAGAAGGCGATAAATTAGTTACTAAAATTATTGATACAACTGTTGGTCGCGTTATCTTTAACGCAGTAGTACCACACGAAGTTGGATACATCAACGAATTATTAACTAAAAAATCGTTACGCGATATCATTGGTATGATCGTTAAGAAAACCGGTATGGCTAAAACAGCCAGGTTCTTGGATGATATCAAAGAATTAGGTTTCAAAACGGCATTCCGTGGTGGTTTATCATTTAACTTAGGAGATATTCAAATTCCTGAAGAAAAATTAAAGATCATTGCTGAATCGCAAACGCAGGTTGACGAAGTTGTGGGTAACTACAACATGGGTTTCATTACCAACAACGAGCGTTACAATCAAATTATCGATATCTGGACACATACCAACTCTAAAGTAACTAAAAAAGTGTTGGATAAATTAAGCGCAGACAGACAAGGTTTTAACCCTGTATTTATGATGCTTGATTCGGGAGCTCGTGGTAGTAAGGAACAAATTAAACAATTAAGTGGTATGCGTGGTTTGATGGCTAAGCCTCAAAAGGCCGGTGATACAACTGCATCCATCATTGAAAATCCTGTATTATCGAATTTCCGTGAAGGTCTTTCTATCTTAGAATATTTTATTTCAACTCACGGTGCTCGTAAAGGTCTTGCAGATACGGCGTTAAAAACTGCCGATGCAGGTTACTTAACACGTCGTTTAGTTGACGTTGCGCAAGACGTTATCATTACTCAAAACGATTGCGGAACTCTTCGTGGTTTAAGCATGACGGCGTTAAAAAATAACGATGACATCGTTGAAACTTTATACGATCGTTTATTAGGCCGTACTACCGTTTCTGATGTTTACCATCCAACTACAGGTAATTTAATTATCGAAGGTGGAGAAATTATCACTGAAGATATCGCGGGATTAATTGATCAATCTCCAATTGAAACTGTTGACATTCGTTCGGTATTAACCTGCGAAAGCCGTGTTGGTGTTTGTGCAAAATGTTACGGTCGTAACTTAGCTAATGGACGTATCGTTCAGTTAGGTGAAGCTGTAGGTGTTATTGCCGCACAATCAATTGGTGAGCCGGGTACTCAGTTAACATTACGTACATTCCACGTGGGTGGTACTGCATCTAATACTGCAGCATCATCTAACTTAATTGCTAAGTATGATGGTATAATTGAAATTGATGAGTTACGTACTGTTGAGCGTTTAAATGCAGAAGGCAAAAAAGCCAATGTAGTTATTGGTCGTTCAACTGAGATGCGTATCATTGATGTTAATACCGGTATTACTTTAACAACAGGTAACATTCCTTACGGTTCGCAGCTTTACATTAAGCCAAGTACCAAAGTTAAAAAAGGAGAATTGATTTGTGATTGGGATCCGTATAACGCGGTTATCGTTTCAGAATTTGGTGGTACTGTAGAGTACGAACAAATTAAAGAGAACGTAACTTACCGTGAAGAATCTGATGAGCAAACTGGTTTCCGCGAAAAAGTAATTATCGAGAGTAAAGACAAAACAATGAGTCCTTTAATGAGGATCGTTGATAAAAAAGGTGAAGCTCTTAAAACATATAACATTCCGGTTAGCGCACACATCATCGTTAACGAAGGAACAAAAATTGAACCGGGACAAATTTTGGTTAAGATCCCTCGTGTTACAGGTAAAACAGGTGATATCACCGGTGGTTTACCGCGTGTAACTGAATTATTCGAGGCTCGTAATCCATCTAACCCAGCTGTTGTTTCTGAAATTGACGGTATTGTTACTTTTGGTAAAATTAAACGTGGTAACCGCGAAGTTTTAGTGGAAGCTAAAACCGGCGAACAACGTCGTTACCTTGTTAACTTAAGTAAACACATTTTGGTTCAGGAAAATGATTTCATTAAAGCCGGTAACCCGTTATCTGACGGTGCTATTAGCCCTGGTGATATCTTATCTATTAAAGGACCAACTGCTGTACAAGAATACTTAGTGAATGAAATTCAGGAGGTATACCGTTTACAAGGTCAAAAATTAAATGATAAACACTTCGAAACTATCGTTCGCCAAATGATGCGTAAAGTTGAGATCGTTGATCCGGGTGACACTATGTTCCTGGAACAACAATTGATCAACAAAGGCGACTTCATGACTGAGAACGATAATATCTTTGGTAAAAAAGTTATTTTAGATCCGGGCGATAGTGCTGAATTGAAACGTGGCCAAATTATCACTGCACGTAAATTACGCGATGAGAATTCGTTATTGAAACGTAGAGATAAAAAAACTGTAGAGTCCAGAGATGCTGTTCCTGCAACTGCAAATCCAATTCTACAAGGTATTACACGTGCTTCATTACAAACTAACAGTTGGATAAGCGCTGCTTCATTCCAGGAAACTACAAAAGTATTGAACGAAGCTGCAGTTAACGGTAAAGTAGATACTTTATTAGGATTAAAAGAGAACGTAATTGTTGGACATTTAATTCCTGCGGGAACTGGTTTACGTCAATACGAAAAATTAGTTGTTGGAAGCAAAGAAGAATACGAACGCTTAATGGCAACTAAAGAAGAAGTTGAAGAAGAAGCTTAAAAAATAAAATCTCCGATTTAAGAATTAAGATTTAAATCTAAACTCTAATTTCTAAAATCTAATATTAAAAGCCCTGATAGAAATATCGGGGCTTTTTGTTTATTATTAATTCCGTAACTTTAAGTTTATAGAAGCGTTATAACTTTAGCAACTTGAAAAAACTCTTTACTATATTATTTTTTACAGCTCTCTTTCCCACTTACATTTTTGCATGGGGCGCTAAAGGCCATAAGATCGTTGCAGCCATTGCTAAACAATGCTTAGACAAACAAGTTGTTGATTCTGTGCAAAAATTTTTAGGTGTCATGAGCTTTGAAGAAGCTTCTGTTTGGATGGATGAAGTGCGTGGCCAACATGAATACGATTATTTAAAACCCTGGCATTATGTAAATGTAGAGAAAGATAAGACCTATGTAAAAACAAAAGATCCGGAAGTAGTCAATCAAATAGAAATTTATATTTCTGTTCTAAAAGAAAAAGGAACACGCGATAAAGAGAATATATTCTTTGCACTCAAAGTTCTTTTTCATTTAATTGGTGATCTTCACCAACCTTTACACTGTGGTTACAAAGGCGATAAAGGCGGCAACTCGGTAGAACTTCGTTTCTTAAAAAGAAAAAGCAACCTTCATAAAGTGTGGGACAGTGAAATTATTGAAGAAGCAAATATCTCTTTAAGCGATTGCTTAAACCTGGCCAATAAAATGTCATCTGAAGAAAAAAAGAAAATTCAAAACGCTAATGTTGAAGTGTGGATGAACGAAGCACGCACTTTACTTCCTGAAGTTTATAATTTTGAAGAAAAAATAAACCAGGATTATGTTGACAAGAATAAAACCGTAATAGAAAAACAACTGGTAAGGGCCGGGATTCGCCTGGCAATGGTATTACATCAAACGTTTAAGAAATAGTTTTTTGATCTAAAAATCCTTACACACCCCAACTATCTTTTCTATTTGCAACATAATATCATCATCAGAACTACAACGACTATCATTAAACGTAACGTATTGTGTTTTACCTTTTAATTCAAAATCAACGCTGGTTGTGCAAAAGGATTGTTTTATTTTTAAACCGTGAATACAAAGATCCTGAATAGCTTTAAATTTTTGAGAAGTTAATTTTACTTTGCCTTTACACTTTGGATCTTTATCCTGTTGGTTATAACGTTTTACGTAAGTCACTTCGCTCTTTCCTTCTTTTTTTACGAATGTATACTCTACAGAAACACTGTGAAAACAACCGTTAGAGCCTACTATTAATGTAAAACGGTCTTGCAAAAATATAGCATTAATTATCTTTGTTTTTCTGTTTATGGTATCCTTGTTTAGTTCTGTTGGGTATTCCTTTACTTCCTGAGCATAAGTCCCGCTTATACAAAAGAAAAACAATATTATTATAAAAACCTGTTTCATTATATATTAAACTATTTTGTATCTTGATTGTTCATTCTAAAATACACATTTTACTTCTTAATACAAAAATGAACATGATCAGGTCTTTAATATTCTTACTCATTTTTATCTTCTTAAGCAAAGCCTCTTTTTCGCAAAAAGAAAGCCCTGACACTGTTTACACCGGTATATACATTACAAGCATACACGATATTGATTTTAAACAAAAAGAATTTACCGTTAATCTTTGGCTCTGGTTAAAATATAAAAATAAAGATTTTGATTTTGTACAGAACCTCGAAGTGCCGCAGGCAAAAACAGTTGTAAAATCATTCTCTACCATAGACACAACCGGTAACAAGGTTTATATATTAATGAAATTGCAATGCGTAATGAAAGATTCATGGAAAATAAATAGTTTTCCATTCGATCGCCAGAAACTAAGACTCTCTATTGAGAACTCACAATATGATTCAAAATCATTGGTATTTGCTGCCGACACTCTTGGCAAACATTACGATCCGCGCTTTACAGTTAACGGTTGGAGCATCGATTCCTTCGCTGTTTCCACAAAAATAAAAGCCTATGAGACCGCATTTGGTGATGATGAATTGCCAAAACCACATTCTGAATACAGTCAGTTTAGAGTAAAGGTAGGTTTAGTGCGTGAAGCTATGGGATTGTTCTGGAAAATGTTCATTGGCATGTATGTAGCATTTTTAATTGCCTTTGCCTGTTTCTTTATTCATGCAGACAGTATTGAATCGCGCTTTGGCTTAAGTGTAGGAGCTTTGTTTGCCGTAATAGGAAATAAATATGTTATCGACTCTGCCCTGCCCGAATCTTCTTCATTTACCTTGGTTGATACGCTGCATGGACTTACCCTTGTTTTTATTTTTGGTGTAATTGCATCCAGTATTTATGCACTGAATCTCTTAAAGAAACACGAAATTAAACGTGTTAACCGTTTTGATAAAATAGCATCAATAATATTGTTATCGGTTTATTTGATCTTAAATGTGTATTACATTTGGGATGCAAGTAACGCTTAATTACAAGTTTTTCAACAAATTGTGTGGTTCAAACTATTATTCTATCTTTAAACAAAATAAAAAGTATGAAAAAAATATCTCTTTTAGCAATTGCATTATTTACGTTAAGTATAAGTTCATGCAAAAAAGCATATAAATGCGAATGCACAACAAGTGATGCTTATGGAACAACAGTTTCTACACGCGATATCTCTAAAACAAGTGAGAAAAATGCCCAGGCTATTTGCGGAAACTCTACAGAGACCTACACAGGTATTGGTTCTGGCAGCAGCACATCAATTGTTGTGAATTCAAACACAAGCTGTAGTTTAAAATAATTACAAAGTTTATTTTCCGATAACTAAAGTTGCAGATGGCGATATTTTTAACGCCATCTGAAAATATTCTTTTGATCTAACTGTATCATTTTGCCTTTGGTAAATATCTCCCAGACTGTTTAATACATGCACATTATTAGGTGTAAGGTTATACGCTTTTTCAAATTGTAATTGTGCCCCTTCAATATTATTATTGTTAAGCAACGCTAAACCTTTGTGCCATGCAATCGGTGAAGAAAAAGGATCTATAGAATAAAAAAAAGATTCTGCTTTATTGCATTTCTCAATTACAGATGTGGCATTTTTTTTGGGGTTCAGGTAAATAAATTCATGGGTAAAATATTCACCTTTTATACGGTAAAAGCAAACAATTAATGAAATGCAAATTAGTGCGAAGTAAACGGGAAAGTATTTTATCGGTTTAATTTCTTTCTGCTTCACCGAAATAAGATCATAGTGGTTCATTGAATGTAAAATAATAGCGGATAATAAAACCTGGTTCTCGATCCGCTCTAAAGGGAAATCAAAAAAAGCCACCATACAATAGCCAACTATACTAATTAAAAGTAAGAATGGTATGAGATCGCTATTTTTTCTAACCACACGGATAAGGATCGTGAGCACAATTAAAAACATAGAGAAATACACTATTCCTCCTAAAAAACCCAGTTCGCATAGCATCCATATAAAGTCGTTATGTGGACGTTGATATTGTATCATTCCATTCCTTATGTCTAAAAGATCGAAGTTTGATAGACCGTATCTTGGAAAGAATATTTGCCAGTTACCGGCTCCAACGCCAAATGGATATTCCTTCATCATTTCAAAAGAATTTATCCAAAGAGAATAGCGTGTATCTAATGTATGTAAGTTAGAAATGTTTCCGAATTTAGAAAAATTTAAACAAATAATCAATAATGCAATTAGTGAAATGCTAATTCCAAATATTACTCTTATTTTATTTTCTTTAAAATATGTTCGTACACTTTTTAAAGCAAACAGCAAAAACATTAATGCAAATGCAGCGATCACGATCTTGCTTTGAGTTAGCAACACAAAAACAGTTAAAAAAATAATTAAAATATATTTGAAGATAATTTTTGTTTTTATAGAGAATACGGCCCAAAAACAAAGCAAAAGCACTGACGCGAACAAATTTTTATTGGCATAAGTAGAAGTAATTAATTGGGCGTTGGCTAATACATCCAGATCGTTTATTTGTAACAGAATGATATCGTAAACACCATATAAAAGACTAATGATGCAAAAAACAAGCACGCCGTTAAAAAGATCTTCCCGCAGAAGCAATTTTGCACTCACCAAAAAATAGGTGGTTATAAAAAAAAGAAAAACAATGCTGTATTTTGAGGCTACATAAATACTTTCCGATGTCGTATGCGCATAAGCTATCGAAACAAAAGACAAAATTACCAGCAACGCGCTGCATAAAATTACCAACCTTGATAAATGACTTATTTGAAGGGAAAGGTTTTTTAATTTTTTAGTAAATAGCAAAGTAGCCCAAATAAATAATAAGAAAACAGTTAAAAACAACTGTCTGGGCATTAATACCGGATCAATAAGAGAATCACTAAAAACAAAAGGTAAAACGGCAAAGAAGAACAAATAACTTATTTGAAAAATGGAATAGCTATATAACTTTTTGATCACGGGAATAAATTAGTCCTAACTGTCTTTCTTTTTTGTTTTATTCTCCGAAAGCACTTTATCAATATACCTATCCGTTGGCAACAACGAATCCTGTATCCGTTTTGCATAACGGATAGAATCCATTACCTCTTTTTGTTTTTCTTCAACAACAATTTTTTGATCTTCGATAATTTTCTTCTGTTTTTGCGTTACTCTAAAACGGTTGAACATAAATATCCCAAACAATAATGTTAATGCCAGTCCGCCATAAAGCATGTAACTTTTTGTCTTTTCTTGTTTTAATTGCAGGGCCGAAACTTTTTTCTCTTCTGCGCTACGCAAACTATCTTGTACTGCTTTTTTCTCGTAAGCATACTGAAATGTTTTTTGGGCAAAGGCTTTTCTATTAGCTACGTTATTAATACTGTCGTCCATTTGTTTATACAGCACCTGCATTTCGTATGCTTTTCTGTAGTCACCGTTCTTAAAATATATTTTACTTAACAAATTACTGGGTGCATTTATTTTGTCAGGATAACCTAATTTCTGCGAAAGCTGTAAACATTTTTCAGCGAGCACTAATGCCTCTTTGGTTTTACCTGTCTTAAATAATAATGCCGCAATGTTATAAAGACTATTACTCATTCCCTCTTTATTTTCGATCTCTTCAAGTATAGTGTAAGCTTTATTGTAGGCGCCCAAAGCTTTTTCGTTGTCATTCTGAAATTCATAGATCCTTCCAATATTACTTAAAGAATAAGCCATTCCTATTTTATCGTTCACTTCTTCCTGCATCTTTAAACTTTTTTCAAAATAATAAAAAGCTTTTTGCGTATTATGCAATTCCATAAATACACCACCAATATTGTTTAACGATTGCGCTACCCCTTTTTTATGCTTTACTTCTTCGCGGATCTTTAAGCTTTTAAAATAACTATTTAAGGCTTTGGTGTAATTGCCTTGCTCTTTATACATAATGCCAATAATATTTAAAGTATAGGCCATGTTCTTTCTGTCTTTTATTTCTTCCTGTATCTTAAGACTTTTAAAATAACATTCCAGTGCACCGGGTGTATCGCCCTGGTTCTGGTAAATAACACCAATGGCATAATAGGTACTGCCCATACCACCTTTATCACCTATCTTTTGCTGTATAGCTAAATTTGCCTGGTAACTTTTTAGAGCCTCAGCAACCTTCCCTTCCTGCAATTGTAAAAAAGCATCGTTGCCATTGGCCTGCGCCATGTAACTTAAAAATGTATCGGTATATGGGCCATTGCTTTTTATGTTCTTGTCGCAAATAGCTTTTAACTGCTCGTTATAAGCCGGCCAAACCTTATCATCATTCTCGGCCTCTATCATTTGATTGAGTAAGGCGCAACGCACGGTGTCGTGTGTGGCCTTTTTAAAAAGGACTTGCAGGCTATCTACGACAGGGTTTTTTTCTTGTGAAAATAATTGACCTTGTAATAAAAGGAAAAGAAGAAAGATCGATATGATGTTTTTAATTCTCACGAAATGCGCAGTACTAAAGTACGCATTTCGTTTTTGGAAGGCAAATGAAACTTAAGCGGAATTAATCTTCAAATGTACACGTTGTGCCAGGGTACGTACGCTCTAATTCCTTTTCATAATCTTGGCAATGCTGGCGCGAATCTTTTTTGGTTCCATAAAATCTTGAGCCATCCTTATGCGTTGAACTAACACATGTACAAAGACGATCTTTCTTACATGAAGTCAACACTAATGCAATCAAAATGTTAAGTATAAATTTTATTTTCACGATATAATATTATTACTAATATACATAATTTATGTACGGATTGCAAAGGCTGGATTACAAATCTTGAACATAAGGCAAACACATGCAAAACCTTTTCCCCTTTTTAAACGTATATTTATTAAATTTATAGTATGAGAAAAGTCAACCTGTTATATTTTTTTGCTTTTGTATTACTTATTTTAAATGCTAAAGGCGTTAACGCACCTAAATGGTCGCATTTTGATGCAGAGATCTTTGCTAAGGCTAAAAAAGAGAATAAGCTGGTGCTGCTTCATTTACGGGCTAATTGGTGCCACTGGTGCCACGTAATGGAAGAAAAGACCTATACCGACCCTAAAGTTATTTCTTACCTCGCTAAAAATTATATTGCCTGCATGGAAGACCATGACGAACGCCAGGATCTTACCAGTTTATACTCCGATTACGGCTGGCCCGCCACCATTATTTTTGACGGAGACGGCAACGAGCTTTTAAAAGAACCCGGTTATATTAATGCCGAAGAATTTTTAACCACTTTAGCAAAACTTAAAAAAGATCCAAAGCCTTTGGCAAGCGCTTCGGTAAATGCAGACCCAAAACTAACGACAGAGAGTTCTAAAAAAACGTCTTTGGGTGAATTAAAAAAAATGTTTAACGGCTCATTAGATCTTGCGAGCGGTGGTTTTGTGTTCGGGCAAAAATATATTGAGTTTGATACTTACGAATATGCTTTTACACATTACAAAACAGATACCGCTTTAAAAAGATGGTTAACCAATTCGGTTGTAAACTCTACCGGCATTTATGATAAGGCCTGGGGCGGTGTATTTCAATACTCTACCAATAACGATTGGGACCATGTGCATTACGAAAAATTATTATTTATACAGGCGCGTTATATAAAAATGTATTGCTGGTATTATAAAATGTTCAACGATGTCGAAGCGCTAAAAAAAGCAGAAGGTATTGTGAATTATGTGAACCGTTTTTTAACGTCACCAACAGGTGGTTTTTATAATGCACAAGATGCCGATCTTATTAAAGGCGAGAAATCAAAAGAATATTTTGACCTTGACGATAAAGAACGCTTGAAAAAAGGAATTCCTGCCATTGACAGCAGTGTGTATACCAGCGATAATGCAGCTTACGCCGAAGCCCTTACCATTTTATGGGCCACCAGTGGCAAACAAAATTATTTAGACAAAGCATTGAACACGGTTGACTTTTTAAGAACAAAACGTAAAGTAAACACCGCTTACATGCATGGTGCAAAATATGCAGCCACAACATCGTTAAAAGATAATTTATCCATGTTAAAAACATTGATGTTGCTTTACCGTGCTACACAAAAACAAACTTTTAAAACAGAAGCCGAACAACTGGTAAAAGAAATTGCATCAACTTTTAATTCAGGCAAAGGTTATTTTTATACATACATAGGTAAAAGCGCTATTAAAGCAACTTACAATGTTTCTGAAAACATTGAAGCTTGTCGTTTATTGAATTATTGCTCACATTATTTTCACGAACCTGCGTACAAAAAAACAGCAGAAGAAATTTTAAACTTTTTAACCAGCGAAAAATTATTAGCCACACTTTCTACAGAACCCGGCATTCTTAGTGCTGCAGAGGAATTAAGTTATGAACCAATCAGTGCTGCATTAATGCTAAAAAAGAATGACGATCTTACAGCGGGTTATTTAAAAGAAACGGTTGCTTTTCCACGTTTTTATTTTAACTCTGTTATTTACGATAAAGGAAATGTGATAGAAGATAAAAAAGATCTCTTTGATGCATTGGATGATAATTTTATGGTACTTTGCACTTCTTCTTACTGCAGCTCTCCCCTGCCCACTCAAAAAGAGTTTGTAGAGTTTATGTATAAAAGGGTGCTGGAGAAATAGATTTAGACGCTCGCTTGCATCACATCTTCTATATTAATTTCCATATGCGTTTGAGAAAAGATGCATTTACCGTTCGAAATAATTAATACCTGTGGTGATTCATGCATCACACCATAACGTTCAGCAATGGCATTTGAAATATCACGATGAGCTAACAGATCTAAATAATAAGGTTTTATTTGTTTATCGTTTTCTGCATTCCACTTTCTGTTCATTCGTCCATATGCGGCATCGCTGATGCTACAACGCGTACTGTGTTTAAAGATCATTACTTTTTGTGAAGTAGATTCGCGATCAATAATTCCTAATTGCGACATATCACTTAATTCATTCCATTTCATATTATAAAGATAAAGATTTTTTGTTTGGACTTTTGTTAAGGATTGTTACTCTTGAAAACACAATTTCCGCCCCCGCCCTCCGGGCACCCCACTCCAAAGGGGGATACTGTGTGTGCTCGCGCAGATAACTCAAACACCTATCCACTTAATGAATACCAAATTCTGTACGCGTAAGCACACAATGTGAGGTGGCCTCATAAGATTTTGCGTAAAAAATCTTGCCGTTCAAAAGCGTTGGCGTGTGCGAGGATGATTTTGGTTGTTCGCGAAGCGCTTAAATCATCGGCTTGAATGGCATTGATTTTTAGCAAAATATTATGAAAGCCTTGATTTTTTGGTTACTTTTTGATCAAGCAAAAAGTGACGCCAAAGATTAAGTTCAGGAATTATTTAGATCTAGATTTTTTGGTTGCTCTCGCACCATCTCGCTCAATGCTTCGCATTGCCGTAATCAAGCAAAAAGTGACGGCAAGAATAAGTTCAGAAATTAATTTTTGCTACTATTAAAAAGATGAATTAAGCTGCGAGTTTGAGATGATGCTACATCTCAACAAGCGTCCCCACTTTTTGTCCTTCCACTAAATTTTTAAGATTACCTTTTTTGTTCATATCAAAAACAATGATGGGTAATTTATTTTCTTTGCATAAGGTAAAGGCAGTCATATCCATTACTTCAAGACCTTTGTTGTATACTTCTTCAAAAGAAATAGTTTCGTATTTGGTAGCTTTTGGATCTTTTTCCGGATCAGCAGTATAGATACCATCCACACGTGTACCTTTTAAAATTACATTTGCTTCAATTTCAATAGCACGAAGTGTTGCTGCTGTATCTGTTGTAAAATAAGGGTTACCGGTACCTGCACCAAAAATAACAACGCGGCCTTTTTCTAAATGACGTACTGCTTTACGACGGATAAACGGTTCGCAGATCTGTTCCATTTTAATAGCACTTTGTAAACGTGTTTGCACACCTAATACTTCTAACGCGCTTTGTATTGCCATGCTATTAATAACAGTGGCAAGCATTCCCATGTAATCACCGTGTACACGGTCCATACCGCCTTTTTCAGCTTGTATCCCACGGAAGATATTACCACCCCCAATAACAATTGCCACCTGGCAACCTGCATCGTACAGAGATTTTATTTCGCGTGCGTATTCGCCAAGACGTTCCTGGTCAATACCAAAACCTTTTTTACCCATAAGGGCTTCGCCACTAAGTTTTAAGAGAATGCGTTTATATTTCATTTTTTTGAGAGCTTTATTTTTTGTACTGGTTAAAAAAAATCCCGACTAAAAAGCCGGGATTTAAAATTATTAAGATAATGAATAGCGTTTTAGTGCCGAAACCGTTAGGTCTTTTTCTACGCTTTGTAAAAATTGACGAACAGTCATTTTGTTATCGATAAAGTATTCCTGATTTAATAATGTAGAATCTTTATAGAATTTGTTTAATTTACCTTGAGCGATCTTCTCAACCATGTCTTCCGGTTTACCTTCTGCACGTGTAGTTTCGCGGGCAATTTCCAATTCACGTTCAATAGTAGTTTTATCTACATCGTCTTTATCAATAGCTACCGGAGCCATTGCAGCTGCCTGCATAGCAATATTTTTTGCAACCTCGGCAGAAACCGATTTATTGAATCCAACGGCAACTGCCAAACGGTTACCCGGGTGAATATAACCAACAACTTGTTCAGCGTTAACGATATTGTAATAACCAATATCAATTTTTTCGCCGATCTTACCTACCTGCTCCATAAATTTATCTGCAACAGTAACATCACCATTGTATGGTAAAGCTTTCAATGCATCAATAGATACGGGTTTTTTATCTAAAGCAATTTTCGCAACGTTCTCTGCAAATTCAATGAACTCTGCATTTTTTGCAACGAAATCTGTTTCGCAATTAACACTAACAACTACCGCTGTTTTATTATCTGAAGATGTTTTTGCAAGAACAACTCCTTCTTTCGCATCACGGTCGGCACGGTTAGCCGCAACCTTTGCACCTTTTTTACGAAGAAAATCCACAGCGGCTTCAAAATCACCATTGCTTTCTTCTAATGCTTTTTTACAATCCATCATACCAGCACCTGTTTGCTGACGTAACTTATTAACTTCTGCTGCTGTAATAGCCATTTTGTTTCCTTTTTTAATTGTTTATTTATATTTTTTCCAAAAAAAACGGTCAGCCTGATTACAGAATGACCGCTTTTAAATAGTGTAGTTCTAATTATTTTTTTGCAGTCGTTACTCTACGACGTGGTTTTTTAGCACCACCTTTTTCTTCTTCATCAGCGCCTTTAACAGCACCTTTGATCACTGCGCCATCTGCAAGCTCTTCAGCTTCGTGTTGGCTTAATTCTTTAGTATCTGATTCTTCAGTGTTACCAGCTTCTTTATCCATCTTACGATCAGATAAACCTTCTTTAATTGCAGTTGCCATTAAGTCAATAATGTAAGCGATTGAAGTAGAAGCATCGTCATTTGCAGGAATAACATAATCCACTAAATTTGGATTTGAGTTAGTATCTACAATTGCAAATGTTGGGATATTTAAACGCTTAGCTTCTGCTACAGCGATATGTTCTTTAGTGATATCAACAATAAATAATGCAGCCGGTAAACGAGAAAGATCTGCAATTGAACCAAAGTTGATCTCTAATTTTGCACGCTCACGAGAGAATTGTAAACGCTCACGTTTTGAGATGTTTGTAAAAGTACCATCTGAGGTCATTTTGTCAATTTGACTCATACGACGAACCGATTTACGGATCGTAGCAAAGTTAGTTAACATTCCACCAGGCCAACGCTCGGTAACATAAGGCATATTAATTGCTTTAATTCTTTCTGCAACGATATCTTTTGCCTGCTTTTTAGTAGCAACAAATAATACTTTACGTCCTGAACGAACAATTTGTTTTAAAGCTTCTGCAGCCTCATCGATCTTTACAATGGTTTTGTTTAAGTCAATAATATGAATGCCATTTTTTTCGGCATAGATATAAGGAGCCATTGCTGGATTCCATTTGCTTTTAAGGTGACCAAAGTGTGCACCTGTTTCAAGTAATTCGTTAAATGTTGTTCTTGCTGACATTTGTATATTCTCTTCTTTTTTAAATCGATTAACGTTTGCTGAATTGGAAGCGTGCACGGGCTTTTTTCTGACCGAATTTCTTACGCTCAACCATACGTGGGTCGCGGGTAATTAAACCTGCAGCGCGTAGGTCTTTTTTAAGATCTGCATTCACTTCAACTAATGCTTTTGCAATAGCTAAACGAATTGCCTGTGCTTGTCCTGTAATACCACCACCGGCAACATTTACTTTTACATCATAATCATTTAAAGCGTTTGACACTTTTAAAGATTGAGTTACATAATAGTGTAATGTTGGAGTTTTAAAATATTCTTTATACTCTCTTCCGTTTACTTCAATTTTACCGCTTCCTTTTGTAACGTAAGCGCGAGCTACTGAAGTTTTTCTGCGACCAGATGTGTTGATTACTTCCATTTACTTTATAATTACTTAATTTTACTTAGATCTACTTTTTTTGGTTGTTGTGCATCATGACCATGATTTGTACCTGCAAAAATGCGGATATTGGTGTTTAAGGCACGGCCTAACGGACCTTTTGGCAACATACCGTGAATGGCATGAGCTAGGATCTCTTCAGGTTTTTTAGCTAATAATTCTTTTGGAGTAGTAAAACGTTGTCCACCTTGAAAACCAGTGTAACGAACGTATTCCTTATCTGTTAATTTTTTGCCGGTAAAGCGTACTTTCTCAGCATTAATGATAATTACATTACTTCCTGCATCTGCATGCGGGGTATAGCTTGCTTTGTGTTTTCCACGTAATAACATGGCTACTTTTGAAGCTAATCTTCCAACTACTTCATTTTCAGCGTCAACCAATAACCATTCCTTCTCTGCAGAGGTCTTATTGGCAAATTTTGTTTTATAACTTAATGCGTCCACTTTATAATTTTTTTAGTCTTTTCCTTAAATAAGGGGTGCAAATGTATGAAGTTTTTTTGATAGAACAAACTTTTTTTGAAAAAATAGGGAATATTTAAGGCCCAAAATCGCTTTATTTCATGGCTTGGACGAAAATACCATTTTCAAGGCTTAAAATTACTCAAAATTATGTCAATTTTTAAGCCATTTTCATCAAAAATTAATTGATACTTTTAGCTGGTGCTAAAATACCTGAAAATATTGATCTTATGCTTTCCTTTATCCTGTTTTGGTCAAAATAGAGCATATGATTCCCTTAAGATAGCCTTAAAAAATGCAAAACACGATACTACCAAGTGTAATATCTTATACGCCATGATAGAGGCCGAAAGCGATGGTGCTGTTTGGGCAGTGTATAATAGTGACCTTGAAAAGATAGCAAGTAAAAATTTAGAAGGTTTACCGGCAAACGACCCCTTACATAAAGTTTACTTAAAATACCTGGCTGCTGCATATAATAATACGGCTTTTCTGGCAGATGAAACAGGCGATGTAGACAAGGGGCTTGAATACAATAATAAAAGTTTAAAGATCCAGCAGCAGATCGGTAACCAGGCAGGTATTGGCAATTCGCTAAACAATATTGGTGGTATTTATTACAAACAGGGCAACGTAGCAAGATCTTTAGAGTACTTTTCACAAAGCTTAAAAATATCCGAATCTATTAATGACTACTACTCTATTGCGCGGTTACTAAATAACCTAGGTGGTATCTATTATCAACAGAAAGAATTATCTAAAGCGCTTGAATGTTACAATAAATGCCTGCTAATTAATAAACTGACTGATGATGTTTTGGGAATGGCCTATGCTCAAAACAATATTGGCAATTTATATTTCGAGAACAATGATATAAATAAAGCACTTGAGAGTTTTGAAAAAAGCTTAAAATTGCGCGAAAGCATGAATGATAAGCGTGGGATTGCCGAATCAATGGCCAACATAGGCCATATGTATTTTGCTCAGAACAAAGAGGAAGAAGCTTTAAATTATTATAACAGAAGCCTGAAGATACAGCAAGAGATAGATGATAAACCCGGCATCTCATTCACGTACAATAATATTGCAGAGATATACCAGAAAAGAAAAAATTACGACAAGGCATTGGAGTGTTGTTTAATATCAATGAAAATTTCTAAAGACCTTGGCTATCCTGAAAATATAAAATTTGTTGCTTTTCAATTAAACCAGGTTTACAAAGCAAAAGGCGATCATAAAAACGCATTAGAAACTTATGAGCTGTATATTTTAATGAGCGACAGCATTTTAAATGCCGAAAGCAGAAAGGCTTCCATTCGCTCGCAATTAAACTACGAATACGAGAAAAAAGCCGTTGCTGATAGTATTAAAGTAGCTGAAGAAAAAAAACTTACAACCTTGCAATTGAAGCAAGAAGAGAATCAACGTTATTTTTTATATGGTGGCTTATTGTTAACAGTAGTTTTTGGAGGTTTTATGTTTAACCGCTTTCGCATCACCAAAAAACAAAAAAATATTATTGAAGATCAAAAAACAATTGTTGAAGAGCAGAAAAATGTTGTAGAAGTAAAACAAAAAGAAATAATGGATAGCATACATTACGCTAAACGCATACAACAAAGTTTATTACCAACTGAAAAATATATATCTAAATTTTTACACAACTGATTTGAAAAACCTTGTTCTATATCTTTTCTTTTTTATAAGCATTTTTTGCGCTCCATTAATTGCGCAGGATAAAGTTATAGACTCGCTAATAATTAAACTCAGTCAAACCACAGACGATTCTGTTAAATGTATGACATTGTCTAAGCTTTCGGAGCTAATAAACGATGATAATGTTTGGCCAATATATAACGACCAACTTTATAAGCTCTCAAAAAATAAAATAAGATCTGGTAATGACAAAACCTTATTATACCATAGATTTTTAATTTCTGCTTCAAACAACAAAGGATATTTACTTGATTTGAAAGGAAAAATAGATTCGTCAATAATATATTTTACGGAGTGCCTTGAGCTTTCTAAAAAAATTAACGACAAAGCAAACTATGCCGAATCGTTATATAACATTGGTAAAGCAAAAAGCGCAGTAGGAGATATTCCAAAAGCATTAGAGTTTTATGCAAATAGTTTAACAATAGCAGAAAAAGAAAATTTAAACGAATTGATCGCCCGGATCTTTAGCACTTCGGGATTAGTATACCACAAGCAGGGAGATCTGGCTAAAGCTTTTGAATGTTATGAAAGAGCCCATAAAATTCAATTAAAAATCAAAGATAAGCGTGGCTGCGCTTATTCGTTAACAAATATTGCCGGCGTTTATTTAGACAAAAAAGATTATAGCAACGCTTTAAAATATTTTACTGAAAGCACAACATTGTTTGAAGAAATTGATGATTATTCAGGCTATTTAGGCGCTTTAAGGAACATTGCCAAGCTCTATATTGTGAACAAAGACTACAATAATGCTATTGATAACTGCAATAAAATAATTAATAATGATAAAGCTTTGTTATATAAACCTCTTCTATCGCGCACACACGATATGCTGGCTGCCATTTACCTTATTTTGAAAGAAACAGACAAGGCGTTAAAACACAGTTTACTGGCTATGCAAATTGCCGAAGAAACAGAAAGTCCCGAACTGATAAGAAATAGTGCTAACCTACTTAAACAGATCTATAAGATAAAAGGTAATTATGAGTTATCTCTTAAAAACTATGAACTTTATATCCAAATGCGTGACAGTATCTATAGCCAGGAAACACGCAAGGCTTCCATCCGCTCTCAACTAAAATATGAATATGAGAAAAAAGCTGTTGCTGATAGTATTAAAGTAGCTGAAGAAAAAAAACTCACAACGCTGCAATTGAAGCAAGAAGAGAACCAACGTTATTTTTTATATGGCGGCTTATTGTTAACCGTAGTTTTTGGAGGTTTTATGTTTAATCGTTTTCGCATCACCAAAAAACAAAAGAATATTATTGAAGATCAAAAAACACTTGTTGAACATCAAAAAAATTTGGTAGAGGTCAAACAGAAAGAGATAATGGATAGCATTCGTTATGCTAAACGTATACAACAAAGTTTAATGCCAACAGATAAATATATTCACCGTAATTTAAAACAGTTATAAGATTGAAACTACATTGTTATATATTTTATTTTGTTTTATTATTCTATACTTCTGCATTGTTTGGACAGAACAGAAATATAGATTCCTTAAAGCTTGTGTTGCCTAAAGCAAAAAATGATACAAATAAGTGTTTTATCCTATCTGTACTTATTGAAAATTCTAATGAAAAAGAAAAAGCAGTTTACAATGAGCAGTTATTAAAGCTGGCAGAAAAAGGTTCTGAAGAACCCGGCGAATTAAAAAGAACTTACCTTAAATATTTGGCAGCAGGGTATAATAACCTTGCTTTAAGCAACCAGGTGCAAGGTGATAATGATAAAGCTGCCGAGCTATATCTAAAAAGCATAAAAATATGTGAAGAAATTAATAACGTAGCGGGCATCGCGCTTTCATATAACGATATGGGAGTACTTTATGCCGACCAGGGCAATACACAAAAAGCATTAGAGTGCTATGAGAAAAGTATGAGCCTCTATGAAAGCATTAAGGATGAGCCCGGTGTTGCATACAGTGTATTTTATATTGCAAGGGTTTACCATAATACAGGCGAGATACAAAAAGCTTTACTTAATTATAACAAAAGTCTAAAAGTTTTTGAGCGAATAAAAGATCACCAGGGCATTGCAAATGCAATTAATAATATTGGCGTTGTTTACCAGGAACAAGGCGACTATCCAATGGCCATGGAATATTATAATAAAGCTCTAAAAATTCAAGAGGAAAAAAATAATAAGATAGGAATGGCTTATTCTTATAATAACCTTGCTTATATCTATAATAAACAGGGAAACGTGGAAGAAGCGATTAAATGTCTTGATAAAAGTTTAAAAATAAGAATAGAAATTGGTGAGAAAAAAGGAATTGCCCAATCTCTTTTAAATATTGGAAGTGTTTATCGCGATAAAGGCGAAACCGAAAAGGCGCTGGAATATTTTAATGAAAGTCTTAAGATACGTGAGGAGATCAACGATAAACAAGGCATTTCGCAATCACTTAATAGTATTGGCAGGGTCTATTTTAAACAAAATAAATACAAAGAAGCCATCGCTGCTTATAAAAGAAGTATGGAAATAAGTAAAGAGATCGGATATCCTGAAAATATTAAAAGAATTGCCCAGTTATTAAGCGAAATTTATAAAACTACTGGAAACTATGCAGACGCACTTGAGAACTATGAGCTTTTTATTTCCATGCGAGATAGTATCAACAACCAGGAAAATAAAAAAGCTTCTATAAGATCTCAACTAAAATACGAATATGAAAAAAAGGCCGCAGCTGATAGTGTTAAAGTAGCTGAAGAAAAAAAACTAACTTCTCTCCAATTAAAACAAGAAGAGAAGCAACGGTATTTTTTATACGCAGGTTTATTATTGACTTTGGTATTTGGCATTGTTATGTTTAATCGTTTCCGCATTACAAAAAAGCAAAAAACCATTATTGAAGATCAAAAAGCAATTGTAGAACATCAAAAAAATTTGGTAGAAGTTAAACAGAAAGAAATAATGGATAGTATCCGTTACGCTAAACGCATCCAAACAAGCTTATTACCAACCGAAAAATATTTAGAACGTAATTTAAAACATTAAATTTTATTGAATAGAATTTTAAAATATTATTTACCTCTATTCTTATTTTGCGTTTGCAGTAATTCATTTATTGCTCAAAATAAAACCATCGACTCGCTTCTTCAGGCTATAAAAATTGCAGGTAACGACACTACACGTTGTTATCTTTTAAATACTATTGTTGAGTCTTATGCAGAAGAAAGCATATGGGTAAAATATAATTTACAGATGAAAGATCTTGCCGAAAAGAATTTAAAAGATCCCGGCCCAAAAGATTCTCTCACCAAAAAAGTTTTTCTAAAATATCTCTCAGCGGCTTTAAATAACTCTGGTTATTTAAGCGACTCAAGAGGTAATATACCCGAAGCAATAGATTATTATAATAGAAGCCTTGCAATAATGTCGCAAATAGGTAATAAAGAAGGTATTGCTGTATGCCTAAATAATATTGGTTTTATTTATGATAGCCAGGGCAATATTGCACAAGCATTAGAGTATTATAATAAAAGTCTTAAAATACAGGAAGAGATAGGAAACAAAAGAGGCATTGCTCAGGCCTACAATAACATTGCCAGTATCTATGAACACCAAAATGATATTGATAAAGCGTTGGACTATTACAACCAAAGCTTAAATCTTAAAATTGCAATTAACGAAAAGGTTGGCACTGCAACTGCATTAAATAATATTGGTCATATTTATCTTCTGAAAAAAGACTATAATAAAGCGCTTCTTTATTTTCAAAAAAGTTTAAATATACATACCCAGCTAAAGAATAAAACAGGCATTTCAATAACCTTAAGCAACATTGCCGAAATATATGAGAACACAGGCAATTATGAAAAAGCGCTTGGACTTTATTATGAAAGTCTTAAGAACGCGCAGGATGTTGACGATAAAGAATCTATTTTAACTGCTTTAAATGCAATTGGAAACATTTATTATTTAAGAAAAGAGTATTCAAAAGCATTACAGATAGTAACGCGCAGTGCCGAAGAAAATAAAAAAATTGGTTATGCCGAAAACGCAAAAGGTTCTGCCCTACTCTTGTATAAAATTTATACAGCATTAAACGATACTAAGAATGCCTTGTTAAATTATGAGGTGTTTATTCTTATGCGTGACAGCATAAGCAACCAGGAAACCCGGAAGGCCAGTTTAAGATCTCAGCTTAAATATGAATACGAAAAGAAAGCCGCTGCAGACAGCGTTAAAGTTGCTGAAGAAAAAAAACTAACCAACTTACAGTTAAAACAAGAAGAGAATCAACGGTACTTCTTATACGCCGGCCTATTGCTAACATTGGTGTTTGGTATATTTATGTATAACCGCTTCAGAACTATAAAAAAACAAAAGAACACCATTAATACACAAAAAACATTGGTAGAACATCAAAAACATTTGGTTGAAGAAAAACAAAAAGAAATAATGGATAGTATACGCTATGCCAAACGTATTCAAACAAGTTTATTACCTTCGGATAAATATTTGGAAAGAACCTTTAAGAAATTGAAAGATATGTTATAAAAATGCCAAAAAAAATTGCACATATTTTATCTTTTTATTTTTGCCTTTTATGCTATATACCTTTTGCACAAAACAACAAACAGAAAGTAGATTCCTTGCTTAACCTGCTTAAAACAGATAAGCAAGATACAAATCGTGTTTTGCATGAAGTAGAACTATCCGAATGCTATCAAAAAATAGGAGAGTTTAAATTAAGTGAACAACATGGTTTAGATGGCCTGGAGCTTGCCAGGAAATTAAATTATACCAATGCCCTGGCCTATTGCTATGCAAATTTGAGCGTTACCTATTTAAAAATAGGCGATTTTAATAAAACAGCAGAGTATTGTTTAGCGGCGTTAAAACTCCATAAACAAAAGGGAGATATTATTGGCATTGCTAATGTTTACAATACAATGGCCAACATCCATATTTTACAAGGTAACTATGCTTTGGCTTTAGAAAAAAGTCTTCTGTCGGTTAAATTAAAAGAAAGATCAAGCAGCAAAAGGAACCTTGCCTCAGGTTATAATAATCTTGGTATAATTTATTATAATCTTAAAAATTATCCTAAATCATTAGAGTATCATTTTGCGGCATTAAAATTAAAATTAGCTGCAGGCAAAAAAAGAGAAGTAGCATCTTCTTATAATAATATTGGTACTGTTTATTTTACTCAAAAAAATTACGAAAAAGCCCTTGAATTTTTCTTCAAATCCTCCGCTATCTCTGAAGAAAGTGGTGACAAAAACACATTAGCTAGTACTTACCAAAATATTGGCGGTGTTTATAACGATCTTGACAACGAAAAAGTTGCATTAGACTATTTTGAACGTTCCCTTAAAATAAAACTGGAAAGCGGTGACAAGAGAGGCATTGTAAGCGCATACATAAATATTGGCCAATGCTTAAAAAAACAAAAGCAATACGCAAAAAATAAGCAGCAATTGTTAGTAGCGCTTGACATTGCAAAAGAAATAAATGCAAAAGACCTGGTTGTTATTTGTTATGAGACATTGGCCATTACTACAAAAGATCTGGGCGATCATAAGAGTGCTTATGAATATTGTAAACTTTTTAAATATTACAACGACAGTTTATTTAATGATGAGAATTCTAAAAAAACAGCACAACTCAGTTCGCAATATGAAAGTGAGAAAAAAGACAATGAAATAAAATTGCTTACTAAAGATAAAGAGCAACAGGCCGTTTTAAGTGAAGAAGAAAGTAAAAAACAAAAGATCATTATTTTGTCGGTTGTTGCCGGATTGCTGCTTGTACTTATATTCTCGGGTTTTATTTATAGTCGCTGGCGTCTTACAAAACAGCAAAAATTAATAATAGAAGAACAAAAGCATTTGGTAGATGAAAAACAAAAAGAGATACTGGATAGTATTCGTTACGCTAAACGCATTCAAACAAGTTTACTGCCAACCGAAAAGTATATTTTAAAACATTTAAACCCTACCGTTAAACCAAAATAACTTTGCAAAAAAAATATACATATTCCTTATTTATTTTTTTATGCCTTTTTTGGTATTCGGCGGTTGCGCAAAATAAAAAAATAGATTCTTTATTAACCGTTTTAAAAATTAATACAAAGGATACCAATAGGGTTAATTGTTTAGTAAAGCTTGCTAGAGAATATCGTAAAGTAAGTGATAATACATCAGCGATGAAACATTCTCAAGAAGCACTTGTTCTATCCGAGACCTTAGGTTTCAAAAAAGGCATGGCTAATTCAAATAATCTTTTGGGTAATATAAACTCCACTTTTGGGAATTTTGCAAAGGCTTTAGAATATCACAATGCTGCTTTAAAATTAAGGATAGAAATTGGCAATGAAAAGGCAGTTGCAGATTCTTATATGAATTTAGGTACCCTTTATACCTCTTTATCGAACCACGAAAGGTCTTTAGAAATGGATCTTGCTGCATTAAAAATAAGAGAAAAACTTGGTGATAAGGACGGTGTTGCCGGAGCATATAATAACATTGGTGCAACTTACCAACATATTGGTGATATGAAGCGTTCTTTAAAAAACTTTGAAGCCGCACTTGCTATAAAAAAAGAATTAGGCACAGATAAATATGGAATAGCTTTCATTTATAACAACATGGGCCTTATTAAATATCATGAGCAAAATTTTGAAAAAGGTTTAGAATATCATTTGGCGGCAATGGCTTTACGTAAAGAGATAAATGATAAAGCAGGGATGGCCTCAAGCTACAATCATATTGGTGCATATTACAGGCACATTGGAGATAAAGATAAAGCGCTTAAGAATTTTCAGACTTCATTAAAACTCGAAGAGGAAATAGGAAATGCTTATGAAATTTGTGAACTTAATCTAATGATCTCCGAACTTTATGTAAGAGGAAGTAATATAGATATGGCCAGAAAGTACCAGGAAAAATTTTTAAATATGGCTATTGGGCTGGGTTTAAAGAACTTTATTGCTTCGGGTTACTATTTACAGGCACAATGCGATTCGGCAGAAAATAAATATGCTGATGCGTATGATCATTACCTTTTGTTCAAACAATACACAGACAGTGTTTTTAATGAAGAGAGTTATGGAGCTATCACAAAGATGAGTGCTAAATATGATAGTGAGAAAAAAGATCTTGAGATAAAATTATTAAATAAAGATAAAGAAACACAAACAGCAATAACAGAAGCTGAAAGTAAAAAACAAAAGATCATTATTTGGTCAGTGGTTGGTGGCCTTTTATTAGTGATATTTTTTTCTATTTTTATTTATGGCCGTTGGCGTATTACACAAAAACAAAAACTTATTATTGAAAAACAAAAAGAATTGGTGGAAGAAAAGCAAAAAGAGGTTTTGGATAGTATTCGTTATGCCAAGCGCATACAGACAAGTTTAATGCCAACAGAAAAATATTTCGAGAGAAAAGTTAGAGAACTAAAAGGTCAATGATACGATTTTTAAAACATTTTATTCTTTTACTCAGCTTACTAATAGCTGTAAGTTCATCTTACGCGCAACAAAAATATTTAGATTCTATTTTGGTCCTGTTAAAAACAGACAAACAGGACACAAACCGGGTAAATCACCTGAATGCTGTAAGCGATGAATTTCGTAAAATTAGTGAGGTAGAAAAAGGCTTACAATATGCAAATGATGCTTTAGTTCTTAGTCAAGAGTTAAAATTTAAAAAAGGAATTGGCGTAGCGCATAGTAATATTGGTCTAATTTATGAAACTCAAAGTAACTATGCTAAAGCATTACAAAATATTCTTATATCCTTAAAAATTAGGGAAGAAATATCTGACAAAAAAGGCATAGCCAATGCGTATAACAATATTGGTATTATTTATACGAAACAAAATAACTATACAAAAGCATTGGAAAATTATTTAGCTTCACTTAAAATAAAAAAAGAATTAGGTGATAAAAAAGGTATTGCAAATTCATATAACAACATTGGCACTATTTATAAAGAACAACGCAAGCCAAAAGAGGCACTTGAAAATTACCAGGCGGCACTTACTATCTTTATAGACATTGACAGTAAAAAAGGTATTGCTGCATCTTATAATAATATTGGTAATATTTACTTCAATTTAAATGATTACCCTAAGGCGTTGGAAAGTTTTCAATCATCGCTTAAATTAAAAGAAAAAATCGGGGATAAACTTGGCATCTCAATTGCATACACAAATATTGGAAACGTAAATTTTAAACAGTTAAATTTCCCGGAAGCTAAAGAAAATCAATTAACTGCTTTAGCAATTGCGAAAGAAATAAATGCAAAAAATATTATCGTAGATGCTTCTGGTGCCATTGCAAGATGTGATTCTGCTACAGGCAATTTCAAAAGCGCTTTCACTTATTATAAATTATATAAACAATATAACGACAGTATTTTTAATGAAGAAAGTGATAAAAAAACAACAGAACTTAGTGCGCAATTTGAAAGCGATAAAAAAGACAACGAAATTAAATTACTTAATGTAGATAAAGAAAAACAAGCCGCAATAACCGAAGCAGAAAGTAAAAAGCAAAGGATCATTATTTGGTCGGTTGCCAGTGGTTTATTGTTAGTAATCATATTTTCACTCTTCATATACAATCGCTGGCGCGTAACACAGCAACAAAAAATAATAATCGAAAAACAAAAACACCTTGTTGAAGAAAAACAACAAGAAGTTTTAGATAGCATACGTTATGCCAAACGTATACAAACAAGCTTATTACCAACCGAAAAATATTTAGAGAGGGTTTTTAGTACTCTTAAGAAAAGTTAATGAAGAACGGATTTAAATATCTTTTTCTAATTGCTGCATTTATGGTTGCTGCGAGAACTTCTTTTGCACAAGTAAGCATAACAGATTCTTTATTAATGACACGGGTTAAAACAGATAAACCGGACACAAACCGCGTTATTGAATTAAACCTGATTTGTAAAGAGTTTTTTTTGGCCGATGATTATAAAAAGGCTTTATCATATGGTAATAGCGCCTTAAAACTTGGGCAGGAACTAAATTATAAAAGAGGGACTGCAACTGCCTATAACCAGCTGGGTAGTACTTACTCATATCTTGGCAATTACCCTAAAGCCTTAGAATATCATTTTATCGCCCTAGAAATGAGAAAGGAAATGAAGGATAAAAAGGGGATTGCAGGATCTCTTGGTAATATTGGTAATATTTACCTGGATCAGGGTAATTTTACAAAAGCACTAGAGTATCAATTACTTTCTCTTAAATTAAAAGAGGAGCTTAATGATAAAAAAGGTATAGCAGGCGTTTATAATAATATTGGCCTGATGTATGCACTCCAAAAAAATTACTCTAAAGCTCTCGAAAATCATTTTGCAGCACTTGAAATAAAAAAAGGTATAAATGATAAAAAAAGCCTTGGTACCACTTATAATAATATCGCAAATGTTTATTATGAGCAAGATCTGATGGACAAGGCACTGGAAAATTATGAACTCTCGCTAAAATTGCGAACGGAGGCAGGTGACAAAAATGGGATAGCGGTATCATACAACAATATTGGCAGTCTTTACAGCAGGCAAAAAAGATATGCAAAAGCGCTTGAGAATTTTATGGCTTCGCTCAAAATAAGGGAGGAGTTAGAGGATATAAACGGTGTTGCAGGATCGCATAATAATATTGGCACACTCTATTTAGAGCAACATAATATTACCGAAGCAAAAAAAGAACAATTAATGGCGCTAAATATGGCCTTAGAAATGGGTGCTAAAGATATTATCATAAACGCTTATGAACGACTGGCTGAATGCGATTCGGCGGCAGGCAATTATAGAGGTGCTTATGAATATTATAAATTATATAAACAATATAATGATAGTGTCTTTAGCGAAGAGAGTTCAAAAAAAACTGCGCAAATGAGTGCCCAATTTGAAAGTGATAAAAAGGATAATGAAATTAAATTGCTAAACAAAGATAAAGAAAAACAAGCCGCCATAAGCGAAGCTGAAAGTAAAAAACAACAGATAATTATCTGGTCCGTTGTTGCCGGTCTATTATTAGTAATTCTTTTTTCGGTTTTTATTTATAAGAGATGGCGAATAACACAACAACAAAAATTAATAATAGAAAAACAAAAGCATTTAGTTGAAGAAAAACAACAGGAAATACTGGATAGTATTCGTTACGCTAAACGCATACAAACAAGTTTATTGCCAACACACATCTACATTCAAAAGCATTTAAACAGCCTCAAAACGTGAAGTTAAGATCAAAACATATTTTTATTTGGTTTCTGTTAGTTTATTTCAGTACTATTTCATTTGCGCAAAATGCTGATGAGGAAAATAACCGTGCCAAAGATCTGCTAAGGACCGCGATCAAAAATGCCAAACACGATACTATACGTTGCAGGCTTTTAAGCGCGCTGATCGAAATTGAATACGATGAAAAGATCTGGCCCGCCTATAACGAAGAATTATTTGAGCTTGCCAAAAAAAATTCGGAATCAGAGGTTTCAGGCGAATTAAAGAATGATTACCTGGCCTATTTTGCTAACGCAACCAATAATAAAGGTTACTTAGCCCAGGAACATGGTGATATAAGCAAAGCGCTTGAATATTATTTTAGCGCTTTAAAATTAGAAGAACAGTTGAGTGATAAAAAGAATATGGCAACTACCATTAATAATATTGCATACATCTATATGCACCAGGGTGGTATTGATAGATCACTTGAGTTTGTTAATAAGGCTTTGGGGCTTCAAAAAGAAATTAAAGACAGTAGTGGCATTGCAAACTCCTATAATAACTTAGGTAACCTATACAGGCACAAAAACGATATTGCAAGATCTTTAGATTATTTTGAGCGATCAATTGAATTGTATAAAAAATTAAATGATATAGGCGGCACAGCTGTTTGTCTTTCTAATATGGCCGAGATCTATACTAAAAAGGAAAATTACAGTAAAGCGATCGAATACTTTTTAGAAGCAATAAATATTCATGAAAAAATGAACAATAATGATGGGGTAGCATACAATTTAAATTGCCTGGCAAATGTGATGTTTGATATTGGCAAGCCTGAAGAAGCTTTAAAATATGGCATAAGAGGATATAACCTGGCTAAGGAAGTTAGCTATATTGAGAATATCAGAAACGCTTCCTTAATACTTTATAAGATCTACCGGAAACAAAATAACTATCCTGAAGCTTTAAAGATGTATCAAACATATATTATTATGCACGATAGCATAAATAACACTGCAACACGTAACTCTTCAATAAAGAATCAGTTAAAATACGAGTACGAGAAAAAAGCAGCGGCTGATTCGGTTCGTGTAACAGAAGAAAAAAAAGTAGTTGCTGTGCGATTAAAGCATGAAAGGACGCAGCGTTATGCTTTATATGGTGGAATTGGACTTGTAGGGCTGTTCGCTGTTTTTATGGTCAATCGTTTTAGAGTAACTAACAAACAAAAGAAATTGATCGAGTTGCAAAAACGCTCTGTTGAACATCAAAAAAATCTTGTAGATATAAAACAAAAAGAGATACTTGATAGTATACATTATGCCAAACGCATCCAAAATAGTTTATTGCCTTCAGAAAAATATTTAGCAAGAAATCTAAAAGATAAGACCTAATCACCAAAAATAAATTGCGCGTTTTTTGTGGTAATGGTTTCTACTTCACTCATAGATACTTTTTTTACTTCCGCCAATTTCTTAGCGATCTCTAATAAATAAGATGGCTCGTTACGCTTGCCCCTAAAAGGCACAGGCGCCAGGTATGGGGCATCCGTTTCCAAAACCAAATGCTCAAGATCTACATTTTCTATTGCTTTGTCTAAACCGGAATTTTTAAAAGTAAGCACCCCTCCTATTCCCAATTTAAAATTATCAAGTGCTAATATCTTTTTCGCTTGCTCTGCATTTCCTGAAAAACAATGAAAGATCGCTTTTGGTAATTTATTGAATGAAACAAGTATTTCGTAGATCTCATCAAAAGCCTCACGGCAATGAATTGAAACCGGTAAATTATAGTCAAGCGCCCACTGCAATTGCAATTTAAAAGCATGTTGCTGTTCTTTTAAAAAGGTTTTATCCCAGTAAAGATCAATGCCTATCTCGCCAACTGCTTTATATTTTCTTTTTTCGAGCCAGCTTTTTACAATAGCTAACTCTTCTTCTACTGTTGCGTTCACACTGCATGGGTGCAGACCCATCATAGCATAACAATTATCAGGAAATTCTACTTCCAGTTGATGCATTACATCAATAGAAGTTGAATCTATATTTGGCAAATAAAATTTTTGTACACCGTTACTAATTGCCTTTTGAATTAATGCTTTTCTATCACCATTAAACTCTTCGGCATATAGGTGGGTATGAGTATCAATTATCATAAGCGTAAAGATACATCAAATTCATTATTTTTATTATCTTTGATTTAAATCCAAAATGTTATGAGAACAATTTTATTTTATTTAGCAGTTGCCTCCACTTTATGCTCAAAAGCGCAATTCGCGGTTACTGCAATTGCAAATCCTGTTGCAGGTGATGTAGAATCAAGCGTGCAAACTTTTACAACAGGTGGCATTATTATGCCTATTTCAGGTACTAATAAAGTATGGAATTATTCTTCGCTTTCTCCTGATCTATCAACAGTTAGTTCAGCAACATACGTTCCTTCTTCTACGATACCTAATAATAATCTTTTTCCCGGAGCTACAATCGGGACAGTTTATGGTCCTGGTTATTATACTGTTCTTAAGATAAATAGTACAACCAGGGATTATTTGGGATCTGCTCAATCAACGCCAAGTAATTGCATTGCCTTTTCAAATCCACAAACATCATTAAAAATACCATTTGCATATGGAAACAATTATGTGGATACCTATGGTTATAGTAATGCCAATGAGGTATATTCGGGTACAATTACTGCACTTGCAGATGGCACCGGAACTTTAGTATTACCTGGTTATACATTAACTTCTGTCCTTAAAGTTTCTCAACAATTCAACGATATAGATCTTTATACAGTTGGATCTACTACATATAGCTTCACGAATATTGGTACACAACACCTTTTTTATTCTGCTGCAAGCAAATTTCCGCTTTTAAGTATTTATACATATACTTCTACACAAAATCCGGGTAATATGACCTCTACTTTTGTTGGCGCTGCCATTAATTCAAGTTTTGTGAATGGTGTTGGTATTGAAGAGTTTTCTTTAGAAAGTAGTTTTAATATTTACCCAAATCCTGTAAAAGACAATCATGTTTCTGTAAATTTTACTACTAAAGACAATGCTGCAAATATTAATTTACTAAATACATTAGGCCAGGTTGTAAAAGAAAATGTTTACTCTGATCTAAATGCAGGAGAGAACAAAATAAATTTTGATCTCAAAAATATTTCAACAGGCATTTACTACCTGCAACTAAGAACAAAAGAAGGAGAAGTAACTAAAAAACTTATTATTGAATAATTAATTCAATGAGTCTAAAGCTACTTTAACCACGTTACTTAATTCTGTTTTACCTGCCCCACTCTGGCTCATTACACGTAAGCCACACAAAGTATTGTAAAGGAATTGGCCGTAAACTTTTGCGGGCTTATCAAGCTTAATTACTTTCTTTTGTTCTGCGTCGCTTATCCACGAGGCTAAAAGATTTTGCACTTCATCTTTATTGTTACACACCACCTGCGATGTTTTAAAACATTGTTTACTCATCTCTGCAGCAGCGTTAACTAATAAACAACCATTATCATCAGGGTTCTCTGCTAAATGATTTACAACACCTTTAAACATGGTTTCTAATTTTTGTAAACCATTAAGATCTTTCTCATCCAGTGTTTCTAATTTTTTATCGTGCGACTCTTTATAAAATTCCAACGACTGCAAATATAAATTGTGCTTATCTTTAAAAGAATCATACAGACTGCTTCTGCTGAGTCCTGTGGCGGTTAAAATTTCGTCAATAGACGTACCATTATAACCTTTTTCATGAAAGACATTAGATGCTGCTTCGAGCACTTTGTCTCTGTTAAATTGTTTGAATTTTGGCATAGGGATAATAATTTGACTGTAAAATTAAAACATCGGAATGAATATTCCAAATTATTTAGAACGATTGTTCCGTTTAAATTTTTATCCCAACTATGAGTACATCATCGGTTTGCTCAAAGCTCCCCTTCCATTCATTGAAGACTGTTTCAAGGTTATTCTTCTGTTCAAAAGCAGGCAGATCGATAACAGAAATTAACATTTGTTTTAACTTCTTTGTCATTACTTTCTTGCCTCCGGATGGTCCTCCAAACTGATCGGCATAACCATCTGTAAAAATATACAGGCTATCATTTTTCTGTAACGCGATCTTATGTGTATTAAATTCGTAATCGTTTGGTGTAAAGCCTGCAATAGCCGTTTTGTTTGCCTTATACTCTATTATCTCTTTATCTCTTATCAAAAATAAGGGTCTGTTTGCGCCGGAATATTCTACAAAACTATTGGTTGGATCAAATTTTAAGATCGCAATATCCATTCCGTCTTTTTGTGTCGAAGCATCGGAATGTTGTTTTAATACATTTTTAATTTGAATATTTAAATACGAAAGGATTTTATTTGGCTCCGTTATTTTCTTTTCAAAAATAGCCTGGATAATTTTATCCATACCAATAATGCTCATTAAAGCGCCCGGCACTCCATGCCCTGTGCAATCCGCAGCCAAACAATAAAAATCATTTTCAACTTTGGCGAACCAATAAAAATCGCCACTCACAACATCTTTTGGCTTATACAATACAAAGCTTTCTTTAAAGCGATCGTTCAGATCTTTTATCTCCGGTAAAATAGCCAACTGAATTCCTTTTGCATATTGTATACTATGGTCTATCTCTTCCTTCTTCTCTTTAATGATATTATTTTGTTCCTGCAATTGAATATTTGTTTGCTGCTTTAATTTATTTTGACGGAAAAGCAAAAAGGCAACAAAAATAACAACTACCCCAATACCTGTTAAGGCGAGAATAAAATAACTCTTTCGCTTATTTTTTAATTCCTGTATCTCGTTTGCCTGTTTAAGTTGCGAAATATTAATTTCAGATTTTTCGAGAGAATAATTATTCTCTAAATTGGTCATGGATGTGGCATACGATTTTTTATCCAACTCTTTTTTTGTCTCAACATACTCTTTAAATACATCAAAACCATCTTTAAATTTATCATGCTTATAATATAGGTTTGAAAGCATTTGTAACACGTCCGATTCAAGATCAAGGATCTCATTTTTCTTACAATATGCCCTCGCAAAAGTTAAAGTTTTTATATCTTCATCACTCACTCTAAATTCACCATTACATTGAGCTATCTTGCAGGAAATAAACACCTGGTTAAAAGAATCTGCTTTTGTTCTATATCCATCTGCAGCATTTGAATAATAAAATCTTGCCGATCCGTAATCTTTTGCGTTATAAAAAAGATCGCCTAAGTTTACATTAAAAGCCGCTAGAGGACCGTATATTTTATTTTTTTTACAAAGATCTATCCCTCTTTGCGAATAATAAATTGTTGAATCAAAATACTTCTTTTGTTTTTGTGTACAATATCTGTCATAATAATAATTTCCCAAAGCGTTATGAGCCCGTAAAATTCCACCCAGGTCATTTACCCTTTGACTAATTTGTAACGACCTGTACAAATAACCATCTTCTTTATAATTGTGTTGAAGGATACAGGCAACCCAACCTAAATTATATAAAGACAAAGCCATGCACCTTTGGTCTTTAATTGAATCGCTTATACGGTAAGCCTTATAATAATATTGAAAAGCTTTTTCATAATTGGTCCTGTTCCAGTTCTCATCTGCAATTGCATTTAATGCATTTATCTGTCCTTTGGCGTATTTAATTTTTCCGGCAAGCTCAAATGCGGTTTGCAAAACTTTAATTGCTGTATCAGTTTCAGCTAAAGTATAAAGTCTTCCAAGAGCAAGTAACTTTTTTACTTTACCACTATCAGGTTTAGCTATTGCAATTGCATCTTTCATCTTCTTTATCTCCTCTTGTTCTTGTTGAGAAAAAGAAATACTGAGACAGAAAAATAAAAAAAGAGTAATTATGTGTTTAAAATTGAGCATTTTCAGACCCTGTACTTATTTCATTTTAAGTCTTATTTGCGTAATTATTTTTTTTGTGTACAAAGGAAAATCACCTTGCATCATCCAGTTGTAATACGAAGGTTCTTTGGTAAACACCTCTGTTACAGGTTTATCCTTATGCTTTCCAAAAGCAAAAACTTCTATGTCTTTATCATTAAAAACAATCCTGCCGGCAAGATCCGCATTTTTTGATTTGGCTGTTGTTAACTCACTTAATTTTGGAATATCATTTACTACAGGAATAGTTTTATTTCCTTTAGCATCTTCAACTTCTACTCCTTCATAACGCTGTACCTGTGCTTTAAAGATCTCAAAAGTAGCCAACACATCTGCTTCTGCACTATGTGCGTTCTCTAATGGTTTATTGCAATAAAATTTATAGGCTGCACTTAAATTACGGGGCTCCATAAAATGAAAGATATTTTGTACATCAACTAACTTTCTTCCTTCCAGATCAAAATCAACTTCAGCACGCAAAAATTCTTCTGCCAATAAAGGAATATCATATTTATTAGAATTGTATCCTGCAAAATCGCCTTTACCAATAAAACGTAACAGCTCAGGGGCTGCTTGTTTAAATGTTTGGCAATTGGCCACATCTTTATCATAAATTCCATGGATCTTTGATACAAGATCGGGTATTGGCATTTCGGGATTTATCTTTTGCGTTTTTGTCTCGGTGCTATTATCAATATTTAATTTTAAAAGCGAGATCTCAACTATCCTGTCTGAACCAATACTAAGGCCCGTTGCTTCGAGGTCAAGAAAAATTAAGGGTTTGGTTAGTTTGATGTTCATTTCGTGATTTAAGATATAAGATTTATGATCTAAGATTTAATTTTGATTATATGTTTTTAAATTTTCCATTACATCATCTATCTTTTTTGTGTTACCAATAAATGTGTTTAGTTTATTCATTACCGCATCCAATAAAGAATCAGGACAAGACGCACCGCTGGTAATTACAATTTTTAGAGGGCTTGCTGAGCCTGTCGAAGCATTAGGCAAAAAATTAGTTGTTGTTACTTTCTTTTTATTTGGATAATCGTAATGATGAATGGTTGTTGCATTCTCAATTTCTTTTTCAGATGAAATAAAATAGGTTGGAAATTTACGCTCGCACAATTCCACCAAATGCGAAGTGTTACTGCTGTTATAACCACCAACAACTATGGCAAGATCGGCATCTGTATCTAACAGACCATAAGTTGCATCCTGGTTCTCGTTTGTAGCATAACAGAGCGTATCATGCGTTTCCGAAAAATGTTGTTTGATCTCCTGCTCACCAAATTTTCTCGCTAAAACAGTTTTAAAATACTCTGCTATCTCTGCTGTTTCGGTTGCCAACATAGTTGTCTGGTTTATGACACCAATCTTTTTAAAATGCTCGTTAATTTTAAATCCTTCTGTAAATTTTCCTTTAAACTCTTCTTCGAATTGCTCTTGTGTTTTGTTACCTAAAATATATTCTGCTAAACGTTTTGACTCTTCCATATCACGCACAACAACCACAGCTTTACTATCAATAGCACTACGCGAAAAGGTCGAACGCGTTTCTTCATGATTATATTTTCCATGAATAATAATAGTATGTTCTGTTTTACCTATCTGCTCGGATTTTTTCCAAACGCGTTCTACAAAAGGACAAGTTGTATCGTAAGCTTCGGTCTTGATCCCTTTTTCTTCTAATAACTTTAGTAATGGCAATGGCGCACCAAATGCAGGGATCATTACAATATCATTTGCTGTTACTACATCAAAAGGAATTAACTGTTCTCCCAGAGTATCCTGTAAAAAAAGCACACCTCTTTCGGTAAGATCTTTGTTCACTGCCGGATTATGGATCATTTCACTTAAGAGGTAGATCTTTTTACCGGGATTTTCTTCCAATGCTTTAAAAGCGATCTCAATAGCATTCTCTACACCAAAACAAAAACCAAAATGCCGCGCGATATAATATTTTACCGGACCAAAATCCAAAACAGTAGGACTGGTATCCTTTTTACGGGGATCCTGCACCTTACGGTATTGCTTTACTTTTGATATGATGGGGCTCCTGTAAAATTCAGGAACATTAAAGGTTTTCATCTAAATATTAATTCTAACAAAGCTAGTTATTTTTTGTTTCTTGGATGATAACTTAAGATATTATCTCTTAAAAATTGTCTGTCCAAATGGGTATAAATTTCGGTTGTAGTTATGCTTTCGTGTCCCAGCATTTCCTGCACTGCTCTAAGGTCAGCGCCTCCCTCCACCAAATGCGTGGCAAAGGAATGCCTGAAGCTATGCGGACTAAGTATTTTCTTAATACCGGCTTTTTTTGCCAGGTCTTTAATGATATAAAACACCATTACCCGTGTAAGCATTGCTCCCCGCCTGTTCAAATACAAAATATCTTCCGATCCCTTTTTTGGTTGAACTTGCGAGCGGGTTGCCGAAATATAGGTCTTTATGAGTTTAACTGCATTCTTACCAATGGGTATCAGTCTTTCTTTATTGCCTTTACCAACTACTTTAATATAATTTTCAGGTAAATGCAGATCGGTAATTCTTAAACCTACCAGTTCACTTACCCTTAAGCCGCAACTGTAAAGGGTTTCTAACATGCTATAATTTCGCTCGCCTTCCGGTGTGCTCCTATCGATCCCTGCCAACATTTTATCAATTTCGTCAATTGTCAAAAAAACAGGTAATTTTCTTGGAATTTTTGGTGTCTCTAAAAGTTCGGCCGGACTTTGTTTAATGTCGTTCTCTAATAACAGGAATTTATAAAAGGTCTTTATGCCTGAAACAACCCTGCCTTGCGTAGACGCCGAAAAACCCATAGTGGCTATCCACTCAATAAAATTTTGAAGTTGTTTGAACGAGAATTTATCCGGTGTTTGTCCATCCAAAAAAAGCTCAGAGTAATTCTCTAATTTTTTAAGGTCATCGGCATATGCTTCAATTGAATTTTTGGAGAGTGAGCGCTCTAATTGCAAATACTGCTTAAATCGTATGTAAAAACTACTCCAGTTATTGCTCATAAAAGATCAACAGCGTATCTTTTTTATTTAAAAAATAGATCTTATCCTCTTTCAAAAAGTAGCAGGTTATTTTTGGAAAATTCTCTTTAAGATCAGCTTCAATTCCTATTAAATGGTCAGGACAAGGCACATCGCCGGGCGTTACCTTGGTAAATTTAAATTTCGATTTTTTTTCGCTGTATTTAAGATCAATAAAATTACATTTGGTAAAACATTTGGCCGTTTTATCTTTTGTATAAAAAACCAGGCTTGCTTTATCTTTAACAGCCACATTTTTTTGGCCGCCAATGTAAGTTGCTGCTAAGTTATACGACACTTCATTCTTAAGTTTAATAGTTTGTGACGAAGCAGAAAAAGAAAGAAACAATACCATCATCACAAAAGAAAAGGCCTGCGTATTTTTTATGGATATAAGAAATAAGTTTATTAATTTCATACCATGAAGATAGCAATTATTAACGGACCAAATTTAAATTTATTAGGAAAAAGAGAGCCTGAAGTTTATGGCAATTTAAATTTTGATGAATTTTTAAAAGACCTGCAAAGCCACTATCCAAAGGTGGAGATCGTTTATTTTCAAAGTAATGTAGAAGGTGAATTAATTAATAAACTGCACGAACTTGGTTTTACATTTGATGGAATTATTTTAAATGCCGGCGCTTATACCCATACTTCAGTGGCGCTTGCAGATGCTGTTGCCGCGATAAAAACACCGGTGCTGGAAGTACACATCAGTAATATCTTTGCGCGAGAAGATTTCAGGCATGTATCTTATTTAGGCGCAAAATGTGTGGGCAGTGTTAGTGGCCTTGGTTTAAAAGGTTATAAACTGGCGTTGAATTATTTTTTGAAGAACTAATTTAAAACATCCAGGCTTCCCAATCCTTCTCTTAACACAACAATTTCATCACCACTGCAATCAATTACTGTTGAAGGATAGATATTTCCAAAACCGCCATCCACAACAATATCTACTTTGTCTTCGTACTCGTTATGGATCACTTCAGGATCTGAAAAATATTCAAGAATATCATCGCTTGTATCGTGCAAACTGGTTGAGATGATTGGATTACCTAATTGCTCAACAATTTCTTTACAAATTAAATTATCGGGCACCCTTATACCAATAGTATCTTTATTTTGTTTTAAAAGTTTGGGTACATTTTTGTTCGACTCCAATATAAAAGTATAAGGACCCGGCAAGGCCTTTTTCATGATCCTGAAAATATGATTAGGAATTGGCTTTGTAAATTCAGACAAATGACTAAGATCAGAACACACAAAAGAGAAATTAGATTTCTCCGGCTTTATACCTTTTAATTTACAGATCCTTTCTACTGCTTTTTGTTGTGTAATGTCGCAGCCAAGTGCGTAAACAGAATCTGTTGGATAAATAATGATCCCACCATTCTTTAAACAAGTAACAATTTGCGAAATAGTGGCGGAAGGAATATTCTTATCGTTGATTCTTAGTAACATTCTATAAAGTTAAGGAAACGAAGCACGGATTACAAATCCGCACCAACCTTGTCGAAAAGTGACGGGGGTTTTCTGAACTCCATTTTGCTTCGCAAAACCCAAAAAAGGTTAATATAGCCTTATTAACAAGTCATTAACTGGTTTAATTGTGACCTTTTTCAATCTTTGCATTATACCCCAAAACCCTGACATGAGAAAAAGATTATCCCTGCTTTTTTTCTTATTTATTTTCTCTTTTACCAAAGCCCAAAACATAAGGCTATGGGGAAACATCAATGATACAACTTCCAAACAAACTTTACCCAACGCACTTTTAATGGCAGTAAAGTTTAAAGATTCAACCCTTGTAAATTTTACCCGAACAAATAAAGAAGGATTGTTTAAACCCATTAAAGTTCCCTTAGATACTTACATTGTAATTATCTCGCATCCAAACTTCAGTGACAAAACTTATTTGCTCGTTCCAAATAAAACAGATACCATTTTTAATTTTAAAAATGTGGTGTTGCCGCCCCGCTCTGTTGTATTAAATGAAGTTGAGATCTTTGCTTACAGGGAAAAAAGTTATTACAAAGGTGATACATTAATTTTTACAGCAGATTCGTTTAAAACAAGACCCAATGCCACAGTTGAAGACCTCTTAAAAAAACTTCCGGGTGTTAGGGTTGATGCGGCCGGAAAGATAACCATACAGGGCAAAGAAGTTGACCAGGTTTTAGTAGATGGTGATGAATTTTTTGGTAGTGACCCAACAATTGCCACACGAAATTTAAATGCAACAACGGTTGAGAACGTACAAGTGTTCGATAAAAAAAGTGAAGACCCTGATAAAACAGATGAAACTTTAAAAGTGGTAAATCTTAAATTAAAAGCAGATTCTAAAAAAGGGTACTTCGGTAAAATATCTGCTGCATCAGACTTTCAACAATTCGATAAAAAAAATCCATTGTTTTATGAGAACGAATTATTGGCCAATAAATTTAAGGGCAATCAAAAGATCTCCGTCTTTGGTATTTTTGCCAATACGCCTAAACAGGCCTTTAACTGGAGCGACCAGGATAAATACGGCTTAGAGAACGAACAAACCAATAATTATAACGAAGAAACAGGTATGTGGAATTCTAACCGTGACGGAAAGACTGGTGTGCCACAAACTTTAAAAACAGGCTTTTATTTAAATGATAAATTCGGTACTAAAACAAAAATAAACAGCAGTTATACCTTTAATCAAAATCAATTGGTATCAGGAACGGAGACAAATACGCAATATTTTTTAGAAGATACTAATTACACCAACAAACAAATTGTGACGAACATTCAAAAAAATCAAAACCATTCTTTTGATTTCAGGATAAATCAAAAACTGGATTCATTGACCGATCTTACAGTTAAACCAAAGATCCGTTATAATACTACTAATGGAACAAATTTTCAGAATGATGATTTTATTTCAGCAGATGATGAATTAACACGTCAAACAGTAATAAAGAACCGGAACGAAACAGAGACCATTGATGCTTCTGTTCAAATTAAAGTGAACCGAAATTTTTTAAAGAAGAACCGCTCACTTGTTGTTACATACCAACCCAGTTATTATTCAAACACAAGCAATTCTTTATTAAATACAGATTTCATCTATTTAAAGAACCAGTTACCAAACAGCAGTCTTGACCAAAAAAGAAAACAGGAAAATTTAAGAATGGAACATTATGCTTTTGTAAGTTATACAGAGCCATGGACAAAGAAATTTAAAACAGAAGTTAACTACAGTTTTAGCAATAATGAAACCACTAACAATAGAAATACTTACGATTACAGTGGCACCAATTACGATCTGTTTAACTCTACCCTATCTAATAATTTTGAGAACAAACGCCAGACAAATAAAGTGGGTACCAAACTTATTTACGAAGTAAAAAAATACAGGCTAACAGTTGGCACAAGCTACCGAAATGTATTCCAGCAAAATATAAATATTACTACCGGGCAAAAATTACAACAATCGGTAAACAATATTTTACCGAGCGCTTCTTTTAATTACAGACCAAACCAAGGCTCTAACCTTTCGTTATTTTATAACAGCAGCTCGCAACAGCCCGAGTTAACACAAATGCAGCCGGTGGCTGACAATACAGATCCTAACCGAATTGTAATTGGCAACCCTGCATTAAAGCCAACCTTTAGCAATAACGGTTCGGTAAATTATTATTTTTATAAAGGTATTAGTGACCGGAACTTATATGCCGGCTCCAACTTTGGAAATACTTACAACCAAATTTCTTATGCAACAAGTTACGATTCCTTAGGTAAAACAATTTCTCAGCCCATAAATTTGAACGGAAACTATTATGGTAATTTATATTTAGGCGCCGGCTTTCCTTTATTTAAACGTTTTATGAAATTCTATTACAATTTAAACATGAGCCATAATAATAGTGTATCATTGGTTAATGGCGAGAAAAATATTTCACAAAGCTCTTCTGTTGGTCCCGGCATAACACTTGAGAAAAATGCTGAGAAGTTTAACGTGAGCATTGGTGGTAATTACAGTTACAATGTTCCTAAATCAAATATTAGCATTCAATCTAACCAGCCTTATTACAGTTACGGACTGGAAGGAAATATTTTTATTAAGATCACTAAAAAGCTCACCTTTTCTGTTGATGGCGATTATAAGAATAATGGTAACAGGGCTTCGGGCTACAACTTAAATTATTTTATTTTAAACAGCACCTTAAACAAAATATTCCTAAAGTCTGAGAACTTAATTTTATCAATAACAGCAAACGATATTCTAAACCAAAACATCAACAACCAACGCTATATATCCAGCAACCAGATCGTAGATACAAAGACACAAATTATAAGACGTTATTTTTTATTGCGCCTGGTTTATAAATTTAACAGCCAAAAAACAAAAACAGAAGAAAATGATTATTAAGAAAATTATAACTCTGTTTATACTGTGTTTTGTATTGTTAAATACAAGAGCGCAAATCACCAATGCTAAAATTACTTTTGAGCGTAAAACTAATTTATTTAAAAAATTTAAAGGCGAGAACCAGCGCTGGATAAAAGAAGAAGATAAAATAAAAATAGATTATTTTGAATTGTATGTTACCGATACCATCTCCATCTTTAAACCACAGGAAAGCGACCTGCGCGAGAATTTAAGCTGGGCTACATCTAAGAACACTGTAGTGCAAAACTACAATTTAAATACTCGTTATTTAGTAAAAACCATTTGGGGCGAGGAATTACATTTAACCGACAGTTTATTTAAACGCCAATGGCAAATAACCGAGAGCAGCCGTAAAATTGCCGGCTACACCTGCAGGAAAGCAGTATGGCAGGCAAACGACAGCACCCGCATTTATGCCTGGTTCAGTTATGATATTATTCCATCAACCGGCCCTGAGAGTTTTAATGGCTTGCCGGGAACAATTTTAGGTTTAGCTACCGAAGATGGCGGCGTGGTTTATTTTGCAAAAAAAGTAGAGGTAGTAAACCCGGTGCCCGCCAATTTTGCTTTACCAAAAAAGAAAAAGATCTATACCATCCCCGAACTAAGAGCCCAAATGGAAAAACAATACGGCAAAGAAAAATGGTTCAAGAGCATGATCTATGAGCAGTTTGGGATTTGGTAAATGTTTAGAATGGGACACAGATGTGGCCTCCAAAAGAGACAGAAAATCTTTATTATTGGGAATGATACTTGAGGTCATCGAACATTTAAATTTAATTATAGCGTTCGCCGAATTTCTTCTACGATTTCTCTTACTTTTAAATTCACTATTTTCTCAGGCACAGCCGACATGGCAAAAACAACAAATGGCATAGAATAATCTTTATTATAATCTATTGCCGTTAGAATCAATTTACCTTGTTCGATGTCTGTTGCGTCAAATATCAGTTCGTATTTTCCAACATCATTTATACAACAAATCGCCCTCCACATATATTTTGGAAAATCTTTGGTAAGTATTTCTTGTTTAACATCCCCATTTAAAGACGAACTTCTGATGTCTCTTTTAAAATCGCTTACTTCAGATAAAAAGATATCCCATTCAAAATCGGCTGGCGCTTTAATTTTATTACAAACATCTTTAATCATTTCATCTAATTTCAAAATTGTTTTTAATATTGAATTAAATGGAATTCTAATTTTATGATAAAGTGGGACAACAATTATTTTTGCTATAGCTTTTGCCTTCTCCGTTCCCTTAAATGATGAAGTTAGTGTAGCACAACTGATTTTATTCATGGTCACGCGGTCGCCATTCAATTCCATTTTAGCGAAATTTCCAACCTGGTCATCATGCACATAAATTTTTGTCATTCGACTTGATCTTAAATAGAAATTATCACTTTGAAATTTTTTCTTAATACCATCAAGGCTCATGCCTGTTACAGTTGCAGCATGTTGACCAAGCATATCCATAATAGCCTCATCTTCTTCATTTGGGTGAAGAACATAAAATCCAAAAATCATTGGGATTTTACCTTTTAAATACGCATAAATGGTGCTGGTCAAATTATCGTAATTTTCAGTTTTACAGTTAACAAGATATGGTTCCAGTTGAACATTTCTAATCGCCTGAGCCATTTGTTCAGCGGTAAGACCTTCGTTTGGGAAATGTCTATTTGCATGCGGAAAATTTTTTGTGGCAGCCTTTGTTATTTCTACTGGGGAGGGAATACTATGGTGAAATAGTAGACCTGTACCTTGAAATGCAGACCAAATTGCGCTAGAAGCGCATGCAGCCACAGTCTTATCTTGTTCCTGATAAGCAATTGTGTCTACTTGTAAATCTATTCCAAATAAATTTACTTTATATTTTCTAATAATTGGATACTGGCGTGTGTCGTCTTCATGATAAGTTTTTAAACAGGTTCTTCCAAATACTGTTTGCGGTAAAGGCTTTACAACTATGAATCCAAGGTATCCTTTAGTGAAATCTTTTTCACTTAAACCTCTAATTTTCTCACCTTTTAAAAAATTTGTAAATTTTTCTTCTGTAAAACTATTAGAAAAAAAATGTAATCTGCAACATTGTCGTTTATAATCGTGAAATGCTCTTACATAATAGGCTGAATAATCTTCTATGTAATCTTTATCTATGTAACTTGCTTCGCAAACAACAGTAGTAACTTCCAATTTAGAAAGATACTTATCAAAATATTTGACGTGATTTTTACCTTTAAGGTACTCTAGCTTTGTTTCAGTAACTCTTTTTTTAATCTGTAGAATAACAGCTTCTTTAGAGTATCGGAAAACTTCGTATGCAGAATTCATTACCTTCTATATTGTAAAAGGCTCTCGAAGTTGATCTTGATTTATAACTATCATTTCATTAACTAGCTTTTCTGTTCTAGAAGTACGCTGACTAATTTCGTGAATATTTTTTTGACCCGCTTCTGAAATTAGATATTCCTTCAGCGCATTAACTTGCTTATCATTCCAATAAGGAGAATTGCTTTTTGCCAAGGATTGTTTTTTACTCATATCTTAAATTTTATCAAAAGTACGTGACACTAAAATAATTTAATACTCAATGTGTTTTTGAGTTATGACCTAAATAGATACAAACACTCAAATGTTAGCTCCGCTAAAATAGTAAATTTGATTAAACTTACAAATTTTAAAGGAGGGCGCAAAAGTACTAAAAAATGTATGCAATTTTCATACCTATCTTAAAAATTGATAGTTATAACGCAAAAAAACGCGAAAAGTTACTTGAAAACTGTTAAAATGTACAGTGATAACAAACTTTAGGTATTAAAAAGATATCACAAAGATAATGTGATTTATAGTAGTGACGGAAGTAATTTTGAAGGATTATGTATTAATATCGACTACTTCGCGCCCATTCAATTTTTCCTTTTGTCAAAAAGAAATGACTTTTGCAACCGGATGTTTTGTGTATAGAGGGTGATAAACTGAGATTGTTTTTTTTGTCAAAATATACTTTCCATCTTGGCCGACTTTCTTTTAATAAATTTAATTGAATTATAGAATTGCATCCGCATGGGCAAATTAAAGCCGCTTGCCACAAATTTTCTTTTTCACCTATCAAATAAACAATATTAGAGACAAAGGTTTTAGGCAGATCTTCGATGTAAAGATATCCATATTTTGGTTGAAACCACTTTACAAATATCCGACAAATTCTTTTAAATATCATATCTTTTAACTTAACTCAGAATTGTCTAAAAACGGATCAGTATTACCTCTACCGACTTTCTTAAATAAATAATTATCTATTGGCAATTCTATTTCGGCTGTATTGACAATGTAATTACCAGTTAAGCTTATTGCATTTACCGCATAATTACATTGAGGTTCATTTTTGTAAGAGTGAATTCGGTTTAAGAAATCATTCACGCCAAGGCTGCTTATAAGCATATTAATGCTAATTACAGCCGGTCGGCTAACATTTATATTTTTAATGTATGAGTTTTTCAAGAGATTGGCATACTCCTCGGGATTTCGTCTAAGTGTACCCGCCGCTTTTAAATCTTCTTCAGTATATAAACCCCTCGTTAATAAAGAAGATTTTCCAGGCTGTATATAATGAACACCGCCGCAAATATCTTTAATACCACCATTTCCATCAGCTTCTAATTTAACACCCAAATCAAAGTATGGTAATAGAAAATAAGTAGAAAGTTGGTTTAATAAATCTCGGCCGTCCACACTATCCATGCAACCAAAAATAACATCACAAGTGCTTAGATCTTTAAGTAAGTCATTATCATAATAGAGGTTTTTTTGATAAGTTTTAATTCTAGTTCCTAACCCCATTTTATTGATGGCTTCAGACATTACAATAACTTTCGGCCTCTTTCTTGCAGCATCCGAAGCAGTTGTATTTAATATGCGGTTTAGATTTTTAACTTCTACTACATCAGGGTCAGCTATAATTAATTCGCCAACACCCAATCTTACTAACTGTTCAATAGTGGGGCTACCTGTACCGGAACAGCCAACAACACCTATTTTTAAATTTTTTAATAATCCATAGGTTTTATTTCCGAATGCTTGAGCTGTTCTCATACCAATTTCATCTACTTCAGTATCATTATCCTTCGGATATATTTCAATACTATTACCAGCGATAAGAAATTTATTAACCTTAACTATTTTCATTTTTGGTAAAAACATTCTTCCAAATAGCGCACCATCAGGAAGCATAACTATGCTTGCATGTGGACCGTCATCACCAACCCATCCAAATGCAGAACTAAATAGTTCGTTGTCTGATTTGTCATCGGTTTTTGAGAATTCCGGAAAACCAGTTGGGTGGCTATGAATTTTTAAAATTGATAAATGTTTTAAATAAGCTTTTTCAAAAAGAGGTTGTATTTTCTCAGTCTTCCAATGAATAAATTCTGGTTTTCTTTCATAGCAATCTTCGTCAGGAATTAACAATATTTCATGTATTGTTAATTTAGTTAGCCCATTGTAAACAAGCCTCCCGCATAAAGCTACGGCTACAGATTCATTTCCATCGCCTGGATAAAGATGGTTTTTTAGCTGCTCATAATGCAGGCCCGATATATTAATTTGATATTGCATACGGTATTTTTTTAAATTCTGCTTCAAACCAAGAACTAACATATCCTAAGTGTGTAGCAATACTATCTACTCCAACAATCCAAGGATTAATTGCTGTTCGATGCCTTGACCATCTTTGATAATTTTCGCCAGTAATGATTTGAAATGCTAATGCATTAATAGGTCTGCCGTCTTTACGTTGTAAGTGCGGATAAAAGTACGCCATGTCTATAGGTGTTCTCGGATACCCTGTTTCTATTTTAATAGCTACTTTTAATTTATTTACATTATACCCTTCGCAAACGGGATAATCATGTACAAGTATCCATTGCATAGATTGATCAGCAACTGCTTCCCAGGAATAACCTGAGGAGTTGAGAAATTCCTCATCCTCCTCAGGTAATTTAAAGTCCCTTCTCATCCGTTAGCCCCCTCCTGAGAATCTAGCGGCATAGTCATAAATTTTTCAATTCCCGGTTCAGTAAAGCAGACAGTTTCATCTAAAGCAATACGCTTCACTTTTTTGCTATTTAAACGCAGGTTTAATTGAAATCTGTCGGGAGGTGTTTTACCAGCTAACAGTAAAATCTCCTTACCCGTCATACACTCTCTTTCAACTTTGTACTTGATTTCGTCAACTACAATAATATACGTGTGACCTTTAGGCACTTCTTTGCCTTCTTTAGAGTATTGCTCAACGTCAATCTCTTTTTTGTTCTCTTTATTATTCATATTGTTTTTAGATATATATCATAGCGTTACAAAATTAAACTGCTTCAATAAAAACCTTTATTTATCGATTTAACACCAATTGATAAAATATAAAGTGCTGGAATAAATTCCTGGATGTTTATTTGTGTTACGGCGTTAGCGAATTGGCAACAGAAAATATAAGACCTAAAATTACGTAATTACAACGCTCTCATAATCAGAATGTTATGTTTTGTAACGCTTTATTATATATTGTTATGATAAAGGAGTTATCCAATTATTTTGAATTAATTATTTACAAAGGCAATAAATGTCATAAATTAGTAATACACGATAAATTAGTGTTTATAAGCGAAAATGTCTTTAAAGAAAGATTTTGTAACGCTTATGTATATAACTTAAAAGACAAAGTAATTTAAATGTGTAACGCTTTAATATATTTAATAAAGGAGGGAAAAATGAAGAGTAAAGCAAATAATATAAAAAATAATATCTAACACTTATGAAAATTGAATCACTGCCCATAAGCAAATCACCTAAAGAGCTAACTGTGTTGGCTTTAATTACTTTAATAATTGCAACTTCTACAGAAGAGGGTTATGCAAATCAACTTCGTACCGAATTCTATTTGCGTTATCGTCAAAGGATATATGAGTATTCATTATATATTGCGAACAAAAATTTTGGTAATTCTTCTGAATGGAAAAATAACTGTGAAGATGTTACCCAAGACACGTTTATTTATGCAATCTATAATTTAGATAAATTTACTTTTGAGGATAAATGGTCTGAAGCCGAATTAAATAATAAAATTATTAAATGGCTTGGTAAGATAGCTGAACACAAACTTTTTGATAAAAGTAAAAAAGAGAGAGGTGATAAAAAAGGAATTGAGGCAGCTGCTTTTAATTATGATTTAAAAAAGAAGTTATCAAGATCGAAAACAGCAAATGAGGAAGATCTTTTTATAATGGAACGTCATATATTAGAATTGGCGATGGCTAAAATAAAAGAGAGAGAAAAAGATATTTTTTATACATACTTAAAGCACGGCTGTTTATATGGTAAAAAATACCTGCCTAACGATATATTGGAAAGCATGTGCGAAAAGTGGGGTGTAACAGAAAGCTATGCCAGATTGATAAAATCTCGAACATTTGAAAAACTTCGTAAGTTGTGCGTTGAGGAAAAAAACAAAGCCGCTTAATTATAAACTAACATTAATGAAAAAATACAGTGGAAAAAAAACAAAGCAAAATACTAGAAACAGAAAAAAAACAAGCAGAGGCAATCGAAAAAGCATTAAGATCTTACGGTTATTTATTCCCTCAATCTGATGAGGAAATAGAAAGCTTAGATAAAATAATTGGTTCGACCGCTTCGCTTTTGCCAGAATCTTTAATAGATACAACCTTTTTATTTAGTAAAGCTAAAAAAGAAGAAGCAAAAGTTATATCACTACATGTTGTTAATTCTGAAGACTATTATCACCAGGCCTATGCTGCCAGGGATGGACAAGACTCAATTTCTTTGGAAACTTCATCTAAAATGGATGAGGATATAAAAAAATTAAAAGAACAAAAAAGTAAGAATAAAAAGAAAAAGAAAAAATGATTCAATCCCTCGATGAAATATCAGAACTCGCAGAATTCATAGCAGAAGAAAATTTTTCTCGAGGAAGCGTCAATCTCGATAAAATTTCAGACAAAGAAGGTATATATGTTTGCCCAGGTAGTTATGGTAATTGTTTTACCGGCATGTTACGATATACAAATAAAGAATTTCAAATTTTTCTTAATTTGGATAAATTAAATTCAATTAAATATGCTCGATCAAGATTTACTTATGCTCATGAATTAGGCCATTATTTTATCGATCAACATCGTAACACCCTTAAAGCAGGACATTCTCTTTCATATGACAAGGTATTGACACACTTTACAAATCATTTGGTGGAAAAAGAAGCAAACCATTTTGCGACAAATCTTTTAATGCCAAAAAGTAAATTTATGTTAGATGCGGCAAAATATAATATTGGTATAGAAACAATTAGATTGTTGGCAAAAAAATATAAAACATCACTTACGTGCACAGCACTTCAATATAGAAATTTGGTTGAACATCCTTGTAGTTTATTATTTTGGAATAAAAATCGTGATTTTAGAACAAAAAATTATTCTGAGTCTTGGTTTAATATGGTTCGTCCAATTAGTCACAACTTTAATTTAAAAGAACAAGTCATAACAGATATTTTTGAAGACTTCAACGGTTACTTTACTCCCAACACTTCTTTGATTAGTTCTTCTTTATCGGCTTTTTATCCAGATATATCTTTAAATAGCAGGAATGACAAACCGGTAAAAATAGAGACTCTCAACCTTCAATCGTTTGGTTTTCTTTCATTAGTATATATAAATCAATAATCATGAAAATAATAAATTACACCCTTTACAATACTAAAGTTGATGTTCATTTAAGCAATGCCCAAACATTAGTAATCTACTTTAATCAAAATAGTGGTAAAGCTTACTATAGATATAAAATCGATACTATTTCACAAGTCAAACACCCTGGTATTTTTATTGGAGTGGATATGTATAATAATCCATATTTTATTCATAACCATTATCAGATTGGAACAACCGCTTTAGTTACCCAACAAGAATTTGACAAAGGAAATCCAATTTATTTGTATTCTGAGAAATGTTCTAATGCTCCTCTAACAATAGTAAACAAAGTTTTCCAACATTTGATGAATGGCGAACGTTATAACTTTCTCACATATAATTGTCAGACAATGGTTAATGACGTCTGCCAAAATAAACATAAATCAGAAGATGTTGAAAAATGGGTAGGCGGTGTCGCTATTACTAGCCTAGCTTTTTTACTTATCGGCGCCATATTTGGTAGTAAATAAACATCACAATTTATATTATGAAAGAATTAGATAAATATAAATTGACTGAAAATGTTACTGTCGGACAGCTTCTTTCATGGATGGATGAAAAATCCGAAAACTCAAAATCGGAGATAATTAAATTAATAGGACACAGGTTTGAAAATAGATATTTGAAACATCTTAAAACTGTTGATAGCGGCTTCTTAATAATGGCAGTTTCCTGTTTTATAATAGAAACCTTACAATCTTTTAAAGAAGGTATACCGGATACAAATGGAAAAGGGAAAAAGATGTTTAGAAATTTTTTTACAAATAATCAGGATAACTTTCCCGGATTTCTAGAGATTTCTGACGAATTTTACGAAAATATAAGATGTGGTATTCTGCATCAATCAGAAACAAAAAATGCTTGGCGAATAATTAGAAATGGTAAACTTCTTGATGAGATGGAATTTTCGATAAATGCGGACTTTTTTCTCAAAGCCTTGGATGAAAGTGTAAATAAATACTTAGAAGAATTAGCTCAATCAGATTTCACTTCAAAAATTTGGGAGTATGCATATATCAAACTAACAAATATTTGTGAAAATTGCAATAGAAAATAGTAAAAATCATTCATGAATTACTCAGAAATTTTTACCCATAGCTTTTTGAAAGCATTGTCGGACTGGCAAAGGGGATGGTACGAAAACCAAACTACTCGCCGACAACTGGCAGACAATTTGGTAGAAGCATGTAAGACATTGCCCCAAGAATTTCTAAAATGTGAAAACTTTTGTTTCCGAAAAAGGTTTATTGTTGGAGGTGAAATTGTTCCAATCATTTTGGATGATGAGTATTTTGAAGGCATTGCAAGCTGGACATTTGACATTGACTTTGCTAAAAACTTTAAAGGATTGGTAAACTCTGCGACTACATTTGCAATGATATTTAAACAGAAACCAAGACCAGAAGATATTATTGTTAATATTTCTGAATTATGGAAAAACGAGAGTTATCGACAGGCCATTGAAAAACTGAAGGTGGAAGAACCTGAGTTAGCTGAACCACTTATTAAATTTAAGGATTTTCAGAGCGAGATAATTTTGAGGTCAAATTTGCATGGCACAGAAATAGAGCATATTGTTGGAGTTTCTAGCGATTTTGATGAAATTTGTGACAAGGCAAAAATTCCTATTGAAATGAGAGAGGAATTATCGAAAAAATATGCAAAAGATCCTGACGGGATTCCAATTTCAATGCCAGTTTATTCCAGTGTAACAAGTACAAAAGTTGCTGTGCAAAATACAATAACAAATATGCGACGAACAATTAATGACGCACGTAGAGACGGTATTCCCGTCTATAATTTGACACATAAATCTCACTCAGATGATTTAAAGCATAAAATTGATTAGATAAAAAGTACGATTTAATTGAAGAGTATAAACAAACACAATTTATCGGACTATAATAAATAATTTACTAATGTCAACAGACTTCTCTTTTTAAAGATTTAAAATAAATCAATGAGTTTTTTCAAACCAGTATATAAATATCCGTTCTTTTTCTGTTTTTCTAAATGCAAAATTTCCATATCCCGTTTCGCACTGATTTGAAATACCTACACCTTACTTCCCTTCAAAACCCTTAATAAAATCGCTCATTAAATAAGCAATTAATTTACCGGTTTTATTATCCGCTTTAATGTGAGAGAGTACAGGAGCGCCTTCTGCAATATGAAAATAAAGGGCATTTAAATGCTTAGCGCAGTTAAAAGCATATTGCCTGGCTTGTATCGGCGAAATACCGCTGCTTGTTTTGGCACTTGCGGGTACATTGGTAATGGCGTCGAGATCTAACTCTATACCGCAAACATCGTTCTTTACAAAACCAATACATTGTTTTAAAGCCGAAGAAAAATCCAATTCCTCACGCACAAAAACAGATTCGTAAGTATTATAAAAAAGTTGTTGCGGGTTATTTTTAAATTGTTCTAATGCAATTTTACTATTGTACTGTTCGTGCATGGCAAAAACGGCGTACTTATTTATAAAACCATTTTTAAAGGCGTAACTAAAACCATTCCCGCTGTGTCTGCCTTCCAATTGTCTAAAATCCAAATGCGCATCGCAATTAATAACGTTTATCTTTTTATTCAGTGCATGAAAAGCGCCGCTGGCATTGCCGTAAGAGTTATTATGTCCCCCGCCAATAATAATGGGCACTTTTTTAAATTCAATGATGGTCTTAATTACTTCGCTTACTTTTTCGTCTACCAAAGCAACCAATTGCCTTAGGTGAACCATATCATTTTTATTCTTCGCGTCGTACATCAGAGCTTTTTCCATCAGGTCATCCACGAACACTTCGCCCAAAACAAAAACATTCTTCGCGTTTAAAAAAGAATTGCTTTGCTGCATTAAAAAACTTTCTAAGGCCGGTTTAAAAGCGCTGCTCGCTCCAGCCCTGCCATAATTGGCGCGCACACCAATATCTTCGGGTATACCAACTATCACAAATTTGGCCGGACTTTTTTCTAGATCAGCTTTCCAATCTTTTTTAGTGGCATCAACCACCTCGCCTACTTTTAATTCGCCGCTGCGTTTGCGGGTTAGTTTAAGAACGTCTTCCTGTGTATAAACTTTTACTGTTTTCATTCATACTAAACTAGCAAAAACGGAAATGCGTTGCCCCCTTAGCAACGCATTTTTGAACACAGGCGGTTGTTTAAAACCTATTTAACCACCACTTTTATTGCAGAAAAATCTCTTGGTCCGTCCGGCGCCTGCACTTTTATATCTTCAAAGTAGATCTTATTACCTACTCTTAATCGCTTCAAAGCCTCCTTGGCGTCAGATGATAAGGCATAACCGGAACATGGGAACGGTTGGCTGATGCCGGAAGCATTAACAACACACATATTAAATTTTTCCATTTTAAATTGTGCCACAAAATCAAAACCGGCGTTATCTACACCTAAAACATTTATATTTTTAGCGTCGTTCAATTTCATTTCAATGGTTCCATAGGTGCTTTTACCTGCCACCTTTAAAGGAGGATTAGGAAAACGTTTAACCCTGAAATACTGAGGCGCACCCTGCTGTTTTAATCCCGTTGGTGTTTTTGCCATAATGGTAACAATACATGTACCAGTGCTGCTTGCTTTGGTAGTATATTTTCCGTTTCCGTTACTGACAAGAGTAGCACCACAACCGCTCACATTAACAACAAGATCTGTTGGCGCTACACCGGCAGCAGAAACCGTTAAAGGATTATCAACCCCAATATAAAATACATTCATCTTATCCGGACTAACAGCTACAGCCGCATTAGCCACAGTATATTCATTTTCATATTTAAAATATTTATAAAAACCATCCAGGCCTTTTAGTTTTATCCAGCCTTTAATATCCTTGTGTCCTGCCACAGAAGTTGGCAAAGATATTTTACCGGTGCCTTTGTCAATTGGCAGAACAACAGCGTCGTCAGCTAATTTCCCGGTAGCAGTATCCATATCTCCTAAAATAAATTGCATATTATCTTCTTTAAAGTCGCTAGAAGAAGCTGTTAAAAAAACATCAGCGGTATATGGCGAACCTGATTGCACATATTGACTCACGGGCACTATGCGCGCTTCAAGTACATTGAATTTTATATTTAATTTGCCACAAGCCGCAGCAAATGTTGTAACCAGTTCCGATTCAATATTGCGTATATCACTCTGCATTTTTGAGAGATTGGTAATTACACCTGCTAAAGGCATATTGTAAAAATTCTTTACTTCCCAACCAATCGCTTTTCCTTCTTTGTCTTTGTAATTATCATGCGGTGTAAATAATTTGATCTTATCCTTTAAAACAAGGTAATCCTGCTCTGGTAACACCATTCCCTTTTTATCTTTCATATCGTCTATCATTTTATTTAACTCAGTGGTCAAGGTTGTAATATTCTTGCGTAATTCTTTTGCGGAATATTTTGTTTCTGCAGGTTTTGTTTCATCATCACCTATTAACAAATAAGTGGGCTTGTCGTAATTGTCAAGTTTTTCTATTCGTGATAATTTCATGGTATCAGAGCCTGGTACATCTTCGGTATACTGTTGTACGTTTTGTTTTAGTGTAGTTATATAATCAAATGTTTTTTGTGATAGTTGTGTAACTTCTTTTGCTTTTAAATAATAAGGTTTGGCTTCGTTCTGGCCGTTCTTAATGGCATCTTCAAAAGCTCCCATCATCTTTTGTGTGTTGGCTGTAAAATTTGAATTGGTAGTTTCTATACTCTCGTTAATAGTAACAAATCCCTGCAATACTTCTTTGGTAACATTTAAAGCAAGAAGACAGGTGAGTACGAGATACATCATCCCTATCATTTTCTGGCGGGGGGTTTCTTTTGCATTACTCATGGTTTATGTGTTTAGTTGGTTATAAACTATAAAGCCAAAAAAACAAAAATGGTTACAGACTTTATTTTTTTGAACAAGCTGTAACTTTTTTCAGAACCTCAGTTATTGGTATTTTGCCACGAAGACACAAAGGCTCGAAAGGGCACAAAGAAAATACTAGGAATAATTGAAAGAAAAAACTTGGTGAATCTTTGTGACTTAGTGCCTTAGTGGCGGAAATTAGATATCAATTTTTGAAAAATAATTCCAAACGGCATCTGATGTAACAGGAAAAGCTTTGATAGTTAAAGGTTCATCTTTGATGGGATGAGTAAAACTGATCTGATAACTATGTAAATGAATAAAGCCGCCTTCGTTGGTACGTGCAAAACCGTATTTAAGATCGCCCTTTATTGGACAACCAATAGCTGCCAACTGGCAACGGATCTGGTGATGACGACCCGTATGTAAATTGATCTTTAATAAATGATAATTATCTTTCCAGCACAGTGGGATCCGAAGCTTGGAATTCACGTGACTTGAAGTCGC